>Ga0137418_10000938_pt1 | contig 26735 bp, 23 predicted proteins | sample CZODoug3_1_2_16f_FD_122242 | JGI IMG/M metagenome (GOLD analysis project Ga0137418, IMG submission 122242) | Vadose zone soil fungal communities from Angelo Coast Range Reserve, California, USA - CZODoug3_1_2_16fungal (Hybrid Assembly) | ecosystem: Environmental > Terrestrial > Soil > Vadose...
AACTTGCGGCCGGGTCGCGGCGCTTTCGGCTCGTGCTGATCAAGCCGTCCCATTACGACGACGACGGCTATGTCATCCAATGGTACCGATCGGCCATCCCCTCCAATACGCTTGCGGTTCTCTACGGCCTCGCCAAGGATTGTGCCGAGCAGAAGGTCCTGGGTCCTGATATCGAGCTGGAGATCCACAGCTTCGACGAGACCAATACCCGAATCGATGCGACGCGCATCGCGAGGCTGGTCGAGGGCGCCGACATCGGCATGGTGAAAACCGCGAGCGCTAGTGCGCTCAAAACAGTAAGACAAATAGTAACTCTTCGCATGACAGTAGCTCCTTCCATTATTGAGCTACTGCCGCGTCTTGCGCTAAGATGTGTTCAGGTTAGCGAGACATCTGTTGCGCACGCCGCGACAGAAGCTGTTTCGCAACAAACCCGGTTGCCACGTGACGCGTGGCAGCCGGATTTTATTTACTGTTCAAGGGTAGCTGTTCGCTCGTGGCCAACAAACTCTCAAGAGACACGATTATTATGTCTTGGGACGGAGTTGAGATCGTGAGCGAGGCCATTTGGAGTCCTCGGGCGGAAATTTGACCACCGACCCAGTACCGGTGGTTGATCCGAGTAGCGGGCGCACATTATCACCCTCACCCACCGATGTCAACGATTTCATTTTCACTGTTTTTCACGTAAGGCAACATGCATCCGGTGTGATGAACATGCATAAACTCTACAACCTCGGCGAAGAAATGGAATAGCTTGCTGAAAGGGTGATGTGATGACACTATAATAATTCTTTGGAATCCCTCAAGTGCTCAGCACAACCTAAGTTGATTAGGACAGTCTTTGTGAGGCAAATAAATATCGTATCTCAAGGAGTGGCATAGACTTCAGTCTGTGAACTAAGAACACACAGGCTAAAGGCCCGTGCTACTACAAGCGGATGAAACCTTCATATCTTAATTTGCTTCGGACTTGCGAACTGGCCACGCGCGTTGCTGCGCTGGAAGGCTTGCTCGAGCGTTGTACTGTTTGCCCGAAGAATTGTCTTAACAACCGCTTGAATAACGAGACTGCTGCCTGCTACTCCGGCGGCCTGCCGATCGTTTCATCCTACACGCCTCACTTCGGCGAAGAGCCGGCGCTCGTCGGCACGCGCGGCGCGGGCAACGTGTTTTTCGGCAACTGCAATCTGCGCTGTGCCTATTGCCAGAACTACCAGATCTCGCAAACACACAAAGAACAACTGAAGAACGAAATCACACTCGAGCGTTTGGCGGAAATAATGCTCGAGCTTCAGGCGAAAGGCTGTCACAATATCAACTTCGTTTCGCCAACTCACTTCGCACCGCAAATGGCGCGCGGCATTCTGCTCGCTGCCGAACAAGGCTTGCAACTTCCCATCGTTTACAACACGAACGCTTATGATTCGGTTGACGTGTTGCGGCTACTCGATGGCATCGTTGACATTTATCTGCCTGATTTGAAATATGCCGAAAACGAAGCGGGCTATCTCTATTCGAAGGTGAGCGGATACAAGGATCACGCTCGGCGCGCAATTGCGGAAATGTATCGACAAACCGGCGACGACCTGGTGTTTGATGAGCATGGCGTATTGCAGCGCGGTTTGATTGTCCGTTTGTTGGTGTTGCCAAATGAACTTGGCGGCATTCGCGAATCGTTGGAGTGGATTCGAGACGAGCTGAGTCCGCGCGCGGCGATTTCACTGATGGCCCAGTACTATCCGACGCATCAGGCTGCGACTAACAATCGTTATGTGTTGCTGTCGCGGCGAGTTTCGGAAACGGAATGGTTGCGCGCAACAAATCTGCTGGATGAATTCGGAATCGAAGAAGGCTGGATGCAGGAGTTTGATGGTTCAGCTTTTTACTACCGGCCGGACTTCAACGACTCGCAAACGCCCTTCAAAGACATTCGGGATTTCGACCTTTGAGACGATAGCGAAAGCAGCGGGGGCAAGCCCACCTTCCTTACTACGAGCTTCTCAGAGTCGAGTGCTGATTCCTTATTGAAAGGCATTCAATTCGAAATATCGAGGCACTCAGAAAGCCTCGCAGGTAGGGAAGGTGGGCTTGCCCCCGCTGGTCCGGATAAAATTCAAGCTGAAAGCAATGTGACGAACTGCTCGGAACGCTGAGAACAATGCCACTTGATCTCTGCTCATGAGTGTCCCGCAAGCCTCAGCCAGCATCTAGGATTTGTTTTGTTTCAGTTGATGCGTGGTGTGCTCAGTGACTGAAGGACGTGCGCTTATGAGATGGTTTGTCGTCTGGCTTTGCCCACCCAGGGAAGCAGCAATCGGATTCTGGTAGGAACCATTTTTCGCCTCGAGCTCTTTTTGCGCTTTTGCTGCTGCCGTTCGATCGAGCAATGCCTTTTTTGGAATCGTGAAAGCGAGACCATTGATGATCATGCCGAAGCCGATGAGAAAAGTGATTACGCCCAGAGCAATAAACGGGATGAGGTCGTGAGATGCAATACTCATCAAGAAGATTAGCAACGCACCGCCGATACCGCTGGCCGCAACGACTACCCCGGCGCGAACTCGCCGCAAGCGCTTCTCTTCCGGCGACTCAAGAAATTTTTCAATCTGCGGTAACACGTCTTCAGCCACTTTCTTCAGATCATCCGGCTCCATTTGCCGGATCTTCTCGGCCATGGCCTGGCTGATCTGTTCACGCGCGGAAACTGCCGAAGCCGTAATCGAATCCGGCCGCTCCAAACTAACCCGCGCGACACGAAGATCTGTGCCGCAGGCGCGACAGTACTGGCTAATTTGTCGTTCTTCGGAACCGCAGGTGGGACAATACATCGTGTTGGGTTATACGGCCGTGCTGGGGGCGAAGTTCCTTGATAACGAGTAAATCGTGAATCGTAAATCGTAAATAGAAAAAGCCTGCTAACGCCGGACGAATTGCGCCACGCAAGCGCTCTTATTATTTACGATTTACGATTCACGATTCACGACTCAACTGTGACGCCGTGCCAAAAGGCGATGCGGTGCCTGATTTCCGCGGCGGCTGGTTTGGGATCCGGGTAGTACCATGCAGCGTCGCCGTTTATCTCGCCGTTAACCACCACATCGTAGTAACTCGCCTCGCCTTTCCAGGGACAGATTGTATGGGTGTTGCTCGGTTGCAGATATTCGTTGTTGACTGCATCGCGCGGAAAATAGTGATTGCCTTCAACGACAACTGTGTTGTCGCTCTCTGCGATCACCGCATTGTTCCAGGAAGCCTTCATAAGAAGAACGTAAATCGTAAATCGTGAATCGTAAATGGTAAAAGCCCGGAATTCACGGCAAGTTGTGAAACGCAATCGCTTTTTCTATTTACGATTTACGATTTACGATTTACGAGTTCGGCCCCGCCGCTGACCGCCGGCAAAATTGTTATCTCACAAGTGTCAGGCAAGGGAGTGTCAAGTAACTTCTTGTGCCTGACATTTTCATCATTAATAAAGATGTTGACGTGTGGTCTAAGCTGGCCGCGTTCGTTTACAACCCGATCACGCAAGCCCACGTGCTGTTGCCACAAACTATCGAGCGCCTCGGCCACAGTTGCAGGCGATGACTCTAAAACGATGCGGTTCTGCCCATTTGCGAAGTCTGTCAGGAAACCAGCTACGTTGAAAGTGATCATGATTTAGACTGCTGCGCTGCAAACCAACAGTTTGCGCTAACTTGGTGAACTATTGGACCACCGCTGTCTTGACGCAGACCACCGGCGGCAAGCTTTCAAGAATTGCATTCCAGGAGTCGCCGCCGTTTCTTGACCCAAACAGTTTGCCGTTGCGCGTGCCAAAATAAATTCCAGTAGGTTTCAGCTTGTCAGCTGACATGCCATCGCGCAAAACTGTTTCCAAAGCGTTCTCCTGCGGCAAGCCTTTTGTCAGCGCTTCCCACGATTGTCCATCGTCGCGCGTGCGATAGACCCTCATTTTGCCTTCTGGTGTGCAACGAAATTCGTCGGACTCCAGCGGAATGATGTAAACGTTTTTCGCGTCGTTAGGATCTACTTCCATCGCAAACCCAAAATCGGAAGGCACGCCATTAGCGACGTCATTCCACGAATCACCGCCGTTATCGCTGCGATAGAGTCCCCAGTGATTCTGCAAGAATATTCGCTGCGGGTTGGAAGGGTGGCTCACAATCTTATGCACACACTGTCCCCATTCCGGAAATCTCTGCTCCGGCGGCAGGAACTGCGCGCGCACGCCCTGGTTCCGCGGTTGCCAGTTTTCACCACCATCATCCGTACGATAGACGCCGCCGGTCGAGATCGCCACGAACAAACGTTTGGGATTCGAAGGATCGGGCAGAATGGTGTGCAAACAAAGTCCACCACCACCTGGCATCCACTGTGCCCGGTGCGGATGGTTATACAGCCCTTCAACCAGCGCCCACGATGCGCCGGCGTCGGTTGATTTGAACAAGGCCGCAGGCTCAACGCCGCAGTAGAGTGTGTCCTGCTCTCCGGGATGGCCCTCTGCGATCTGCCAAATTTGTTTCACCGACGAGTCAGTACCTTCTGGAAACTTCACGCCATAGGTTTCCGGTTCAGTCCATGTTTTTCCCAAGTCCTCAGACGAACTTAAGTAAGATCCCCAGTACGAACTGTTGACTGCCGCCCACAGACGCTTGCGGTTCTGGCGATCGTCATAAGCCATAGCGTAAATCGCCCGACCCGGAAAATACGGGCCGCCCACTTCCCAATTTTCGCGCGCTTTATCCGAACGAAGAATGAACGCGCCCTTCATTGTGCCTACGAGTAACAATGCATCACCACTAGACGCATCAACGTGCTTTGTTTCAGGCATAGGAAACTCCCAACTGGACAAGGATGAATAGCGTACCCGCATTATAAAAAACCCCAGCGTGTTGGCAAAGCGCGGACGAAGCGCGCCAGCGCAGTTCGCTTCACAACTCTGCGTTTCTTTGCGCAACCTTGCGTCATCTCTTTGCGCGCTTTTCGCTTTCTGCTGAGGTTTTTTACGCAAAGAGCTCGCAAGGCACGGCAAAGAAAACAGCGAAATTCAGAAGAACAAACTCAAGAATTCTCGTCCGATTAACCGTATATAAAAGCATTCGGAAAATTGTGAAGCACTGAAGGGCCGCCCGCCACATGCCGGACTGTCTTGGGACTTTTCTGTTTCTTCATGTCCATTGAAGTAACATCTATTACCGACGCGAAACGTCTTTCCCTGCGCACGATTGCGGCCGCTATTCGCAATCGCCTGCCGGATTCCCCGCTTACCAGCAAACAACTTCTTGTCCGGTGTACCTTTGCCTTACTCGCAGTCGCAACAATATGCGGCGCCGACGCTTTGTTACGCTCCTACAAGTACTACTCACGAATCATTGACGCGCGCCTGGCAACCGGTTATCTCACCAGCCGCCCCGGACTTTACGCGGCGCCGCGCACTATCAATCGTGGAGAGAAATTAGGCAAACAAGATCTGATTCAAGCATTGCGGCGCGCCGGATACGTGGATTCCCCGAACGGCAACGTGTGGAGCGGCACCTTTCGCGAAACTAATTCAACCATCGAGATTAGTCCGGCCGCGACAAATGAACATCAGCCGGCCGTTGTTACAGTGCTCTTTAAGGAAAATCGCGAAATCGAAGCGTTACTTGCCCACAACCTTCCTCTCGATACATTCGCTCTGGCGCCCGAAGTGCTCACCAACGATCTTTCGTCGAAAACAGGTGAACGCGATAATCTGACCTACGGTGAAATTCCGCCGCTGCTTGTCCATGCCATTCTGGCGACAGAAGATCAGCGCTTCTTCGAACATCCGGGCGTCGACGTGCTGGGAATTGCGCGCGCGCTAGTGCGCAATGCCGGCGAAGATCGAGTGGGCCAGGGCGGCTCAACTATCACGCAACAGCTTGTTAAGAACACTTATCTTTCTTCGGAGAGAACTTTCGCACGCAAGTACGCCGAGGCGATGCTTGCGGTTGCGCTGGAGCAGCGACTGTCGAAGCAGGACATCCTGGCTCTCTATTGCAGCGAAGTGTATCTGGGCCAGCGCGGCGCCGTGGGCGTGCGGGGCGTGCGGCAAGCGGCGCGCATATATTTTGGAAAAGAGTTGAAAGACGTTTCGCTTGCGGAGGCGGCAACGATCGCCGGAATGATTCAGGGGCCGGCGCGCTACTCGCCTCTGCATCACTTGGAAGCAGCGCAAGCTCGCAAGGTACTCGTGCTGGAGTCAATGCTTCGCGACGGCTGGATTACCAGCGAGCAGGCAAACAGCGCTAGAACCGAGCGCCTGGCCCTGTCTTCCGCGAAAGACTTTGCATCGGTTGCCCCGTATTTCGTCGACTATGTCGATCGCATATCAGATCAATATGAGGTACAACCGGCACACTACAAGATTTACACCACTATCGATCTCGATCTGCAACGCATCGCAGAAAATGCTTTGCAGCAGCAACTGGATCGACTGGCTCTGGTTTACAAATCGCGCGCGGCAAGACCGCAGGGCGCGCTGGTCGCGCTCGATCCAAAAACCGGCAACGTGTTGGCGATGGTTGGCGGGCATGACTATGCCGAGTCGCAGTTGAATCGCGTTACCGACGCGCGACGGCAACCGGGTTCGACTTTCAAGCCCTTCGTTTATGCCGCCGCCCTGGAAGACGGCATGTCGCCCGTGCAAACGTTCAGCGATGCGCCCCGCGAATTTGTCTATGACCGCAACAAGATTTACCGGCCGGCAAATTTTGCTGGTGGTTATTCGCTACGCGACGTAACCATGCGCACGGCATTGGTTAAGTCTCTTAACGTCGTTACCGTAGATGTCGCTTTGCAAACAGGCCTGGCGCGCATTGCAAATCTCGCCGCTGATTTTGGTTTGCCCCGCCCGGAACGCTATCCGGCGATGGCGCTTGGGACTGAAGAAGTGACGCCGCTTCAGTTGGCTGCTGCTTATGCTGTCTTCGCAAATGGCGGGCATCGCGTCGAGCCAAGAGTCATTGCCAGCGTCGGTGAACCGCCCGCGTCTCACATTAACAACGGCGGCAACAGCACGAAGGTAATTAGTCCAACAACTGCCTACATGATTACAAACATGCTGGAAGCAGTTGTCGATCACGGCACGGCGCGCGCGGCCCGCGGCGCTTTGAAGGGAGTATCCTTCGCGGCAAAAACCGGCACTTCACGCGATGGCTGGTTTGTGGGTTACACGCCGAATTTGGTTTGCGTTGTTTGGATCGGCTTTGATGACAACCAGCAACTTGGACTGACGGGCGCTGAAGCGGCGCTCCCCGCCTGGGTTAACTTTATGCAAGGCGCGGTTGCCGCAAGATCGGAGCTGGGTGGTAAGAATTTTGAATGTCCGGAAGGAATAGAGTTTGTTGAGATTGATGCTGACAACGGGTTGCTCTCAACGCTGAGCTGTCCTCATCGCGAGTTGATTGCAGTTACTGAGAAACTCGCTCCGAACCTTGAATGCTATCGGCACGGAAATCTGCCTGATTCGCAGGGTGTTACAACCGATGAAGCTTCAGAGCGCGAAGTATTCAAAGAATCTGTTCTGGCCCAGCATTCCAGAGCACGAATGCCTGTAGGCTCTCTGGCACGGACTAGAGTCGATGTGGATACACAGGGAAGGCGCACCCTGGTTAATTCAATGCGATAGCACTGGTTCGGGGCTATGGCATCCCGATGCGAGGATGGTCTGCCCCCAGACGCAAGCTATGCTGCATCTCGGCTGTGCCGTCCGATGTGCGGAAGTCTTTAACCTTCCGGCAGCCGCAATTATGGTGTGGGGCTATGCCCCAGGCCTCCTTCCAGATTTCGAGAGACACTCCGGCCCTCTACATCACAATAGTCACGAAAAATCGGCTACCAGTCTTTCGGTTGGACAATATCAAAAGAGTTATTTGTGAGGCCTTGAACGAGGCGCGCGAATCAGGCGCTTTTTTGATCTTCGCTTACGTTATAATGCCGGATCATCTCCACCTCTTGACCAATCAACCGAAAACATCAGCAGACGTATTGCGTTATCTCAAGGGCATAACCGCACGTCGGACCATCGATTACCTTCGTCAAAACAAACTTCCAGAGCTCGCTCGCTAAGTTGCAGCATGAAAGCTGGAAGAGGGAACACAAATATTCACTCTGGCAGAAGGAGAAGAATGTATTTTCAATTTACAGCGAGGCGATGTTTATGCAGAAAGTTAACTACATTCACCTTAATCCGGTAAGAGCAAGACTGGTTGAGAGAGCAGTTGATTATCGCTGGTCCAGCACAAGAATTTGGCAAAAGTGTCCAACCGAGGATGAACCCCTTAACGTTGACTTGAACCAATCGCTTGGAGAAGTGGGCGCAGCCCAATCAGTTAATACATCCTTCCGGAAGGTCAGAGACCTTCCGCACATCAGACGGCAAAGCCGAGATGGGGCATGCTCGAATCTGCTCTCGAACACCTCCGTACATCGTAGGGCAGAGCTGAGATGCCCTGGATTATTCAACATTTCTCCAGCACAACTTGCGCAATCGCATGTTGAGTAGTATGCGATATTGAGAGATGCGCAACAGTCGCTCCTGAAGCTGCAAATAGTTTGTTTGTCTCGCCGTGAAAAGTCAGAAATGGTGCGCCGCTTTCCAGTGAACCAATCTCCACGTCCTGCCAACTTATCCCGCCGCGCCATCCGGTCTTCAGTGCCTTCAACGCCGCTTCTTTTGCCGCAAAGCGCGCGGCATAATGCTGCGCAGCCACCACTCCGCGACTGTCGCAGTAAGTGCGCTCGGTGATGGTGAAGACGCGTTCGGTGAACCGTGGCGTGCGCTCGAGCACTTCGCGAATGCGCGCAACTTCGATAATGTCTATGCCGATGGAGACGATCATAAGCGACCGGGAATTAGAACACGCCGGGTTCTACTGGCGCGAGCAGGACGGTGTCAGTGCTCTTGTTTGTGCGCCGCTGGAAGCCGCAGGTTTCGCCAATGGATTCTCAACCAGAGACGGCGGCGTCAGTTCCATGCCGAAGAATTCGCTTAACCTCGCCGGCTTTAACGAGGATGCAGCGGAAAACATTCTGGAGAATCGACGCCGCTTTCTCAAGCTTTTTAAAGGCGAATGGCAGCTGGCCGGCTGCTGGCAAGTGCACGGCTCTGATGTGCGCGTAGTTAACAGCAGGCTTGATGCCAAGCCTGCCGAAGATGCGCGCGGCGATTCAGTTTATTGCGATGCGATTGTCAGCGACGCACGCGGAGTTTTGGCTGGAGTGAAAACCGCCGACTGCGTTCCCATCCTGATTGGTGATTCGCAAACCGGGGCCTTTGCAGCGGTCCACGCCGGCTGGCGCGGCACAATCGCGGAAGTTGCAACCAGGGCGCTTTCGCAGATGACGAACAATTACAACACCAAGCCGGAAGACGCTGTCGTCGCCATTGGTCCGGCAGCGGGCGCTTGTTGTTATGAAGTTGGCAGCGAGGTCATCGATGCGTTCGGCGAACGTTTTGCAAATTCAGTCGCGCTGTTCAAGCCGACGCGCGCAGATCACGCCTGCGTTGATTTGATAAAGGCGAATAGCGCGCAACTGGTTGCGGCGGGTGTTGCGGAAGGGAAGATTTACAGAGCGCCGCTGTGCACCATGTGCCGCACGGATCTGTTTTTCTCCTACCGGCGCGAGAAGAACCTCTATGGAAAAGTAGGACGCTTGATGAGCGTCATAGGTAGGAAAGAAGCAGTTTAGAGTACAAACTTTAGTTTGCGTTCCGCCGCAAAGCAGCAAGCTGAAGCTTGAACTCTGAACTGCTTGAGCGGTAACCAGTCACTGCACCTTCAGCCATAGACTGACGTCGCGCGTCTGCGGCGGAAAACAAACTTCATCGTTGCAGCTTTGGAAGCGCAGGTGCCCTTTCAATTCTGAAGTCCCGGTCGGAAAATTCGCGGGCACCATCACGCTGAACCTCATTGTCGCCCGCCCTTCATAAACTGAAACTCTATTCTTCGAGAATTTGAAGTTGCGCAAAACAGCGCGCGGGTAAATGACGGCGCCCACGCGAATTCCTTTTGGCGCCTCAATTTTAAGCTGTGTCGCAATCAGAAATTTTTCCAGCGGCCTGCTGGAATTGACATGAAAACCTGAAGGAATATCCATCACTACTGTGGCTTGCACCGTTCGACCACGTTGCACTTTGTCCGCCCCAAGCGCAGCGGTGACCGCAATGTTTGGGGCTGACTGTGGCGACGGTTTGGCAAAAAAATTCGCCGGTGCGACAAGCAAGGTCATCAAGAGTATCAGTTGAATCATTGATCGCATTTTGCTTTCAGAATTCCAGGATGATTTTGGATCAGTCAAAATTGCCTTTTAGGCCCATTATCGAACGTTCACACGTTTTCAATAAAGCACTAGCTCAACGCAACAACGGCAAGATTGTTTTCCCGTCGCGCCGCCAATTGACCACACGCCGCATATATGTCTCTACCGCGCGGTCGGCGCCCATATGTATGAATGCCCTTCGATTCGAGTATGGCTTTGAACGATTCAACTCGCGCCGGTGACGAAGGCTGATAAGGCAACGGATGCGCCGGGTTGTGCGGAATCAGGTTCACCTTCGCGCGCAGGCCATGGCGATTCAGCAGGTTGGCCAATTGCCTTGCCTGCTCATCAGAATCATTGACGCCGTCCAGCATCACGTATTCAAAAGTCACTCGTTCTCCGACCTTCAGACTCTTTTCAAATTCCTTGCAGGCGCTCAGCAAATCCTGGAGCGGCCATTTCTTGTTGATAGGCATCAACTCGTCGCGCAGTTCGTCACCTGGCGCCGCCAATGAAATCGCAAGGTGCGGCCGATTCGCCATCGTTGCCAGTTCGCGAATGCGCGGCACTACGCCGGCAGTTGAGATCGTCACACGATTGGGAACGATGAACAGGCCGTGTGGATCGGCCATGATGCCAAGCGCCTTCATCAGCTCATCAAAATTTAGAAACGGTTCGCCGGCACCCATGCCGACCAGATTTATTCCGCGCGGCGGCTTTACACCGACACAGTAGGCGTCATTTAAGGCAATTATTATTTGTTCGACGATCTCGCCGGCCGTTAAAGAGCGAAGCAGACCAAGTTGGGCGGTCAGACAAAAAGTGCACTGCAATGGACAACCCGATTGTGATGAGAAACAGATAGTGTCGCGCCGCTCTTCAGGAATGAAAACTGTTTCAACCGGCCGGTTGTCAGGTGTCTTCATCAGAAAGCGACGGGTTCCATCTTCCGAAAGATAACGCGAATCGATCGTAAGACTTGAAGCTGTTGCGATTGAATCCAAATGCACGCGCAAAGCTTTCGGTAAGTCCGTCATGCCTGCGAAGCTTTGCAGCCGGCGCTGGTGCAGACCTGAAAAAACCTGTCGTGCGCGATATGCAGGTTCCCCGCTGCGCGCAAAGAACTCTACAAGTTCATTCCGGGTGAAGGTCAACAAGTGAATCGGCTGTTCCATTTGCATTGATATTCTATCATCCGCATGCGCGACGCCGAATTAGCGCGCTTCACCGTGTGTTGTTAGTGAGCAGAAGCTTTGGGCCACAGTTCAAGTTATAATCAGGCCAACTAGAATGTCTTCGATTGCCAACGTCGAGCGAAAGATTAAACGCATTGAAGGCTTTCGTGTGCGCATCCTTCACCTCACAGGCGCCGACGTGCGCGGCGACCGCGAGGGCCTGCCGCAATACGCTTATCACCGCGCCGCGGAAAACGATATCACCGTCGAGACTTGGAAGACACAGCGATTCCGTCCTTCATTTCCAGGTTTCGAAGTTGACGTGATGGATGCGCGGAAAAACTCAGTTCAGGGAAATACGAAGCTGGGGACGGTCAGGGAAAGTTACCAGCGCCGCAAATAACAAATGGTGATAACGGCATTCGCGCCACTATCACCATTCACCTTTGCCGTAAACCTTCAATTACTGAACGATCGAGAACTTCGCGGAGGGCGTCAGCGCCTGGCCTGAAACTCTGTCGCGAATTCGAATTGTTAGCTCATAGTCGCCGGGCGTCAATCGTTGCGAATCAATCAGCCGCGCCAGCGTCAGCCGTTGACCGGCATCGCTCATGCCCTGCCAGTTCTCGGGCTGCTTGCCAATCTCTTTGCCATCCTTCATCAGCACATATTCCACATCGACAGCAGGACGCAGCGTAGTTTGATCGATGCCCGCGTTGTAGATCTGCAAGTAAACGCCCAGCGGCTGGCCACGGCGGTAGATTCCCGAAACGTTAGGGATCACTTTCGTCTGGCCGATGACAAATTGTCCCACTGCGGGCTGATCACCAAGACTTTCAAGTTTCGATGCAAGCACCAAAGTAGAGGTCGCAAGCTTTTGCGCTTCATACTTGGGTACAGTGAATCCCAGATGACGTACGCCAGTAGCTCCGGAAGCAACGTCGCGCACGATTACGTCAATCTTGTAAGTGCCGGGCAGCAACGAGACTGCTTTTTGATAAGCAGACTTGCGTTCCTTCGCCTCAGAGAGTTCCTGTGTGGTAGCCGTAGTGATTACTGGATCCTCAAAAATTCCCGCGCGACGCCCGGCAACAGATGTGATCCTGCCAAAAATATTCATACGGGCCTGCTGTAAACCACCGCTGTCGGCGAAAGCCAACTCGCGATTCTCAGTTTGAATAGTAAACGCTGTAATCACTCGCTCGTCTGACTGCCGAAAGAAGTCAACGCGCAGATCGAAATTGAGTGGGTTCTCTTCAATGACGCCCGTATTAACAGCGCTTGCCAGATCATTGAATTTTATCTGCGGCGGACGGCTTAAATCGGCTAACAACTGCAACCGCGAAAAAGGACTGTCTTGTTCGCGCTGATAATTCTGCGCACCGATGCCGGTGCCGGTTATTCGCTCGGCTTTTGAGCTGAGACCAAGCTGTTCGGAGAGCGTAAGCCCCGCTCCAGGAATATTTAGCAGCGCATCCTTTTCATTTGGATTGCGCGCAATTCGATATTCACCGCTCCCCGTCGGGTCGACAAACTCAATCTCAACTCCCGACCCAACTCCTGGAAGGTAGCGATAAAACCAGGTCTCGAACGGATAGGTCGAAGTTGAGCCGCCGCCCTCATATGATGGCCGCTCATAGTTACCTCCCGCCGGATGCGTTTCGCGTTCGTCAGGCTTGCCATACATAATCCAGATGCGGCCACGGTCGCTTTTCCAACCCGGAATACCGGATGCGAAGTGCTCGTTGGCATAAGCGATGCGTTCGTAATATTCTTCTTTGAATTCGTTTTCGTCCGTATCCGGATCCGGGTCACGCCGTCGCCAGAATTCCTCGATAAACTTCTCGCGCTCATCATCGGTCGCAAGTTTCTTAAAGGCCCTGCGCTCTTCGTCAGTGATGATGTAGGTGACGTCCTTCTCCAGCCAATCCTTGTAAGCTTTTTTCAGTTCCGGCTTAACGTTACGAGGTTTTTCCATTGGATCCTGGGTTTGGCGAGGGTCCTGGGCGAAGCCAAACAAGCTGGCGCCCGCCAATACGAGCGGGAAAAGAACCAGGCGGACACTGGCTTTCGAAAAAGACATAACTAAACTCCTGTTAATTTCTGGGACTCAAACAGTTGCGCGACAAATCGGAGCCGTGCGAGAGCCAGGCATTCTAGGGTCTCGCTAAGAACACAGTCAAGATGCCGGAAAGAACTGATTTCGTTGCCTTTTTCCCGCAAATAACGGGGAATCCACGCTGCTTAACTGGCTCGGCGGGGCCGGCTGAATATCCAGGCCACAAATATCGAAACTATGTAGAGCGCGAACATTGGTGCGGCGAATAAAAGCATATTCGGAATATCGTTCGTCGGCGACAGCACCGCCGCTGCAATCAAAATTACGATTATCGACGTTTTCCAAATGCGTATTAGAAACCCTGCCGTCACCAGGCCGATGCGCGCCAGCACATAGGTGATTGCGGGCATTTGAAAAACAACGCCCATGCCCAACATCACGATGATTATGAAATCGAAGTAGTCGTCGGCTTTTAGCAGCAACCTGAAGTCCTGCCCCAGACCCAGCAGATACTTTGCAGCGGGCGGAAAAAGAATCTTGTAGGCGAACGCTGCTCCAAGCACGAACGAGATTGACGAAAGCCCGATGAAAGGGGTGACGTACGCGCGCTCGTGTGGGTAGAGACCAGGCGAAACAAACGCCCAGATTTGCCAGAGCAAGAAAGGTATGGATAAACAGAGCGCACCGTATAACGATACTTTCATGTAGAGCGCAAACGGCTCCATCGCGCTGGTCACAATTAGCTTGTCGCTGATTCCCGAATACGCTTCCGGCAAGGCCTTGAAATCTACTGGCAGACGCACGCCTTTGGGAATGATCGTGTTCCCAGCGTACAAAGGCTCGTCAGTAAAAAGACCGAGTTGCCCTTGCGAATCCTTTACCGCTCGCGCCATCACGGAAGCGCCAGCCGGAATCACGCTGGTTCCCAGCTTCGTTTCTGCGGGAAAGAGATAGCGGCCAACATCATTTTCCTGAACCGAAGTAAGCGGCAGTATTCTCTCGTTCCCGGTTAAGCCATTGATTGGAACCTGGCGCCTTTGCGCTTCAGCAAGCGCCTGTTCAACTGGAACTGCAAGAAAAGCATAAATACGATCAGAGACGAACCAACAGACCGTCGCCGCCAGAAAGACAAACAGGATTGACCGAATCAGACGACTGCGCAGTTCGTCGAGATGCTCCAGGAAGGACATCTGCCCGCCAAGTTCTTCTTCCTTCCCCCGGCTGGCAGCGCGCGCTTTTAGAAATGTTGACATCAATGATCGCTATCGAGGTGTAGCTGCTTTATAACCAGTCGCGCTTGCGCGAGGGTTCGGAGTCACTGGAAGCGGGTTCGGCGTAATCAACTGCAGAGGAGTCTGGATCGTGGTTTTGGATTGTTTGGCGAGCGATTACGCGGTCCGGCGCGATGGCCTCGATCACGGGCGGCTGAACAGACTGCGTGGCGGTCGCCGGCGCCAGTATCGCATTGTCTTCGAAGTTACCGGCCGGCTGGTTCGTGACTGCAGTATTGCTCATCTCTTCCAGGCTTACCTCGTGGTCCCAGGTTCGTTTGAAGTCCTCGGACGCCCGTCGAAACTCTGCCATGCTTTTGCCGAGCGAGCGGCTTAGCTGTGGCAGCTTGCGTGGACCAAAGAAGATCAGGGCCATGGCCAAAATGAACAATAACTCGGTACTGCCAAGCGATTCGAGAATTAGTAAAACCACTTTCGAAAATTCCTTTCGGTTGTCTCTAAAGGCCGCACTGTCCGGAACGATTGTAACCTGCGGCCCTGCAAAGCAGAAATATACCACCCCGGTTTCCCAGCCGTACGAATTAGGTCGCAGTTGCGTTCGGGAAAAGCGTGCTTGACACTGTCTCGCGCACTCGCGCAACCTTGGTTTCAGGCAAACTGAAATCAATATCGGTATTTCTGAGCGAGCTTAAAGTCTGCCAACACTCGATGACTGCTTCGATGAGCAAAGAACCACCCGGTTCGGCAAAGACGGTCTCCGCTGCTTCTCTCCAGAGTCTGGCCGAAGTTGCCGAACAGGTTTCTGCGACCACAAAAAAGCTCGAGAAGGCGGCTTTGGTAGGAGACTACTTTAAGCAACTTAACGACGCCGACTTATCACGAGCAGCGCGCTATTTCGCTGGGCATCAATTTCCGCTAAACGATTCACGGACTACAAATGTTGGAGGCAGCATCATCAGTACCGCCCTCAGCGAAGCAACAGGCTTTAGTCCTCAGGAACTTCAACCTATTTACGTGCGTCTTGGCGACGCCGGCGAAGCTGCTTACGAGGCAGTGAAAGCGGCAAAGCATTCATATGAGAAAGCCGAGATTACGCTCGCAGAAACTGAATCGCTTATCACCCGATTAAGTGACACAAGAGGAATCAAGAATAAGACTGCTTTGTTGGTTGCAATATTGCGCCACTCCACGCCGCTCGAAGCAAAGTACCTGATTAAGTTACTCGCCGGTGATTTGCGAATTGGACTGCGGGAGAGTCTGGTCGAGGACGCGATTGCACGCGCTTTCGCACAGCTACTCGCGCGCGTGTCCCAGGTCAATATGCTGCTGGGTGACATTGGGGAAACGGCCGTGCGCTCGAGGGCAAATGATCTGACGGACGTAAGCATGCGCCTCTTTCACCCGATCAAATTCATGCTGGCCACGCCCGCAGCCGATCTTGCTGACATCGCGCGCACTATGCCGGCCGAGTTCTTTGTTGAAGACAAATTTGACGGCATCCGCGCTCAGGCGCATGTGCGCGAGGGACGAGTGGCAATTTACTCGCGAACCATGGACGAGATCACAAGTCGCTTTCCTGAGTTGGAAGCGCCGCTGCGTGATATCAAAACCGACGCCGTTATCGACGGCGAGATTGTGCCCGCCATTGGCGAGCAGATCCTCGCCTTTAGTGAGCTGCAAAAAAGGTTAGGGCGGAAAACTATCGGAGAAAAACTGCTCCAGGAAGTACCAGTCATATTAGTCGCTTACGACCTCTTGTACGCCGGGGGCCGGGTATTAACAGACGAACCGCTAAATGAACGCCGCCGAATCCTGGAAGAAATTATCTCTCCAGATTCGGTGATTCGAGTTTCCTCGGCAAAGTTGTTCAGCCAGGTAGCTGCACTAGACAAAGAGTTTGATCTGGCACGAGCGCGCGGCAACGAAGGCTTAATGATCAAGAGTCCCGCGTCTCTCTATAAACCCGGCCGTCGCGGCCGCGATTGGCTGAAACTGAAACGTGCCATTGCCACGCTTGATGTCGTGGTCACGGCGGTGGAAGTGGGCCATGGCAAAAGAAAACACTTGCTTTCTGACTATACGTTTGCAGTACGTCGTTCCGAAGATGACGGCGAACTGCTTAACATCGGTAAGGCATATTCGGGACTTACCGATGCTGAGTTAGCCGAAATGACGGCGTGGTTTACCGCACACACAATTCAGCAGTTCGGACATGGCCGTGTCCGCCTGGTTGAACCTGCGATTGTTATTGAAGTTACCTTCGATCGCGTTCAGCCCTCGAAAAGGCACAAGAGCGGCTATGCGTTGCGCTTCCCCAGAATTCTTCGCTTACGTCCGGACAAACAACCTGGCGAGGCCGACACTTTGGAGACCGTCCGCAGACTCGTCGCCGCCAATATGAACTGACCTACATCTTAAAATCAATCCTCTCGGCGCAGGTCGGTCAACTAGCTCTTGCTTTCCCGTCGGCTATGAAGGTAGCATTCGCCTGGTTACAGTTCGCTTGCCGGGCATGCAAGATACCCGGCAAGTGCTGATTGGCTTGAAGCACAATTCTAATCAGTTTGAACGGGCGCTCTCTGATTCTGCTTTAGAACATCGACAGGAGCGCAAGCAGCACGTCGCCTAGAACACCCGCGTCCATGTTGCTAACAAGGGCTGTTGGCGGTGCTGTGGAAACAGAGCCAGGCGTGCCAATATCACCAAGGCACGCCGCACCCGGGGTGGCGATGTCGCCCGCAAATGCAGAGACGCTTAGGGTTAGAGCCAGAACAGTGGCCGTGCAGAACGCTTTCATCTTTTTCATGGTTTCTCTCCTATTCGGTTTTTTCGGGTTAATCGGTTGATAAAGGCAGTTGAGCACGAAGGTGGGAGGCCAACTGCGGGATTGCTAAACGACGCGCATCATAGCCACATGTCAACTCTCTTGCAAGGATTCTTGCATCGCAAGCAAAGGAGCAGCCTCACATGAAAATAGACTCCATGGTTTCACCACGGAAAAACGCTATTTCAACCCAGGTTGAAGAGCCCGTTTTGGAGGTTTGCCGGCGGGCGAAAGCACTTGAGGAAGTTGCCGAATACGAGGATGCTCGCCAGGCATTGGCTCCCTATTGGAACCGCATTGGCGACCTTCCCAAACTAGACGGTCTGACCGAGCTGGAAGCTGCGCACGTTCTGTTGCGGGCGGGCACATTATCGGGCTGGATTGGCAGCGCCCGGCAGATACCCGGCGCCCAGGAGATTGCTAAGGACCTCATCTCACAAGCGGCGCGCACTTTCGAACGGTTGGAACTGCCGGAGCAAAGTGCTGAGGCCCGTGTGGATCTGGCTCTTTGTTACTGGCGCGAAGGCGCAATTGATGAGGCCCGCGTCACGCTTGATGATGCGCTGCGGCAGCTCGGTGATCTCGAAAGCGAGCAGCGGCTTCGCGCTCTGTTGAATCGAGCCATCGTCGAAAGAGTTTCTAACCGCTACGAAGATGCGCTCGGAACTCATCGGCAGGCAGCTCCGCTTTTTGCGGCCAGCACGAACGACAATTTGAAAGGTAAGTTTCACAATGAGTACGCGACGGTACTAAAGAATCTCGGTCTGGCAAGTAACCGCGAAGACTATATAGACCAGGCGTTGATTGAATACTCCGCAGCGCTTTTTCATGTTGAAAAGGCAGGCAACAAACGCTTCCACGCGATGATCGAGAACAACGTTGGGTATTTTTTCGTCCGCCTCGGTCGTTACCCGGAAGCCACCAAACACCTGGATCAGGCTCGCGCCCTGTTCAAAGCTTTAAGGGACAAGGGCATGGTAGCGCAGGTTGACGACACCCGGGCGCGGGCGTTGATTGCTCGTGGCAGTTTCACTGCGGCAGAGACAGTGGCCCGCGGCGCCGTCCAGTCGCTGAAAGAAGGCGACGAGCTTTCGCTGCTTGCGGAAGCGTTGACTACTCACGGCACGGCGTTGGCGCGTTTGGGCAATTTTTCCAGAGCCCGAACAACACTCGAGCAGGCGATTCGCGTGGGCCACGATGCCGGCGATCCGGAAAGCGCCGGCACCGCCGCTCTGGCAATTGTTGAGGAATTGGCCAGTCACCTTCCTGTGGCTGAGTTACTTACATATTTTCGATTAGCGGAATCAGAGTTGGGCAACTCTCAGAATCCGGAAATACAAAATCGTCTAGGAAAATCTGCGCGGCGTTTTCTCGTGACCCATGCTACGTCTCTGTCTGAGCAGGCTGGTCTTGACAGTGGTGTGCGCGAGAAGACGGACCATTCGCAGCAAGCATCCGAAGTATCAGACTCGCCCGGTTTTTCGGTCGACGTTTCGCTCGAAGAGCATGTGCTGCGCTATGAGGCCGATTTGATAAGCCGCGCGTTGGCGGCATCCGACGGCAGCGTAACGCGGGCAGCGCGTATGTTGGGAGTTACTCACCAGGGGCTGGCCTTTATTCTTAACGGCCGCCACAAGGATTTACTCTCAGCACGAAGGCCCGTAAAACGGCGCCGGCGCAGCATTATTCGATACCGTTAGGTCACCCGGACGTACCGCAGATTTCCGGTTTCCAGCCAGATCTCCATCCTGAGTCGAAGTTCGGAGCGGGCAACTTCGTCCGTTGTTTTACGCTCTAACGTCACTGCAATGATCATCAGTTAGCGCCCGACCAGTCGGCCCGGCACTCTAAATGAATCAACCTAAAACTGTTTCGTTACTGCTTGTCTTGTTGTTTGCGCTGGCAAGCGCCACTGCGCAAACGCGGAGACCCGTCCGACGGGCCACCGCAAAGCCTGGACCTGTGGCTCCAGTAACTGAGCAATTGCCCGCGCCCACTGCAGTGCGACCGCCTGCGGCACCCGTGCTGCTCGCCGTAGTGAACGGGCAAAACCTAACGACCGCCGAGATTGATCCGCACGTGCGCGAAGAGGTTGAAAGCCTCAATGACAAAATTGCCGAAGCGCGCCGCCAAATATTGGAACTCCAGGTCAACACGTTGTTGCTCCAGGCGGAAGCCGCCCGCCGCAAAATGACAGCCCAGCAGTTGTACGACATTGAAGTAAAGCGAAAGCTGACCGAGCCGACGACTGCCGAGATTAATAAGTTTATCGAAGACAGCCGCGATTCAATCAACCAGAGCGATCCGGACACGATGAAAAAAGATGTTGCCGCTTATTTGCTCGGCGAAAAAGAGACGCGCCTGTCTGGGGAGCTGGTGAATCGACTACGCACGGCGCTGCCGGTCGTAAAGGGTGCTGATGTCAACTCCACAACCCTGCCGCCAGCCACCGTGCTGGCGATCGTGGCCGGCAAGACTATAACCGCGGCGATGATTGATGAGCGGCTACGTCCGATGGCTTATAAACTTCGGCTGAATACTTATCAGCTGGAAAAGCAGGCGCTGGACCAGGCGATCTACAATTTGTTATTGCTGGCGGAAGCAAATCGTCGCAACGTTGCGCCGGAAGAACTGGTACGCTCGGAAATCAGCGAGAAGACACATCAACCGTCTGAGACGGACGTCTCGAAATTCTATACCGAGAACCAAAGCACCATTCCGGGCGGACTTGATTCTGTTCGCAGCCAAATCGTGAGCTACCTGCAGGATCAGGAACAGCAAAAACTTGAAAGTGCTCTGGCGGAAAAGCTGCGAAAACAAGCCAATATTCGCCTGTTGATTTCTGAGCCGGAGATGCTGGTGCAATCGATTAGTGTTGACGACGACCCAGCGCGCGGCGATGCTAACGCTCCGGTCACGATCGTGGAGTTTACAGACTTTCAATGTCCTTCATGCGCGGCTATGCAACCGATCCTCGATGAAGTGTTGAAGAGTTACGGCAATAAAGTCCGGTTCGTGGTGCGCGATTTTCCTTTGTTGGCCCATGCGAATGCGCGCAAGGCAGCAGAGGCTGCCAACGCCGCCAATGCACAAGGAAAGTTTTTTGAATATGCTTTGCAACTCTTCAAACACCAGAACGCGCTGGATGTGCCCTCGCTGAAAAAATACGCGAGCGACCTCGGTTTGAATCGGACACTGTTCGATGCCGCACTCGACAGCGGCAAGTACGCCGCTGAAGTCCGCCACGATGTCGACGACGGCGAAAAGTATGGCGTCGATAGCACGCCTACCATTTTTATCAACGGCGTCACGCTGACCGTGCTGAGTCCTGAGGGTTTGCGAGCCGCAATCGATAAAGCCCTGGCAGCGACTGCGCCGAAAGTCCCCGCCCAGTAATCGCAAGCACTTTCAATTACTTCGTTTCTTTTCCCCAAACAAACCGCGCCCGATAGCTGGCCCACGAATTGCTGGATGCACTTCCGTTAGCGCCTATACGAGCAAGTTTTAGTACAATCATCCGCAAAAGGATTGCATACGAATGGTTTCGCTTAAACCGGAACGGCTGAAACGATACAAAGATGTCGCCCTACTGTTCGTCAAGTATGGGCGCTCGGATCTGGTCAAGCAGGCTGGTCTGGAAGACAGCATCGACTTGGACGAGATGCAACTGGCCGAAACTCGGCCTGAAGCAGAAGAACTCGCCGCGGACCTGGAGAGGCTCGGTCCCGCCTTTATTAAGCTGGGCCAACTTTTGTCGACGCGCGCCGATCTATTACCGGCGCCCTACCTGGAAGCACTGTCGCGTCTGCAGGATCGCATTGAGCCGTTTTCTTATGAGGTAGTGGACCAAATCGTTTCCGGCGAACTGGGTGTCCGCATCTCCAAGGCTTTCGCAGACTTTGATCCGGAACCGTTGGCGGCGGCGTCACTGGCCCAGGTGCATCGCGCGCACATGCGCGACGGGCGTGCAGTGGTGGTCAAAGTGCAACGCCCAAACATTCGCGAGCTGATTGTGGAAGACCTCGAAGCGCTGACCGAGTTTGCACACTTCCTTGACGCGCACACCGAAGTCGGCAAGCGCTATGATTTTGAAAACATGCTCAAGGACCTGCGCACCAGCCTGTTGCGCGAACTTGACTTCAAACAAGAAGCCAACAGTCTACTCACGTTCGCTGAAAACCTGCGCGAGTTTGAAGACATAATCATCCCTGATCCCATCGAGGACTTTTGCACTTCGCGCGTCCTCACGATGGAATATATTCCCGGCAAGAAGATCACCGATCTGAGCCCGCTACGCCTGATGGAAATTGACGGGCCCGGTCTCGCTCGCGATTTGTTTCGCGCCTACCTCAAGCAAATACTGCTCGATGGTTTTCTGCACGCCGATCCCCACCCGGGCAATGTTTTTATAACTGAAGGCGATCAGATTGCATTGCTGGATCTCGGCATGGTGGCGCGTCTTTTGCCGGGCCTCCGCGACAATGTCCTGCGCCTGTTGTTGGCTATCGCTGAGGGACGCGGCGAAGAGGCGGCTGAGGTCACGATTCGCATGGGCGAGCCAAAGCCTCGTTTTGAAAAGGCTGAATTTACCAAACGCATCGGCGAGCTGGTCGCCGAGAATGCGGATGCAAGTCTGACGCGGCTCAACTCCGGCAAGGTAGTGTTGGAGATAACCAAAATCGCGGCCGACTGCTGGTTTCGTCTCCCATCTGAGTTCACCATGGTGGCCAAGGCGCTCTTGAATCTGGACCGCATTGTGTTCATCCTTGATCCAAACTTTGAGCCAACCGCAATCATTCGGCGGCGCGCAATCGAAATCCTACAGCGCAACTTAACGCAGAGCCTGTCACCGATGAATCTGGTTGGCGAGGTAGTGGAGCTGAAGGAGTTTTTGGAAAAACTGCCGGGCCGAGTTAATAAGATTCTGGATACGGTAGGCAACAACGAGTTCAAGATTGACGTTGATGCGATTGACGAGAAGATCGTGCTGGAAGGACTTCAGAAAGTAGCGAACCGCGTCGCCTTGGGTCTCGTACTCGCGGCGCTCATCGTTGGAGCTTCGATGCTGATGCGCGTCGAGACTTCGTTTCGCATCTTCGGCTATCCCGGTTTCGCGATGATCTTCTTCCTGCTCGCCGCCATCGCCGGCGTCGGCCTCGCCATCACCATTGTCATGACCGACGTCAAGGCGCGCAGAAAACCGGATCAATAATAGAGCTGAGTGTCTGGCTTAGTCCGGCTGCGTTCGCTTGCGCGTAGGCAGCGAGCCGTCGATAGTCTTCGCAAAATAGCCGGGGCGGTAGTTAAGTTTCAAACTCTGTTTGCGCACTTCCGGATCAATCACTTCAATCTGAATCCGGCGATAAGCGCCGTCGTGCGTCTTGTTTGAGGGCGAGTAAGCGACGAGATATTGTTCGCGCAGATCAGTTTGGATCTGAACAAACGCGCTGCGCAGTTCTCTTTCATTGCGGGGAAAATAAGCGCGACCTCCCGTTTGCTCTGCTATCTTCTTCAACGAGCCGCCATCAACTCCGCCCTGATAAGTATCCCCAATGCCGATGGCATAAATGAGCGCGTCGGCTTTTTGCGCGCGCTCGATCGCTTCGTGCATTTTCACCTGGCTGATCGTGTCATAACCGTCGGTGAGCAGAATGATGGTGCGCCGCGTGTTTTCCGCCGAAGAATCCGACAGCAGTTCGTTTGAGGTGGCCCAGACGGCGTCCCAGATGGCGGTCGAACCTGCCAGAATTTGGTTCGAGTCAGAGATTGGCGGCGTGCCACCCACCACTACGCCGCCGCCGATGTAACCGGACGGTGGCACGAACTCCACCCGATCGATCGCCTTGCGCAAGCGATCGACGTTGCCGGTGAAGCCCTGTTCCAAAGTGACTTCGCCTGTGAAAGAAACGACGGCCGCCTCGTCTTTGTCCGGGCGCATCACTGTTTCCAAAAATGAGCGCGCCGCCGCTTTTTCGTCCGGCAACGTGCGCTCCTCGGAACGGCTGGTATCAATCAGGATACCGATTGAGAGTGGCAAATCGACATTCTTCTGAAAGGTGAAGATTTCCTGTGGCTGGCCATCTTCCAGTATGCGGATGTCTTCCTTTCTGAGCGTGTTGACAAATCTTTTGTTGTTGTCGGCAGCAGTAAAAAAGATGTTCGTCAGATTCGTCTCAACGCGGATGACTTCTTCCGATTCCTGTGGCAGATCTTCCTTTGGATTGACCGGTGGCGTAGGCGATGGCACTTCGGACGCTCGCCTGCTTCTCGACTTCTGAGCGTCGGCGGTCGCGGGCGTCTGTGCAAAGGAACTATTGGCGATCATCGCAGCCGCCAGGGCGAACAGAACAGCCAAAGTCAAACTTAGTTTTCCTAATGCTTGATTAAACATCTTCGTGCCTGGTTATGGTCTGACCGTATCGGCAATGGCTTTGTAGCCGCGTTTGGTTCTTATCTTCAAATCACCGTGCCCGGTGGCAAGTTTGACTTCAATCTTGCGAAAGCTCCCGTCGTAACGATCATTAAGCGGTTTGTAGGTCAGCAGGTATTGGGCGCGCAGCTCTTTAGATATCTTCGTGAACGAGCGCTCGAGCGAAAGCATGTCACCGGTGAAAAAGGCAATGCCGCCGGTTTCTTCGGCCAACGTTACCAGGTCGCGATCTTTTTGGTCCTTCACCTGGCCCGCTTCGACTCCAGGCACGGTCGACAGAAATCCTGCCTTAGTTGAGATTGCAAAAATGGTAGTCTCGGTGCGCTGCGCTATATCGATGGCATCGCGAATGTTGGCGCGGCTGTACGTGTCCTCGCCGTCGGTGACAATCACCATCACCCGCCGGCCGGCAACCGATCGCAATTTTTCGTCGCAGAATTGCCAAACGGCATCAAACAGCGCGGTTTGATTGCCCAATTTCTTTACGCCGTCAACCGCCTTGTCCAACAAATCAAGTTTGTCGGTAAAGTCCTGGCGCAAATTTATCTCGTCATCAAACGTCGCAAACAACACTCGATCCCGCCGCGGCCGCACCACGGTATAGATAAAGTTCTTCGCCGACTCCTGCTCAAACTTTAGCTTTCCCGAAGTCGACGGTGATGTATCCATTAATACTACGACGTAGAGCGGCAGGGCCTCGCCCAGATCGTCCGAGAACGTCTCGACCTGTTGCGGGACTTTGTCTTCGAAGATCGAGAAGTCGTTCTTCGTAAGTCCGGGAACAAATTGTCCTTTCTTGTTAACGACGGTTATCGGCAAGCGCACGCGGCGAATGAAAGTTGTAATTGATTCCTGATCGTCATCCCGCGGTGGCGTGGGTTTTGGCTTTGGCTTTTGCGCCTGCGCCAAACCGGCTAGCGACATAAGTGAAACGAGCAGCAACAGCCGCGAAAGAAAAGAAAAACGAAAAAAGTTCATGTTAAGTGTTGGGGATTCAACGTGTCGTTCGACCGGTCGGAGACGGCGCTTTGATGCGCGGCCCGTCAGGGCTAGTTGCCCTCAAACCATTACGTAATCCAGTAATCGCGTCATCTATAAGAACATACTTATCGCCGCAAACCAAAATCTCGATGTCGGCACTAAAACAATGCATTTCGAGAGCTTTGCACAAAAACTATTCTCGCATGCGAGACGCGTCCAGATAGTATCGTCGTGCCGTGCCGCAACTCTACCTTGTCGTGGGTCGACGAATACAGAACCGGGAGCGGTAGCGACCGGGTCTGCGAAGGGTGGAGTTCACCGTCATTGTAAGCTAGCGTTCTCGACGATCCATGAAATGGAGATGTTGTTTATCGCAAGTCCGACCTGGTCGCTACCGCTTCCGGTTCTGTATTCGTCGACCCACGATGCAAGTAAAGCAGTAGGCAAATTCATAATCCTATCGGGGGGCCTGATTTCGCTAACCTGTTATCGCGTTTGCGACTTTTTGTGCAAAGCCCATTTCGACCTTAAGTCTCATTCGAACCTGCGTCCAATTCAGCCAGCAAATTATTGAGTTCGACCGGCAGCGGCGCAACAAACTGCATCGACTCGCCGCTTGCGGGATGACGGAATCCAAGGCGCTCGGCGTGGAGAAACTGCCGCTGCAATTTGCGAATCGCCGCCCGCAGCCTGACATCCTGAACAGTTTTGTCGCGCCCGCCGCCATAAATTTCGTCGCCAACAACCGGGTGTTTGAGCCAGGAAAGATGCACGCGAATCTGATGCGTGCGACCGGTTTTCAATTCAACGTCGAGCATTGTAAACGAACTAAAGCGCCGTCGAACCTTATAGAGTGACAGCGCGCCGCGGCCGGCAGGCACCACGGCCATGCGTATTCGCGTTCGTGGATCGCGGGCAATCGGCTGTTCAATGCGCCCTGATTCCTGTTTGACTACGCCATGGACCAGAGCCACATAACTTTTGAAAACCTCGCGGGCGCGAAACTGATCCGCCAGACTTTCGTGCGTCGCTTCCTGCTTGGCAACGACCATGAGTCCGGAAGTGTCTTTGTCCAGGCGATGGACGATGCCGGGGCGAATGTCGCCTGCGCGAGTCGAGAGTTTTTGGAAGTGATAAGCCAGGGCGTTGGCGAGCGTTCCCGAGTGAATACCGGCGGCCGGATGGACCACGAGACCGGCGGGCTTGTTAACCACGATCAGGAAATCGTCTTCAAAGACGATATCCAGCGGGATGTCTTCGGGCGTAAAACTAGCCGCGGGTGGCGGCGTCAATTCGACTTCAATTTCATCGGCGGCGCGCAACTTGTACGAAGGCTTTGCCGGCTTCCCGTTGACCAGGACTTCTTCGTCTTCAATCAACCGTTGCAAGCGCGCGCGACTCCAGCCATCGATTTGTTCGGCGAGGAAAGCATCCAAACGAGTGCCTGCATTGCTCTCTTTAACTGCGAGCGAAACTATTTCATTGTCTGAAAAAGATTGAACCGTGGATACCGCCTTCTGATCACCGGAACTCATGCAGCGAATTTCAAGATGAGCTCGTTGGTTAGCGACAAGAAGTTTAGAGTCCAACCTTTAGGTTGCGCGGTTGCGAACGAGCAAGCTAAAGCTTGGACTCTAAACTGCTGGCCAGGCATTCAATGCGGTGAACCTGCGCGAGTTGGAGTGGCTCTGGGTTGGGAAGGGTGGCTTAGCACCCCAGCGGGGCTGCCCCGCCGGGGACCCCG
>Ga0137418_10000939_pt1 | contig 26714 bp, 24 predicted proteins | sample CZODoug3_1_2_16f_FD_122242 | JGI IMG/M metagenome (GOLD analysis project Ga0137418, IMG submission 122242) | Vadose zone soil fungal communities from Angelo Coast Range Reserve, California, USA - CZODoug3_1_2_16fungal (Hybrid Assembly) | ecosystem: Environmental > Terrestrial > Soil > Vadose...
TCGTACATCAGCGACGGATGAATCATGTGCATGCGCGACACGCCGCGCGCGCGCATCACCGACCTCACCAGGCTCTTTTCGAATGCGCGCGGGTTCCGCTGCTTTTTCACCGCCTCGGTCGTGTCCCTGAACCGCTCCGGCGTCGTGACGTCGAACGTATCCGCGTAGTCGCCGCCGACGTGGCCGTACCACGGGCGAACGCCGCCGCGCGAGATGACGATCAGCCGCCGGGGATCGATCGGGTACGTCTGCCGCAGCGCCTGCAGGAACGGGATCCAGTAGAGCAGCTCGAAGCCGACCTCGCCGCTCCACGGCCCGACGACGATCGGGAGGCTGGAGGCGGCGATGCGGCGCATCCGCTCCTCAAGCGCGCGTTCGCGTTCGGCGGTGCGTTCGCGGAGGCCGGCAAGGTGGAGCAGGTCGGCGGTGATGGCGCGCTGGCGGGTCGTCGCGCGGCGCATCCAGCCCACATCGCGCGTCAGCACGGCGATACGGCGGTTCTGCGCCTCGAGGTCCTCGCGGAGCCCGTGCATCTCGATCGACTGGCGCTGCGCCTTGTCGAAGAGGTCGGGGAACTTGTGGGCGAGCCAGCGGACCGACCTGCGGCTCTCTTCGCCTTCCGGGTCGAAAAACCTGCGGAGCCGGCCGAACCAGCGCGCAAGACCGCGCGGCGTCACGTCCTGGTCGGTCACGATGGGCTCACCGCTGACGCGCCTTGACGGCGGCGCGCGTCTCGCGGTCCACCTCGCGGCGCCGGATCGTCTCGCGCTTGTCGTGCGCCTGCTTGCCCTTGGCGAGCGCCAGCAGCACCTTGACGCGCCCTTTCTTGAAATACAGCTCCAGCGGCACGAGCGTGAGGCCCTTCTCGACCGTCCGGCCAATCAGCTTGCGGATCTCGTGCGCGTGCATCAGCAGCTTGCGCTGCCGCTTCTCGGCGTGATCGGCGTAGCCGCGGTGGCTGTACGGGCTGACGTGCACGTTCATCATCCAGATCTCGCCGTCCTGCGCGCGCGCGTAGCTGTCGCGGAGGTTCACGCGTCCCTCCCGAATCGCCTTCACCTCGGTGCCGAGCAGCGCGACACCGGCTTCCCACGTCTCGAGGATGTGATAGTCGTGGCGGGCCTTGCGGTTCTCCGCGATCACGCGGCGCGCCTTCTCGCGCTCGTCCTCCGTGGCGCTCATCCGGTCAGCTCGTACCCACGACGCGTCGAGTGTAACTCACGCCCCGCGCGCATGGTGTACGATCGCGCCACACGTTCGATGTCCACCGCAGCGCGGCCTGCCCCTTCCATCCTCCACGCATGCGCGGTCGTCTCCGGGTTCACGCTGCTCTTCACATGGCTCTTCGCGGAACCGATCGTCCACCACCGGTGATCGCGGTGACGGCGGTGGCTGCGTAGCCGATGGCGCCGCCGCGCCTGTCGCCCGTCGCCGCCGGCGCGCTTGCCGGCGCTGCCGCGTTCGCCTACGTGTTCCTGGCGAACGGCGCCATCGAGAACGACCATTTCGTGGTGCTCGCGCGCGCGCACCAGGTGCTCTACGGCGACTGGCCGGTGCGCGACTTCGAGGATCCCGGCATGCCGCTCGCGTACCTCGTGTCGTCGGCGGCGGCCGCCATCTTCGGCCCGACCGTATTCGTCAACGTCATCCTGTCGCTGCTGTTGTTCGCCCTGACCGTGGCGCTGGTCTACGTCCTCGCCAGCCGCGCGAGCGGCAGCGCCATCGTCTCGCTCGTCGCCGCGGCCGTCACGATTGCCATCTACCCGAGGCTGTACAACGCGACGAAGGTCCTGGTCCCGGTCGTGGCGATGGCGCTGGGGTGGTCGTACGTCGACGCACCGGACCGCAAGCGCCTGACATGGATCGCGGCGTGGACCGCGGTCGCATTTCTCCTCCGCCACGACTACCTGCTGTACGTCGCGCTCTCGAACGTGACGCTGCTGGCCGCGGCTCATCGCGGCGACGCTGGCGCCGCCGGCCGCCGGTTGATGGAGTACGCGGCGCTGACGCTCCTCTTCATGACGCCGTGGCTCGTCTACGTCCAGTGGGGGGAAGGGCTCGCCGACTATGTCGGCACCGCGATGCGGTTCACCGAGATCGAAGGGCGGCGGACCGCCGCCGGGCCACCGCCCGGGCTGCTGTATGCCTTTGCGGCCGTACCGGCAGCGGCGCTCGTCGTGTGCTGGCGGCAAGGGTGGTCGGCCGCGACGACAAAGCTCGCGCCGGCGGCGGTGCTGCTGCTCTCGATGGATGTCGTGTTTCTCCGCGACGTACCCGCCGCGCGCATACCGGATGTCATCGCGCCGACCATGCTCGTGGTTGCGGCCATCGCCGGCCGCACCCTGTCGCGGCGGGTGATGGACGCATGTGGCATCGCAATCGTCCTGGCGGTACTTCTGCTGGTCGTGGTGCCGCGCGTACGTCACGCCGGCGCCGTCCCCACGCCGTCCGCCCTGGTGGAACGGGCGGTCCGCGTCGGCACGCGGCTGCAACGCGTGTCCGCCGACATTCAGCCGCAGCCCTCGCTGGCGCCGCTGGCCGCGTACCTCGCGCGGTGCACCGGGGCGACCGATCGCATCCTGGTCGGCGGCTTCGGCCCCGAGATTCCGGTGCTCGCGCATCGACCGTTCGCGTCCGGCCTGCCCGACTGGATTCCGGGCTACTACGAGGACCCTCGCGACGTCGCCCGCGCCATCGCACGGCTGAATCGTGAAGCCGTCGGCGCGGTGGTCATGTTGAACGGCGCAGAGACGTTCGCCCGGTCGTGGCCGGACATCGACCGGTGGATCCGCGATCGTGGCTTCGAGGATCACGCGGTGGCATCGATCGATGCGCGCGTCCGCGTCTGGCTTCCGCGCGAGCAGGCGGCCAGCGTCGATCCGGCCACGGGGCTGCCGTGCAAAGCACGATAGGATCAGCGCACCCGATGCTGGAAAGCGCGGAGCGCCCGCTCGCCGACTGGACGCGACGTCTGCCGTACGCGTGCGCGCTCGCCGCCGGCGCGTTGATGAGCGTGTTTCTTCTCGACATCCCCGTGCAGCTCAGCGACTCGTTCACGGAGCTCACGGCGGTGGCGGACCGCTCGCTCGGCGACGTGGTCGCCGCGGAGTTCTACAACGGCAGCTATTTCCGCCCCCTTCGCAGGGGCCTGAACAAGATCGTCTACGACCTCTCGGGCGGCCGCTACTACGCCGCGTTCCGCGGCTTTCAAGCCGCAGAGCTCCTCGTCCTGCTGCTGCTGGTCGTGCGGATGCTGCGCGTCCGTACCCGCGCCGGCCTGGTCGCGCTGCCGCTCGGCCTGGCGATCCTCGTCGGGCTCCACACCTTCGCGGGGGCCATCCTCGAAGGGTTGCCGATCAACCACTTCCTCACGATCCTGATCTGCTGCGCCGCGGCGGTGAACCTCGCCCAGGCGCGGCCACGACCTGTCGTCGATGCGGTCGCGCTCGCGTTGCTCGTCTTCGCGATGCTGACCATCGAAAGCGGCCTGCTGATCTGGGTCGTGTTCCTCGCCGCGTACATCGTCGGATACCGAGGGGTGTCGAGGAAGGGGCTCGTCGCGCTGACCGCGTGCGTGGCCCTCTATTTCGTCGGGAGGTTCGTGCTGCTCGGAGGCGCGGCGCCCGGCCTGAACGAGCGAAGCGCGGGCTTCGGATTTTCGGTCCTCGATCCCGACGAGCTCGAACGCCGCTTCGGGGGCAACCCTCTCCCCTTTTATCTGTACAACGTCGTGAGCGCGGTCAGCTGCGTCCTGTTCGCCGAGCCGCGCGGGGGCGTATGGACGTTCACCGGAAGCCTCACTCGTGGCGTTCCGGAAGCGTGGCAGATCGTCAACGTGGTCACCAGTACCGCGACGACGGTGCTGATCGGCAGGTACGCCGCGGGCCGGCTGTCGTCCTGGCGCAGGGGCGAGCTCACCGAGGCCGACCGTTTCGTCGCGATCTTCCTCATCGTGGTCCCCGCGAACGCGCTCTTTGCCGCTGCCTATGAAAAGGACGTCATCATGAGCCCCGCGGGGCTGTTTTACGCCGCGGCCGCGTTTGCGGTCCTGCGCGAGCTCGCCGCGTCGGGCGGCGTGTTGCCTCGCCTGCCGTCGGGCGCCGCCGTTGCGCCTGCCCTGCTGCTGCTGCTGTCGGTCGGTTGGACGATCAGGTACGTCGGCATCCACGACAGCCTCCGCATGCGCGCGTCCACGGTTCGCGACGAATGGGCCTACTACGACGACTGGGCGCGCGAGCAGAAGACCGATGTGTCGCTGAACGCGACGCAGGCGGCCATCAAGCAGCGGCTCCAGGACGAGGCGGTCCTCCGTCCACCGCGTGTGCCGCAGGTATCGCTGGGGTCGATGGACCGGCTGTTCGACGTGACGCAATGACGCCGGCCGGTGTCGCCACGCGGATCGCCGTCCCCCCGGTCGCCGGCTTCGTGCTGGTTGCCGCGTACGTCTTCGTCGAGGCGCTTGGCTTTCAACCGTTTGCCCGCCCCGATGGCGATACCGTATCGGAGGCCGCTGCGCTCGGCCACGCCGCGCGGGCACTGCAGTTGATCGCCGCGGGAGAGGACGCGAGTGCCCGCCATCAGGTGCGCGCGGGCGTTGTCGATCGCGAGCAACACGAGCTGACGGCGATAGAAGCGGCGATCCTCGGCCGGCACGCCGAGCTGGTGCGGCTGCTTCAGCGGTCGGGCGCGCGTCACCCGGATTCCGCGCGAACCGTCTGCTACGCGCGCATGCGGCTCCCCGAAGTGCTGGGCGATCTCGGCGCCACCGGCGCGGACGCGCCGCATCAGGAGTCGGGGGTCGAGACCACCATCAGTACCTGCTCCGCCGGAGGCGGCGCTCGATGAAACGGCCGATGACCAATGCCATGCTCGTGGCCGCCGGGGGCCTGCTCTACATCGCGCTGGGCGTCTATTCGGGGCGCACGTCGATCAACGGCGGTCTCGGGCCCGAGGGCCCGATCTATGCCGCGATGATCACGGTTCACGACCTGCAGGGTGGAACGGTGAGCAACCGCGTGTGGCCGGCGTTCCCGCTCGCCGCGGCGGTCCCGTACGCGATCACCGGAAACGTCGCCGGCGCCTTCGCGCTCGTCGATGTCGCCGCGCTGCTCGTGCTCGCCTTCGCCGCGTGCCTGCTTCTCGACGCACACGCGGCGCCTCTGCCCATCAAGATGTGCGCGGTGTTGACGCTCGGCGTGCTCGGGCTGCCGGCGGCCGTCACCGCCTTCACGCCGGTCCAGCCGTACCTGCTTGGCGTGGCAATGACGACGCTCGCGGTCGCTGCGTGCGAGTACACGTCGATCCGCCCGGCACATGCGGGCTCATGGCCGATCCTCGCGGCGGTGCACGCCGGGGCGACGCTCGCATCGCCTGTCGGCATCATGGCGCCGCTGTACGGGCTCGCGAGAAGCTGGCGCGCGAAGGACCGCTCGACCCTCGCGCTGGCTGCGGCGCTTCCTGGATTGGTGGTCTGGCTGCTGATCCAGGTGTGGGCGCGCGGCGGGCCGGCCGGACTCCTCGATCTGCTGCGCTTCTCGCGCGTGCGATCCGATGCCGTCCTGTGGACCGAATCCGCGTTCCTGCTGTTCGGTGCGTACTTCCTGCTCACGGCGCTCGGCGGGCTCAGCATCCTTCTGTGGTCGCGTCCGCGCCGGGTTCAGGACGCGCTGCGCGAACGCCCCGAGCTCTGGGCGCTGCTCGTGCCGCCGCTGATCTTCATCGCCACCGCCGGGCTCGAGGTGCCGCTGATGATCGCGTTCCTGATTCCGTTCTGGCTGATCGTCATCGCCACGTGGGGCCGCGCGCAGCAGGCGCCACTGCTCGTCCCCGCGATCCTGGCCGGCGTGATGACGGTGGTGACGCAGCATCCGTGGGCCAGGACGACCGACCTCAGCTACTTCGTCGACTGGTTCCCGTACTCGGTTCACGCAGCACGCGTCAGCGGCGTCACGATGAGCGACGCGGTTCTGACCGGCATCTGGCGCGTGCGGGTGCTCGCCGCCGCCGCCGGGGTCGTGGCGTTCCTCGTGTGGTGGCGAAGGAATGTCCGGCAGCCATGAAACATCAGGCCATCGCCTGGCTGCTCGCGGCGCTCATCACGCTGCCACTCGCCGGCAGCCTGTTCCAGCTGCCGATCCAGGTCTCCGACAGCCTCGAGGCGATTGTCATCAGCACGAAATACGCCACCGCGTCGCAATTGCTCGAGGACAGCCTGCGCTTCTCGCCGACGACGTTCCGGCCGCTGCGGTACCTGCAGACGCGGTGGCTGCTCGACGCCACAGGGGCGGCCGATCTCACGTACAACGCCGTGTTCCGCGGCGTGCACGTGCTGCTGCTCGTGCTGCTCGTCGTACTGTTCGTGCTCGCCGTTCGCGTGCGCGGTCAGACCGACCTTGCCGCGTTCGCCGTTGCCTTGCCGATCCTCATCGGCATCCACACGTTCGTCGCCATGCTGCAGGAGGCATTTCCCGTCAACCACTACGCGGAAGTCGGCGTGTGCGTGCTGGCGGTGCTCGTGCTCGCGCAGCGGCCGCCGCGATGGTTCTTCGCGCCGCTCATCTGCCTGCTCCTCGCGCTGGCGCTGTCGGTGATCGAATCGGGCGCGATGGTGTGGGTGATGGTGATCTGCTGCGCAGCCGCTGGCCTGCGGGGCATCACCCGTACCACCGTCGCGACGACGACGGCGCTGCTGGCTGGATACTTCGTCCTGCGGCACGCCCTCGACATCGCGTCGCCGGGCATCGGCGGCCATGGCAGCGGCTTCGGCGCGACCTTCTACTCGTCCGAGGAACTGGCGCAGCGCTTCGGCGCGCACCCGCTGGGGTTGATCGCGTACAACGTCGCGGGCGGGCTCGCCTCGCTGCTGCTCTCGGAGCCGCGTCAGGGCGTCTACAGCCTGGCGATCGCGTGGCGGGATGGCGTCGTGCACCCGATCCTGGCGATCAACCTCGTGTCCTCGCTCGTGACGACGGCGCTGCTGGTTTGGTACGGCGTCAGGCACCTCCGAGCCGGCCGCGCGTCGTGGTCGGATCGCAATCGTCTGTTCGTGGCCGCAAGCGGGGTGATGGTCGTCAACGCCGTCCTGACGGCGGCGTACATCAAGGACGAAATCATCAGTCCCGGCGGGCTCTGTTACGCGGTCGCCGCCTTCATCGCGTGCGCCTCGCTCCTCGAGACGCTGCCGCGCCGCGCGCTGGTCGCGTCGGTGGCGATTGCCGCGCTGCTGACGCTCGACGCGGCGCTCTGGACGTTTCGCGCCGCCGGTGTCCATTACGTGCTGCGGTACGCGGCGTTCAAGACGAGGAACGACTGGGTCGAGGTGCTGCGCGAGGACAAGCGCACCGACTGGCCGCAGGATCCTCGCGAGCTGGCGGTCACGCAGCGGATCCGCGACGAAGCGCTTGTGAGGCGCGTCGCCAGCCCGTCGTTCATGCCGCGCTGGGCGGACCGGTACTGGGTGGAATGAGAGAGAGAGCGATCATGGTCCCGTGCGTCGTCCTCGCCGTGCTCGGCGCCTGGTGGACGGTCGCCGGGCTCTGGCCGGCCGATGACGTCACGCTCTCGGAAGCCGTCGCCACGCGGAACAACGCGGAGGCGCTGCGTCTCATCCGCCTCGGGACGAACCCGAACGAGCCGTTCCGCGTGCGGGCGGGACTGTTGACGTCGGACTACGAGGTCACCGTCACACCCGTCGAAGCCGCGGTCGGCGCGCAGCGGGCGGACGCGCTGCGCATGCTGCTGGCCAACGGCGCGACGATCGACGGGAACGAGATGCGCGTCCTGCGGTGCTATGAACAGGTCCGACGCGACTCCGGCATCCGCGAGCTGCTCGGCGAGAGCCGCGCGCCCGATTGCGACGGGGTGCGCCTTCCGGTGGATCGAGCAGCCAGATGACGACGGCCGGGCGATCGCGGATCGAGAAATGGCACATCGCCGCGGCCATCGGTGTTCTCGCGTTCGGCTTCCGGCTCATCAACGTCCGCGATCTGCCGAACGACCATTACATGCACCTCGCGTGGGCGCAGCAGCTGCTGTTCGGCGAGCTGCCGGGGCGCGACTTCGTCGATCCCGGGATGCCGCTGACCTACCTGATCTCGGCGCTCGTGCAGATGATCTCGCCGGGCCCGTTCAGCGAAGCGGTCGCGTGCTGCATCATGCTGGCGCTCGCGGCCGCCGCGACGTTCTTCGTCGCCACAGGCATGACGGGATCCGTCGCGGCCGGCATCGGCGCCGCGCTGGTCGAAGTGGCGCTCTATCCGCGCCTCTACTCGTACCCGAAGATTCTCGTGCCGGCGGTCGCGCTGCTGGTGATCCAGCGATACCTGCGACGGCCGGATCGCCTGTCGCTCGTGCTGATGGCGGTCTGGACGGGTGCCGCCGTGCTGCTGCGCCACGACCTCGGCGTCTATGCCGCCGCCGGCTGCGGCGCCGCGCTGGTGTGGCGGCATCGGGACAATCGCGTCGAATGCGCGCGGGCCATCGGCCTCTATGCGGCGGCGGTCATCGTCGTGATGCTGCCCTACGTGGTCTTCGTGCAGTGGTCGGAAGGCCTGACGGAGCACTTCCACGAAGCGGTGGAATTCGCGCGCGGCGAGGCGCACCAGCGTTTCCTCGCGCCGCCGCCATTTCCGTTCCTGGGCACCGGACAGGGGTTTCCCGCGTGGAGCGAGGACGATTCAGCCGTCCTGCTGTTCTACGTCGCGCACCTCGCGGCCATGGCCGCCCTGTTGCTCCTGGTCACGTCGAAAGCGCGCGCCCCCGTGGTCGCCGCCGCGCTCGCGATGCTCGTCCTGTACCTGGCGGTCGTGCTGCGTCATCCGATCGTCTCCCGGATCCAGGATGTGGCGGCGTTGCTGGCGATTGTGGGCGCGTGGGAGGTTGTCGAAAGCAGCCGCCGCGGCGCGGTCGCGGGTGCAATCGCCGTCGCCGTGGCCGTGGTCAGCGTCGCCGGCATCTGGCACCTCGGCAGCCTGACGGAGCGCGTCAGGGACACGCGCGTCGCCGACGGCGTCGGCACGATGGCCCGAACCATCAAGGGCGTGGAGGAGACGGGCACGCAGTGGCCGTGGCAGCGTTTCTGGCCGGCCGGAGAGATGCCCGACGCGGTGCGCTACCTCAATGCCTGCACGAATCGTGATGACGCGGTGCTGTTGACGTGGGCCGCCCCGGAGTACTACTTCTTCGCCCGGCGCCGGTTCGGGGCAGGACATGCGCTGTTCCTGCCGCCGGACGCGTTCACCACCGCGCACGACCAGGAGCTGATGCTCGCGCGGATGCGCCGGCAGCGGGTCCCGATCGTGCTCATCAACGAGACGCGGCGGAAGGAATTCGCCGACGCGTACGGGGAGGTCGACCGCTACCTGCAGCAGGAGTACATGGCGGCCGGCCACTTCCAGATTCGAGAGGGATCGGACGTGACGGTCGCGGTGCGCCGCGACGCGAAGCCCGAACGCACTTACGGCGCCGAGCGCTGGCCGTGCGGCTTCGACAATCGCACCGCGAGCAAGACCGCTTCGATCATGCTCGACGGGTCCGCAATCCCCTTGCCGGCGATGTCGAACGCGGTGCCGTGATCGACCGAGGTCCGCACGATCGGCAGGCCGAGCGTCACGTTGACCGCGCGGCCGAAGGCGAGCAGCTTCACCGGAATCAGCCCCTGGTCGTGATAGCAGGCAATCACGGCGTCGAATTCGCCGCGCATGGCGCGGCCGAAAATCGTGTCGCCGGGAAACGGGCCGTCGATCTCGACGCCTCGCGCACGCGCTGCCTCCACCGCTGGCCGCAGGACGTCGTTCTCTTCCGAGCCGAGCAACCCTTCCTCGCCCGCGTGGGGGTTCAGGCCGGCGAGCGCGATGCGCGGGCGCGCGATGGCGAAGCGCGGGAGCTCGCGCGCGGTCAGGTCGATGGTGTCGCCGAGCAGCGCCTCGGTGAGCAGCCGCGGCACCTCCGCGAGCGGGACGTGCACCGTCGCCAGGACGACCTTCAGCGGATCGGACCAGAACATCATGGCGACGCGCGGCGCGCGCGTGAGATGCGCGAGCAGGTCCGTGTGCCCCTTCCACTCCAGCCCGGCGCGTGAGAACCCCAGCTTGTTGATCGGCGCGGTCGCGATCGCGGCGACACGGCCGTCCATCGCATCGCGGACCGCCTCGCAGATCGACTCGTACGCGGCGAGCCCCGCGTCCGCCGACAGCACGCCGGGCTCGAACCGCGAGGCGTCAGGGGGGCCGTAGATCACGGGCTCGCAGACGTCGCGGACGCGCGGATGATCGGCCGCCTTCTGTGCGATCTCGGGGCCGATGCCCGCGGGATCTCCCGCCGTGATCGCGACGATGGGTTTCACTTTTGACACCTGAAACCTTCACAGCTCCAGCAACAGCCAATCCGCCACGAGCTTCGGGCTGGCGTTGCGGTCGAGCGCGGCAAGCGCCCGGTCGACCGCCGCGTACGCGCGCTGGCTGCGCTCCGCGTCGAACGACGACGAGAGCGTCTCCAGCCGTCCCTCGAGGTCGGCGTTGGCGAGCATCGCGCGATCCGCGCGGCTCGCGATGATGCCGACGTCGCGCAGCAGCGACCCGAGCGATCGCAGGCGCACGGCGAGACGGTTCCGCTCCTCGGCCGGCGTCCGCTTGCCCTCCGTGAGGTTGCGGGCGACGTTGATGCGCTTGACCGGATCGGTGTCGCGTGCGGTCGCCTGCAGGATGCGTTCGGCGTCCTCGCGTGCTTCAGTCAGATCGTCGGACTGCGATTGCAGCGCCCGGCCGACGCTGCCGTCTGCGTCGGCGGCCGCCGCGCGCGCGTCGTGTTCCGAGTAGCCGTGGTCGCGCATCAGCACGCGAGCGACCTCGCCCGGCGTCAGCGGCCCGAACCGCAGCCGCGGGCATCTCGAGAGCACGGTCGGGAGCAGCGCATCGGGAATCGACGACACGAGGATGAACACGGACGCCGATGGCGGCTCCTCGAGCGTTTTCAGCAGCGCGCTCTGCGCGTCGGCGCCCGCGGCATCCGCCTCGTCGATGATGACGACCCGCCGCCTGCCTTCGAAGGGCCGGAACTGCGACCGGTCGATCACGTCGCGCAGCTGTTCGATCTTGATGGAGCCCGATTCGCCAGGCTCCACGGTCACGACGTCGGGGTGCGTGCCGCGCGCGATGCGGCGGCACGACGCGCACTCGCCGCAGGCGTCGCGCTCGAAGGCATTCGATGCTGTCGGGTGCAGACAATTGATCGCCTGCGCGACCGCGACCGCGGTCAGCCGCTTGCCGACGCCGGCAGGGCCGGCCATCAGCACCGCGGGCGGCATCGAGTCGCGCGCAATCGCGCGCGCGAGGAGCGACAGCAGGCGGGAATGACCGGCGATCGTGCGGAACGGCACGATCGCATTATCTCAGTCTGTCGACGTCGCCGTGGTCTCACGGCCGACGAGGCGGAGCACGCCTTCGGCGTCGAACTCGACCAGTCCGCCGGCGACGCCGCGCTCCACAATCTTCGACCACTCATCGGCGAAGCGTGCGCGGACGTCGCCTCGCAGCGCGAGGATGGACCGGTCGCGGGCTCGGCGGTAGGCGCCGATGCGGCTCTCCCGCTCCGCGCTCCCCATCGGCTTCATCGCGGGCGAGCTGTGCCGCGCCAACGAAATGTGAGCGAGCTGCCGGCGCCGATGGAACAGCACTTCGAGCCCGTTCGCGGCCAGGCAGCGCACGAACGAATTGAGGTCGAACGTCTGCATGTGCAGCGGGTTCAGCGCCGCGATCATCGACTGGTTGTGGCTGAGGAATTCGGCGTCGTCCGGCTCGTTGTAGAAGTAGACGTGTCCGCCAGGCTTAAGCGTGCGACGGACCTCGGAGAAGAACCGCTCCGGCCTCACCGCATGCGTCAGCATGTGGTTGCACACGATGAGGTCAAACGGACCGTCGTCGGCAATGACGAAGTTGTCGTAATCGATCAAGCCGAACGAATCGATGCCGTAGACCTGCTTCAGCAGAAACTGCTGGCTCTCCCAGATCGGCATCGCATGCACATCCGCGTCGAACAACCGCCTCAGCCCCTCTGAGATCATGCCTGTCCTCGGACGGATCTCGAGGACGCGCGGCTTACGCGGGGCGACGAGCGCGCCGATCAGGTCGAGGTGCGGGCTGTTCTCCAATCGATCCTTCAGTAATCCTTCGAGATACTCCGCGCTCCGCAGCCCGAGGTGCTCGGAGACGAAAACGCCCCGCGCAGCCCGCCGCGCCAGCACTTCGCGATCGGTATCCGTCAGCGGGTACGGATTCAGGAGCGGATTGGTGAATTCCGCCGCCCCGTCGTGCTTGTTCGTCACTTCACCGAAGTTGGCGAGCAGGAATCGGTACCGCTCGCCGAACGGCCGGCGTGTCGCGTAGCCGACCCCACAGGCGTGGCAAATCGCGTAGTCGTAGCGAGCGGATTCCGAATCGGGCGCCTTCGCCATCGTCACGAGCTTGTTCCATTCGTTGACGATGGTCCTGCGGGTGTCGCCGCACAACGGACACGCCTCGAGGGACAGCCATTCACGCCCCTCGGGATCGGGATGCTGCTGGCCCCCTACGGTCGCCCACGAAGGCGCGGCAATCCTCTCGTCGATCGTGAAGGGGATAGAACGCGCCGAGAGCCGTACGGCATCTTTGTGCGGTGCGGCGTCGCCGTCACCCGGCGCGGAGGTGACGACCTTGGCGAGACGACCGAGCAGCAAGTTGTACTGCTGGAGCCGTTCGCGGACCTCGTTGCGAAGCTCCCGCATCTCATCCCGGAGCGCGCGTACGTCTCTCGTGACTTTTGCCGCATGCTTTGAAATCGCCGACGTAGTCGTTGCGGTCGTTGCCGCTGCTTTCGAACCGCGGCGTGTCTGTTCGGCTATCCGTTGAATTTCGGCGGGGCCGTGGAGCACCAACCACATCAGGCGCCGGGGAACGTTTGCAAGATGTCGCAGACGTGCTTGCATGGGGAAGCGAAAGTCTACCCCAGAGGCGCACCCGTCGTGGCGTCTAGCGTCTGAAAACCCGTCCCCAGAATCCGCGTTTCCGCGGCGCGGTCCCCGCCGGGGTCGTGGGCGGCGCGGCAACGGCGGGCGACGTCGCCACGGGCGTGGCGTCGCCAAGGCGCGTGTCGACGCGCGGCGGCGTCGGCTCGCGGAGGTGATCGACGGGTGCGAGCGGTGGCAGCTGCGCGGCGCCGGACGTCGCCACCACGGGACGCGCGGCCCCGTCGCCCGAGGTCGCCACGGCGTTGTAGATGCCCGTGTGCAGCGGACAGTAGTCGTCGGGCTCGGTGCCGCGCACGAAGTACTCGGTGTAGACCATCGAGCGATCCGTCGCCAGGCCGTCGCGGTCGAACACGACGGCGCCGCGGCAGCCGTCGGTCGCCAGCTTGCCGCTCAGGCGGCAGACGGTCACGGGCACGACGGTCGCCGGCATCATGAAGCGCTGCGGCTTGTCGCCGCGCGTCGCGGCCGCCATGAACCGTCCCCACATCGGCACCGCGAGCTCGCCGGCATAGCCGTTGGCGATGATCGTGCGCGGCATGTCGTAGCCGAGCCAGACGCCGGCGACCAGGCGCGGCGTGAAGCCGACGAACCACGCGTCGCGGTAGTCGTTGGTCGTGCCGGTCTTGCCCGCGGCGGGCAGCGTGAAGCCGACGCGGCGCGCCTGCCACGCGGTTCCGCCGTTGATCACGTCGCTCAACATCGACGTCATGATGAACGCGGTCGACTCGCTCAGCGCCCGCTCCTCGCGCGTGGACGACATGTAGAGCACCTGTCCGGAGGCGTCCTCGACGCGCCGGACGAGCGAGGCGGGCGTCACCATCCCCTGGTTGGCGAACGCCGAATACGCCGAGGTCATCGCCAGCAGCGACACTTCTCCGGAGCCGAGCGCCAGCGACGGCACCGCGGGAAGGTTGCCGATGCCGAGGCGCTGGGCGTACCGGACCGCCGTCGGGATGCCGACCTGCTGCAGCATCTGCACCGCCGCGCGGTTGCTCGACACCTTGAGCGCCGCGCGCATCGTCATCGCGCCGCTGCCGCCGTGGTCGTCGGGCACCCACGCGCCCTGGAGGGTCGCGATGGGGTTGTCGAGGCCGGTGATGACGGTCGCGGGCGTGAATCCCTGTTCGAGCGCCGCGGCGTAGACGAACGGCTTGAACGCGGAGCCCGCCTGCCGGCGCGCCTGCGTCGCGCGGTTGAAGCGGCTCTGATCGAAGCTGCGGCCGCCCACCATCGCGCGCACATCGCCGGTCATCGGATCCATCGCGACGAGCGCCGCCTGAAGCGGATCGGGGCCGCGTTCGGCCTTCGGGTTCCGCTTCAGCTGGCGCTGCTCGATCTCCGCGAGCGATCGGGCGACCTCCGCTTCCGCGGACTTCTGCATCTCCAGGTCGATCGTCGTGTAGACCTTCAGGCCGCCCTGATACACGCGGTCCCAGCCGAAGCGCTGCACGAGCTGCTTGCGGACCTCTTCCTTGAAGTACTGGCCGTAGGCTTCCTCGGAACGGAGCGCGTCGGCCAGGCGCGGACGGCTGCGCACCGCCTGCTGGTACGTGGCCGCATCGATCGCGTCGTTGTCGCGCATCGCCTGCAGCACGACGTTGCGGCGCGCCAGCGCCCGATCGAGGTTGATCGTCGGCGCGTAGGTGGACGGCGACTTCACCAGCCCCGCGAGCAGCGCGGACTCCTCCACGTCGAGGTCACTGGCGTGCTTGCCGAAGAAGCCGAGCGACGCCGCCTCGACGCCGTAGAGGCCGTCGCCGAAATACACCTTGTTCAGGTAGAGCTCGAGGATTTGATCCTTGGTGAACTCGCGCTCGATCCGCCACGCGAGCACCGCCTCTTTCAGCTTGCGCCGCAGCGTCTTGTCGGACGAGAGGAAGCTCTGTCGCGCGAGCTGCTGCGTCAGCGTGCTGCCGCCCTGCGCCGCGCGATGCGCGCGCAGGTTCGTCGCCGCCGCCGCGAACACGCGAATCAGATCGACGCCGCCGTGGTCGTAGAAACGCTGATCCTCGATCGAGATGATCGCCCGCACCAGGTGCGGCGAGACGTCCGACAGCGGCGTCTCGACGCGCCGCTCCTGGAAGATCGTGAACGCCGGCTGGTTGTCCTTGTCGTACAGCGTGGTCGCCTGCGCCATCGCGCTGATGTCGCGCAGCTCCGCCGCGCCGGGCAGATCGTGCAGCACCGCGTACGCCAGCCAGATCGATCCGCCGAGGGCGATGACCGCGACCATCGCAAGGCTGGCGACGGCTGCATGAAACGCGTGGGGATGAGCTCGCCGGATGTGTGAGAGACGTGCGCGTGCCGCGGAAACCTGGTGACGAAGGATGTCCAGCATGAGAGCCGTCATCCAATATCGCAACGGGTATGCCACCAGTGGCACTTCGATTGCTGCTGTGCCAGTGGGGACAGGACACTATGACGGTCGAACGAGTCTGGGCCGCGGCGCTGGTAATGACGATCGTTTTCGCCCTTTCCAGTGTGTGGATGAAACAATCCGCGACGCCGCCGCTGCCGCCGATCACGATTCCGGCGGCGCACACCACGGCTGTTACCGACAGCGAACCCCGCGTTTTACCAACTCGAGACGATGATTGGGCTGATCCGCGCGTCGACCTCAACGGAAACGAGATAGACGATGCGGTAGGCGATTACCGAGTTGATAGAAGAGGGGAGATGTACGAGCGTCACGCGCCGGATACGGCGCTGCTTCGTCTGACCGCTCCGCGCCTGTAGAAATCCCACACCCCAAATCCCAAACCCCAAATCCCAACAAATCCCAAATCACAGTTCATTTGGGACCTGGGATTCGGGATGGGGGATTTGGGATTTAACCCCCGCCGGAAGCCGTATCCAGAACAACAACCCGACCAGGCTCGACACGAGCAGGTGCGCGAAGATGAGCAGCGAGATGGCCACCGCGGCCTCTCGAGGTACGCCGAGCGGCTGCAGCAGGATGGCGTGGAGTTGTTCGCGCAGTCCCAGCCCGTTGACAGAGACCGGGATGTTGCTGAGCAGCGACGCGGTCGTCACGGCCGTGAGCAGCGTCAGGTATGGCGGGTGCGCGCTCGTGTTGATCAGCAGGAACGCGCGGTAGACCGCCGTGAGCACGAAGAAATACGTGGCGACGACCGCGGCCGACTGGGCGACCACCTGCGGCCGGCGCGCGGCCGCGGCCATGTCGTAGCGAAACCGCTGCGCGCGTTCCGCCAGGTCGACCGCCAGCGTGCCGAAGCGCGAGAGCCGCTGCGGAAGGCCGCCGGTCCCGCGCGCCGCGAGCACGAGCCCGCCGACCAGGCACACCGCGATCGCGGTGATGATCGCGCGAGTGGCGGCAAACTGCGGCGACGGGTCGGGCGCGATCCAGTACATCGCCGTCGCCAGCACCGCGAGCAGGCCGATGCTCAACAGCCGATCGAGGACGATGGACGCGGCGATCGGCCGGTAGCCGTGGTGGCGTCCGAGGTAGTAGACCTTGGCCATGTCGCCGCCCACGGTGGACGGGAAGAAGTTGTTCAGGAAGATGCCGATGAAGTACTGCTGCACGGCGGTCGCGACCGTGACCGGCACGCCCGACGCGGCAAGCACCTGCTTCCAGCGCCACGCGTACAGCACCTGGCCGGCCATGACCGCCGCCAGCGACGTCAGGTAGAACCAGAGCGGCATCGTCGCGAACAGCGAGCGCAGCGCGGTCAGATCCAGGCCGCGGAACAACAGGAACAGGAGGCCCGCGGACACCAGGCACTGCGCGGCGAACGTGAGTCGCTTCCGCAGCGTCATCGCGGCGCGTCGGTCTCGACGACACACACGGAGAAACCGGAAGGATCGTCCATCGTGGGTGGTTTGAGAGGTCGCCGGCAGTATAGCGGACGGATGGGCGGAGAGGGACACGGTCGATGAGGCGCCCGGGGGTCACGACGCGTCGCTGTCGATGAGACCGTGATTGAGCGCGAAGATTGCCAGCTCCAGCCGCGAGAACACGCCCAGCTTGTCGAAGATGCTCGACAGGTGTCGCTTGACCGTCTCCTCGCTGATTGAAAAGTGCCGCGCGACTTCCTTGTTGGTCTCGCCGATAGCAACCGCCGCAACGATGTCGAGCTGCCGGCGGGTGAGGCGGAACGGGTTACGGCTGGGGACGCTCGCGTCCCCGGACCCGACCATGGCGCGTACCAGGTCGCGCACCTGCTCCGGCCCGAGCACGTACTGATCCCGGAGGACCGAACGGATGCTGTCGCACAGCAGCTTCGTCGTGGCCTCTCGAAGGACGACGCCGCGAACGCCGAGGCGGAGGACGGTAATCAGTTCCTCCTGCGCGATGCCGTCGGCGAGGAGGACCGTTCGCGGGAGCCCGGAGACCGCAGCAAGCGCCCGCAGGACGTCGGAGCGTCCCAATCGCGTCATCGCGAGATCGAGCAGGAGCACATCCGGCTCGAGGCGCCGGACGAGTTGCAGCGTGCCGGCCACGTCGCCGGCGTCGCCGACCACTTGGAAGTCGGCCTCGGTTTCGAGAAGCCGCCTGAGTCCATCCCGGGAGATCGGATGTCCGTCGGCAATCAGGATTCGGCCCGGAGACACGTCTACGTTCACAACAGTCCGGAGCTCGCAACCGGGGGGACCCTGCGAGAGCCCCTTCTATCATCAGAAGAGGAAGAGCGGCGATGCCGCTCTCCCAGTTGTTGTGAAACCGTGCAGACGGTGTTGTCAACCGCGGCCTTATGCTGGCTCGGCAGCTGGTCGTCATGTCCTCACAGCGAACGAAGGAAATTCAGGACTACGCGGAAGCCATCGAGGCGGCCGCTGCGGCCCGCTAGGGTGCGGGCTCGAGAGCGGAATCCATCGGGCGTCGCGCGAGACACGCTTCCATCGGAATCGCGGCCGCGTCGCGCGCGAGCACAGTGGTCGAGCGCGAGTCGTCTTCGATCGTGCGGCGGATATGGTCGGCCTGCGATTGCGAGAACTCCAGCTTCAGGCTCGCGAGCTGCCGGACGTCGAGGTGATTCCAGTGGTCCTTCATCAGGCCGCCGCCCACGTGGGAGGCGCGGCCGAGCAGCAGGTGGCTGATCTCGTGCGCCATCACCGATCCCAGCAGGCCGACCTCGTCCGCTCCATGTCCCGCGGCGATCCGCTGCACGCGGTCGTAGATCACGTACGCGATGCGCCCCATGCCTTCCTCCGGCACCGCCGCGAAGCCGAGGACGTCGTCCTGGATGCGCGCGCGCGCGGCCATCTCCGGCGTCAGCACGATCACCGTCAGCTTCGCGACCGGCACGCGTGACGGCTCGCGGCCGACGGCGGAGCCCGGGTGGCGCACGTTTTTCGTCACCGTCGGGTACCAGTCGATGCGCACGCCGATCCTCTCGTACAAGCGCGCGACCACGTCGCTCGCGCCCGCGAGCGATTCGCGCGACACATGCCAGTAGTCGTGGATCTGCGCCGTGACCGTCAGCTGATTGTCGACGCACTGGGCGTCAGTCGCGCTGCGGGGAGCGCCAATCGGCAACGCCATCACGAAGAGCGCGAGCACGGCATGCATTGCGGTTCTGTGTCCCGCGCCGCATTCGTGCAAGGTGAACGCCGCTCGCGCGTGCCGGCTTCAACGCCCAATCTACCGGCGTGTTTCGAAGGCGGTCCCCATATTTCGTGACGATCCACGACGCGCGTGGAGGCGTCCGCACTGCGCCTTCATCGCCGGCCTTCGCCTGCAATCAGCACCGAGATGTGACGGACGCGTGGCCCGTCGAGCTCCACCAGAAACACGCGCTGCCACATCCCGAGCATCAGCGTGCCCGCGCATATGTTCAGGTACGCGGACGTGGGAAGCAGCAGCGCCCGGCAGTGCGCGTGGCCGTTGACGCGCTCTTCGGCGGTGATGTTGACGGTGCGCGCGATCAGGTCGTCGTGCCGGTAATGCCGATCGCGCGGGGCCGCCTCCTCGAGCAGCGCCGCGAAGTCCGACAGCAACAGAGGTTCCCCCTCGTTGACCACGATGGCCGTGGTGGTATGAAGCGTCTGGATATTGACGAAGCCGAGCTCGATGCCCGAGTCGATGACCAGCGACTGGATGCGTGCCGTCAGGTCGATGAATTCGGTCGGCCTGGTGCTGGTGATCGCGAGTCGGGTGTGCGAACAGGTTTGCGTGGACGCGAGTGTTTCCATTGGTGGCCCTCCATAGGGGGCAGGGTGCAGGTGGCAGGTGGCACTGCCCCCTGCCGCCTGCCCCCTCGGGAGCATCGGCGGTTCGCGCGCCCGAGTCTTGAGCGCGGCGTGAGCGTTCGGTGAGATGTTGGTGATTACGGCCGCCGCGTCAGTCCAAGGGCCAGGCCCAGGCCAAAGATCGCGCCCTCACCCGTTCCGATCAGCGCGCGCGTGGCCGGGCCGAAGTCGGGTTCGCCCATGAGCGCGGCGATGGGCGCGAGCGTCACCTGCGCGCCCTGCGACGCCTGCGCAATGAGGTGAAGGGTGCCGCCGACGAGCGGACGGGCGGCAACTGCCAGGCCCAGCGCCGCCGCGCCACACGCAACGGCCACGAGCAGCGCGACGCCCCAGCGGCGGCGTCCACGAGGGGCCGCCACTCCACCCTCCGCGCGAGAGGTCGCCACGCCGTACGCGAGGCCGGCCGCGGCGCCGATGACGAAACCCTCGAGGGCTCCGCCTATCGGCACGTGAAGCCCGACCAGGGCCTCGAGGCTCCATCGGCCGAGCAGCTGCGCCACGGCGCCCGCGATGCCGCCGCCAAGCGCGCCGCCGGCGACGAGCGACAGCGTCCGCTGCGAGCGCGCGATCGCTTCCGCGGCAGCGAGTCCCGCGCCGACACCGGCCCCGCCGACGGCGCCGCATGCACCGCCGATCACCGCGAGCACGGCGGCGACATCGACGGGCGCCGCGCTGCCCGGCGCGGCGGACAGGATCAAGCCGCCGAGGGTCCCGGCAACGGCGCCGGCGAGACCGCCGCCGATCGACGCGCCGGCCCAGCGCGCCGCGGCGATGCGTCCCGCGCGGCGAAGCCGCAGGCCGACCAGTGCCTGCGCGACCGCGACGGGCGCGGGCTCGCCGAGAATGGGCACCGCTCCCGCACCCGCGACGTCCCAGCGCGTGTCGCGCAGCAGCGCGCGGGCGAACGCATGGCGCGGCAGCCGATCCAGCCGCCGCAGCGCTTCGACGGTTCCGAGCGCGTGCAGCAGTTCTGCGGCTTCGCGCTGCTCTTCTTCCTCGTCCACGGTACGAGCGACATCCGTGACGCGCCGCAGCAGCGGCTCGAACGGATCCGCGGGCCCAGCCGCAGCCGCCGGCGATTCAGGCGGGGACAGCGTCGGTGGCGACGCGCTGTCGTCTTCTTCCTGGACGACCTCGGGAAAGACGAACCGGTATCCGTGGCGCGACACGGTGCGAATGAAGCGCGGCTCGCGCGGGTCGTCGCCGAGCGTGCGGCGGATGGTGCGAATCGCCTGGCTGAGCGCGCTGTCGGAGACGATCACGTCGTTCCAGACGCGGTCGAAGATGTCGCGGCGGTGGACGGCCTCGTGGCGCCGCTCGACGAGGAACACCAGCAGGTCGAAATAGCGCGGGATGAGCGGCCGCTCCTCGCCGCCGCAGCTCAGAAGGCGCCGCCGCGGCGAGAGCGTGAAGTCGCCGAACCGGTAGCGAGGCACGGCTCAGCATAGTCCGAGGTCAGGCTGGTGCTCAGAAAGGCGCAACCGGTCCCCCGCTACTCCATCTTCAGCGATGGTCCTTCGGCAAATCCCCACTTCAGCGACGAGAGCACGAACGCACTCTTCTTCTGCCCGGCCGCCGGCGACTTACCGCTCCCCATCGCCACCCCGAGCCAGAGGTTATCGGCGACCCGGCGCTCGAATCCGATTGAATAGCGTCGCGTGGTCGTCGCGGCGCCCGACGGCGGCGTCACGCGCTCGTCGATCCCCTCCCCGGCGATGGTCGCATTGGCCGTTCCGGCCCGAAGCTGCACGCCGAGCAGCCGCGAGTCGCGCGGCTCGAACACGTTCGGATCCTTCGCCGTCGGAACAGGTTCATCGCCGCGCCACCGTGCGTGAGCCAGCAGCTGCGCGTTGCGCTGCAGCCCCGGCACGTGCTCGAACCCGTAGGCGAGCGTCCCCCAGACGCCGGAACCGCTGCGGCCGAGGTCGTCGCTCGAGCCGCTCGCGCTCGTCCAGGTCGGCGCCACCGCAACGATCAATTTCGACGCGTTCCAGTTCCGTATCCTCGCCTGCTCGCGGCAGTCGGCGACGGATGCGGTCACACGGGTGACGTAGGAATCGACGTCGGCCTGAAATGTCTGCAGCGCCTGGCGTCCGCGTTCGACGTCCTGCATCCACTCCGCGACTTCCCCGGGCGTGTCCGGGGACGGCGGGGGGACGAACTGCGGCGCCGCCGGCAGGCCCGGACGATCGTCGAAACACTGGTCGAGCGCGGCGTCGGTCCGCGGATCGCCGCGATCGAACACCGTCATCCTCACGCCAAGACCGATACGCATCGCCTTGTCGTTGACATCCGATGCCTTCGCGGTGCCGACCGATACCTGCGCACGCGCCAGAAACCGCAGCGCGTAGTTCGAGGGCTTCCGGTAGTCGTCCAGCGTCAGGAGCTGCCCCGCCAGCGCGAGGTACGGCAGGGTGTCGATGGCGACACCGGTCTGAAGCACGCCATTTCGATCGACGCCATTCAGCAACGACGTCGCCAGCTTGCGCGCAGTCGTTGGACGCGCCACCTCCTCCGGCGTCAGGCCGAGTACGGTGAACGCCGGCGAATCGGGTACCGAAAGGTCGACCATCGCCGCCCTGACCTTCTTGAGCTCCTCGCCGATGTTCATGCTGAACCCCGACACCTCCGGGGGGATCACACCGCTCAGGAGGCCGCCCAGCGAAGGCGTCTGCGCGCCGGCGGCGGCCCGCGGCTGCTGCGCGACAGCCGAACCTGCGGCGGCGACGAGCATGAGTGCCGTGAGAAGCACCGTCTTCATCCCTGCACCTTGAGGTGGAACATCCCCGATGCGTGCGGCCGGTTCATCACACCGGAGCCGCCGCCGAGGCCCACGATGTTGCCGTCCTGCAGCACGCGCACGGTCACGGAGAAGGGCTCCGAATCGCCTTCGGGAACGAACGACACGATCCCCGCCTGCCAGAACAGCGTTCGGCGATGCAGATCGGCGAGGGGAAGGGCGAGCGGAAACCGATCGGGAACCTGGTCGCCGGTCTTTCCCTTGCCGTCCGCGGAACCGACGCCGACCGGGTTGGCGCCGTGCGTGTCGAACAGCAGCAGCTGATAGTCGGCGCGGTGGAGGTGACCGACGACGATCTCGACTTCAGGCACGCCGCCAGTGGCTGTGAGCGTGGCAACAGGAATGGGTGTTGACGCCATGAATGTGCACCTCGATGCAGGCAGCGGCGGCTTACGATTGCGGCAATTGGGAACAGCCTGGCGGGGTCGAGCGGTCAGCGGGTCGAGCGCGGACGTCCCGTCGTCGCCGCCGGTGGCGGCGGCCGCTTGTCGACGACGATTTTGCCTTCCTTCAGCACGACCTTCGTCTTCAGCATCTCGTAGATGTTCTTCGTCGGGTCGCCATCGAGCAGGATGATGTCCGCGAGCTTGCCGGCTTCGAGCGTCCCGATCTGATCGGCCATCCCGACGAACCGCGCGGCGTTCGGCCCGATGATCCGGTGGATGTCGGCCATCGAGAAGACGATGCTGAACGACTTCAGCTCGTGCTCGAGCACGACGAGGTCGTCGGCGTTCTGGTCGGTGGAGTACGAGATGGTCGTGTGATTCGGGTCCGCGTCCCAGATGCGCCTGGCGTTGACGATGGTATAGCCGCCCTCGGTGCCGGTCGCGCGCCCCCTGGCGTCGCGGTTCGCGCCGGCGATCGCCTCGGGCCACGGCTTGCCGTCGCGAAAGCGCGGCGTGTTGTCTTTCGGCCACTGCACCGGCGCCGCCCCCTGCGAGAGGGTGTCGACGTTCGGCGCGCCGAAGGCGATGAGGCCCGCAACGATCGCGCCGGCCTTCGCAACCGCATCGGCCTGCTCGTAACTGGTCCAGTCCTTGTTCGGCAGGTGCACCAACCGTGTCACGCCCGCGTCGATCGCCGCGATCATCGCGGGGCTGCTGACCGCGTGCACGTTCACCTGGATGCCCAGCTTCTTCGCCTCGTCCACAATCGCCCTCAGCGTCTCGACTTCCGCCTGCGGCGGCGCCGGCTCCGGCGTCAGGGCGATTTCACCGGTGTGCCTGATGCCCATCTTCGCGAGGGCCTGGACGGCGGCGCGCGCTTCGGCAGGCGTCTGTCGCAGCGCCACTGCTCCGGATGGAATGGCTCGCGGCCCGTTGTACTCGCCCGACTCGATCTTCTTCGCGAGGGCGAGGTTCGCTTCGGCCGGTCCGCCGCCGATCAGGACGGTGGTGTAGCCGGCTTCCAGCAGCGACTGCATCCACGCCTTCCCCGTTGGGCCGTCCGCCAGGTGCTTGTGACCGTCGATGAACCCGGGCATCGCGCTCATGCCCCTCGCGTCGATCGCCTGCAGGCCCTTCGGGACCTGGACCGCGCCACCGGTCACCGCGGCAATCTTCCCGTCGCGAACGACGATCGTGCCGGAGTCGATCACCTGGCCGCTGCCGACGACGATCCGCGCGTTGGTGATGACGAGATCCTGCGCCGCCGCCCCGCTCGTGAGGACGAGGCAGGCGGCCAGCGACACGCAAGACGAGGCGAACGTTCTCATGTCAGTCGACGACCTGTCCCGGCTGCTGTCCCCACGTGAACCCGTCGGACGGCCGTTTCAGCGTCACCATCCGGAGGCGATGGTCCGCGGGATTGCGTCCCGGGTTGCCGGTGATGGCCACGACATCGCCCGCCTTGAGCGTCTCGCGGGTAATACCCTGTCCGGCCAGCTGGCCGACGCCGCCCCACTCGACCGCCCACCGCTGCATCTCGCCGTTCTCGTCCGGCGCCTCGACGTGGACGAACGAATGCGGGTTGCGGAACAGGAACTGCACGAGCTTGCCTTCGATCTTGACGGTCTGATCTTCGTGATACGTCGCGGCAAAGGAATGATGTGCGCGGGCCGTCATGCCGGCTCCTACGACAGCGATCGTCAGCACAACGAGGAGTCTGCCCTTCATCGATCGTCTCCCTGCATGAATCAGAAACCGGATACCAGGATTTCGCTTTCGAAGGTCGTCCCGAGGTTCGCGTAGCGGCTTCCGTGAAAGATCAGCGGCGACGCGCACGTCGTCCGGTGGAGCGCCACCACCTTCCCGACCACGATCCAATGGTCTCCGCCGTCGTGGACGGCGTGCGTCGAGCAGCCGACGGCCGCCGCGCACCCCTCGAGCCGCGGACCGCCGTCCCAGTCGAGGAACGTAAACGCCGGCCGCAGCGGATGCGTCCACCCTCCGGCGAAATAGGTGGAGAGATCCTGCTGCTCCTGCCGGAGGATGTTGACCGCAAACCCCGGCATCGTGTGGGCGGCCTGGCCCGTTTTCGTCCCCTTTCCCACGCAGAACAGGACGAGCGGCGGATCGAGCGAGACGGCGGTGAACGAGTTGACCGTCAGCGCGCGGATCGCGCCGCCGGCCGCGGTCGTGATGATCGTCACGCCCGTGGCGAACTGGCCGACGGTCTGGCGGAACGCGCGCGCGTCGATCATGGTTGTTGGCGGGTCTAAAAGACCCGCCCTACATGTGGCGGGTTTACAGGCCCGCTCCTACACTCCGCTTCTTCATTACGACGCTGACGTCGTCGGGGTTGATCAGGTCGGGTACCGTCCAGCCGTTCAAGTCGTACTCGGCCATGCACTGCTCGGCGAACCCCTTGTACTTCGCGCTGGCCCCGGTCAGGTCCGACACCATCAGCGTCTCGAACCGGATGCTCTCGTGGTTGCCGAAGTAGTTTCGTTCGTACAACTCGTGCCGGCCACCGAACTCGGTGCCGATCGCGTCCCACAGCAGCTTCATCAGCTTGATGCGCTGCTCCGCGCTGTAGCCGTTCGATCCGCGAACGAACTGATCGAGATACGGGCGCAATTCCGGCACCTTCAGGTCGAGGCTGCTCGACGGCAGATAGATGAGCGCGCTCGCCAGCGTGTTCTGGATGATCTCCTTGATCTTCGGGTACGCCATGCTGGACATCACGCGGTACGCCAGGCCGTAATCCAGGTTGGGCAGCACGTACCCGTCGGTCCACGGCATCGTCGTCCGCGCCATCGCGTCCGTCAGTCCCCAGAACAGGTTCCGCCACGCGAGCACCTCGCCGACCTGCGCCTGCACGCCGCGGAAATCCTTGACGCCGGTCGCCTCGACCGCCTTCAACAGCAGTCCCGCCAGGAAATCGAGCTTCACCGCCAGGCGCGTGCACCCCTGGAACATGAAGCGCGGGAGGAACCCGGAGCGCGGGAAGAAGTTGTTGACCTTGTCGATGTCGCCGTACGCGAAGACGTTCTCGTAGGGCACGAACACCTTGTCGAAGACGAGAATCGAGTCGTTCTCGTCCATCCGGCTCGAGAGCGGGTAGTCGAACGGCGATCCCATGACGGCCGCCGTCATCTCGTACGACGGCCGGCAGAACAGCTTCACCCCCCGTGCATTGGTCGGGACGATGCAGACGAAGGCGAACGGCTTGGTCTTGATGGGGAGCGCGCCGTTGTTGGCGATGAAGTTGTAGTGCGTCAGGCTCGACGTCGTCGCGACGACCTTCGCGCCGCTCACGATCAGGCCGCCGAAGTCGAGCATGCCTGGCACCACTTCTGGGAGAACGCGCGGTTTTTTGCCTGCTTTTTCTCCCTCATTCTCCTGACGGTCATCGCGTTCAACATCAATTTTGGCCCGGTTGGAAACAACGTGGCGATTTTCGTGCTGGCGGCGGCTCGCTCCGGCCTCATCGCCTATTTCATGGCCTCCCTGTTCAAGTCCTTCTCTTTTGTCACCTGGACCTTCTGCTTTTGCGCGCTGTTTCTGGCCGGAATGATCTTCCTCTCCTGGTGGGACTCCGCCTTGAAAGGCATCGGCAATCCGATCACGAACCGGAACGGCGGCATAACCATATTCAACGCAATGACCACCGCAGGCAGCGTCCCCAGCTTGAAGGCGGAGGCGATTTCGTCGTTACCGCCGGCGACCAAAGCCGCATCCTGCTTGACCGCTATCACCTGATCCTGCACGATAACGCTCCCAGCCCGAGGCAGCGCCGTGCTGTTCATGGTAGTCAAGACCGTGAACGAGCCCGCGCCTTTTCCGCCCGCTGGCGATTGAACGTTTCCGATATTCCCCACCTGCAACGCGGACCATGCGCAGTTGTCCCCGGTTGTGACCTTGAACTGGAGGGGGCCAGCGCACTGGGGAACAAAGCACCCCCTGGACGATAGCCGCGCGCGGCCCGCAGATAGTATGTTGTGTTGTCCGTCGGCTTCCAGCGCGCGTCAAAATTGTACGTCCACACTCCCTCTTCCGAAGTCCCCTGCTTCGAGGTGGTCGGCGTGAACGGGGCGGAGAACAGGTTCACGATGCCATAGCCGCTCGCGTCGCGAGTCTGCGTGTTCTTGCTGTAGCGCGCCCCGGCCGTCGCATCGACGGTCGGGGTGAGGTGATAAGTTAGATCGCCGAACGCGGCGTATTCTCGATACGTGGCCTTGTTCGTGGTGAGATAAACGTCGGTGAGGGGAATTCCAGCGAGCGCGCCCGGGTACAGCGTAACTCTGTCCTTGAATCCCAG
>Ga0137418_10000940_pt1 | contig 26703 bp, 29 predicted proteins | sample CZODoug3_1_2_16f_FD_122242 | JGI IMG/M metagenome (GOLD analysis project Ga0137418, IMG submission 122242) | Vadose zone soil fungal communities from Angelo Coast Range Reserve, California, USA - CZODoug3_1_2_16fungal (Hybrid Assembly) | ecosystem: Environmental > Terrestrial > Soil > Vadose...
GGAGTTGGTGCTGGGGAAGAGTTTGGCTGAGGCGCGGTTGCTGGACAGGCAGGGGATTGTTGAGGCGGTGGGTGGGTTGCCGGCTGAATCTTCCCATGCTGGTCACCTGGCGATTGACACGTTGCGGGTTTTGCTACAGAGGGTGTCGGGTTAGTGGGCGAAGAGCTAGGCAGGCGTGGGTGCCTGGGCCTACATGATTTCCGGCGGAGCGAAGTGATTTTGTTAGGGGAAATAGATCGTCCAGTTGTTGGTGCGGGCGAGTTGTTCCAGGTCTGGATTTGGGTTGACGGCGAATCCGGTTTTGGCCATGGCCAGCATGTCGGCGTCCCACTTGGAGTTGCCGAAGGCGGCGTCGGGGATTCGGCCGACGACTTCCTGTAGAGCTTCTGATTTGCCGGGGCCGCTGGGGACGCGGACTAGGCGGTCGACGATTTTTCCGTTTTCGATATAGACTTCGGCGGAGAGGACGCGTTCGGGCGGGATGCCGAAATAACGGACGCCTTCGCGAACGACCCATTGGTTGCTCGAAGAAACGGCCCAGATTTCGCAGCCGCGCGCGTGGAGCTGCTGGACGAGTTCGAGCATGGCCGGGAAGAAGTTGGGGGCAATTTCTTCCTTGATGAAGGTCTTGGCGGCGGCCGCGAGGTCTGCGTCGGCCAGGCCTGCGTGGAGCGTTACCATCTCGCCGCACATCGTGTCTTCGTCGACTAGGCCCTTGCGGTAATCGGCGTGGCGGGCTTGGACTTTCTGGGCAATTTCCTTGGAGATCAGGCCGCGCTCGATTTCCCAGCGGAAGAAGCTTTCGCCGGCGTCACCGCTCCAGAGGGTGCCGTCGCAGTCGAAAGCGGCTAGCCTCGGGTTCAGGCGGAGGACGGCGTCGAGGAAGTCGTGGTCTTGCTGGCGGAGCGTCGGGCTGGTCGGGGCAGGGGTGTCTTGCATGTGTTGCGAGATCCTTTCGGGTATCTGAAATCAGACCTTATCTGGAAATTGGCGCGGACCCGGTGAGTGCTGCATATTCCTCCGGGGTGTCCACGTTCAGGGTTACGAATGGGTCGTCCACGGGGACGGATTCGATGAATTGCTGATGCGCGCGCCGGACTTCCCGGGCGTTCGAGCTGGATGGCGCGCGGAGGAACGCTTCTATCATCTCACGGCCTGCGATGATGGGGTGGCCGTGTTTGTTGTTGAATTCGGGGATCACGGCCCATTTGTTTTGGTTGATGGCGGCTTCGAATGCGGCTAGTAAGGCCCGCAACGTTTCGGGTTGTACCGGAGGACGATCGACCAGCGTGATTACCGCGGCGTCGCGGCCTCGGTTCAGGAGATCGTGCAGGCCCACACGCAGGGAACTGAACTGGCCTAATTCCGGTTGAGGGTTTTGGACCAGGAAGGCGCCTTCGGCGTAGACCACCGGTTCAAGCTGGGAAGCGTTTGCGCCTGCTACGACGATCACGAGTTCGGTTTGTGCTGTGAGCGAGCGGATTGCTGCTGAGAGAAATGTTCTGCTCTGGGGATCGTTAGGGGGCCAGGTGAGTAGGGCTTTGTCCCGGCCCATGCGCGTGGAAGCGCCTGCTGAGAGGATTACTCCGCAGAGGCTGGGGGCGCGGGTCATAGGCGAAGATAGCAGAAATGCGGATAGTAGATGCGTGGCCCAGAGGTTCAAATCTGGACAGGAGAAGTTGCTATGGCAGTTCTCCCAGGTAGGGGAATGCGTACCACCCTAACCACGCGAAGAGAAGCCAATGTGACAGCAGATTTGCCCGGAATGACGGCCGTCTCCAGGCATGAACGACAGCCCACCAAAGAGCCGCCAGCCACAGTGCGTTAATGCCACAAACGGCGATGGTTTGATGCGCTCCCTGATAATGTAGCCCGTCTTTCCATCCCGTGGCGAAATATACGATCGTTAGTATGCTTAGGACCACAATCAAGCCGATTGTTCTTTTAGGCACTTTCGCCTCTTGGCGAGCGATCAGGGTTGGATTCCACAAAAAGAAAATGAGCGCAGGCACTAGGATACCGATGACCTGCAGGTGCAACCACCACAGCGCAAAGGCGGGAAATACAGTCAGAAGTGGCAGCGGACAATAGATCGTCGGTACGCCAGCAGAAAGAAGTCCGATGCCTGCCAGCAGCACTAAGAACGTTCCCAATACGACTCCGAGCACGCGTGGATTCATCCCTGCGGCTCTACCGCGAGAGCGGTATCCTGCGAGCCTTCGACATCGGTCCGACGCAGGAACCAGCTCATGTGGGGGAGTTTGCTTTCGCTGCGGCGGCGGACTGCAATCATTTCGGCGCAGACAGCTACGCCGATTTCTTCGGGGGTTAGGGCGCCGATATCCAGGCCGATAGGGGCGTAGACATGGTCGAAGAGGCTCTCGGCTAGGCCTTCTTCGCGGAGGCCGCGGTGGATGGCGATGACTTTGCGTTTGGAGCCGATCATGCCGACGTAGCGGGCGCCGGTTTGGACTGCCCAGCGGAGGAGGCGCATGTCGTCTTTGTGGCCGCGGGTGACGATGACGATGTACGACACGGAGCTTGGGGTGAGGCGGGCGGTCGCGGTATCGAAGTTTTCGGCGATGAGTTCGTGAGCCTCGGGGAAGCGGTCGCGGCTGGCGTAGGAGGCGCGGTCGTCGATAACGCAGACCTGGAAGCCGGCGATATTGGCTATCTTGTAAATATTTTTGGCAACGTGGCCTGCTCCGAAAAGATAAAGTAACGCTAGAGGTAGGACTGGTTCGATGAAAATCTCGAGCGTGCCGCCGCAGACCAAACCCGTGTCCAGCTTAGGATCGTGATTCAAGTTGAACTTTAAGGTGCGGGGCTTCTCCTGCTCCATCACTTCCTTAGCTGCTTGCCAGACTTCGGCTTCGACGCAGCCTCCTCCGATGGTTCCGGCGATGGAGCCGTCGTCACGGACTAGCATCTTGGCGGTGCGGAACGACGGGATGGAGCCCTGGACGCTGACGATGGTGGCCACGGCTCCGCGGCGGCCTTCGCGACGGAGTTTGACGATTTCTTCGTAGACGTCCATTCCTCGTTGATTATGCGGGGGGTGAAAATCGAAGTCAAACCGAAGGAGAACCTTTCGAAGCGGGTTTCTGTTGGCGGTTAGGGCTTGCCGAATTCTTTCGTCATTTTCTCTTCGTGCGGGAGCCCTGCAAGTGGTGTGCTCGCAGTGTTTCCTCAATTTTCGGCCCGTCTTGAAGCACGGTGCGATACACCCAGCGGTAGTGATCGCCCGCCCAGAAGTTCATCACGTTTTTGGTTCGTTCCTCGCCCAGCAGAGCTTCGTCGGCGCGTTCTTCGAGCAGGCAGACCAGTAGGTGCAGGTAGGTGGACTCGCGGTCCTGGGCCTCGGGGAATCCAACGGGGGGATCGGGGTAGAGCTTCATCAAGTCACGTTCCGCAGCACGGGTTTCTGAAGCGTGGGCCGACAGGTACCAGTGAAGTTGTTCGTGCACGTAAGTGGAGAGCAGTTCATCGTCCTGCTTCAGATGTCGCGCGTGCAAAGTGAGCACGGGATGGCTGTGGGGTATGGCGCTGTAGTCGATGACCACTTCGTGGGTGAAGGTCCAGGGGCGCAGGTCATACTGCTGCATCAAGCGTTCCAATTGAGTCTTGGTCGCAAGTTCGGAAGGCGCGTTATGTGCTGTGCGGATCGTGGGTGGAGATTGGTCGGGCATTGCGCAGGAGCGCAAAATCAGTGACGCCATGAGGGCAGCGGTGAAAGCGTTCGCGGGACTCATTGCGGCAGAATACACCTGCCATCAAATGGAACGCACCCCCACTTGTACGAAGCCTATGCTAGCCTGATTGGCTTGATAGTTCGCCGTGGCAGCAGGGAGAGACCCATGAAGGCAGTGCGCATTCACCAGTTCGGCGGGCCGGAAGTTTTGCAATACGAGGACGTGCCCGATCCTCGGCCGCGCAAGGATCAGGTCTTGGTGCGGGTGCGGGCTTGCGCGATGAACCACTTGGACCTCTGGGTACGCAAAGGCCTGCCCGGAATTCGCCTGCCGCACATTCCGGGCAGCGACGTGGCCGGGGAGATTGTTGAGGTTGGGGAGTATGTAAAGGGCTTGCAGGTGGGGCAGCGCGTTCTGGTGGCGCCGATGTCCTTCTGTGGGCAGTGTGTGGCTTGTGCGGATGGTCGGCAGAACGAGTGTGCGCAGTTTACGGTGCTGGGGAATGCGGTGGATGGCGGTGACTGCGAGTTGTTGGCGGTGTCTCCGATTAACATATTGCCGATTCCTAACCATCTGCGATTCAATGAGGCGGCCAGCGTGCCGCTGGTGTTTACCACGGCGTGGCATATGTTGGTGACGCGGGCGCAGCTCCGGCCGGGGCAGACGGTGGTTGTGCTGGGGGCTAGTTCCGGAGTTGGGTCGGCTGCGATTCAGATTGCGAAGCTGTTGAATGCCCGGGTGATTGCTACGGCTGGGGATGAGACCAAGATGGCCAAGGGGCTTGAGCTTGGGGCCGACTTCGTCATCAATCACTACAAGCAGAAGATTTCTGAGGAAGTGCGGAAGCTGACTGGCAAGGTTGGCGCGGATGTTGTATTCGAGCATGTGGGCGCGGCGACTTGGGATGACAGTATTCGGTCCTTGCGGCCTGGTGGGACTCTGGTAACCTGCGGGGCTACTACGGGGCCGGAGGCGAAGATTGATTTGCGGTTTTTGTTTGCGCGTCAGCTTTCGTTGCTAGGGTCGTATATGGGGACGCTGGGGGATTTTCACGAAGTGATGGGGCATGTGTTTGCTGGGCGGTTGAAGGCGGTGGTGGATCGGGTGTTTTCTTTGGCTGATATTCGGGCGGCCCATGAGTATTTGGCGACGGGGCAGATGTTTGGAAAAGTGGTGTTGAGTCCGTAGGTTCTCACTCCAGCGGAAGCAACAGCAGGTCCCTCCACTCCGCGATTCCTTCGCTTCGCGAAGCAACCGCTCCGGTCGGGATGACAAACCTGAATTAGGTTGTAGAATAGAGGCATTATGAGCAGCCAGGAACTACTTAGCTTTGGCAATTATGTGGTCACGGAAGATGGTAAGAAGAAGGTGAAGGAACTGACCTTTGGCAATGCCGAGCCTGACGGCATTCTTTTGACATCCGTGGACACGGTTGTGAACTGGATGCGCAAGAGTTCCATTTGGCCCATGACGTTTGGGTTGGCTTGTTGCGCAATTGAGATGATGGCGATGGGCGCGTCGCGCTTCGACATTGCGCGGTTTGGGGCTGAGGTGTTTCGGCCTTCGCCGCGGCAGTCGGATTTGATGATTATTGCTGGGCGCGTTTCCAACAAGATGGCGCCGGTGATCCGGCAGCTTTGGGAACAGATGCCGGAGCCGAAGTGGGTGATCTCGATGGGGGCTTGCGCCACGTCTGGCGGGGTGTTCAACAACTATGCGCTGCTGCAGGGCGTGAACCAGTGCATTCCGGTGGATATTTATGTGCCGGGGTGTCCGCCACGGCCGGAGCAGTTGATTTACGCGATCACGCTCCTGCAAGAGAAGATTCAGAACGAGCGCGGGACGATGAGGAAGGTCCTGAATTTGGTTTAGGCCGAGATAAGAGCTCGGAAGCTGTGTATTTCTGCTTCTCGAAGAGGCGTTCCGCTGACTACTGCAGGCCCCCTATTCGGATCTTCGCCACCAGCACAGAGAAGCTTGTGGAAGTGGATCTTCGCGGCAAGTCTGCTTGTCGCCATTCCTGTGCTGTGGCAATGTGGATCCTCACTTTACGAGGGAAGAACACTCTCCAACGCCGCAGTGAACGATTTCCACCAGAAGCTCAACGAGGCGGAGTACGAAGTCATCTACAACGCTTCTGACGAGGGCTTCCAGAAGGCGGGGAGCGAAGCCGCGCTGATTGATTTTCTCCGTCTGGTTCACACCCGGTTGGGCACGGCGGGCTCGGCGAGCCTGCAGAATGTCAACATCAATTTCTCGACGAACCAGACTCTTATCAAGACCCGTTACAACACGACGTTTTCGCAGGGTCCGGCTGTCGAGTTTTTTACCTGGGTGAAAAAAGACGGCACCCTCACGCTATTTGGATATCACGTTCAATCTGACAAGCTGAAATAAGCTTCGCTAGAGGATAGCCTCCACGTTCTTAAACGACGTGGCGATGTTTTCCAGCGGGACGCCTCCGGAATCTTGTTCTACAAACATGTGGCGGACGTTGTTCTTTTCGGCGACGGCTAGGACCTTCTTCCAGTCGATTGTGCCGGTGCCTACCGGGGTGAAGTGGCCGGCGTCGTCGTTGAGTTCCTGCGTGGGCGGGAATCCGGGTTTGCGGTCTTTCAGGTGGAGCATGCGGATGCGTTTGCCTAAGCGGTCGAACATCTTCACCGGATCGAGGCCCGCCTGCGTGATCCAATAGCAATCCATTTCCGCGCAGACCAGATTTTCGTCGGTATGGGCCATGAGAACGTCGTAGCCGGTGGTCGTTTTTCCTGCTTTGTCGGTGAAGCGGTAGAACTCGTAGTTGTGGTTATGGAATCCGAAGTGCATTCCGCGTTTGCGGGCTTGTTCGCCCCACTTGTTGAACTGTTCGGCTGCCTTCTTGTAGAGATCCATTTCGTGGCGGCCGCCTTCGGGCAGCATGGGACAGATCATGTACTCGAGGCCGAGTTCGTTGGCATAGTCGAATTTTCCTTCGAGGCCGTCGTAGTTGAAGTGGCCGCTGGGGACGTGCAGGCCGTGGTCGTTAATCATGCGCTTGAGTTCCGGAGCGGGGTGGGTGTAGACGTTCCAGTAGGTTTCGACTTCTTCGTAGCCGATTTTGCGGATTGCCGCCAGGACCGGGGGGAGGTCTTTTTCGGCTTGGTCGCGGACGGTGTAGAGTTGCACGCCGAGGGGGCGCTTGGCTTCGGCCCAGGTTAAAGCAGGGGCGGCTAGGGCTGCGGCTGTTGTTGTTGAAGAAATTAGGAAGTCACGTCTGTTCATCTTGTCGCCTCCAATTGAACCTTACCGCAGCGGCTAAAGCCGCTCATTCATAAGAGTCGTATTGCAGCGCTGAAGCGCTGCGCCACCCAAAAGCTGAACTGCGGATCCCTCCCGTTGGTCGGGATGACAAGCCTTCTATGGGAGCAGGCGGTAACTTACGAACGCGAACCTTTTGGAATCTGGCGACCATGAGTTTACGTTGATTGTCCCTTGGCCGCCAAAGAATTCTGTTAGGACTTGGATGGATTCGCTCCAGTCTTCAACATGCGCGCGGGGAGCGGTTGGCGGCACGGGCGGCTGTGTAGCCGGAATCATGCGTAGATGGACGCTGGTTTTTGTGTCGTGGCCTGGGGTGCCGGGTGGGAAGGAGAGAAAGGCGATCCACTTGCCATCGGGCGAAGGATGGGGGAACCAGTCTTCCTGGGCGTCGTTGGTGATGCGTTCGGCTTTGCTGTCGTTCGGGCCGGCTCCGTCGGCGGGGAAGCGCCAGATATCCCATCCGCCGGAGCGGTTGGAGTTGATGTAGATCCACTTTCCGTCGACCGAATAGTCGGGGCCATCGTCGAAGCCGGGATCGGTCGTAAGGCGTTCTTCCGCGCCGCCTGTGACGGGATTCCTGTAGATGTCGAAATTGTTGTTGCGCTCGGCGACGAAGGCCAGCCATTTGCCGTCGGGCGACCAGCCGTGGAAGTAGCTGGGCATTTTGGGGGTGATGAGGCGCGGGTTCTCGCCGTTGGCATCGGCTACGTAAACCTGGGAGGCTTGGGCGCCGCCGTGCTCGGCGGAGATGGCGAGCCATTTTCCGTCGGGGGAGAGACCGTGGTCGTTGTTGGCTGCGTAGGTGGCGTCGAGGCCAACTTTTTCGGGCTTGGCTTTTCCAGTGACGTCGAGGCGATAGAGTTTGCCGCCCGAGTTCGACATCAGGTACTTGCCGTCAGGCGTCCAGTTCGGGGCTTCCCAGAGTGTGTCGGCCGAGTACACGACGCTGACTGTCTTCGTTGTTAGATCGTAGACCGATAGATCGCTATGAACTTTGATTGGGTTGAGATTGTTGGGCGTGGCGGGGAGTTCCTGGAGGAGGAGTTTAGAGAAGACGGCGGTTTCGAGGACGTTGGCATCGTGCGAACAGACGCCGAGGCCGACGTAGACGGGGCCTTTGAACTCAATCGTGACTGGGGTGTAGGCTGGTGCGAGTTCGGCGCCGGGCGCGCCCGTGCGCATCGTGAGTTGTCCGCCGTGACGCTCAAGACGAATGCGGTACCGGGCGTTGATCGGGGGTTTCGGCTCGAAAGCCCGCACTTCGGACGTCTCCGCGCCGGAAACGGGGCGGTACTGCAGCGCGACCAAGCCGTCGCCATGCAAAGCAACATCGGCGTAGGCAGAGTTTGGTTCCAGACTTTGGCGCACCACGATTACCGCCTTGCGGTGTTCCTCAGCACCAGTTCCGATGAGTTGAGCATCAGCGGTGAGGCTGAAATCCCCGCTGATTTTCTTCCAGACAAAGTGAAACGCGTCTTTGGCGCCCCACATGTTGGCCCCGCCGCCGGTGATGCGATACTCCGCCGCGGCGGCGTCGTAGGTGGCTGAGCCTGGTTTGGGCGTGATGCCGACATCCCCATGTGCTTCGAAAATTCCGATTGGGGACGGCGTTTGTTGAGCACGAAGCGGTGAGGCAGCGGTGAGAACGGTCAATGCTGTTAGCGCGGGGAGGATTTGTTTCACGAGTTGGCTGGATTTCATGGAGGGCAACCGGGCCGTTGAAAACTCGCCGACTAGTGTAACTCGAATCCGGTTGTCGTGAACGAGGTGGCCAGATATCATCGCTACGACCCAAGGACAGACTTCTAAGGAGTTTTCCGCATGGACCCGTCGCAAGCAGTATTTTGGTTCTTCTTCGTAATTGTCGCGCTCTTCGTGCTGGGCACGATTCTCAGCGGGTTTTTTCAGGTGCGGACGGCGGAAGCGTGCGTGGTGCAGCGCATGGGAAAGTTTTTGAGGGTGGCGACGGCTGGGATCAACTTCAAGTTTCCCTGGCTGGATCAGGTGGCGGGGCGGATTGATTTGCGCGTGCAGCAGTTGGCGCTGGATGTGGAAACGAAAACGAAGGACAACGTATTTGTGCGGATTCCGGTTTCGGTGCAGTATCACGTGATTCCGACGAAGGTTTATGAGGCCTTTTATAAGCTGGCGAATCCCGCGCAGCAAATTTCGTCGTATGTGTTCAACGTGATTCTGGGGCATGTGCCGAAGATGAATCTAGACGATGCGTTTTTGCAGCAGGCTGATATCGCGGTCGCCATCAAGGTGGGGCTGGACGATGTGATGACTACTTATGGTTATTCCATTGATCAGGCGCTGGTGACCGACATCAAGCCGGACGAAAAAGTGAAAGCTGCCATGAACGAAATTAACGCTGCACAGCGGGAGCAAGTGGCAGCGAGCGCCCGGGGCGAGGCGGAGAAGATTCTGAAAGTAAAACAGGCGGAAGCGGAGGCGGAGAGCAAGGCGCTGCAAGGGCAGGGAATTGCCAATCAACGGAAAGCCATTATTGAGGGGCTCAAGAATTCCGTGGAGGCTTTTTCTCATGCTGTCGAAGGGACTACGCCCAAGGATGTGATGATGCTGGTGTTGCTGACGCAGTATCTGGACACGTTGAAGGAGATTGGGGCGCAGGGGAAGAGTAATACTTTGTTTATGGCGCATTCGCCGGCGGCGATTGGGGATTTGTTTCAGCAGATGCGGGATGCGGTGTTTATCGGGCAGAAGGCGGCGAATGTGGCGCAGTAGGGTGGTCGGCTTGGCCTAAAAGCAGGTTCCCTTCGGCAGGCTCAGGGCAGGCTCTCCACTCCGCCTTGGCTTCGCTTCGCGAAGCCAAGGCTCCGGTCGGGATGACAAAATCTTGTTAAGAGCAGATTCCTCCCGTTGGTCGGAATTATAAGTCTGAGGGTGAGAGGACGCGGCCCTTGGTATGGCGTTCTTCTGCATCTTAGGGCGGTCCCCGTTCATCCTATGAGGCGGTAAAATGACCCTCGTGAATGCATGTTTGGGCTGTTATAGCTGTCGTCGGGGCTGTTGTCCGGAGTTGCGTCCGTGAAAGCGCAGTGCATTCCTTTTACCCAGATTCCGCACACTTCCAAGCTTTTCGCTGACTTCCTCTACGACTTTCCTAAAGTCTCTGGTTTTTATCCTCGACCGCCACATTACGGCGCGTGGTTGACAGAACAGTCCAAGACAATTCACTTCGATGGCGAGCGGCGGCGGCGGGTGGCGGCTGCTTTGGCGCGGCAGAATCGTGGGTGGGGAGCGTCGGAGAAGACGCTGGCGAATCTTGCGAAGTTTGAAGCCGGGGCTTTGGCGGTCGTTACGGGTCAGCAGGTTGGGCTATTTGGTGGGCCGCTGTTCACGGTTTTCAAGGTTCTGAGTGCGGTGCGGCTGGCTGAGGAAGCGACGGCCCAAGGTATCCCGACGGTGCCTGTTTTCTGGCTGGCTACGGCGGACCACGACCTTGCCGAAATCAACCATACGTTTCTTGCTGGCGCGAACGGAGAGCCTGAGCGATTCGGTACGACCACCGAGGGGAACGCGGGTGCCCCGGTAGGGGGTATCCAGTTTGGCGAAGAAATTGTTGCATTGTCGGAACGAGCTGTCGAGTTGTTGGGGCATGGCGAAGCGGCGGAGTGGCTGCGCGCGGCATACCGTCCCGGAGAAACCTTCGGCGGGGCGTTCGCCAAATTCTATGCACGGGTGTTTGCTTCGCTTGGGATCATCATCCTCGATCCCGACGATTCGGAACTACAGGTTCTGGCGGGATCTGTTTATGCCGCGGCGATTGAGAATGCGGGCGGCTTGAACGAGGCGCTTCTGGAACGTGGGCGGGAACTCGTTCGCGCTGGGTACCATGAGCAGGTCAAGGTCACTCCCTCGTCGACTACGTTATTCAAGATTCGTCACGGGGCGCGGACAGCGGTCCATCGCAACCGCTCGAACGGCGACTCGTTTGAAATCGGTGGGGAAAAAGTTTCGGGTGAGGCGTTGTTTGGGCAAATCGCCAGCAATCCTGAAATCTTTAGCCCTAACGCGCTGCTGCGGCCTGTGGTGCAGGATTCACTACTGCCCACCCTGGCCTATGTCGGCGGGCCTGCCGAGGTGGCATATTTCGCCCAGTCCGCGGTGCTGTATCAGAAGCTGTTGGGACGCGTGACGCCCATTCTGCCGCGGTTCTCGGCCACTATTGTCGATGCCAAGCAGACGAACTTGCTGGAGCGCTATGGTTTGTCGCTCACCGATGTGTATGACGGCCCAGAAGCGGTGTTGCGGCGCATCGCGGGAGTCGCTCTGCCGCCGCAACTTCAGAACGAGTTCGACGCTGCGGAGCGGGACCTGAAAGGTTTGTTGACGAGCTTGCGTGCAACCGTGACTGGTCTCGACCCGACGCTTACCGATGCTGCCGATCGAGCGTCGAGGAAAATTCAATACCAGCTCGCGCGGCTTCGGCAGCGGGCGGCCAACGCGGAGCTGCGCCGCAACGAAGTGTTGTCGCGCCATGCTGCCGTTCTTAGCAACGCACTTTATCCTGACAAGGTTCCGCAGGAGCGGCAGTTCTCGGCCGCGCAGTTTCTGGCGCGGTATGGAGTTGAGTTGCTGGACAATGTGCTCGAGAACGTTCGTCCCGACTGCGTGGATCACCAACTTCTTTTCCTGTGAGGTGCCTATGAGTTCCACAATTGATTTGACAGCGCTCAAGCAACGCATGCGTGAGACCTGGATGGCTGGTGACTTTGGCGTGATTGCGTCTTACAACACCAGACTTGGAGAGCAGTTCGTATCGCGGATCAACATTCAGCCCGCAATGAAGGTCTTGGACGTGGCCTGCGGCACGGGCAACGTGACCCTCCCTGCGGCTCGTGCAGGTGCCACGTTGACCGGCGTGGACATTGCTCCCAATCTATTGGAACAAGCGCGGGCGCGCGCGGCGAAGGAAGGACTCAGCATCCAGTTCGACGAAGGCGACGCGGAAAGCCTGCCTTATCCGGATGCCTCGTTCGATATGGTGCTTTCCATGTTTGGTGCGATGTTTGCGCCGCGGCCAGACGTGGTGGCGGCCGAGCTTTTGCGGGTGTGCCGTCCCGGAGGCTTGATCGCCATGGGGAATTGGACGCCCACCGGATTTACGGGAAGGATGTTTAAAACGACGGCTAAGCACGTGCCGCCGCCTCCGGGTGTGCCAGCGCCGCTGCTTTGGGGAGAGGAGGCGACCGTTCGGCAAAGGTTTGGGACCGGGGTCAGCAAGCTTACGTGTACACCCCGGAATGCGGAGTTTCGTTATGATGCGCCTCCGGCTGGGGTGGTGCAACTGTTTCGGCGTTATTTTGGGCCAACGCAGACGGCGTTTGCCAGGCTCGATCCGGCTGGGCAGGCGGCGTTGGAGGCGGACCTGGTCGGTGACTGGGTTGCGGTGAATGAGGCCAGGGATGGGACTACTTTGGTGCAGAACGAGTATCTGGAAGTGCATGGGGTTCGAGCTTAGCGAGTGAGTACAACTCTTTCGCCCCCTCTGGGGCTGGTTCTATTTCCCGATTGAGTCCCACGGCCTTGTGCCGTGGGACTTATTGTTGCTGCTTTGCGGCAGGGGCTTGTGGGGTGAGAAGCGGGTCCCTCCACTTTGCCTTGGCTTCGCTGCGCGAAGCCAAGGCTCCGGTCGGGATGACAAGCCTAAAATGTCAAGAAAAGTGGGGCATCGGTTTTTTGGATACTGCGGATCGTCAATTGTGGTTTGACTCATCGGAGCGCTGCCGTTAACTTACAGGCATGGACTCGCTGACCCACGGCCATCGGCACCATCATCATGACCATACCCATGTCAGCGGAGGTTCCTGCCGAGAGTAGTCCAGCACTCATAAGTTAGGTTCAGCCCGCTGACGCGCGAAGCGCAGCGGGCTTTTTGTTGGCCCAGAAAACCACCCAAGAAGGTAACGAAGATGATCGACATTGATTTTGAGAAGATGCAAGGCCTGATTCCTGCCGTGTTGCAGGACGCTGACAACGGCGATGTGCTGATGGTGGGGTTCATGAACCGCGAGGCTTTTGAGCGGACGCAGAGCAGCGGGTATGCGACGTTCTTCAGCCGGACGCGCAATCAGCTTTGGATGAAGGGCGAGACTTCAGGAAATCGGGCGCGTGTGTTTTCCATAACGGCCGATTGCGACCGGGATACGGTTCTGCTGCGCGTGCGCTTGGAGGGGCAGGGCGTGATTTGCCATGAAGGTACGCGGTCTTGCTTCAATCAGGCGATTCCTGTGACGGCAGAGGTTCCATCGAACGAGGCGCAATCGTGAAGCTGCGACTGGGAATTCCTAAGGGCAGCTTGCAAGACTCGACACTCCAGCTTCTTGGGCGGGCTGGGCTGAACGTCTACACGACAGCGCGGTCGTATTTTGCGGGGACGAATGATCCCGAAATTGAGTGCATGTTGATCCGGGCGCAGGAGATGGCGCGGTACGTGGAGCACGGGGCGCTCGATGTTGGACTGACGGGACGCGATTGGGTGCTGGAAAGCAAGCTCGAAGTGGTCGCAATCGCGGACCTTGTGTATGCCAAGCAAAGTCGGGGGAAGGTGCGCTGGGTTTTAGCTGTGCCTGAGGATTCTTCCTGGCAGCATCCGGAGGACTTGGCGAACTGCACGATTGCTACCGAGTTGGTGGGAGTGACGCGGCGTTATTTCGAGGACCGGAACATTCCTGTCAATGTGGAGTTTTCCTGGGGCGCTACGGAGATCAAGCCGCCTACGCTTGCCGACGCTATAGTGGAAGTCACGGAAACGGGCAGTTCGCTGCGTGCCAACCGGCTACGCATTATCGATACTGTGCTGGAATCGAATACACAGTTGGTGGCTAACGTGGCGTCCGCCGCGGATCCGGAAAAGCGACAGAAGATCGACAACCTGGCCCTGATGTTGCGCGGTGCGCTTGACGCCGAGGGCCGGGTGGGGCTCATGCTGAACGTGCGGCGGAGCGATCTGGACGCGGTATTGGGCGTGCTGCCGGCGCTGCAAAAACCCACCATTGCTACTCTGAGCGATTCGGAATGGGTAGCAGTCAACACCATCATCGAAGAGGCGACCGCGTGGAAGGTGATTCCGCAACTCAAGCTGGCGAAGGCGGAAGGCATTGTTGAGTACCCCTTGAACAAGGTGGTGATGTAAATGCGCCAACTTACTGGAAACAATGCTGTTGCCCATGTGGAGGCGCTCGCACATCGGGTGGGGCGGCTGGAGAGTGTGGAGCCTGCGGTGCGCGGGATTGTCGCGGCGGTGCGGCAGGAAGGGGACGGCGCGCTGCGGCGCCTTGCGGAGCAGTGGGACGGGTTGAAGAAGGAAGAGGCTCCGCGTGTTTCGGATAAGGAACTCAAAGCGGCGCTCAAGTCGTTGCCGGCGGATCTGGTGGAGGCGATGCGCGGGGCTGCGGCGAACATCCGGCGCTTTGCCGAGTGGCAAATGCCGAAGGGATGGATGCGCGGGCAGGGCGGGGTTCGTGCGGGGCAGATGATTCGGCCGCTGCAGTCTGTGGGTTGCTATGTTCCGGGAGGACGGTATCCGCTGCCCTCGACCTTGCTGATGACGGTGATTCCTGCACAGGTGGCGGGAGTGGAGCGGATTGTTGTTGTTTCGCCGCAGCCTCGTCCGGAGACGCTGGCGGCTGCTGCGCTGCTTGGCGTGAAGGAATTTTATCGGATTGGTGGCGCGCAAGCGGTGGCGGCGCTAGCGTACGGGACGAAGTCGGTTCCGGCTGTCAACAAGATTGTGGGGCCGGGGAATCTGTACGTTACCGCGGCGAAGAAGTTGGTGGCGTTCGACTGTGCTATCGATTTCCTGGCGGGGCCTACGGAGGCTTTGGTTGTGCAGCACAGTGGCCGGGCTGACTTTATTGCCAGTGATTTGGTTGCTCAGGCGGAACACGATCCGGAAGCCGTCTGCGTCTTCATTACCTCGTCGGGGGCCCTGGCGACGAAGGTGGAGAACGAGATCGCGCTACAAACCGAGAACAACTCCATCGCTCGTGCGGCTCTGCAAGAGAATGGTGCGATTTTGGTGGCGTCATCCCGCAGCCAAGCGATGCAATGGGCCAACCAAATTGCCTCCGAGCACCTGACTGTCGAAGAGCGTGATTTGCCGCTTGTGCGGAATGCCGGGTCAGTTTTCGCCAGTGCGCACTCGGCGCAGGCGGCCGGAGACTACGTGGTGGGTCCGAACCACGTGCTACCTACGGCGGGAACTGCGCGGGCTCGGGGCGGGCTTACGGTGCTGGATTTCGTGAAGGTCATCACGGTGCAACAACTGACGCGGCAAGGGATTCGAAGAGTAGGGCGGGCGGCGATCCGGTTGGCGGAAGCGGAAGGGTTGACGGCGCATGCTGCCTCGCTGCGGGTTAGGGTGAATCATGCTTAAGGCCCGGGAGGCGATTCAATCGCTGAAGGAATATCATCCGCCCCTTGGAGGCCGGTCGGGGTTGCGGCTGGACTTCAATGAGAACACTGTGGGCGCGTCACCGCGTGTGCTGCAGCGTTTGCAGCAACTGACTCTTGAAGATCTAGCGCGGTATCCCGAGCGTGAGCCGGTAGAGGCGGTGGTGGCGGCGTCGCTGGGATTGGAAAAGGACGAAGTCCTTCTTACGAACGGAGTGGACGAAGGGATTCATCTGCTCTGCGAGACTTATCTCGAGCCGGACAATGAGGCCATTATTGTTGTCCCCACCTTTGCGATGTACGAGATCAGTGCTGCTGCGACAGGCGCGCGGGTGGTTCGGGTGCCGGCGAGGGAGGACTTCAGCTTTCCGCTGGAGGCGGTGCTGGCTGCCGTTACCCCGCAGACGCGCCTGATCGCGGTTGCGAATCCGAATAATCCGACTGGGACTGTGGTGACAGGGGAGGGCTTGCTTCAGATCGCGAACACCGCGCCGCAGGCGGCGGTTTTGCTTGACGAGGCTTACTACGAATTCTGCGGACAGACGTTGCTGCCTTCGATCCGCGGTCACGGCAATATTTTTGTGGCGCGGACGTTTTCCAAGGCCTATGGCATGGCTGGGCTGAGGGTTGGAGTGTTGGCTGGAACCAGGGATCAGATGCGAATGGTGCGGCGTGTGGCGTCGCCGTACAACGTCAACGTCGCGGCGTTAATCGCGCTGCCGGAGGCGCTACAAGACAAGGAGTATGTCTGCCAATACGTGGGGCAAGTGCAGCGCGGGCGGAACTTGCTTCAACAAGAGTTCCAGTCTCGGGGGATTTCGTATTGTCCCAGCCAAGCGAATTTTGTGCTGGCGCAGATTGGCGCGGCTCATGCTGCGTTTGTGGCTGCGATGAAGCAGCGGGGGATTCTGGTGCGCGATCGGTCATCCGATCCTGGTTGCGACGGATGGGTGCGAATCACCCTTGGGTCTGAAGCGCACACGGAGCAGTTGCTCACGGCGCTGCGTCAAGTCTTGGCCGAACTTAAGATTGCTCCTGAGGTTGTGGCATGAGGAAGGCTCGCATCCAGCGGAATACGAACGAGACGCAGATCGACCTCGCGTTGAACATTGATGGTCGGGGAAAGTATGAGGTTTCCACTGGTATACGGTTCTTTGATCACATGCTGGAACTGTTTGCGCGGCACGGGGGGTTTGATTTGCGGCTGCTGGCTAAGGGCGATCTGGATGTGGACCAGCATCACACGGTGGAAGATGTTGGGATTGCCTTGGGTGAGGCTTTCGACAAGGCGCTGGGGAAGAAGCTGGGGATTCTGCGGGCTGGGTACTTTGTGATGCCAATGGACGAGACTTTGGGTCTGGCTGCCGTCGATTTTGGCGGCAGGGCTGTTGCGGTCGTGGATACTAAGGTCCGTCACCGTTTGGTCGGTGATCTGCAAACGGAACTCGTCTACGACTTCTTTGAGGGCTTTGCGCGCGGGGCTCGGGCGAACGTGCACGCGCGCGTGTTGCAGGGCCGGTCGAATCATCACAAGATTGAGGCGCTGTTTAAGGCTTTTGCACGGGCTCTGCGGGCGGCCTGCTGGCGCGATCGACGCCTGGCAAAGATGCTTCCCAGCACCAAAGGACTTTTGTGATTGCTATCGTCGACTATCGCGCGGGGAACCTGACTTCGGTGAAGAAGGCGTTGGACCGCGTTGGCGCGGAGTCGTTTGTTACCTCTGACCCGCGAGCGATCGCCACCGCAGAGAAGATTGTGTTACCGGGAGTGGGCCACTTTGCAGCGACCGAAGTTCTTGCTACGAGCGGGATGAGCGGGGCGATTGCGGAGGCGATTGGCAGGGATGTTCCGTTCCTCGGTATTTGCGTGGGTATGCAATGGCTGTTCGAGACCAGTGAGGAAGCGCCCGCAACACGCGGGCTGGGACTGTTTCCTGGGCAGTGCGGGCATTTTCCGCTGGCGGTGAAATCTCCGCATGTAGGCTGGAACGATCTTACTCGAGAAAGACCTTCTCTCCTGCTGGCTGGGGTTCCGCAAAACAGCTTCGTCTACTTTACCCACACCTACCGGGCGCCCGTTGGACCCGGTTCCGTGGCGCAGTGCGAGTATGGGGGTACGTTCTCTGCTGCCGTGGAACGCGGACGTGTGTTTGGTGTACAGTTCCATCCGGAGAAATCAGGGGAAATTGGCCTCACGATCTTACGGAATTTCTGCGAACTGGCATGCTGACTCGGCGGATTATCGTATGCCTCGATGTGGACGCCGGCCGGGTGGTAAAGGGCGTGCAGTTTACGAAGCTGCGCGACGCCGGCGACCCTGCGGAGCTGGCTGCTGCTCACGCTGCCGCCGGAGCCGATGAAATCGTTCTACTGGACATCACAGCGACGCACGAAAAACGGGCGACGCTGCTGGAGACTGTACGGCGCACGGCGCGCGAGTTGATGGTGCCGTTCACGGTAGGTGGGGGCATTCGGTCGGTGGACGATGCGAGTGCGGTGTTTGACGCTGGAGCCGACAAGGTAGCCGTGAATTCCGCCGCGCTCGCGGACCCCACGCTGATTACGCAGATCGCCGCGAAGTTCGGGTCGCAGGCTGCGGTTGTGGCGATTGATGCGCGGGCTTCAGGGGACAGATCTCATTTCGAGGTGAAGAAAACAGGCGGTCGCGACGCGACCGGGCGCGACGCGGTTGCGTGGGCTCGCGAGGCGCAAGAAGCGGGCGCGGGCGAGTTCCTGGTTACCTCGATGGATCGCGACGGGACGAAGGATGGTTTTGATATGGAACTGACTCGCGCGATCGCTGCCGTCGCGCATATTCCCGTCATTGCCTCAGGTGGCGCCGGTGCCATCGAGCATTTTGTCGAGGTATTTCAGCCGGGTGGGGCTGACGCGGCGCTGGCGGCTTCCATCTTTCATTTCGGTCTGATTCGCATGTCCGATCTCAAACAGCATTTGCAGCAGAATGGCGTTTCGGTGAGGTGGCCATGCTAGTTCCCGCCATGGATTTGATGGGCGGCAAGGTGGTTCAACTGGAACAAGGGAAGAAGAAGGTTCTCGAATACGCCAATCCGCGGCCCTGGATTGACCGTTTCCAATCGTTTCCCCTGGTGCATCTCATCGATCTCGATGCGGCTATGCAGAACGGGGACAACCGGTCTCTGGTTCGGGAGTTGGTTCAGCATCTTCCTTGCCAGGTAGGAGGCGGTGTCCGCACCGTCGAGACGGCTCGCGAGTTGTTGGCGGCGGGTGCGCGGGCTGTGATTCTGGGTTCGGCGCTGGTGCGCGATGGAGTTCCCAACACCCAACTCGCGCAGGAACTTGCGAAGCAAATAGGCGCTGAGCGTCTGGTTTTCGCTGTCGACTCGAAACAGGGCAGAGTCGCGACCGACGCTTGGCGGAGCACCACGGCATTGACTCCGGTCGGTCTGATGCGGGCGCTTGAGGAGTGGTGCGGGGCGTTTCTCTACACCCGCGTCGATGGGGAAGGGCTGATGGGGGGCATGCCGCTGGAGCCGGTGAAGGAGCTTCGCGCCGCCACCACCCGTCGGCTTTTCGTTGCCGGGGGGATCCGGAGCGATGAAGAGGTGGCGGCGCTGGATGCGCTTGGCGTGGATGCCATTGTGGGTATGGCGCTGTATCGCGGGAAGTTGCAGTCGATTCCTGGCGTGGAACCGCAGGCCTAGCCCTGTCGAAGAACCTGACCTTTGGGGCCTAAATCCCCGAGTTTATGGGCCCTAAATGTCCCGGCTAAAGCCGAAACCTACCAAAACATAAAGCCCCGATTGCTGAGGTCAGTTACCAGTTCGACATCATCCCCCGAATTTGCCATAGCGAGGTGGCGTCAGGATAATGTATGACAAGTTCAGTCGGGTAGCAGCGCGGCACCAGCCGCAGACTGTCAACCAACGACTGGCGAGCATGGTCCAACAGCTTGGTAACACGCGTGGCTAAGAGAAAGGACAAGAAACACCCTCACCCCCGTATGCACCAATCCCAGCGAACAGCCGATACTGCTCAACCCCAATCCAAGAGTCAAACGGACCCAGATGAAAGACGTTCTCACCGCCGCGAGGAGGGTGTGCTTTCGCGCATCGAGGACATTACGTATAAAGTTTTGCGGCAGCACCAGCCGAAGAAGTCCTGACGCCGAGCGGGTTGCCGGTGGCGCTGTTGTGGCTATTGGATGGACTCGCCGATCCATGCCAGGTAGGCGGCATCGCCGTCTTCCACCGCGAGCATGAGGCATTCGGGCACGTCGTAGGAGTGCAACTCCCGGAGCGCTTCGCGTAAGGCGGGGAACGCGGCTGCGGTGGTCTTCATCACCAGGAGCCATTCCACTGCGGTCTCTACTTTCCCCTGCCATCGGTATACCGAGTCCACTCCGGGCACGATATTGACGCAGGCTGCGAGGCGCTGCTCCACCAAGGCTTCGGCGATTTTGCGGGCTTCTTGCTGCGATCCTGCGGTGCTTAGCACAATGCGTTTGTCGGTCATAGTGCTTTGGGCTCCCGTTCGAGTCTACCGTGCCTCCCTGCCGAAGGAGATGGTCAGGGGTTGCGCGGTGAGGCAAGTCTCGGCAGACGCAAAAGCTGTTTGTCAAAGTAGGTTCCCTTCACCTGTGCGACGGAACTTCCCCTTGACGCGAGATGTCAAAGCCCGCTTCACTGGATAGTTGGGTCCGACGCGGAGGGAATTCTTCGGCGGGATGAATTGAGTACGCAATTCGCAGCAATTGAGCATCGGGGAAGTCGTGGATTTTAGATAGAGACGGCGGGAAGCGATTGCAGGAAAAGGAAAAAACAAACCCGAGTTATCGGCCCATCCGCCTCCCCGAGGCTCGCGAACACGTGCGCCGCGCGGGGCAATACGTTCTTCAGGCTGCGGAAGAGTATCAGCCCGTGGTTCACCGGGCGTTCAGTTTGCGGCGGAAGATCGGCACAGTGCTTGCCGCTGCGCTCGCCGTTTGGCTGTTCTTCCACGTAGTGCTGGGAGCGAATGGGGCGCTAGCCTACGGCAACAAACGAAACGAATACAAGACACTAGCGAAAGATGTTGATCAATTGCAGGAGCAGAACGAGCAACTTCGGAAGCATATTGAAGCTCTGAAAGGCGATCCCGCGGCGATTGAGCGCGAGGCGCGTGAGCAGCTGCACTACGCCAAGCCGGGTGAGATTGTCTATGTGGCTCCCGCGCCGCCACCGCCGGTTATGCCGAAGAATCATTCGGCGAAGCGGTAGGACCTACGTCACGACGCCTTCCAGCGGCGAGCTCGCGGTGGCATAGAGCTTCTTCGGCATCCGTCCCGCCAGGTAGGCCATCCGGCCCGCGATTACGGCGTGCTTCATGGCCTCCGCCATCAGCACCGGCTCCTGCGCGGCGGCGATTCCTGTGTTCATGAGGACCGCGTCATATCCGAGTTCCATGGCGATGGCGGCGTCGGAAGCTGTGCCGACGCCTGCGTCGAGAATCAGGGGGACGCCGGTGATCATTTCGCGGAGAATGCGCAGGTTGGCTCCGTTCTGAATGCCCAGGCCGCTGCCGATGGGGGCGCCGAGCGGCATGACTGCTGACGCTCCTGCATCGACAAGACGTTTGGCAAAGACAATGTCGTCAGAGGTATACGCCAGAACGGTAAAGCCGTCCTTGACCAAGATTCGGGTTGCTTCGAGGGTGGCGTGAATGTCGGGATAGAGCGTCGCCTGGTCGCCAATCACTTCCAGCTTTACCCAGCTTGAAAGTCCCACTTCGCGCCCGAGGTGCGCGGTCCGTATCGCTTCGTCCGCCGTATAGCAGCCGGCCGTGTTCGGCAGCAAAACGTATTTCTTGGGATCGATGAAGTCGAGCAGGGATTCCTTGCTGCGATCGAGGTTCACGCGCCGGACGGCGACCGTCACCATATCCGCGCCGCTGGCTTCGAGGGCGCGGGCGTTTTCGTGAAAGGACTTATATTTTCCTGTACCGACGATGAGGCGAGATTGGAGGGTACGTCCGGCGATTTGGAGGGTGTCCATTTTTTTATTGTAATCGCTTGGAATCGTGGGAGGTTGAGTTGCTTACAGGCGCGGGCGCCTGTCCCTACATGCGTCTGGGTCGTTCCCGCATTGATCAGCTATTCGGTGGGAGCTCGGTCTGCGGCGGCGTAGAGCGCGTCGATTTCCTGGCGGTGCCTCGCTTCTACGGCGCGGCGTTTCATTTTTAGAGTCGGCGTCAGGGTGCCGCTCGCAACCGAGAATTCCTCGGCCAGCACGATTGTCTTCTTTAGCTTCTCGAAGCGCGCCAGGTTGCCGTTTACGCTCTCGACAACGCCTTCATACAATGCCTGCACACGGGGCTGCCGAACTAGTTCCTCACGAGACGAGAACGCGACCTGGTTGGCGTGAGCCCAATCCTCGAGCAAAGGGAAGTAGGGAAGAATCATCGCGGCGGGAAACTTCCGTTTGTCACCGATCACGACGGCCTCAGCCACCAACGCATTGTCCCTAAGCGAAGCCTCGATTGGCTGCGGCGCGATGAACTTTCCGCCGGAGGTCTTGATCAGATCCTTCTTGCGATCGGTTACCGAGAGAAATCCATCCGCATCGAGGTTCCCAATATCTCCGGTTTTGAAGAATCCGTCGGTGAAAGCTTCAGCCGATTCTTTGGGCATATTCCAGTAGCCGGTGAAGATCGAGGGTCCGCGGACCAGAATCTCGCCATCGTCGGCGATGCGGACTTCTACGTTGGACAGCGGCTTGCCCACCGTTCCCAGCCGGTGCGCCTTCGGACTGTTTACGGCAATTACGGGGGAGGTCTCGGTCAAGCCGTACCCTTCGTGGATGCGGATGCCCGCGTCGGCGTACCATTCCGCCAGTTCGCGGCCCAACGGCGCGCCGCCCGAGATGTAGATCTGTACCTGGCCGCCCATCCCTTGGCGAATCTGTGAATAGACGATCCGGTCGGCCATGCGCCAGGACCAAGCGGTTGGGGTTTCTCCCGCCAGGATTTCCGCGTGGTGCTCGCGGCCCACGGACAAGGCCCAGTCGAGAATGTGGCGCTTGGCGAAGCTGCGGGCGGTGTGTTCGGCTTGCAGGCGGATTTTTTCGTACACGCGCGGAACTGCCACGAAGATTGCAGGGCGCACCTCTTGCAGCGCCCGGGGTAGCTCTTCGATGAAAGGGCAGTACGCCAGCGTGACGCCCCCGTGCAACAGGGCATAGTCGACATGACGGGCGGTAATGTGCGAGAGGGGCAGGAAGGACACGCTCGAGGACCCAGCCGCCAGACCAAATCCGCCCAGCGAGCATGAGAAGTTGCACGCGAGGTTTCCGTGCGTGAGCATCACGCCTTTCGGGATTCCTGTTGTTCCGGAAGTGTAAAGCAGGGTCGCCAAATCTTCGGGTGCGATTGAGCTTGCGGCCGCATCCAGGACGGGATCGCGGCGATCGGGCCCGGCTGCCATCAAATGGTCGATGCGTGAGGCCCGGGGATTCTCGATCGGATCCATCACCACGACCCGCTCCAGTCCCGCGTGGGCCGGAATCGCCAGCACCTTATTCAGCTGTGTTTGCGTTGAAACGAACGCCACGCGCGAGCCAGAATCCTTTAGCAAGTGCTCCACCTGATCCTGCGTAAGCGTCGGGTAAATCGGAACCACGACCGCGCCCAACAGCATGGACGCAAAATCCGCTGTTGCCCATTCGGGGCGGTTCTCGCTCAAAATTGCGACCCGGTCGCCCTTGGTGATCTTCCACTCGCGCAGAGCTCGCGTTATGCCCGCAGCGTTGCGATACAGTTCTTGCGAAGAAATCGGGATCCAGCCGGTGGCTCCACGGTGCAGCATTACGCGATCGGCCTGCCGGTCGACGACGCGGGAGAAGAGCTCGTTGACCGTCCGTGTCACTTCAAGTCCAGCCATTCCTAGCAATGTACTGAGAACGAAAGCGGTGCGCAATGTAAGGCTCGGCACCGCCCGTGCGCCGCAACCTTAGTTGACGTTCCGCAAGAGCCCGGCGTAGCGTAGAGCGGGACTGCCGAGCCCAATCTCCAAAGTAAGTGTGAATCAAGGTAAAGGTGAATGATGCGAAAGAAAGCCCTATCCGCCGCCTTATTACTCCTGCTGGCAAGCTCCGCAGCTTTTGGGGACGCCCCGGCCAAGCCCGCGGGGCCCGCCCTGAAAGTTGGCAGCGTCGCCCCAGACTTTACGCTGCAATACTTCGATGGGAACGACCTCAAGAAGATGTCCCTGCACGACTTCCGAGGCAAGAAAAACGTCATGGTGGGCTTCTATATTTTTGCTTTCACGGGTGGTTGAACGCAGCAGATGAAAAACTTCCAGCAGAACCTGAAGACGCTGGAAGCGGCCGACACCCAGGTCTTGGGTGTGAGCATGGACAGCCCTTTCGCTAACAACGCCTTCGCCCAACAAATCGGTGTAACTTTTCCTCTACTCAGCGACTGGGGCGGGGAAGTCACGCGCAAGTACGGGGTTTACTCGCCGCAGATGAAGGCGCCGAAGCGCATCAATTTCCTGATTGGAAAAGACGGAAAAATCCTCGAGATGCAGGTGGACGACGAGGCCATCGACCCGACCAAGCTAGTAACGGCGTGTCAGCGGCGGAAGCAAGTGAAATAAAGTCGTGAAACGTGCGCGTGCGAGAGAATAAGCAGCTCGAATGTTTGCGCGAATGGGACGAGGGTTGTTACACTTACTACGCGGGGTGGAGCAGTCCGGTAGCTCGTTGGGCTCATAACCCAAAGGTCGGTGGTTCAAATCCACCCCCCGCAACCAATCTCATATTATTGAATCAAAAGGGTCTGCGCTTTTTGCGCGGGCTCTTTTTCTTGTTCATTCCGTGCAGTACCGTGCAGAATTCTCCCAAGGTTATCTGCCGTACTGCGTTCGTCTGCTGTGACCGCGTGCGTGTACCCCATCGTAGTTCGCGCTTCAGAGTGACCTAGCCGATTCAACCGGACGGCCATCGGTGCGCCAATCTGGTCGAGGAGCGTGGCATTGCCGTGCCGAAACGCATGGAAGCCACATTTCGGGATGCCCAGCGTTGTCAGCAGCGAAGAGGCCTTCGAAATTTCCGACTCCCCCCGGTGGCTCCACGGAAACAGCTTCCGAAATGATCGCGAAATGGGTTGCGACACCCTTGAACGCGCGTTCGGAGTGGAAGGAATGGATACCGTCCCTTCGAGAATACGTCGTTTCTGTGTTTCAACGCACGGGTCAATTTCCGGTGCGCGCTGTATTAACGGATGGGGACTGGCTCGTAATTTTTGAGAACCCCAGGGACGCATTTGACCCATCAGGGATTCACGACTCCCGTTTAATTCATGCGTTTGAAAACAATTCCGCTGTAGCCGATCATTATGACCTGGTATTTAGACTTCTCGACCAACGCCTAGTATCTCGATCTGCAGTGGAGGTTCCGCCGGGCGCAATCGCTGGTTTAATCGCGCCGAGCCAAGTTGTGCGGCTATTTCACGGACTGCGCCTGCGTTACGCAAATTCTGAGACCGTTGGCCCATTAATTCCCACCATCAGCGTCAAACCGACAATTCTTTTAAGATCGGATGTGGGTTCTTGGCTCAGGGTGGCAAGGGACGAAGAGTTTTTCCTCATGCCTTACGAGTACCAAGACCTGTCTGTACATCTTCAGGCGGTCCGCGAGGCCGCGCAATTCTTGCTGAGTCGGGTTAACCAGCAGCTTGCAGGCGCTCCAGCCGGCTGAGCTGGCCGAGCACTATGCAGATGATGCGTTCGAGACCATGCCCGCAGTAGAAGAAATGCGGCATGCGCCCGAATCACTTCAGAATCGTGACCGGGCAGTACACACACTTTCTTCTGTCCGAGCTCACCGTTCCGAACTGTCCTCACCATGATTACGCGAAATCAGTCGAGCTACACTGTCAGGCAGGGCCTCTCCCTATCGTCAACAGACAAATAGGAAGTCCGCGTGCATATTTCACAAATACTCAACAACATCACTGTTGTCATGAAGACGTCGGCGCGGCGAAGCATGTAATTATTAATGACGAGAACGAGTTGAGGTGTCGTATTCGGAGCGGGAGAAAGGGCGACGCGTTTTGCGAGATAGGTCCATTTGATGAGTTTCTGTGTTGTCGAACCTGCTGTTTCCAGAAAGTCTGTTCAGCTACCCAAATTCTGCGACTGCCATGTGTCGTGCCGGCCAGCGGTGATTTTTGCTGAGGGCATCGTTTACGCACTTCTATGCCTCTTCTATGCCTAAACTCGGTCCGACGGGGAGCAAGACGGACCAACTCGAATTCGCTGATTCGAGGGTTTTACGGGGGTTTTCAAGCAAGCTGTTGGTTGGCGTGTGCGCCGAAATTGCACTCATAACCCAAAGGTCGGTGGTTCAAATCCACCCCCCGCAACCAACGCAATACGGCTACGGGCATTTGGGCGTCGGACAGTCCAGTGATCCCCTGATGGGAAAATACCTGCACTCAGATTGCAAGATTCACCGGATTGCCCCGGCGGGCTCAATTGACTAGGCTCCACTTGTGGCTGGCGCCGGTCAAGAAGATTTGGATATCGGCGCCATTCGAGTGAGTACTGCAGCTTAGTACCACCCATAACGGGCGCAAGTGAAAGTTTGCCCGGAGTCCATTTGCAGTTGAGGTGGCGAAGCTATATCTGCCGAAATCTAGCCGGAAACGGTCAAACCTTCGCAGGTTTCAAACGACCCATTGGTAGAACGGACTATGCTGGCACCGCACCCCCTCAGCCCGGATCAAGGCATGCTTCAACCGCTAATGCGCGAAACCCAGTGGTGCGCAGCCTACGTTATTGCGAGGCATGAAAAGGTCGTCGCCGATCAAATGGCTCGCAGATCCGTTGAATCCTTTCTGCCTCTCTATCACGCAGTCCGCAGCTGGAAAAATCGCCGCGCACACCTGCAATTACCGCTCTTTCCCAGCTACCTTTTCATTCGTATCTCCTTAACCGAGCGCATACGCGCACTCGAGGTTCCCGGGGTTGTCCACATCGTGAGTTTCCATGGTAAGCCTGTTGTGGTGCCCGACGATCAAATGGAAAACCTCCGAATGGCGCTGCAATTCCGAAAATCTGAGCCCTACCCGTACTTAGTAGCGGGCAAACGCATCCGCATCAAGGCGGGCCCCCTGCAAGGAGTTGAAGGCGTTGTGGTGCGCCACAACAGTCAGGCTCGAATCATTGTCTCAGTCGATTTCATCCAACGCTCCGCTTCGGTTGAACTCTGGCCTGAAGACCTAGAGTGTTTGCCGGAAACGACCCTTGCAAACCAGAAGCAACGGAGTCGCGA
>Ga0137418_10000941_pt1 | contig 26702 bp, 26 predicted proteins | sample CZODoug3_1_2_16f_FD_122242 | JGI IMG/M metagenome (GOLD analysis project Ga0137418, IMG submission 122242) | Vadose zone soil fungal communities from Angelo Coast Range Reserve, California, USA - CZODoug3_1_2_16fungal (Hybrid Assembly) | ecosystem: Environmental > Terrestrial > Soil > Vadose...
TGACTATCAGTTCGCCCGCCGGTGGTTTGCAGGCGTTCGGTACGACCATTCGGATCGGGCCGACGACGCGTCGCTGCAGGATAAGGGCGGGTCTGCGACGTTGACCTACTGGCCGAGCGAATTCAGCCAGGTGCGCGGACAGTACCGGCGCACCGGTTATGCCGATGGTCCAACCGCCAACGAATTGCTGTTCCAGTTCCAGTTTTCAATCGGTGCGCATGGGGCGCACCCGTTCTAGGTATCAAGTATGCGAACTTTGAAACTGTTTCTCGTATTTCTTCTCGCGCTGCCTGCCGTCGCAGGCGCGCAGGGAAAGTTAAATGTCGTCACGACTACCGAAGATCTCGCGGCGATTGCGCGCGAGATCGGCGGCGATCGGGCCACGGTCGAGTCGATCGCGCGCGGCTACCAGGATCCGCACTTCGTTGAGGCGAAGCCGAGTTTCATCTTGAAGCTCCAGCGCGCCAACGTGTTGATTGTCGTCGGCCGCGAGCTCGAGATCGGCTGGCTGCCGCCGCTGCTGACGCAGAGTCGCAACGGCAAGATCCAGCTAGGCGGGCCTGGATATCTCGACGCGTCGCTCAACGCCGAGATTCTTGAAATTCCCACGGGCCAGGTCACGCGCGCGGAGGGTGACGTCCATCCGCTCGGCAACCCGCATTACTGGCTGGATCCCGAAAACGGCAAGCGCATCGCGAAGTCGATCGCCGACAAGTTCAGCGAGCTCCGGCCCGGCGATCGGGCGTACTTTCAGCAGCAGTTGGCCAGCTTCACGAGTCGGCTCGATACAGCGGAGAAGCGCTGGCTCTCGATGATGGCGCCGTACAAGGGAACGAAGATGGTCTCCTACCATCGCTCGTTCCCCAATTTCGCCGAGCGGTTTGGCCTCGAGATCGTCGGCTACGTCGAGCCGCGGCCGGGCATTCCGCCGACGCCGCAGCATACGCTCGACCTGATCAACGAGATGAAGCGGCAGAACGTGAAGCTGGCGCTCATCGAGCCGTACTTCGATCTGAAGACGCCGCAGGCGATCGGCCGCGAGACCGGCGCCCAGGTGCTGGTGATGCCGCCGTCGGTCGGCGGCGTGAAGGAAGTGACCGATTACTTCAAGCTATTCGACTACGACATCAATCTCGTGATCGACGCGATCAAGAAGAGCGGAGCCAAGTAGTGGTCGACACGTCGATGCTTGCGTTCCTGGCGGCGCCATTCGTCGCGAGTCTCATCCTCACGGGCATTCACGCGTATCTCGGTGTTCATGTTGTCGAGCGGGGGGTCATCTTCGTTGACCTCTCGCTCGCCCAGATTGCCGCGTTCGGCGCGACCGTCGCGATCCTGATGCCGATCACGAACGGCGACCCCCACGCCCCGGTTGTCTACTGGATCAGCCTCGTCTTCACCTTCATCGGCGCGCTGATCTTCTCGGTGTTCCGGATGAAGCACTCGCGGATTCCGCAGGAAGCCATCATCGGCATCTGCTATGCCGTGGCGTCGGCGGCGGCGATCCTCGCCATGAGCAAGGCGACCTCGGAAAGCGAGCATCTGAAGGACATGCTGGTCGGTAACATCCTCGCCGTCTCGTGGCAGGAAGTCGGGAGGACCGCCGCGCTGTACGGCGCCATCGGCCTGTTCCATTACGTCTTCCGCAAGCGTTTCCTGGCGATCTCCATCGACCCCGACAAGGCGGAGGCAGAAGGGACGTCGATCCGTCTGTGGGACTTTCTCTTCTACGCGTCGTTCGGTTTCGTCGTGACCTCCTCGGTGGCCATTGCCGGTGTGCTGCTGGTGTTCTGCTATCTCATCGTCCCGTCGGTCGCCGCGATGATGTACGCGCACAACATCGGACCACGCCTCGCAATCGGGTGGACGATGGGGACGATCGTGTCGGCGCTCGGCGTCTGGCTGTCGCTGGTGCTCGATTTGCCGACGGGAGCGACCATCGTGTGCACGTTCGGGATCGTTCTTGCATTGATGGCGGCGGTCAGGCCGCTGATCCTCCGCGCTCCGGCATCTGCGTCATCCGATCATTCCGCCGCCGTCGATGAAGCGCGTGCTCCCCGTCGTCAACGGGTTGGTCATTAGCGATCCTGATTCGCGGACACGACCGCTAACCAGGCTAAATTAACGACCGACGATTCCTGCGACGATCCGCTCCGCTTCCGCCCTGGTGTAGTTGCCGGTGATCATCGCCGCACCGGAGATTGGCGCTCGGACGGTCGGTGCCATCACGACTTGTCCGTCGAGAAGAATCACCACAGGCCTGCCGATGTGGTTCTGCGTAGCGCGCAGCATCCTCGCTGCGCCATCTGGAGTGAATTTGATGGAGATGTTGAACGTCGAGGTCGTATTGCCCTGTACGACTTCGGCCTGCGCGATGTCGCTGTTGGTGACGACCGCTCTCTGTTGAAGATAGATTCTTCGGCTCCCTGACACGAGGGTCTCGCGCAGTCCATTCGCCGGATTGTCTTCGGCAAGACGAACTTCGAATCGAACGGCGGCGGTGACCGACCAGTAGCCGGTCACGAGCGCCGCGAGCGCCACCGCCGCGACGGCCATCATGGCCCTTCGCGCGCGAGGTCGTTTCCGAGCCACGTGCTCGAACGTCAGGACGCGTTGGCGATCGCGCCGGCGATCCTCGGCGGTGCGGCCAGGTTCGTCGGCGAGCGGATCTGCATCTCGAAGGAGCGTCTGAAGCGTCGTCATAGCGTGTCTCCCATGTGCGGCTCGAGCATTCGCCGGAGGTCTCGCCTGCCCATCGAGAGATGCCAGCGCACGGTGATCGTGCGGACGGACAGCAACGTTGCGATCGCCTCGGGTTTCATTCCTTCAAGTTCGTGCAGGACCACAATTGCACGCCGGCGGGGCTGGAGCCGATCGAGCGCGGCCCACACGGCTTGCTTTGCGATCGCGGCCGACTCCGGGTTCGATGGATGCGTGGTCGAACCGGCGCGAAGAGTGGCTGCGGAGCTTCGTCCGCGTTGGCGGTCAGCCGCCGTGCGAGACGGTAGAGCCGCTCTTCGTGGAGATCGAAGAGCGCCCCGAGGCGCGCAGCTCGATCGTCGCGGGCCGCCTCGACCGGCAACGCAACGGAGACAGGCGCTGCGTTCATACCTCCATAGACGTGCGAGCGCCGGATTCTTTTGAGCGCGTCAGGAAATCATGCCGCCGCCATCCACGAACAGCGTGCTGCCGGTCGTGAACGGGTTCGTCATCAGCATCAGGATCGCGTCCGCGACATCCTCAGCCTGGCCGACGCGCCTGGCCGGCAGCGTCGCGGCCGCGTGCTCCAGCATCGCCTTCTTCCGGTCCGCGGGCATCGCGGCCCGAATCGGCGTGTCGATCAGCCCTGGCGAAATCGTGTTCACGCGGACCGGCGACAGCGCGAGTGCGAGTCCACGGCCCAGGCTTTCGAGCGCCGCGTTGATGCAGCCCTGGAGCAGCGCGTCCTTGTTCGGGCGCTGGCTGAGATAGCCCGAGACGAGCGTCAGCGATCCGTCCGGCGTGATGCGCGCGAGCCGCGCGGTCTTGTAGGCCGTCCAGAACTTCGCGTTCATGTTGCCGTAGGCGTCCTGGAGCGAGAGGTCGTGCAGGCCGGCGGAGCGTCCGGCGGCCACCGAGACGACGATGTGATCCCACTCGGGCTGCGTCGAGAAGAACGCCTCGAGCGCGGCGTCGCTGGTGGTGTCGAGCGCCGCGCCGGCCGCGCCGTGGCCGACCTGCGCGACCGCGGCGTTGACCTTGTCGGTCGAGCGTGACGCCAGCGTGACCTTCGCGCCCCCCGCGGCGGCCGCCTTCGCCGTCGCCAGCCCGATGCCCGAGCTGCCACCCAACACCAGCACGCGCGAAGCTGCGAGCGAACGGCCCATATATGGCTCCTCGAGGAGATAGCATACCCGCGTGAAGCCGACGCTGCCGCCCGGCATGAAGCGAGCGGTGACCCACTGGATTGCGAGCGCGAAGCGCGAGGAGACACGCCAGCGGCGGGTCGCGCATCTCATCGAACGCTCACGCGCCGGCAAGCGGATCGATCTGCTGAATCCGTCGGGGACCGGCTGAAGCCGGCCCCTACGCGTCGGCGCTGAACACGCGTCCGCGCGTTTCGGGGCCGAACCAGATGACCGTCGCGACGGTCAGGCCCGCCACGGCAATCACCCACGCCATCGCGGTGCCGAGCGGCATGCCGCGCTGCTGCAGCATGCCGATGAGCGTCGGCGTCACGGACCCAATCGCCGCGCCGGTGTGATACGCGAGTCCGGGCCCCACGCCGCGAACGATCGTCGGGAACCGTTCGGTCAAGTACGTCGGCGCCATCCCCCAGATGCCGATGCCGCAGAGACCCATGACGACGGCGCCGAGCCACATCATCGTGTGGCCCATCGTCAGCGTGAACAGCGGAACGGCCGCGACGCCGAGCAGCGCGGCGAGCGTCACCGCGCCGCGGCGGCCCAGGCGGCGATCCGAGATCCATCCCCACACCGGGTTTCCAAGCGCCTGGCCGAGATTCAGCGTGACCAGATACGCGAGCGGCTCGATGCCGCGCGCCCGCAGCAGCGTCGCGTACCAGAAGGTGATGGCGTAGTACGAGAACATGAACGCTGTCATCAGCGCCGCACACTGCACGGTCGTGCCGATCAGATCGCGTTGAAACAGCCGTACGATTGGCGGCTTTTCGACGCGGCCGCTCGCGCTGACCCGCCGTTGCCGCTCGAGCCACACGGGACTCTCGGGCACGCGGGCGCGGATCCACGGCACGAGCAGCACCGGGACGACACCGATGCTGAGCATCACGCGCCACCCTGCGACATCGCCGGCGCCGCTGAACATCGGATAGATGAAACGGAACGCGAACGCGGCCAGGATGAACCCCCAGGCGAATCCGCCCTGCAGCAGTCCGGACGCCGTGCCGCGCAGATGTGCCGGCCAGTGCTCGAGCGTCAGCGGCATCCCCGCGGCCCAGACGCCGCCCATGCCGATGCCGAACAGCGCGCGCAGCGCGAAGAGCATCGTGTAGGAGGTCGAGAAGCCGCTGAGGAACGCGAAGATCGAGAGCCACAGGATCGACAGCATCAGCGGCAGCTTGCGCCCCCACTTGTCCGCCATCGTTCCCGACACCACGCCGCCCACCAGCCGCATCACGAGCGTGACCGTGCCGAGCGCGCCGGCCAGCACCGCGTCGACCGCGAACGTCCGCTGGATGTCGATGAGGATGAAGGTGAGGACCGTGAAGTCGAAGCCGTCGAACATCCAGCCGAGGAACGTCGCGACGAACGCGCGCTTCTGATCGCGGGTCAGCGCGCGGAGCCGGTTAGTCGTTGGTCGTTGGTCGTTGGTAGTGGCCGGCACGCGCCGTGGAGTATGCAGGTTAAAATGCCGGTCTCTCAATGGCATTTTTCACGTGGCTCCAGGACACCCCGTTCGCACACTGGGTGGCGAGTGACCCTTCGCTGCTCGCGTATCCCACGATTCTCACGCTCCACACGGTTGGCATGGCCATCGTCGTCGGCACCTGCGTCGTCATGGACTTGCGGCTGCTCGGCATCGGCGGCGACGTGCCGCTCACCGCGCTGGTGCGAGCGCCGCGCCTCGTGTGGACCGGGTTCGTCATCAACGCCGCAACCGGCCTGGCGCTTTTCACGACCGACGCGGAGCACAAGGCGACGCAGAAGGTCTTCTTCGTCAAGCTGTCGCTGATCTTCCTGGCGCTCGGCGTGTACGCGCGGCTCCGGAAACTCGTCTTCCGCACCGCGACGCCGCCCGCCGCGTCGATCTCGGGCGAAGTCAAGGCGCTTGCCGTGTTCTCGCTGGTTCTCTGGACCGGCGCAACGGTCGCCGGCCGTTTGATGGCATATCTCCTGTGACCGTCCCGGCGCTGGATCCTTTAATCGAGTTCATTCGCAGCACGCGGATGTCGCAAATCTTCAGAGACGAGGTCGGCTGGCTCTGGCCGCTCTGCGAGAGCCTGCACTTCCTCGGTCTCTCCCTGCTGATTGGCGCCGCCGGCTTCTTCGACCTGCGCCTCCTCGGCTTCATGAAGGGCGTGCCGCTGCGCTCGGCCAAGCGGTTCGTCCCGTGGGCAATGGTGGGCTTTGCCGTGAACCTGCTCACCGGCCTCATCTTCTTCATCTCGCAGCCGCAGCAGTACGCGGCCAACCTCGCGATGTGGCTGAAGGTGCTCTTTCTACTGGTCGCGGGTATCAACGCGATGCTGTTCGAGACCTCGTACAGCGACCGGTTGATGGCGCTCGCGCCCGACGCCGAGACGCCGGTATCCGCCAAGGTCATCGGCGCGGTGTCGCTCGCCGCGTGGTTCGCGGTCCTCTATTTCGGCCGGATGCTGCCCTACCTCGATCCGAATCCGCGCTCCGGCGTATAAAATAGCCGCGCAGTCCTCAGGAGGTTATGTCCATGATGCGTAAGGTCTTGGCTGGGCTCGTGGTCGCGAGCGTGCTCGCGATGGCGGCCCCGCGCGTTGCGCTGGCGCACCACGCCATGCAGGCGGAGTTCGACCAGAACAACGTCGTCGTCATCTCGGGCGTGCTGAAGAAGGTCAACTGGGTGAACCCGCACGTGAACTTCCTGCTGGATGTGACCGAGCCCGACGGCAAGGTGACGACCTGGACGCTGGTGCATGCGGGGCCGAATCAGCTGCGCGCCGCGGGACTGAGCGACCGCGACTTCTTCCAGTTGGGGAAGAACTACACCACCAGCCTCGCGCTCGCGCGCAACGGCTCGCCGCGCGGCTATGTCTTCACCATCAAGACGCCGGACGACAAGTTCATCTACCTGACGTTCGGATCGGTCGGCTCGGACCCGTTGAACAAGGACGGTAAGGGCGGGCTGGGCAACGGGCACCCGACGACGTTCCAGAACTAGTGGGCAGTCGGCAGTGGGCAGTGGGCAGTAGGTTTCAGGCTTGAGGTAGCAGGCATGACGCGCCGTGTTGTTCGCTATGGCTTGGCGGCCGCTGCATTCGCGGCGGTCGCGTGGCTGTCGACGTCGCAGCCGACCGCGCAGTACGGCGGAGGGGGCGGCGCGCGAGCGGCTGAAGATGCGAAGCTTGCCGCGATGCCGACGCCGAAGATGGCCGACGGCCATCCGGACCTGGGCGGACGCTGGGGCGGTGGGGGTGGTGGCGGCGGCAACGCCGCGACAACGCGCTTCGACGCGAACGGGAACTATCACAACCTTCGCAACGATCGGAAGGGCAGCCCGGTCAACCAGGAGCGCGATTCGGGTCTCTCGCAGCGCTTCATCGACAACCTCCCGCCGTACAAGCCCGAGTTCTGGGACAAGGTGGACTACCTCGACGTGAACGGCAACGTCGAGGACACCAACTTCCACTGTTTCCCGGCAGGCGTGCCGCGCATGGGGCCGCCCACGAAGATCATGGCGACGCCCAGCGAAGTCGTCTTCCTCTACAACCAGAAGAACACCTGGCGCCTGGTCCCGATGAACCGCCCGCACGATCCGATCAACTCGCGGGATCAGAGCTACATGGGCGATTCGGTCGGCAAGTGGGAAGGCGACACGCTCGTGGTCGACGTCACCGGCTTCAACGAGGAGACGTGGCTCGAGTGGCCCGGCTACTTCCACACCAACAAGATGCACGTCATCGAACGGCTGCGCCGTGAGGGCAACACGCTGCACTACCAGGTAACCGTCGAGGACCCGGACGTGCTGACGCAGCCGTGGGTGATGGACGAGCGGATCATGCGGCTGAACACCGCGCCGATGGTGCAGATCGAGGATCCGCCGTGCGTGGAAACCGACGGCGCGAATCTCTATACGAAGGAGCGCGGGTAACCACGAAGGCGCGCTGCGCCGCCCTTCAGGTCGGCCTTTTCAATTGTGGACCGACAGCGTCACTGGGACACCGTCTACGCGACGAACGGTGAGCGTGAGGTCAGCTGGTACGAAGCGTCGCCCGACGTCTCGATGCAGATGATCGACGCCGCAGGCCTCACGCGCGAGACGTGCGTGCTCGACGTCGGCGGAGGCGAATCGCGTCTCGTCGAGGCTCTGCTCGCGCGCGGTGTGACGTCTGTCGGCGTGCTCGACATCTCCCTGCCCGCGCTGCGTCGTGCGCAAGCGCGCCTCGGCGACACCGCCGCCGACGTCGCGTGGATTCACACCGACGTCACGGGCGTCTGGTCGTGGAAGGACGTGGACATCTGGCACGACCGCGCGGTGTTTCACTTCCTGACGGACGCAGCCGACCGCGCGAGATACAGAGCGCGGCTGGCGGAGATGCTGAAGCCGGGCGGTTCCGCGATTCTCGCGACGTTCGCGACCGAGGGACCCCAGAAGTGCAGCGGCCTTCCCGTGATGCGCTACTTGCCCGACAGCCTCGCGTCAGAGCTGGGCGAGGGTTTCACGCTCGTCGAGTCGCGCCCCCACCTCCACTCGACACCGTGGGGCGCCACGCAGGCGTTCCAGTATTCCCGCTTCCGGAAGCGCTAACGCTTCGATTTCAGCGCGGCCACGAATTCCGCGGGCGTTTCGACACGAATGCCGTACCGAAGCGCGGACAGGAAATGACGCCGGTTGTCGGTGACGATGACGGAGGATGACGCTGGTGTCGAGAAACACGCTCATCGCTCGACTCGCTCGGGATGACGTGGAGCGTGTCGACGCGTCACGGCCAGCGATTGCGTTCTTCTTCGATCAGCGCGGCGATATCGACCGATGGGCGGTTGTCGGCGGGCACGGAGGGACGCGCGACGAGGCGGCGCCCAACCTTCACGAGTTTCGGCCCGCTCGCGACCCGTTCGAGCCTGATCCCGAGCTCGTCGCTCGTAATTTCGAGCTCCGCACCCGGAGACAGGCCCGCGCGTTCCCGAAGCGCGGCTGGAATCACCACCCGACCTGCCTTGTCGATGGTAGTTCGCATGCCATCAATATACCATCGCGTCGGCTTCAATCCCGGTACGGATCGAACTCGTCGCGGCCGGCCATAGCGACCCCGATCGGCCTCAGCGTATGCAGCACGTCGATCGTGTCGCCGTGATACCCGAGCACGTCTGCCAGCCGCTTGTAGCACTCCGGCGCCTCGTCCGCGCCGCCGCCGCGCAGCTCCACGCCCTGCCCCTTCAGCGTGTCCTGCCACTCGCGCCAGTTCACGCGGCCCGGCTTCACGCATCGCGCGCCCTTCCATTTGCCCTTCGCTTCCATGCGGCCCATCACGCGTCCCGCGCCGTGCACCGTCGAGTAGAGCGCGGCGCGCGACGCCGGCGATTCCCTCCCGCGGATGATCACCGCGTCGTCACCCATCGAGCCGCCGACGAACCCGAGCTGCCCGGGGAATGCCGGCGTCGCCCCCTTGCGGACAACGAGCCACTGCTGACCGCCGTGCTCTTCCCTCCAGGCGAAGTTGTGATGGTTGTGGACGCGCATGTCGTCGCGCGCGCCGAGGATGCGCAGCACGCGGTTGACGACCCAGTCACGGCCGGCGTAGGCATACTCGCCGGCGACGTTCATCGCGGCGAGGTAGTCGTCGGCGAGCGGCGTGCCGAGCTGAATCGTCGCGGGCGGCGCGTCCATGCTGTCGTTCACGCGGTCGCCCCACGTCCTGCCGTTCGCGAGCGCGAGAAATCCCGACGCGGTCTTGTGGCCGAAGCCGCGCGAGCCGAAGTGGACGCCGACCCACAGCCGGCCGTCCGCGCGATCCTCGAGCAAATCGACATAGTGATTGCCGCTGCCGACCGTCCCTAGCTGCGACTTCGCCAGCGAGAGCAGCGATCGTTGCTGGGCGACCGGGCTGTGCGCGATGGAATCGAAGACCGGCGCGTCGCGAACCGGCTCGTCGTTCCTGCGGCCGACGCCGAACGAGATCGTGTTCCAGATTTCGTCCATCACGCCGCGAACGTCGAGGTCCGCGGCCGCGAGATCCGTGCGAACCGCGCAGTTGCCGCACGCGATGTCGTAGCCGACGCCCGCGGGCATGACGACCGATTGCGAGGCGAGGACGCCGCCGATGGGCATCGAGTAGCCCTTGTGGTGGTCGGCGCAGAGCACGCCGCGCGCTTCGTCGCCGCCCGCGTCGAGGCAGCGATCGATCTGCGCGCGGGCGTCCCTTTCGACGGGACCGAACGCGATTAACTCGTGAGTGCCCTCGCGCAGCCTCAATTCGCCGCGAAGCAGTAGAACAGCCCGTCGCCTCCCGTGGACTTGATCTCGTCCTGGCTGCACCCCGCCGTATCGTGCGCCGAGTTCCACGACGAGTTGGTCGGCGAGTCGTTCCCGTTGCGGTCGAAGTGTCCCACCCGCGCCTTGCCCGACATCGGGAAGTAGCGCACCCAGTTGCCGCAGGTCGTGTTCGCCGAATCCGATCCCGGGTAGGCGGTGCCGTCGGGCTGCGATCCGGTGAGGATGTCGTGCTTGTTCGGCGTGTCGCCGCGTCCGGGCAGCATCTCGCCCTTCTCGGTGAGCGCCGTGTCCTTCTTGATGTTGTTCCTGTCGCTGTGCAGTTCGGCGACGCTGTTCGCGATGAGCACGCCCTTCGCGTTGTACCAGGGCCCGTTGCCAATCCGGTCCTTCGCGTGGATCGTCGGGTGGCCGGCCGACCCGTTCTCGCTCAGGTACGCGTGCCACGTCTTGCCGCCGGCGCCGGCGGCCATGGCGAGCATCTGGCAGTGGCGGTCCGCGCCGAGCAGCCCGCCGAGGTTCCCCCCTTTGCCCGGGCCGACGCCGGTCACGAAGAAGCTCATGGACGTGGCAGCCGGCGGCTGCTGGGCGAAGGCCGGCGGGGACGCGCAGGCGGCTATCACCGCCGCCGCGAACCAGTTACGCGCCGCATGCATGGCGAAATCCTCCTGAAATGGAAAGGAAAGTGTAAATGAAACGGGCTCGGGTGGGGTATTCCCTCGCGAACCCCGTTTCCTGTACGATTCGCCGCACAGTCAGTCGCGCCCTCAGAACACCGTCTTCCTGAGGAGGAAAGATGTCGAAGATTTACGCTGGACTCCTGGCCGCTGCCACGATTTTTGTCTGCACGATCGCTCCCGCCGCGGGCCAGAGAAGCGGCGGCGCCGCCGACCTGCCGGAGGGTCCCGGCAAGGAGGCCGTCGCGCAGGAGTGCACGAAGTGCCACGGCGTCAACAACATCAGCAACTCGTGGGGCGCCAGTGAAAAGGACTGGCGGGAGACGTTCGACTCGATGGTCAAGCTCCCGGACGATCGCGCGAAGGTTATTGCCGCGTATCTCGGCAAGAACTTCCCCGAGCGTGCGGATCGGCCGAAGACGGTCGTCGTGCCCGGTGATCTGAAGGTCAACATCCGCGAGTGGATTGCGCCAACACTCGGCTCGCGACCGCACGATCCGCAGGCCGCGCCTGACGGCACCATCTACTGGGCCGGCATGTGGGGCAACGTGATCGGCCACGTCGATCCGAAGACCAACGCGATCAAGGAATACCCGCTTCCGACGCCGCGCACCGGTCCGCACGGCCTGACGTTGGACAAGGAAGGGAACGTCTGGTTCGCGGGGAACTTCGGCGGGCTCATCGGCAAGCTGAACCCGAAGACCGGCGAGGTCAAGGAATACAAGATGCCAGACCCGGCGGCGAAAGACCCGCACACGCCGCTCTTCGACAAGAAGGGGATGCTCTGGTTCACCCTGCAGAACTCGAACATGGTGGGCCGGATGAACCCGGCGACCGGCGAGATCAAGCTCGTGACGATGCCGCAGGCGCGCTCGCAGCCCTACGGCATGGTGATGATGGCCGACGGCAGCCCGTTCATCTGCGAGTTCGGCGCCAACCGCCTCGCGAAGTTCGACATCGACACGATGGCGATCACCGAGTACACGCTGCCGAACGCGGATTCGCGTCCGCGCCGCCTGACGATCACGGCGGATGACGTCGTGTACTACGCCGACTACTCGCGCGGCTATCTGGGGATGTACAACCCGAAGACCAAGGCGTCGAAGGAATGGCCGTCGCCGAGCGGTCCGAAGTCGCAGCCGTACGGCATCGTCCAGATCAACGGCGTCATCTGGTACAACGAGTCGGCGATCCGGCCGAACACGATCGTGCGGTTCGACCCGAAGACCGAGAAGTTCCAGAGCTGGATCATCCCGGCGGGCGGCGGGGTCGTCCGCAACATGAGCGTGCTGCCCAACGGCAACATCGCGATGGCCGAGAGCGGCGTGAACAGGGTCGCTCTGGTCGAGATTCCGAACGGGCGAGCCGGGACGCGGTAGCTCCCGACCATAGGCTCGAAGCTCAATGCTCAATGCTCAACGTTGAGCATTGAGCATCGGGCCGACACCGAGCCTTCGGACATCAGCCACCCGCGCGCGGGTGGCTTTTTTTGTCAGGGACACATGGGCAGAAAAACGAAGACACGACGCTCGAGGACCGCGCCGGAGACGTACGCCCTCCGGCCAACACCCAATTGGCCGCTGCTCGCCCTGAGCAGCCTCGGCATGGTGCTGACCGCGTACTTGTCGTGGGCCACATTGACCGGCGGCGCGGTCCAGGGATGCTCCGCCGGCGGAGGCTGCGACGTCGTCCTCACGAGCCGCTGGGCGACGCTGCTTGGCCTGCCGACGTCGCTCTGGGGCTTCTTCGGTTACGCCGCACTTGCCGCCATCGCGTTCGTGCGCCGCGCCGACAGGCACTGGTCATGGGCGTGGACCGTCGCCGTCTTCGGCGTCTGCTACAGCGTCTACCTGACCGTCGTCTCGCTGACGATGCTCCAGTCCGCGTGCCCGTACTGCCTGACATCGCTCGCGCTGATGACGGCGATCCTCGGGCTCGTGGTGGTGCAGCGTCCGGTCGAAATGGCGCAGCGGTCGTGGCTTCTTTCAGCGGCCAGCCGCGTGGCGCTGGCGGGGGTCGTGATCCTGCTCGTGCACGGGAACAACGTCCTTCCGCAAGAGGAGCCGACCGGGCCGGAAGACGCGAAGGTCCGCGCGCTGGCGGAGCACCTCGCCGACGAAGGCGTCCGGTTCTACGGCGCGTCCTGGTGTCCGCATTGCCAGGAACAGAAGCGGCTCTTCGGCGCGTCGGCAAAGCGCCTTCCGTATGTCGAATGCAGCCTCGCGGGACCCAACGCGCCGCAGTCGTCGGCGTGCACGGCGGCCGGCGTGAACACCTATCCCACGTGGGTCATCGGCGGCCGGAGATACGTCGGGCAGGTAATGACGCTCGTCGAATTGGCGAACGCAACCGGCTTTCCGGATGCCGCCAGCTTCAGGCAGTGAATTGTCGTTTCGTCCTCGCGAGGTGCAGGCCGACGGCGATCAGGAACAGCGCGAGCCCCAGCGCATCCGACACCGAACCCGCATAGAACAGCAGCAGCCCTCCCACCGTCGCCAGGGCCCGCTCGGTCATGTTCGCCGTCGTGCGAATCCAGCCGCCAAGCCCCGCGGCCAGCGCGAGGATGCCGACGACGGCGGTGCCGGTGGCCATCAGGACGTCGACCGGCGGCGCCTGCAGCAGCAGTCCCATGCCCTGCTTGCTGAGCGTGAACGCGAACGGGAAGACGAACGCCGGCAGCGTGTACTTCCACGTCAGCATCATCGTTGGCACCGGCTTCGCGCCCGTGATGGCCGCCGCGGCGAACGGTGACAGCGCCGTCGGGGGGCTGACTTCCGACAGCACCGCGTAATAGAAGATGAACATGTGCGCCGCCAGGTCTGGCACGCCGACCTTGGTCATCGCCGGCGCGACCATGACGGCGGCGATGATGTACGACGCGGTCACCGGCACCGCCAGCCCGAGCATCCAGATGGCGAACGCGGAGTAGAGGACCGTCAGGAAGAGATAGCCGCCCGCCAGATCGACGATGAGCCCCGAGATCTTCAGCCCGAGTCCAGTCAGGGTGACGGTGCCGACGATGATGCCGGCGGTCGCCGTCGTGGAGGCCACCGGCAGCACGCTGCGCGCGCCCGTGTAGAGCGCGCCAAGGAGCCTCCGCGGCCAGAGCGCGTTCCCGCGATCGACGAAGCTGAGCGCGACCGCGATGATCATCGAGAAGAAGACCGCGCGGAACGGCGACGTGCCGAGGATCAGCATGATCGGAATGCCGACGACCGCGAGGAAGTGATAGCCATGGCGCTTCGTGAGCTGCCACAGCGGCGGCGTGTCGATCGCAACCGGCCGCGCGCCGGCGCGCCGGGTGTCGGCCTCGATCATCAGGAAGATCGAGAAGAAGTAAAGCAGTGCGGGGATCGCGGCCATCACGATCACCTTCAGATACGTGATGTGCAGGAACTCCGCGATGATGAACGCCGCCGCGCCGAGCGCCGGCGGGCAGATGATGGCGCCGATGCCGGCGGCCGAAAGAATGGCGCCGCCCATGTCGGGCTTGTAGCCCGCGCGTCTCAGCATCGGCCACGCGACGGAGCCGAGCGTGACCGTGTTCGCGACGCCGCTTCCCGAGACGGTGCCGAGGAGCAGGCCGGCGACCGTCACCGCGCGGCCCGGCCCCGCGCCGCCGCCCGACTTGCCGACGGCGGCCATCGACCATTCGAGGAAGAACTTCCCCGCCCCTGACGCGCCGAGCACCGCGCCGTAAATCGAGAACAGGATGATGTAGCTCGCCGCCACGTCGAGCGGCACGCCGAAGACGCCCTCGAGCGTCATGTAGATGGTGCCGACGATGCGCGAGAGGTCGTAGCCGCGGTGCGCGATGAGGCCGAGGCCGACGAGGTCGAGGAGCGGCCCGTAGAACGTGTAGAGGATGAAGCCGGTCGCGGTGATCGGCAGCACCCATCCCGCGGTGCGCCGCGTCGCCTCGAGCACGAGGAGGATGCAGGCGGCGCCGAGGGTCATGTCGAGCGTGGTCGGATCCGCCGCGCGGTAGATGAAGTTATCGAAATCGACGAGCGGCCAGAGGAGCGACACGACCGCGAGCGAGACGAGCAGCCAGTCGAGCGGCGAGACACGCGTGCGCGCCCGGGGATCGTCGGACCCCGGATAGAACAGGAAACTGAGGACGAGCACGATCAGCAGGAAGCTCGCGCGGTAGACGAGCGGCTGAACGATGCCGACCACCCAGTACAGCGCGTAGAGCGACAGGCTGGTTGCCAGCACGGTGGCCAGCCGCGCCGGCCATCCGGTCAGCCGCCGCGTTGGAGATTCGAGTTCGTCGTCAGGAGCAGTCGGGACCGGAACGTCCGGCGCCGCTACTGTTTCCACACCCCACGCTCCTGGTAATACCGGATGGCGCCCGGGTGGAACGGCGCGGGCGATCCGGCGACGGCGGTTTCGAGCTTCAGCTTCTTCGCTTCGGGATGAATGGCGGCGAGGTCGGGCTGGCGGTCGAAGAGGACCTTCGTCAGCTCGTAGGCGAGCTCCTCGCTCATCGAGTCGTCCACGATGAGCGCGTTGGCGACGCCGACCGATCCGCTGTCGTAGGCGATGCCCGGATAGGTGCCTTTCGGAATCACGAGGCGGAAGTACAGCCCCGGCGTGAACTGTTCCTGCAGCGTCGGCAGCACCTCGTCGTTGGGAATCAGCTTCGCGGTGATCCCGATGGTGCTCGAGAGGTCGAGCAGCGAGGCGGTCGGCAGCCCGCCGCTCCAGAAGAAGGCGTCGATCTTCCCGTCCTTCAGCGCGTCGACCGACGCGTTGACGCTCAGGCCCTGCTTGTGGATGTCCTTGTCCGGATCGATGCCGGCGGCGCGCAGCAGGCGGAACGCGATCACCTCGGTGCCGCTGCCCGGCGACCCCGTCGAGACGACGCGGCCTCGCAGGTCGGCGAGGCGATTGATGTTCTTCCCCTCGATCGTCGCCACCTGCGTGTAGTTGGGATAGAGCACCGCGAGCGTTCGCGCCTTCACCGGCGCCTTGGCGAACGGCCCGCGTCCGTGGATCGCATCGTCGAGCGTGTCGGTGAGCACGAACGCGATGTCGGCCTTGCCGAGCTGAATCAGCTTCAGGTTGTCCACCGAGGCGTTGGTGACCTCGGCGGTCGCGTCCACGTGCGGCACCGACTGGCTGATGACGCGCGCGAGGCCGCCGCCGTACGGGTAATACACCCCACCTGTGTTGCCGGTCGCCACCGAGAGCCGCGTCGTGCCGCCGTGCTTACGGGCGAACTCGCGCGGGTCGAATCCGGACGCGGCAAGCCCCACGGCGAAGAGAACGATCGCGCCGAAGAGGATTGCGGGTATACGGGTTTTCATACGGGAGTCAGCGGGGCATTCTACTGCGGGCGATCTATAATCTGTCGCCTTTCAGTGCCTTCAATTGACCAGGAGTAAGCGGATGATCCGTCGGCTTCAGCTGCTGAGTGGAATTGGTGTCGCTGTTCTCCTTGCGACGAGCGCGGGAACCGCCGCGGACGAAGCCGGGCGTCGAGCAGCTGCCTCTGTCGGGCACATGGCAGACGTTCAATGCGGATAAAGGTACGAATTAATGGTCAGTGATCGGCTGAATCCCAGATCCCAAGATCCAAATCCCAAATCCCAAGTAAATCCCAAATCTCCATGGCTTTGGGGTTTGGGGTTTGGGATTTGGGTTTTGGGATTTGTCCTCGCCCTCAGCGCGCAAGGGCGCGGTGGTGCACGCGGCGCCGCGACCGCTCCGCCAAGTCAACTGCGACAGGTGCTCTACGACATGGCCGACTCGATCGGCATGCTGCGCAACGCCAACGAGGTCGATCGCATCGGCAGCATGAACTACTGGGCCACCGGCACGATCGCGTCGGGCGGCCAGACCTGCAAGGTCGTGGACTACAAGGCGAGCGTCAACTGGATCCTCAAGGGGATGCGCGTCGACTACAAGTGCGAGGGGTCGCCGCAGCGCCACGTCGAGGTGGTGAAGGACAACCTCGCGTGGAACGAAACCGAGCCGGGCAAGGGCGGAACGCCCACGCCCGCAGCGGCGACCGAACGGGCGCTGCTGATCTGGACGCTTCCGGCCGGCGCCATCAAGGCGGCCAACGATGCCGGCACGGCGGCGAAAGTCGCTACCGAGAACGGCAAGACCGTCGTCAGCTATCCGATCGCGTCGCTGAAAGCCGACGTCAAGCTCACCCTGAACAAGGACAACCACATCGAGCAGGTCGAATCGCGGATGGGCAACGTGACCACCGTGACGACCTACGAGGAGTACGGCGACTGGAACGGCGCAGACTACCTCAGCGACGTCATGTCTCCGAAGCACATCGTGCAGAAACGCGGGGGCACGACGACCATGGACCTCACGGTCACCAAGACCAACACCTACAACCCGTACGTCATCATGCCCATCCCTGCCGGCATTCGGTAGCGTAGGCCGGGTCCTTTCGGACCCGGCAGGGATCAGGGATCAAGAGCTTTTAATCCCCGATCCCTAGTGCACGTGTCCCGCGCTCGGCCCGCGAAGCGAGTAATGCACGAACACGTGGTACGAAGAGGGCGAGCCGTACGAGTCCTGCAGGTTAAGCGGCACCGAATAGGCAGTCACATCGGCACCCGCCTCGAATCTCCCCGCCTTCGTCTCCAGGAGCGTGAATAAATAGCCGGCGGTCACCGCGCCCACCTGCGAGTGGCGATGCCGGTGGAACACGCCGCGCGGGTGAAACCCCGCGTCGAGGATGTCCTTGTCGGCCGACTCCGCGCGCGTGTAGACGAGGCCGCGCGACCAGGCCTCGATCGTCGCCTCGAAGAGATACGCCTCGAAGTTGCCGTGTATCTCGCGGTTCTGGCCAAAGGCAAAGGTGAACGCGGTCAGCCGCAGCGGCGCGGACCCTGTGGCTCCGCGAGCGTACGAGATCGAGCCGGTCAGCCGATCGGCGTCGTACGGGGTAATGGCTTCCGGCAGCTTCAGCCGCGCGGCGGATGCCTGCGTGCTCCACGGCCCGCGCGCCCACGACAGGCGCAGCGCGTACGAGTCGAGCCCGCCGAGATCGATGTCCGTGCGGTCCTCGTCGGGCTCGCGGCCGTGGAACCACGACCCCTCGACGCCGACTCCGCGCGTGTTGATGCCGCCGCGCACCACGCCGGGCGTGATGTGCGTCGAGTCGAGAAAGTGGTGCGCCAGCGGCGCCTGGGGATTGCCGTACGCCGACGGCCGGTGCATGAACGGCGCCGGGCCGAGCGTCGGCGAGCCGACGAGATCGGCGCCGGCGTAGTAGGCGACCGCTCCGCTCGTGCGCGTGTAGTCGGCGCCGAGCCCCATGATCAGGTCGTGCGGGTGCTGGTAGTCCTTGAGCGGCGCCGAGCGGAACGTCTCGCCGGTCTGGAAGACCTGCGGCGAGCCGATCCGGTGCAGCGTGAACGGCTCGAGCGACAGCATGCCGATCGCATGAAACGTCCCCCGCGCGAGCGGATGCACGGCGTCTCCCATCAGCCAGTTCTGCGATTCCCACGCCTGAAAGTCGCGGAACTCCCGCTCCTGATCGTTGAAGCCGAAGAAGACCGACGCGTCGGCCGTCCCGTGCCATCCGGGCGTGGCGGGAGCGGCGTGCTGCATGCCCGGCATGTTCGGCATGGTTTGCGCGCTCGCGATGGAAGCCAGCGCGAGCAAGCAAACAAGCATCCAGGGGGCCTGAAAGGCCCGCACCGCTTCACCGGATGACAATGCGGCCGCCGAACCCGTGATGTTCGTCGTGAGCGGAGTGATCGTGGTACTCGCACGTCCGCTCGGTCATCAGCGGGCTCGTCTGACGGCTCTGTCCTGGCGTGAGGAAGCCGACGACGTCGATCTCGGGGCAGTCGCGGTGCTCGGGGTCGGGGCCGCCCTGGATGTCGTGCGGCAGGTTGTCGTTGTTGACGAACGTGACGCGCCCGCCGACGGCGACCGTCGCTTCGAACGGGATCAGGCCGAAGGGCGTGATCGACACGCTCGCGGTGCCGGATGGCGGAGCAGGCCCGGGCGTTGGAGCAGGAGCAGGTGCGGGAGAGGGCGCCGGCGCGGGAGCAGGGCTCGATGGGCCGGTCGACGGCACCGCGGAAGGTGCGGACCCGCCGGACGAGCCACATCCGGAGGCGAGACACGCCAAGGCAAGCACACACGCGCCGGGAAACCGCATTTCTCGAATGGTAATCCGGCGAACGGCGAAATGGCGATTTCTGTGGGGGTCTGGCACGCCCCTGCGCACGGCTGCGAATCGCGTACCAGCGTTGGCCGTTGTCCGTTGTCCGTTGGCCGTTCACCGTTGTCCGTTAGCCGTTGGCCGTTACGACGAACGACCAACGACGAACGGTTAACGGCTAACGACAAACGGCCAACGACTAACCAACCTTCAGGTGATTGACGACGCGCTTGACGCCCTTGCTGTCGCGCGCGATTGTCATCGCCTTGTCCGCTTCGGCCCTGGTCTTCACCGTGCCGTTCAGCGTGACGACGCCGTTGCTCGTGTCGACGTTGATGTTCAGGCCCGACACGCCCGGTTCCGCCAGGAACTTCGTCTTCACCGCGGTCGTGATCGCCGCGTCAGTGAGGACCTCGCCGGTCTTGTCGGCGGCCTGCTCGCCCTTCACCTTCGCGTCATGCGCGGCGTTCTCGGTCTTCACCTTCGCATCGTGCGCCGTGTCCTCGATGTTCTCCTTGGCCTGGTTCGCCTTGTCTTCCGTCTTCTGCCCGAACGCGCCGGTTGTCGCGGCCGGCACCGGGCCGACGATCAGATCGTCAACCACGCTGCTCACGCCGTTGGTGTCGCGCGCGATGAGCACGGCGCGCTCCTTCTCGGCCTGCGAGCCCACCGTTCCGTTCAGCGTCACCACGTGGTTGTGCGTGTCGACGTTGATCTCCGACGCCTTCACCGCGTCGTCGGTGGCCATCTTCGCCTTCACGGCCGTGGTGATGCCCGTATCGGACTGCGAGCACGCGGCCGTCATGACCAGGCTCGCCGCCGATACCAGAATCGCAAACCTCTGCTGCATACGTTTCCTCCTCGAGCAGGCGAGAGCCCTGCCGTCCAATTTGGGAGCATCTGCCGTACCAGTTTTCGTATATCGTTCAGCCGTGCGCGTCCTGTTGCTGTCGATGCCAGATTCGTTCGAGCACACGCCGACCGTCGCCATCCGGATGCCCAACGGTGCGCTGGCCTCGCTGGCCGGCAACCTCGACGCGCACCACGAGGTCGCCATAGCCGACCTCGTCCTCGCGCAGTCAGCCGTTCGGCAAACGGTCGAGCAGCTCGTGTGGGATTACGCGCCCGAGGTGGTCGGGCTCTCGGTCATGACGTTTCAGCGCGCGACGGCACGCCGCCTGATCGGGCTCATCCGGTCGATGCGTCCCGAGGCGTTCATCGTCGTCGGCGGGTACGACCCGAGCCTCGCGCCCGACGCGTGGACGGATCCCGCCCTTGGCGTCAACGCGATCGTCCGCGGCGAGGGAGAGCTGACGTTTCGCGAGCTGCTGCGCGCGCTCGACCGGAAGCGCCCGCTGTCGTCGGTGGCGGGCCTGTGGTTCCGCGATCGCGACGCGTTCCTGCAGACGCCGCCGCGACCGGTCATCCCTGTCGAGAAGGACACCCTCGCGCCGCCGAAGCGCGGCGCGCGCGTGCTCTCCGGGTACACGATGCTCGGCCGCCAGATCGACGTCGTCGAGACCTCGCGCGGCTGCACGTTCGACTGCAGCTTCTGCTCGATCATCGAGATGCGCGGGCGGAACTTCCACCGCTTCCCGATTCCGCGCGTCATCGAGGACATCGCCGACGCGCGCCGCCGCGGCGCGCGGGCCATCTTCATCGTCGACGACAACATCACGCTCGACGTGGAGCGCTTCAGGGTCCTGTGCGAAGCCATCATCGACGCCGGCCTCTCCGACATCGACTACCTCGTGCAGGGCATGACCTCGGCGATCGCCGCGCACGGCGAGGAACTGGCGCCCCTGATGCGGCGGGCCGGCTTCCGCTACGTGTTCCTCGGCATCGAGAACATCCTCGACGACGACCTGGCGTTCCTGAAGGCGGGCGCGAAGAACAGCGCGCGCGAGCACGGACGCCGGGTCGGCAACGCGTCGGTGACGGCGATCGACATCCTGCACCGTCACGGGATGCTGGTCGTCGGCGGGCTGATCGTCGGCAACCCGGACGACACGGCCGGTGCCATCGCCGCCAACCTCGCGTTCGCCCGGAAATACGTGGATTGGCCCTACATCCAGCATCCGACGCCGTACCCGGGCACGCCGATGACGCGCGACTTCATCGAGCGCGGGCTGGTCGTCAATCAGCGCGTCGAGGAGTACGACGGGACGACCGCCGTGACGCGCAGCGCGCATCTCGAGGCGGACGAGATCGAATTCATGCGCTGGAAGGCCGAACGGTGGATGAAGGTGCGGCACATGCCGCGGGCCATCCGTCACGACCCGCGGTTCCTGCTTCGCAACGGCCGGCAGATGCTCGCGCACACGTTCCGCGGCACGACATGGCGCTCGCTCCTCGGCCTCGAGAGCGCGCGTGACGTGTTCAGGCGGTATCGCGCGATTCGCGAGCGCGAGCGCGCTTACGTGGACTGGCCCGATCCGCTGAGCGGCAGCCCCGCGGCTTCCCAGGCCGCGATGCCGCCGGCGAGCTCGCTGACGTTCGTGAACCCGTCGCGCTGAAGCAGGCTCGCGGCGATCGAGGATCGGTACCCGCCGGCGCAGAACACCACCACTGGACGTTCGCGCGGAATGACGCGCGCGCGCGCAGCGAGCGCGCTCAGCGGCACGCTCGTCGTGTTGTCGATGGCCTTCGCCGCGCGCTCGCGGGGCGTGCGGACGTCGATGACGAGCGGCGGGTTGTCGCCTGCCATCCGTTCCGCCGCGGTCTGAGGACTGAGGCGATCAGTGGCGTGAACCTGCAGTGAAGACCCCAGCGGCGCGGCCATACCTCCCTCGAGAAATCCTGCGACAAGATCGAAGCCGATTCGGCCCAGCCGCATCGCGGACTGTGCTTCAGCGCCCGGGTTGGCGACGATCACGATCGGCCGCGACGGATCGAGCAGCGTTCCGGCCCAGGTGGCGTACTGGCCGCCCAGTCCGATGTTGACGCTCCCGGGCAGGTGCGCCGCCGCGAACTCCGCCGCGTCGCGCGTGTCGAGCAGCTGCGCGCCGTCGCGCACCGCGGCGGTGACCTGGCCGATCGTCAGCGGCTCGAGCTCGCGCGCGAGCGCCTGCTCGAGCGTCGGCCGCTCGCGGCTGTTCAGCACCGCGTCGTAGGTGAAGTACGCCGGCGCGTCGGGCTGGTCGGTCGTCACCAGATCGACGAACGCCTGCTTCGACATCGGCTGCAGGGCGTAGTTGAACGCGCGCTGTTCGCCGATGGTCGAGACCGTCTCCTTCGAGATGGCCTTCCCGCAGAGCGATCCGGCGCCGTGCGCGGGGTACACCTTCGTCGCGTCCGGAAGCGTCAGCAGCTTGCGGTGCAGCGAGTCGTAGAGCATCGCGCCGAGCTCGCTCGCGGACCAGCCGAGCGACGCGCGAAGATCCGGGCGGCCGACATCGCCGACAAACAGCGTGTCGCCGGTGAGGACGGCTGCCGGACCGCCGTCATATACGACCAACGAGATCGATTCGACCGTATGGCCGGGCGTTTCCATCGCCTCGATGCATACGTCGCCGAGGCGGATGACGCTGCCGTCGCCGAGCGGCGTGAACTCGTATTCCGCGATCGCCTGGCGGCCCAGGCAGATGGTCGCGCCGGCGCGATCGCGCAGCTCGAGGTGGCCGGCGACGAAGTCGGCGTGGAAATGCGTGAGGACGACGTGCGTGATGCGGAGGTGGTGCTCCGCAGCGAACGCCAGGTACTGATCGACGTCACGCTGCGGGTCGACGACAGCCGCCGCGCCCGTCGCCTCGTCGGCGACGACGTACGACGCGTGGGCGAGGCAGTTCAGGTAGAACTGCTCGAGGATCACTGGCGCCCCCCTTGCCTACGGGCGCGGCTGGGGCACGATCCGGATGTACGGCTTCGGCGATTTCCAGCCGTTCGGGTACGTCTTCTTCGCATCGTCGTCCGAGACCGACCCGGCGATGATCACGTCCTCGCCGTTCTTCCAGTTCACCGGCGTCGAGACCTTGTGCTTGGCCGTCAGCTGCAGCGAGTCGATGACGCGCAGCACCTCGTCGAAGTTGCGGCCGGTCGTCATCGGATAGACGATGACGAGCTTGATCTTCTTGTCGGGACCGATCACGAAGACGTTGCGGACGGTCTGGTTGTCGGCCGGCGTGCGCCCTTCCGACGTCCCGCTCACGCTGGCAGGCAGCATGCCGTACGCCTTCGAGATGTGCAGGTCGGTGTCGCCGATCATCGGGTAGTTGGGCGCGTAGCCCTGGGTCTCCTTGATGTCGTCGGCCCACTTGGAATGCCGGTCCACGGGGTCGACACTGAGGCCGATGATCTTCACGTTCCGCTTGTCGAACTCCGGCTTGAGCTTGGCCATGTACCCGAGCTCGGTGGTGCATACCGGGGTGAAGTCTTTGGGATGCGAGAAGAGCACGGCCCACGAGTCGCCGATCCACTCGTGGAAACGGATCTTCCCCGCGGTGGTTTCAGCTTCGAAGTCGGGAGCGGTCTCGCCAAGTTGAAGAGCCATTCGTGCGTCTCCTGAAATGGATCGCGCAGATGCGCGAGCGCCAGATTCTATCCAATCGCGGCGGTCTACGATACTAGGACGCGACGGATTCAGGCCGGGGTCCGGGACCCACCCACCAGCCGGCGCGGTCAGGGCAGCGCGAACACGTAGATCGCGTTATGTCCGACGACGGGCGAGACGATGGCCTTGGTGGCGACCGCGAGCGGGCCTGCCGTCACCGACTGGCCGCCGCCGGTGAACACCATCAGGTACTGCTTGCCGTTGACCGCGTAGGTAATGGTGCTGTTCATGATCATGCCGCCGACGATGGTTTCCCACAGCACCTTGCCGTTGTCGGCGTCGATCGCGCGCAGCCGCCGATTGAGGTCGCCGAAGAAGACCAGGCCGCCCGCGGTGGCGAGCGCCGAGCCGTTGGCCGGCTGCGGCTGCGAGTAGATGACGCGCATCTCGCCCGTCGCGACGTCGATCTTGGCGACGCCCATGTACGCCTTCGGATCCGAGCCGGGACGCATCACGCCGGTCCGGCGGCCATACCCGGTCGGGCTGGAGTGCACCGCCTCCATCGACAGGCACTGATCGTGAAACGGCACGTACACGGAATTGGTGTCCGGGTCGTACGCGATCTGCCACAGCCCGCGGGTGTTGTGGTAGCAGCCGACGATCGTGTCGCCGTCCTTCTTGAACAGCTTGTCCGGGTTGACCGCCGTCTGGCCCGTCTTCACGTCGACGACGCGCAGGTTCGCGTTGGGGTCGTCGTACGGGAACGGCCGCGCCCAGAGGAACTGACCGGTCTGCCGGGCGACGGCAAACATGCCGCCCCCTTCGGCAACGGTGATGATGATGTCCTGCTCGGTGCCGCGCTGGACCGTGGGATTGATCCATTTCACGAACCGCGGGTCGGGGTTCACCCGCGTGCGAACGAGGATCCGTTCCTGGTTGTGATCGGCGTCCCAATCGTCGCTCGGCAGCTCCTGGAAGTACCAGGCCAGCTTGCCCGTCGCGACGTCGAGCGCCAGCGTCGAATTGCTGTACAGCTCGGAGGGCGAGCTGTTCGACACCGCGTCATAGCTGCCGTGCCGCTTGAAGCGCGTGTAGGGATTGGGATTGGCGACTCCCCAGTACACGATCTTGCGAACCGGATCGTAGGAGCCGGGAAGTCCCCACGCCCCCGCCGCACGCTGATCGACGGGCAGCTTGCCCCACGTGTCGCCGCCCGGTTCACCAGGCGCGGCGGTCACATGGAACTTCCACACTTCCTTGCCGGTCTTCGCATCGTGCGCGGCGATGAAACAGAACTGGCGCTTCCCCTGATCGCACGTGCGGTTGGAAATCACCTTGCCGTCGGCGACGAGCAGCCCGCCGGCCGTGATCTGCCCCTCGTCAACCTTGGTCTCCCACCGCAGCGCGCCGGTTTGCGCATCGATCGCCACGAGGAATCCGTCGGGCGCGCCGAAATAGATCATGTCCTCGTAGATGCCGAGGTTCTTGCTGCGCGCCGCGCGCGGCTGGACGCCTGCGGGGTAGTCGCGGCGGTACTCCCAGAGCATGTCGCCGTTGGTCGCGTCGAGCGCCTGGACGGTGGCGCCCGGCGCGATCACGTACATCACCCCGCGATAGACCAGCGGCGTCGACTCCTGCGTGCCCACGGGGAGCCCGCGCGACCACGCCATGCGGAGCTGCGCGACGTTGCTCCGGCTGATCTGCTTCAGCGTGCTGAAGCGGTGCTGGTCGTAGGTCCGGCTGATGTGCAGCCAGTCCGAGGGATCCGGCTGGGCCAGCATCGCCTGCGTCACCGGAACGAAGCCTTCGGTCTGCGCCAGCATCGGCGTCGCGGCCAGCGCAGCAAACGCCGCCGCGGCCATCAACGAAACGATCCTCATCGTCGCCTCCCAGGCGGACCTAAAGGTCCGCCTCTACGTCCGACTGTCCGGGCCGACCTGAAGGTCGGCCCCTACGTCCGACTACTTCGCCCTGCCCTTGTATCCCCGTGCGACCATCTGGATCGCGTACACCTGTGCGGCGTTGGCGACCTCTTCGCCGTTGGCTGACGTCGCGCCGCGCGCCAGGACGTACAGCCGCTTCTTGTCCGCGCCGCCGAACGCGACGCTGATCACCGGACGCGGTGTCGGGATGATACCGAGATACTTTCCGTCCGGACCGATCACCTGCACACCGGGATTGGAGGTGACGTAGATCCTGCCTGCCGCGTCGATGGTGCTGCCGTCGCCATTGCCGCCTCCTTCGAGCCTGGCGAACTCGCGCTGATTCGCGAGCGAGCCATCAGGGCGGACCTCGAATGCCGCGAGCGTCGGTCCATTGGTGACGTACAGCGTCTTCTCGTCCGCGCTCAGGACGATGCCGTTCGGGGTGACGTTCTCTCCGTATTTCGTGATGTTGCCCCTGGGGTCGGCGTAATAGACGCCGCCCTGTGTGAAATAGACGCCACCCTTGCTGTCGGCCGAGAGATCGTTCGGATTGCCGCCGACGCAGTCGAGTGGATCACCCTGATAGGAGTTGGCGAGCTGACGGCGACGCGGCGCGAGCTGCAGGATCCCGGACTTGAGGCCGCGCTGCACGATGAACACGTCGCCCTTCTTGCTGATCGAGAGCGATCCACCGGTGTGCGTGTCGCCGTACGCGATTGACGGCTTCCCGTTCTTATCGAGCTTGACGACGCGGTTGTTGTCGTTCTGCGCGATGAGGAGACCGCCATCGTTCGTCCCAACGATGCCGTCGCCGTTGTTGGCGGCTTCCTGCCAGACGAATGTCCAGCGCTGACCCCCGGCTATCACCCCGGGGATTTCCGTGACCGTGTACTCGCGCGGTCCGGGTGCCGGCGCCGGGCCGCGTCCGCCCGCGCGTCCCGGACCTCCGCCACGGGCCGCCGGCGGCGTCTTGCACGTCGCGATGAGCGCGGCGTAGCCGGGATCCGCCGCCGCCTGGAGTGACGGCGGCGGCGCGTTCGGCGCAGGTGGCGGCAGCGGGGGAACCCGCTCCGCACCCTGTCCGAACAGCAGCGCCGGGGCAAGCGCGGCGATCACCACTGAGGCCGCCGTCAACGAGGCGGTTCTCATCGTCGCCTCCCAGGCAGGCGGACCTGAAGGTCCGCCTCTACGTCCGTCCGTCTGGCCGGGCCGACCTGAAGGTCGGCCCCTACGTCCGACCACCAACCACCACCCACCATCCACCACCCACGACCCACGACCCACCACCTCACTGGAGCCGATCCGCGAGCATCGCCACACTC
>Ga0137418_10000942_pt1 | contig 26699 bp, 16 predicted proteins | sample CZODoug3_1_2_16f_FD_122242 | JGI IMG/M metagenome (GOLD analysis project Ga0137418, IMG submission 122242) | Vadose zone soil fungal communities from Angelo Coast Range Reserve, California, USA - CZODoug3_1_2_16fungal (Hybrid Assembly) | ecosystem: Environmental > Terrestrial > Soil > Vadose...
AGAGCCGGATGCGGTAATGCCGCCCGTCCGGATCCGTGGAGGGGGTTGTGAGCAATCATGATCCCTACTCCGACTTTGTTTGCATCGATTCTGTTCGAACTCTTGCTGTCATTCTCGGTCGCAACGGCTCGCGTGCGCTCCTGTGCTTCGCGCCGGACACCCTCTGAATTGGTCCGGCGCAAGAATCCAGGACTCATCGTTCAACCGATCGCGGTTCAACGGATCGCGGTTCAACGGATCGCGGTTCAACGGATCGCGGTTCAACGGATCGCGGCTCCATCGGCGGCGATCGTCTTTTGACAGGAGGCTGCAAGCTGGGCCTGTTCTTTCTCCGATTCGCTTGCCCGGAGAATCCGCGCTGTACCGTCCAGGACTACCTCCTGAAGCACCCATTCCTCGCCGGAGCATTGGAACTGCAAATAGGCAGGCTTTCCTCCCGATCGTTGATCAGGAATGGTTAGCATGGTTGCCGAGGTAACGCCGGGCGAACTCAGCGTGAGGATGCCGAAATCCCGCCGAACTTCCACTTTGTAGTCTCCCGCCGGCCAGTTCTTTCCTGTTGTCACGAACGGAAACGGTACGTTGACCAGGATCGGGCGAGTGCCCTGAGCGGAGGCGGAAACCGCCGCCAGCAGCAGGGCCATTCCCATGAGATATTTGATTGGTTTCGTCATAAGTTTCTCCTGCTTCGATGTTGGTCGCCGCGTCCTTCGCGGGCCCGCGCCTGCACTGTGCTCCACTCTCGGCAGGGCAAGCTATCGCCGAACCGACTCGCGGAATGCTCTGAATTGCGGCGAGAGCCGACGGAATTGCCGAATCGGTGCTCATTTTCCGATACGGCTGTTTGTGGGCGGCTTCTAAGGGAACCGGGTTTTGCTAGAATTCGCTTTGCAGAGCCGCTCGTCGTTCGGTTCCTCTTCGAGGATGGCGCAGCCGAGCGCTCAGCCTCGCCTAGCAAGAGCAAAAGTAACAATCGCCCGGACGAGAAGTAACGAAGCAACGCCGAAGAAACGCCAAAATCAGCACGCACCTGGGCTGAGATTGGGCGAAATCAGGAGCACACTTGGACGCGGGCCCTCTCAACTATCAATTCGGCGAATTCACTCGGGACGGGGTAAGGGGGTGTGTTCTTAAGGGAGATGAGCTTAGAAACGGCTATCCAAGTTTCTCTGGGGGAGCCGGAGTCGGCTAATTCAGATGAGCCGGGTCGATGAGTCGGCGAACGGCGGATACACGATCGGCTGGAATGCCCACCTTGCGGGCGTGTTCCCGAATGCTGTCCTCGTTCGGCGCCAGGTAGACGCAATAGACTTTGTCCTCAGTGACGTAACTATGAAGCCACTGAATCTGCGGCCCCATTTCCTTTAACGTCTGCAGGGAGCGCAACGACAAGTCCCGGATCTCGGTTTCCGACAGTGCTCCGGCACCAGGAACTTCGCGTTCGATTACGTATTGCGGCACAATCCCAAGAGTTTAGCACGATGCGCAGTGGCGTCACGGCTCGCCCCGGAGTCCGAATACTTCCACCCTCCAAATCTCACGATCCCCGCGCTTCACCTCGACCTACGCCTTCCTCCGGACGCGGGTTCCCTGATCCTGCGGTTCATGAACACGGGGCTATGACATCGGCTAAAGCGGCGATAGTTCATCTCTTTTCCCATCGTCATCTTTACCGCGTACAAGCCGCTTTTCCAGAAATCGTTGTGCCAAGCCCTGACCGCCGATACCAAAAGCGAGGGCGAGCCCAAGCATAAGGGCTCCAAAAGCAATTCCGAAGGCAACCAACATGGTTTCTCCCGCCACTCCCAATTCTTCAAAGACCATCGACAACACAAAAACAATGATGATGGACCGAATGGCGGTACCGAGGAGTCGCGGCGAAGGCAGATTGGCATTCACGGCGGCCAGCAGAGCAGCCCGGGAGAAGAAACTCGCGCCGAGCAGGCCAACGAACAGGATGAACAGGGCGACAAAGAGGCGAGGCAAGAACAGAAAGAAATTGGCGATCTGCTCCTGCAACCCGAAGACTCCCAGCACGCTCACACCCAGAAGGAGGAAGCCCAGCCACGCGACTCCGAAGGTAAACTGGCTCAGCACCTCGGTGGCGGATGGCAGTCCAGCCTTGGCGAGAAGTTGCGACGCGCCTGCGTTTTCCGAGAGCTTGTCGAACTTGACAAGCCGCAAAACGCTGCGCAGGGACACTCTGATGATGTAGGCGACGATCCATCCCACAAACCCGATGATCACCAAGACGATGATCCTGGGCAGGATGTGGGCAAGCCCCCTGCTCAGCTCCTGCGTGGCCTGCGTCAGTTCGTTGACAATCATTTCCCGCATAACGACCTCACTCTCTGCCGTTCCATAGCTCTAACAAATACGGTTTCCCTCGTTCGAATGCAAGGCATAAGGCTTCGACATTGTTTTCAACTTCGTCGGCCGAACCGCTGCGGTTCTCGACGAGAAAGGTGAGCGCTCGGCCGCGAAAAAGAGGCGCCAGCGCCTGGAGGATGTGATCTCGGCTGATGACCGATTTGTGATAGGCCGCAGCAAACTCGTAAATTGTCCTCACCCATAACTCTGCGGGATAGCGAAACAGGGCTTCTTCGAGTTGGGCGATGCGCCGTAGTTCGTCCAGCGTTGCGGGAGAAAGGATCGCCTGAAACACGGATTCCAGCTCGGCCACTCCCGCGGAGAACATTTCTCGCAGGCGCTTACGGTTGACGCGCAGGGGCTCTAGGGTGAACTCCACCTCGGGTCCAGTCGTAGGGACGGACTGGGATCCCGTGCTCGCGTTCCACAGATCCGCATGAGGCCCAAGGGAAGAGAACAGAGCGCCGACGGTTTGCCGCAAAGCGGGAATCAAGTCGGACGACCCCCGCTCGACATGCTCCCTATTCCCGAGAAACGACTGGCAAATCCGGGCCTGCCCGGCAATCGCATTGAGCGTGAAATAAGTCTCCGATCCAGATCGAGCCGTTTCGTCCTGCCATGGATTCTGGGCAAGAAATTGGCTGCCGAGGCGTCCAGAGAATGCGAAGTCCAAGGCATAGGGCTCGCGGATTCTCCATCCATAGAGCGCGCGGGTCATGGGATAGAGTAGGTTGGTTAAGAGCATCCCGTCGAACCGGTGCCGGCTGTAGGTGGGCAACACGAGGTCAAACTCCTCTGCGTAGACCGGCCGCACGAGCGTTGTCAGCCACTCCGTCTTGATTTGCGTCGATTCCGGTGAGACCACCATGCAGGCCCTCGCCCGCAATAATTCGGCAGCCGCCAAAATCGATCGCAGCGCAGTTCCCCGCGCCGGGCTGCTCGCATATTGAGTACTGATCACGGGCAGGGTGCGTAGCGCAGATACCTTGGAGCGGCCCCGCCCGTCGTCGATTGCGGCATTCAGGACTAGTTCAGGTGTGCCATCCTGCGAGCCGCCGTCGGCGTTGATGATGACAGCTCTCTCGCGCGGGAACAGCGCCAGTAGGCCGGTCTGTATCGTAGCAACGATCGGTCCGATGGTCTTGGCATTGTTGTGAGTCGGCAGCCCGATCAGAATATCGACTTCACCGACATTGATGAGCTGGCGGAGCAACTCGTCCGTGAGGATACTGTCATCCGTGGTATTAGCCTTCTTCATGTGCCGTCATTTTCCTGCCAGCTGGAAATCAGATTCGTCGCAGCCGAAACCAGTAAAACTGGTATGGGCCAAGGGTTAGCAGATACGGCAGTTCGCCCACTCGCGGGAAGATGTTCTTGCCGAACATCTCGATCAGAATATTTCCTTTGTAACTACGCAGGTCCAGTTCCACGGCCTGTGCCGCATTCGAAAGATTGTTGACCGCTAAAATCGTCTCAGCTCTCCACTGGCGGACATACGCCAGGATTCTATGGTTCGCGGGATAGAGAAACTCAATCGATCCGCAACCGAACACATCGGTCGACTTGCGAACCGCGAGGATGCGCCTCATCCAATTGAGCAGAGAGTGTTCGGTGCGGTTTTGCGAAATTACATTGACCGCTGGATAGCCATAGACAGGATCCTGAATCAACGGAGCATAGAGCTTCTCTGGTTCAGTGACGGAAAACCCTCCGTTCCAGCCCCCGGTCCACTGCATTGGCGTTCTCACTCCATTACGGTCGCCCAAGTTGATGTTGTCGCCCATACCGATTTCGTCGCCGTAATAAATGCTGGGAGTGCCAGGTAAGGAGAGCAGCATTCCATGCATCAGTTCAATGCGCCTGCGGTCGTTCTCGAGCAAGGGAGCCAACCGGCGCCGAATCCCGAGGTTCAGGCGCATCGTCTTGTCCTGGGCATAGGAGTCGTTCATGTAGCTCCGTTCCATATCGGTAAGCATTTCGAGCGTCAGCTCGTCATGATTGCGGAGGAACAGGCACCACTGGCACGAGGGCGGGATTTCCGGCGTTTGCTGCAGGATTTCAGTGATCGGTTTGCGATCCTCCAGTTTCACTCCCATGAACATCCGCGGCATCAGGGGAAAGTGAAAGGCCATGTGGAATTCATCCCCGTCGGCGAAATATGGCCGAAGGTCCGCAGGCCATTGATTGGCTTCCGCCAGGAGCATCTTGCCGGGAAATTGTTCGTCCAGTTTTCGCCGCAGCTCTTTTATGACGGCGTGGGTCTCAGGCAGATTCTCACAATTCGTGTTCTCACGCTCCACCAAATAAGGGACAGCATCAAGCCGGAAGCCGTCCACTCCCAACTCAAGCCAAAACTTCATGACATTCCACATCTCTTCCCGGACCGCGGGATTGTCGTAGTTGAGGTCCGGCTGGTGACTGAAGAAACGATGCCAATAATAAGATTTCGAGACGGGGTCCCGAGCCCAGTTGGATAACTCTGTGTCGCGAAAGTTGATCCCAGCTTTCGCGTAGCCGGTATCGGTATCACTCCAAACGTACCAATCCCGGCGCGGATTGTTTTGCGAGCTGCGGGACTCCTGAAACCATGGGTGCTGGTCCGATGTGTGATTCAGCACCATTTCGATGATCACCCGGATCTGGCGTTGATGAGCCGAGGCAAGGAACTTCTTGAAATCCTCCAAAGTGCCGTAACTGGAATGTACGGAGAAGTAGTCGGCAATATCATAGCCGTCATCGCGTAGCGGGGAAGGAAAGAACGGCATTAACCAGACAGCGTTGATGCCCAGTTCCTGCAGATAATCCATCTTTTGATCGAGGCCCTGAAAGTCACCGACGCCATCTCCGTTGCTGTCGAAGAAAGTCCGGACGTGGACCTGATAGATGATCGCTCGTTTATACCAACTGTCGCCCGCAGGCTTAACATCGACCATCATAGAGAACGAGGGAAGCGCTGCGATTTCGGGCGATCACGTCGGATTAAAAGGGGACTCTGGCCGGCGGCTGAGCCTGCAGCGGGGTCACGGCTGGGCTGACGGAAGTCATCCACGGATTGATCGATCACGATCACGTCAGCTGATTTCGGGCCTGGTGGAGACGGCTCCAACCGATTGCTGGGCTCGTCGAGCCGCACGTCGCAAAGCTCAGAGATCAAGGTGCTCGCCCAGCGATAGATGTTGTTGTCCCGGACTACCCTGCGCATGCGCTGCATCCTGGCCTTCTGTTCCTCGATGTCCATCTCCAATGCGACCCGTATTGCCTCCGCCATCAGCTCGATGTCGTACGGATTCACCAATAGCGCGTCCGCCAATTCCCGAGCCGCACCCGTGAAGCGGCTCAAGATTAACACTCCCAGCTCATCCGGGCGCGCGGCCACGAATTCCTTGGCCACCAGATTCATTCCGTCATGCAGGGAAGTGACCAGGCAAAGATCCGCGATGCGATAGAAACGCTGGATTTCCAGATGGCTGTGCTGCCTTTTCATTAAGACGATGGGCTGCCACTTACCAGTTTGGAAGCGCTTGTTGATGCGTTCGGCTTCCGTCTCTATCTCGGCACCGAGATCATGGTAACGCTTGATGCGTGTGCGGCTCGGAGCTCCGATTTGCAGGAACGTAAACTTCTCCCGATAATTGGGATACTTTTCGAGGAGCCGCTCGATGGCCAGGAAACGCTCCTGAATGCCTTTTGTGTAATCCACGCGATCCACACCGACGCCCAGGAATACTGCCTCAATCCCCAATTCCCGCAGCACCGCAACTCGCTCCGTGTAACGAGCTTCTGCGGCATCCGCGGGAGCAGGTTTCTCGGGAAACTCCACGCTGATGGGAAAGGGTTTTACCACAGTGCGGTGCTCCTCGCGATTGACCGCGAAGTGTTCCCAATCAATCCGCGACTCCAGCGTGCGATCCACCGTTTGCAGGAAGTTGGTGCAGTGCGCCTGAATGTGGAAACCGATGAGATCCGCGCCCAACAATCCGTCGACTAACTCCTTTTGCCAGGGGCAAATACCGAAGGCCTCCGGGTTCGGCCACGGGATATGCCAGAAGATGGCCACGCGTGCATCCGGGCGTGCCTGTTTCACCATTCGCGGCAGCAGCGCGAAATGGTAATCCTGCGCGAGGAGCACCGGACGCTCTAACCCCTCCATCTCCTGCAATACGGCGTCCGCGAAGTGACGGTTGGCTCGTTGATAGTGCTCCCAGTCGGAAACGCGAAATACGGGTCGCGTGTGAGCAATATGGCAGAGGGGCCAGAGCCCTTCGTTGGAGAAGCCGTAGTAATATCCTTCTTCTTCTTCATTACTCAGCCATACCCGGCGCAAGGTGTAGCGTGGATCGTCGGGCGGAACGCGCAAGCGATCGTGACTGTCCACCGTCTCGCGATCCGCATCTCCGCTGCCGTGAGCAACCCAAGTCCCATCGCACGCGCGCAGGATCGGCTCGAGCGCTGTCACCAGTCCGCTGGCCGGCACCGTCGCCTCCACGCCCTTGCCGAGATGCCGATGAATGTAGGGTTCCCGATTCGCGACCACAAAAAGGCGGCTGTCTCCAAGCTTGTCGCGCACGCTTACCGAGAGCCGCTCCGCTGTCCAGAGAGTATCGGCTGCCTCGCGCAACTGGGCTTCTTTCTGCGCTGCGGAACGAGCCGCCGTGAGACTCGCAGCCAAAGTCGTCATTTCGCGGGCCAGGGGGTGGAACAAGCCGAGATCCGGGGCGGCCGGCCGGGACGAGACTTTGCCAGTACGCAACGCCCGCATCCACTGCGCAGCCTGGGCGATCGGGCCCGCAATGCTCCAGCGCACGATTACAAGCGTCGTCAGTGTGATCAGGAAAACCAGCGCGAGCACTCGTAAAAACGTTTCGCGCCAGACCCGCCTGCTTTGGGCGTTGATGTAGCTGGCGTCGTGAACGATCACGAGTCCGCCCGCCACGGCTTCATTTTGGTGCAGAGGGATGGCGGAAACATAGACCGGCGTATCCCCCAGATGCATGAATTGACCCGTGCTTTGGCCACGGTTGGCTGCCTGGACGACCAGTTCGGGTTCTGCGAGGAATTGGGAGGCTAGGCCCGGAGTCATGGCGAGGGATTCGCCTTTAGCGTTATAGATGGCAATTCCAGCCAGGCGTTCCCGGCTTCCGAACCGGTCTATGACGAGTTGAAGTTCTTTGCGTGTGCCCTTTTTGAGAAGAGGCTCGATTTTGTCCGCAAGGCTTTCTCCCACCACGTCGGCGCGGTGCTCCAAATCCCGGCGCTGTCCCTGCTTTTGCACCCGTACCTCATACGAGGACGAGAGCAAAGATATCAGGGTGATCCCGATAATCAACGAGATGGTGAGACGAAGGGTAAGGAGGCGCACAGGTCACTTAGGTGCAAATCGGGTACCGGGTGTTGCGCCGGGTTAAAGACCTTGCAATCAGTAGTTTAACTTGGCCTTGTGAATCGCGATAAAAGTTCGAGCAGAACAAAAATTCATCATCCAGCCTTTAGGGGATGATGATCTGCAAGTTTATACCGAGAGGGTATTTGTGATCAAAATGAGAATAAAGATGATGACACATGAGGACCTTTCGATCTGGTCAAGATACGCTCACGGTGGCAACGCTGACAAGGTTTTTTGTCTTGATTTCCGCGCTGGCAGTGATCCTTCAAAAAAACGGGTGGAGAAATTGACAATCAGGGCCTGCGCAGGTAGCTTAAATAGGCGAATAAAAAGCGAAAGAACATATGCCCTCAACCTCAGCAATCCGGCAAGAAATTGAGTCCTCCCTGGCGGTGCGCATTCCTGGAGCGCTGTCTGTCCGCTTCCATCAGACTCCGGACATGGTCGCGACTGGCATTGTGGAACTGGACGGTCTTCTGAGCGGGGGACTGCCGCTCGGTGAACTCACCGAAATCGTAGGACCAGCATGCTCGGGGAAAACCACCTTAGTCTCTTCTCTTCTGGCGGGGGTAACGAGGCAAGGGGCGTCCTGCGCCTATGTGGATGTGGCCGACGCCTTCGATCCGCTCTCCGCTGCGGCCTTGGGGATCGATCTAAGCCGCCTGCTTTGGGTCCGTGCGGGGCAACCTTTCGAAAGATTTGCGGAAAGAACCAGAGAATCCTGGGCGCGTCTCGATCAGGCTCTGCGCGCAACGGATTTGCTGCTCAGCGCGGGAGGGTTTCGAGTCATCGTGCTGGATACGGGCGGTGCTCTGGATGTAGGCGCCGAACAGGTGCGGCGTGTGCCTTTAGCGTCGTGGTATCGCTATCGGCTGCAAGCGGAGAAGTCGCAGGCGCTTTTCCTGCTGCTGACACAGACTCCGTGCGCGAAGAGTTGTGCTTCGGTGGTATTGCATTGCGCAGATGCGACGGAACGTTGGGAATGCGCGGCCGGGAAGGGCTTGCCGCTATTGACCGGATTTGAATTCAACGTAAGAGCGGATCGTAAGCGTGGAGCGCTGAGGGAACCAATCCCTTCGTTTTCATTGGGGAAGAAGCCGGTGTGTGCCGCCGAGACGCCTTGGAAGCGAACGACCCTATGGGCGAGATGAGCCATGCCGGCGTCGTTGTATTTGTGTCTTTATATACGCGATTTCGCAGCACAAACGCTTGTGCGCCTTCGGCCTGAGTTGCGCCAATGTCCCGTAGCCATTCTGGATGGCATCGCTCCGCTGGAAACCGTGTTTGTACTGAATGAGCGCGCGCGAAGTCTTGGACTGGAATCCGGCATGGCAAGATTGCAAGCGGAATCTTTCAGCGGTGTTGCAGTGGCTAAAAGGGTAAAGCATGAAGAGGACTCCGCTTTTCTCATGCTCATGCAGTGTGCGGAGCGATTCTCGCCGAGAATTGAAGTGCTGGCATCTCCCGGAGAGAGAACCTCTGGAGCCACTCTGGTTCTGGATGTTTCTGACTCCGAACGTCTCTTGGGCATACCGCAGCAAATCGCGGAGGCTCTGCAACGCAAAGTAAATGCGGCGGGATTGGAACCCAGCGTCGCAATTTCCCGGAATGCGAACGCAGCCGTGCTAGCGGCGCGGGGTTGTCCTGGGATTACGGTTGTTCCGCTCGGAGAGGAAGCGCAGAGTCTAGCCCGGCTTCCTCTTGCTGTTTTAGAACTTGAGCCGGAGCAAGAAGAAACGTTCGCCTCCTGGGGAATCAAAACTCTGGGCGCGCTGGCTGCGCTGCCGCAGAAGGCGCTGATTGCGCGGGTAGGGCAGGCGGGCTATCGTCTTCAGGCCTTATCGCGCGGTGAATATGAACACTTGCTGGTGCCGGCGGAAGCGGCCGTGGATGCTGTTTTCAACGAAAGCGTCGAACTGGAGCACCCGGTCGATCTGTTGGAGCCACTTCTGTTTCTGCTGAGCCGGATGTTGGACCAGATTTTGGCGCGGGCAGCGGAGCATGCATTGGCCATTGCCGGCGTGGAGACGAGACTGAAATTGCAGAGTGCGCAGGGCAAAGAGCACCGCCGTGTAGTTCGTCCAGCGTTGCCTGAGCGCAACCATGCCACGCTGCTGAAATTGATCCAACTGGATCTGGAGATGCATCCGCCGCATGCCGCCGTTATCGCCTTGCACATGCAAGGGCAACCGGCGCGACCGCAAACCGTGCAGCAGGGATTATTCGTCCCGCAAACTCCCGAAGCTGGGCGGCTGGAAGTGTTGCTGGCGCGGTTGCGCAAACTGGTAGGCGAAGACCGCGTGGGCGCTCCAGAGCTGCTGGATAATCATCGTCCCGATGCGTTCCGCATGGCCGCATTCCAGTCAAACCCAAACCCTGTGCAGGTCGCGGGTAATGGAATTCATACCTCCGCGCTGCGCATATTGCGGCCTCCTCGTGCCGTGCGCGTGGAAATGCAACAGAGGCGGATGGTTGCACTCTCGCTGGACGGGCTGAAACTGCATGTGGACAAGGCTTCTGGGCCGTGGAAGGCAAGCGGGGCTTGGTGGACGCATACGCAGTGGTGCCGCGAGGAATGGGACGTGACCTTGGCTACAACCTTGCAAGAGCAAGAAAAGTTGTATTGTCGCGTCGCTTACGATCCTGGCGCGCGCTGCTGGTACCTGACGGGGATCTACGACTAGGCAAATCACGACTGAGCAAATCACGACTAGCAATGTACGTTGAACTCCATGCCCGCTCTGCTTTCAGTTTTCTGGAAGGTGCTTCGCTGCCCGAAAACTTGATGATTCGCTGCGCTGAATTGGGGATGCCAGCGATGGCCTTGCTCGATCGCAACGGTCTGTACGGGGCGCCGCGCTTTCACGTCACTGCTGAGAAGTTGGGCCTGCGCGCCCACATTGGTGCGGAAATCGCGGTGCGTGATATAGGCGATCGCGCCCGCCCCCCAGCGTGGGTGCCGCACAGCGTGCCAGTGGAACCGGTTCGGTTTGCGTTATTGGCCGAGTCTGCAGCCGGCTACCAAAACCTGTGCCGCATGATTACCGGCTACAAATTGCGGGAAGGTACGAAGGCGGAAGGCTCTGCGACTTTGGCCGACATACAAGAGCACTCTGCTGGATTGATCTGCCTTACCGGCGGTGACGAAGGCCCTCTGGCGGCGGCCCTCGAGCGCGGTGGGTTTGACGAAGCTCAAAACGAAGTCGAGAGACTCGTAAATTTGTTTGGCAAACGGAATGTGTACGTCGAATTGCAGCGTCACTTTGACCGCAATGAAGAACGCCGCAACCAGGCGGCAGTTCGCATTGCCCGGACTCTGAGTCTACCTCTGCTCGCCACGAACGGAGTGAGTTACGCTACTGCCCAAGATCGGGAAGTGATGGATGTGCTCACCACGATCCGTCACCACTGCTCTCTGGAAACGGCGGGCCGTTTGCTGGCCGTGAATGGGGAGCGGTATTTGCGTTCCGCAGCCGAGATGGAGGAGTCATTTCGCGATCTTCCCGAGGCCATCGCCAACACGCAAGAGCTTTCCACACGACTTTCTTACAAGATGTGCGATCTCGGGTATCGCTTTCCCAACTATCCTGTTCCCGATGGCGACACGATGCAGTCGTTTCTCGAAAAACGTGTCGAGGAAGGCGTGCGCGAGCGGTACTTGCCGAAGCAGAAACCGAAGTTGATGGAAAAGGCAAAGCAGCAGGCAAATCGCGAGTTGGCGCTGATCGGGCAGCTCGAACTGGCGGGCTATTTTCTCATCGTTTGGGACATGGTGCAATTTTGCCGGCGCGAGGGCATTCTCGTGCAAGGCCGGGGCTCGGCCGCCAACAGCGTGGTGTGCTATGTGCTCGGCATTACGGCCATTGATCCCGTCGGCATGGAGTTGCTCTTCGAGCGATTTCTTACTGCGGAACGCGGCGAATGGCCGGATATTGATCTCGACCTTCCCAGCGGCGACCACCGCGAGCGTGCCATTCAATATGTGTACCAGCGTTATGGCGAACTCGGCGCGGCCATGACCGCCAATGTCATCACCTATCGCGGGAAGTCTGCAGCGCGCGAGGCGGGGAAAGCATTGGGTTTCGATGCGGAAACCCTGAATCGGCTCACAAAACTGGTGGGGGCATGGGAATGGAAGGGGCCTACCGACACCTTGCATCACAGCTTCCGCACCGCCGGTTTCGATATCCACCACCGTCGCGTGGCCAAGTATCTGCAGATTTGCGAGCGCATGCAGGATATTCCGCGTCACCTCGGGCAGCACTCCGGCGGCATGGTGATTTGCGCGGGTCATCTGAGTGAGGTTGTTCCCATTGAACCAGCGTCGATGCCGGGGCGTACGGTCATTCAGTGGGATAAGGAAGACTGCTCCGACATGAAGATCATCAAAGTCGATCTGCTGGGGCTGGGCATGATGGCCGTCTTGGAAGACTGCTTCAATTTGGTTCCCCAACACTATAAAGAGCCACTCGAGATGGGCCAGCTTCCAGGGGACGACCCGGAGGTGTATCGCACGCTGCAACGCGCCGATACGGTCGGCATGTTTCAAGTGGAGAGCCGTGCGCAGATGTCGGCATTGCCGCGCAACCGTCCGGAACACTTTTACGATTTGGTGGTGCAGGTGGCCATCATTCGTCCCGGACCCATTGTGGGCAAGATGATGCATCCGTATATGAAGCGAAGGCAAGGTAAGGAAGCTGTGACGTACGCACACCCGCTGCTGGAGCCGGTTTTGCAACGAACACTGGGAGTACCGCTGTTTCAGGAACAACTTATTCGCATGTCGATGATCGTGGCTAATTTCAGCGGCGGTGAAGCGGAGGAATTGCGGCGGGCCATGGGGATGCGCCGCTCCCAGGCTCGCATGAAGGAACTCGAGACCAAGCTGCGCCGCGGCATGACCGTCAATGGCATTCGACTTCAGGCGCAAGAAGAGATTGTTCAGTCCATTGCGTCCTTCGCACTCTACGGATTTCCGGAATCGCACGCGGCCAGTTTTGCCCTCATCGCCTATGCCAGCGCTTATCTCAAGTGCTACTATCTGGCGGCGTTTACTGCTGCCATGCTCAACAACCAGCCCATGGGCTTTTACAATCCGTCGACGTTGGTGAAAGATGCGCAGCTTCACGGACTACGGGTGAAGCCCATCGACGTGCTGCACTCCGACTGGTTTTGCACGCTTGAGCCGGAAACTTGCGAAGAACCTGAAACTGCTACCCAAGGAAGGAAACGATTCGCCATGCGGCTCGGGCTACTCTATGCCAGAGGATTGCGGAAAGAAGCGGGAGAAGCCGTGGTCCACGCCCGCAAGATTCGGCCGTTCGATTCCATCCACAATCTCGCGCTGCGTGTGCCGGAGTTGCGCAAGAGTGATCTCACGATGCTGGCGCGTGTCGGCGCTCTCAATTCGCTGGGCGAGGGCATTCATCGTCGCGACGCGCTCTGGCAGGTGGAATATGCTGGCCGTCCGGCGGGCCCGTTGCTGCGCCAGCTGCCGGAACCCGTCGAAGTAACTGCCGTCCAATCCCCCCTGGCCCAGATGACAATCGATGAGCGTCTCGCCGCCGATTTCCAGGGTACCGGCGTGACCGTCGGGCCGCATCCTATGGTCTATCAGCGGAATCGCTTGTCCGAGATGGGCATTGTTCGAGCGCGCGACCTGAAAAACTTCCCGCACGGACGAAAAACTCAAATTGCAGGCTGTGTGATCGCCCGCCAGAGGCCCGGCACAGCCAAAGGCTTCGTCTTCCTGAGCCTGGAAGATGAAACCGGAATTTCCAATGCCATCGTTACGCCCGCCGTTTACGAGCTCTATCGCCATCTCGTGACCTACGGAAAGTTCTTGATTATTGAAGGCAAACTTCAGAACCAGGAAAATGTGATTTCGGTGAAGGCCGACAGCGTTCGCCTCCTGGAGATTCGTTCCATCGAAGTTCGCTCTCACGACTTTCACTAGGCGACTCTGATTCGGTCGGCATCCCAGAAATCTCAGAAAGACTCATTGCGGACGAAGGTGCGCTGCCCATCCACCACCTGGGGCCAAGTGGATTTTTAGTTTGGTGGTCTGGTTGACCTCGAGCTTCACTCGTTTGTAGTCGCTGGCCTGGCGGTCGGCGTTGACTCCATCCTGATAGGCCTCCATCGAATAGTTGCCGTCGGGCAGGAACGAGAAATCCAGTTCCAGGTCGCGGCCGGTCCAGTCGCTCATGGCGCCGACATACCAGTCGTTGCCGGTTCTCCGGGCAACAGCGACGTATTCCGATATTTTCCCATCGAGAGCGCGGGTGTCATCCCATACGGAAGGGATGGGGCTGAGGAACTCCATCGCTTCTGCTTCGCGCATGTAATTCGACGGGCTGTCGGCCAGCATCTGGAGCGGACTTTCAAAGACTACATACATGGCCAACTGATGGCAGCGCGTGCCGAGGGCCATGGCCTGTTGGAAGATGGGGGCGAAGGTGGTCTTGGTGGCGTTGCGCATGGCGCCGGGCGTGTAGTCCATCGGTCCCAGGAACATGCGGGTGAACGGAAGGGTTACGTTGTGCTTGGGATCGGAGTCGGCGCTCCATTTACTCCACTCCATGCCGCGAACACCTTCGCCACTGATCATGTTGGGCCAGGTGCGGGTCATGGTGATTTGTTTTTGGCCGCCGTGGAAGTCGACGAGCATGTGGCGCTTGGCGGTCTCGCGGCACACCTTATGGTAGTAGTTGATGAGGAGTTGGTCGTCGCGTTGCATGAAGTCGACTTTGACCCCCTTGATGCCCCACTTGGCGTACTGGTCGAGGGCCGGGATGAGCTGATCGCCGAGGGACTTCCACACCACCCAGAGAATCACGCCTACGTTTTTCTCCCGGGCGTAGGCGGTAATCTCCTCCATATTGATTTCCGGAACGACATCCAGTACGTTGCCGAGCTTGTACCAGCCCTCGTCGATGATGATGTATTGCAGGCCGTATTTTGCGGCGAAGTCGATGTAATACTTGTAGGTTTGGGTGTTGACCCCGGCTTTGAAATCGACGTTGTAGAGGTTGTTGTAGTTCCACCAGTCCCAAGCGACTTTGCCGGGCTTGATCCAGGAGGTATCTTGCAGTTGCGAGGGTTTGGCGAGGAGCCAGACGAGCTGGTTGGTGATGAGGTCGGCGTCCCTATCCGCGATGCCGACCAAACGCCAGGGGTAGGTGCGGGTGCCGGCTGTAGTGGCGATGTAGTCGGCGGCTTCGACGACGCGGAAATTGCGGTCGCCTTCGAGCTCTTCCTTGAGCGGGTAGGGCGGGAAGGTTCCTGCTAAAGCGGTACCGGTGGTGCCCTTGAGCCACAGGCCGGGGTAGTCTTCGAGATCAGATTCTGCGATGGCGATTTTCGCGCCATCCCCGGCGTCGACTACGGCGGGCATGGTGGCGATGTAGGCGGGGATGATTTCGCTGAGGTGCTGGGGAAGGTATTTGCGCTCATTGTGGGAAAACATGGTGTCTTCCTGCGGATAGAAAACGAGGGAATCGGCAGTGAAGTTGAACCTGACTTCTTCTCCGTAGACTTTGACCTGCGCCTGCGGGAGTGAGGTTTCGAAGCGGTAGGCGGCGCCTTCGTTATAGGCGCGGAAAGTGACGGCGAATCCGCCCTCCAGTGCGAGGCGGACTTCGTTGTAGTTCTCGCGAATCTTGGCGAACTTCTGGCGCACAGGGGGCTCGATGACCTGGTCGTAGCTGCGGTTTTTTGCCGAAAGGAGCTTGGCCTCTGAACCCAGCTTTTTGTGGTCGATGTCGAGGGACAGGGGACAGTCCAGCATCAGGGCGCGGCCCTTGAGGAGCACGTCGTAGCGGATTTGATGCGTGGTGCGGATACGGACTTCGATCCGGTTATCGGGGGAGCGCAGGTCAAAGCTGGTTTGCGCGGCGGCGACAGACGCCGTTAGCAAAGCAACAAAGGGGGCGAGCAGGGTCAGAAACTTCTGTCTTGGAGTGATCATCGGGCCTGTTTCCTCTCGGTTGGCAGCGGTTAACTTTCGCAGACGAACCCTTCGCAACTACTTGCTGAAAAGCGCATGAATGGCCGCTTGGGCGATGGCCTCGTCAATCTCTGACCGGGCCCCGCTGGCGGCAATGCCACCGATCGTCTGTCCGTCCACCTGAATCGGCAAGCCGCCTTGATTGGGGAAAAAGTCCGGGAAAGCCAGGACATCGAGGTTGCCCTTTTTCAGCGCGTCAGCGCCGTCCTTGGAAGGGCTCCGATAGAGAGCGGCGTGACGAGCCTTCTTCTGGGCAAAGTCGATGGTATTGAGTGACGCGGTGTCGGCTTTTTGAAGAAAAAGGAGATTGCCGCTCTCATCGACAATGCAGATGGTGACATCGACATTGAGCTTCTTAGCCTCCGCTTCAGCGGCGGCGACCATGGTTTTGATGGCCGCGAGATTAATGTACTTCTTGCTGGGTAGATCGGCGGAAACCGCCGTCGCGACCAAGCCGAGTATGACCATCGCCATTTTCAACATAGGGGGATCCCACTTTCCTGAGTTTCTTGAGCGATACCTAGGCAATTTCCGGCCGAGCGGCTGCGATTTCGATATGCAGTTGCTGTTTGCCGAGTTCGGGATGTGTGGCTGTCAACGTCACGGTTCCCGCTTGTTCTTGGGCGCGGATCCAGATGGCGCCAGTGCCGCCGATCAAGGCAAACGGATTGTCCCCAACGATTTCGCCTGGGCCATCCAGGTCGAACCGGATGGCGTCGTTGGCAAACGGGCGGATCCGGTCGAACTCATCGGTGACACGCAGCACGACCCGCGTCGTATCTGCGCCGTCGGCAATGAGCTGGGTGTCATCGGGTAACAAGGCAAACTTCACGTCCACGCCTTTTCCAGAGAAATCCCTGGCAATGACCTGCTTGCCCTGGATATAGCCCTCCAGGCGCAGATCGCCCCATTTATGGAACAGTTCGCTCAACTCCACAACAAACGGGGCATAGCGAAGGTTAGGAAACTGCTTGCGGTCGGGATCGGCTTCTGCGACCAGCTGGCCGGCGATGTAGATCTTGAGATGATCGCAGTTCGAGCAAACTACTGCTTTCGAGAATCCGATCGACTGGTCGCCGCGAGCCCAGTGGAACGCGGGTTCTAGAACAACCTCGTCGTCTGGATCGCACTGCGACTTGTAAAAGCCGGCCGCGGGCTTGGGCTCGCGGAACATATCGGTGACGCCGTGATAGCAAATCCGGTCTCCCGAGCCAAAGTCGCCATGCGTGTTGTAGTCGAAAGCGCACCAGCCGATGCCGCCAGCGTACTGGGGGTTGGAGGCCAACTGGTCGTGGATGCGGGCATGGCGTATGGTGTGCTCGGTGAGGCGCTCGACCTGGTCGATTGTCTTGGTGGGATAGGTGTGGCCCACGAACTCCGTGTTGAGGTAGCGAGGGTGGTTCGGCGGCTTGAGCGGAAAGCCGAAGTCATTCATGGTGAAAACATCTTCGAGGAATTCCGACTCCTGAAAATAGCGAATGCCGCCGGTCGGGCGAGTGCTGTCGAGGCGATGGGCGACGGCGTTGGTTTTCGTGTAAAAGTCGTGGTCGTCCCTGGACTCATTGATACGGACACCCCAAAGAACGATGCTGGGATGGTTCCAGTCGCGGCGGATCATGCGGCTGACATTGTCGACCGAGATTTGTTTCCAAGGCTCATCGCCGATGTGCTGCCAGCCGGGAATTTCTTCCAGAACCAGCAGCCCCATCTCGTCACAGGCATCCAGAAAATGGCGGGATTGCGGGTAGTGCGAGGTGCGGACGATGTTGCACTTGAGCTTGTTGCGCAGGATGTTGGCGTCACTGCGCTGACAGCGGCCGGGCATGGCCTGGCCGACGAAAGGGAAGGTCTGGTGCCGATCGAGACCGCGGAGCTTGATGACCTTCCCGTTGAGTTCGAAGCCGTGGTCAGTGAATTCGGCGTGGCGGAAGCCGACGCGGCGGTGATCCTGATCGACAAGTTTGGTTCCGCGCAGAAGGCGCACGTGGACGGAGTAGAGATTGGGATGGCGGAGGTCCCAGAGCCTGATTCCGGCTAAACTGTCGAGGTGCAGGGTGTGGACGACGGGGTCAGCGGCAGCCTCGGCTTTTGGAACGCTTTGCGTTGTTTTGGAGACGACCGTATCGCCATCGCGGAGTTCGACTTCGAGAGTGAGAACTTCTCGCGAAGGCTCGAGATACTGCAGGAAGCAGTCGACGGCGAGAGAAGGATGCGGGCTAAGAACGTCTTTGGGCTTAGCGAAGATATTTTCGATGTACGTGCCGGGAACGATACGCAGAGCGACTTCGCGGTAGATACCGCCGAAGGTGAGGTAGTCGATCTCATAGCCAAACGGCGGGATGTCCGCCCGCTCACTGGAGTCCACATCGACGGCGAGAACGTTGTCGCCGTTGGGGTTGAGATGCGGAGTGAGGTCGAACGAAAACGGCGTGTAGCCGCCTTTGTATTCGCCCAGGCGCGTACCGTTGATCCACACGGTGGAGGCGGTCATGACACCTTCGAAGTCGACGAAGACGCGCCGCCCGGCGGCCTCCGGCGGGACTTTGAAGCGGCGGCGGTAGAGGGAGACGAACTCGTAGGTCTTCTCGTCGAAACTGTGCCAGGGCAGGCGTACGTTGCTGTGAGGGACGGTGATCCGCTCGAAATTGGAGTCGTCGAAGTCGGAGGTATGGCCGCCCTCGACCACGGATTTGTGGAAGCGCCAATTACGGTTGATGGGGAGGGTCAGGCGGCCCTCCAGATTGGAATCGCCAGGGAGCGGCGTGGCGCTGGCAAGGGCCTGGTTGACGAGTGCGGCTCCAGCGAGAACTGTGCCGGTGGTTTTTAGAAAATTGCGTCGGTCCATGGTTTCCAATTGAGTTCCTCTCATCGCTGCGCTAAACGCTATCTTCATTGACCAATATCAACCACCAATTTCCAAAAGTCGGTCGTTGCTAGGCTGCCCAACTCAAAATTTGCTCCAGGCTTGCGGTGGCGTTCGAGGTAGTGCCGCGAGGCAAGGAGGGTCCAATGGCGAGCGCTTCCGTGTGTTCTTCAAACCAGATCAAAGAGGAGGATTTTTCCGCGCCAGCGAGGCGCTGCAGATTCAACCAGTTGTAATAGGCACCCATGTCGGCGTCGACCAGCGAGCCAGCAGGATCGAGTTCGGTGGGTTCGTGGCCTGAGGCCAGCATTTCGTTCATGGCTTTCTGGCGTTGCCGCGGTGCGAAGCGAACGAATAAGGTGTGCGGTTGCGCGCGGCGCAGGGCTTCCCGCGCCGCCCATTGGGCAAAGGTGGTGCTGAAAATTTGCGTACCAGAGCCTTCCGTAAGGAGTTTGACCTGGAAACGATCCAGCACCGGGTCACTCGCGGCTGTGAAGCCTAAATCGGCGGGACGCAGGCGTGCCATGAGAGTGCGCAGAGCTTCGGGACCCATGCCGGGATGTTCGATGTCGGAGCGGATCTTTTCGGACAACCTGGCACGCGCTGGACCGAGTCTTCCGTAAGAGACGCAAGTGAGCGCGGGGTCGTGGGCCGCAGGTTCGCCGCCATCGATATACCAGTGGCCGAAGGGAATGGGATGGGCTTGGGCGCGAGCAGCGACGGCCCTGAGCAGCGTTGCGAGACCGCCCTCGGGCTTGACGTTGCTGAAATACGCGCCATGCGGGCGCAGCTTGCGAAACAGAGGCTCTTCGGCCGAAGCGGCTCCTTGGCCAATGACGGTGATGCCGAGCCGAGGGATCACTGGTTGTTCCGGAGATACAACGGCGTGCAGGCGATCGGCATAGTCGAGGGCGGCCACGCGGAAGGCATCGAGTTGATGCGTGGTCCAGAGGTGGCCCGAGAGATTCTCGACGAACGGCGCTGGCGCATTGACCCAATCGGATTTCTCAAGTTCGGGGGAAAGCTGGATTTGCGCGAAGCCCTGGAACCATGTCTTGGTTTGCTCTTGGGAAAGAGAGCTGAGATTGGCGAGTTCTTTCTCCAGCGTTTTCCGCTCGGCGGGGAACTTGAAATCGTATTCGATCACCTCGCGCAGGAGGCTGGGAACGTAGGCCAGCGGGAGCCGCTGAAGCGTGGACACGTAGGCCGCGACCAGTTTTCTGGCTTCCGGCGGGTAGCCTGCGAACAGTTCCGCTTTGAGGTCAGAGGGGAGCATGCGTTCTATAGAAGCTCCTGGATGGGCTTTCCCTGCGAGAACGAAGCGGTAAATCCGAGCATGGAGCCGAGCGTGGGCACGAGGTCTGTGGAATCAATGGGGCGGTCGAAGACCACGCCTTCGCGAACGCCGGCGCCGAGGGCCATCATCCAGGTGGTGCGGGAGAGCGAGTCCCCGGTGCGGTGGTGCTGGAAGCCGTTGCCGCCGGCGTCGTCGTCGGCATCGCGGCCGAAGTCGGGCAGGATAAAGAGAGTGGTTTTGCCGGCATACTCGGGCTCGGTTTCGATGGCTTTCCAGATGTCGGCGCACAGGCGGTCGGTGCGACGGATGCCGTCGATGTAGAGCGAAAAGGCTCCGGCGTGGGCGATGTCGATATCGTGCATGGTGATCCAGAGCAGGCTGGGCGCGAGTTCGCGCATGAGTTGGCGCACGATGTACACGGACAGCTCGTCGGGGCTGGACAGAGTGCGGGCGTGGCTCTTGAAGTCGTCGACGGAGAGCTTGAGCATCATGCCGAGTTGTTCCAATTCGAAGTCATTGCCGCTGAGTTGAGGAGCGTACAGCGGGGTTTCGTAGTTGTCTCGGAGAAGGTGCTCGTAGTCCCGGCCACCGGCTGTAGCCGCCTTCAGCAAATGCTTGGGCAGAATGACGCGGGCGCCCGTGGAAGGGCCGTAGGCACGGTGGCTGCTTTCTCCGATGCGGTTGAAACCGTTGCTGGGGGCGACGACCCAGGCGTCCCAGGCAGGACGTTTGAGGTCCTTGCGGAAATACTCGAACGCCGTGGGGTGCTCTGGGGGAAGAGAGGCGAAGTTGTTCACGGTTTCGTAGACGCCGGTGGCAAGGCTGGCGGTGGCGACGTAGTGTCCGAGAATGCCGCGATTGACGACCTGCGAGAAGAAACTGGAGCGGGGGATGAGATCGCGCATGAGGTGCGGGATGTTTTCCTGGCCGTCGGGGGCGAAGGTTTCCTGATCGCGGGCACCGCCGCCGAAGGTGATGACAATGACTTTCCTCTGAGCTATGGTTGCAGCGCCGACCAGACGGCTCGAGCCGAGGACCGTGGTGCCGAGCGCGAGGCTGGCGGCGGTGCGCAGGAAGTCGCGGCGGGTGGCCGCGATCTGTGCGGCTAGAACGGGGCTTCTTGCTTCGGACAATGAGGATTGGGACATCATGCTTTCCAGGCTCTGACTCACTCCGGCTTGCCGGCGCCATCCTTCGCCGAATACACGAACTGGCGGATCTCGGCGCGTTGCTTGTCCAGGTCAGCGAGATGCTGTTCCCGGAGCTTTTGGTAAATCGCGAATTCTTCCTGGGCCAGGTCTTTCTTTCCCGTGCGAACGTAGGCCTGCCCCAAACGGTACCGGACATCGGCGAGATCTGGATCGAGCTTACGGGCCGCCTCATACTCCGGAATGGCATCGGCGATCTTGGTCTGGTCGGAGTAGAGGTTGCCCAACTGCAAATGCGCCTCCGCCGACTTCGGATCCAGCGTCAAGGACTTCTTCAGCAGCGCCTCGATCTGATTGAGATCGAACCCCGCTTCCTCGGCTCGCTTGCCCTTCCACAGACTCATGGCGTAGTAGTAATGCGCCTTGGCGTTGGCGGGCTGCAGTTCCGAGAACCGGCGGAAGCGGGCGATGACGTCGTCGGCCTGGAGGGGGGAGCTGCTATAGGCCTTCGAGAGGAACAGATAGCAGTCGGGATCGGAAGGGTTGAGGTCAGCGCCGCGCAGCAGTGACTTGACCGCGTCATCATAGTTGCCCCGCGCGTAATAGGCCATGCCGAGGCCGATGGCGAGCCTGGCGGACTTGGGATAGCGATCTGTGGCCTGCGTGAAAACGTCGACAGCGGGGTCGAGCGTGCGGTGGAGTAGAAGTTCGCTGGCCCAGTCGAACAGGTTGCTCTCGCTGGGATCGGCGTGAGCGGCGGCCTGGAATTCGTTGGCGGCGGCGACGAAGTTTCCGTCTTTTTCTTCGATTTCGCCGAGAAGGTTGTGCAACTCGGCGGTGTCTTTGAGCTTGAGGAGATCGAGTTTGAGAAGATCCTGGACGAGGCGTCGGGCATCGGCGAGGTGATTGGTGAGGAGATAGGCCAAGGCGAGGTCGTAGCCGTTGTCGTAGGCGGACGGATTGATTTGTTGCGCCATCGCCAGAAAGGGCTCGGCTTTGGCAAGTTGTCCCGCTCGGACGTAGGCTTCGCCGAGATTGTGGTTGGTGTCGTAACTCTTGGAGTCGAGCTCGGCAGCTTTCTTGAACTGCGCTTCAGCGAAATCCAGCTTGCCGAGGCGAGTGAGGTTGGCGGCGAGATTCGTGCGGGCGGCCGCGGAGTTGGGCTTCAGACGCACCGCTTTTTCGAGGTGCGGGTTGGCTTTGGCATCTTGCGCAGTTGCTGAATAGGTCAACCCTAGAAGTTCATGGACCTCAAAGCTGTCGGGAACTTTGTGCACGAGGTTCTCAAGTTGGACGGCAGCGTCGGCGAAGCGGCCGGCGTTGTAGTCGGCAGAAGCTGCCTGAAATTGGCGATCGAGCCCTTGGTCGTCGCGCGTTGCGTGATCGGGACCAGCCTTCTGCGGCTGGTGCGACCCAGCCGCAAATCCTGAGCCACATGCAAGGACAGACGCGAAAACGGCAGTGAAAGGCCGACAAAAGATCACAGCGTTCGTATGCTAGCACCGCCGTCAGCGAACGTGCAGTGTTGGCGTTGAGAAACAAAATCAGAAGGCAGCCCTTTGGAGCGCCTTCTGACGTAAAAAAAGAGCTTAGTAGTAGAACTTCAAAGCGAACTGGATCTGTCGCGGGTCGTAGGGAGCATCGCGAGTCGAGCCGATAGCGCCGAAGTTCGGATTCCTGAAATCAGTTGCACCGGAGACTGCGACGACCCCGTTTCCTCCGAAACCCGGAGCGTTGAAGTTGGGATGGTTGAACAGGTTGAAGACCTCGGCGCGGAACTGCATCATGAAGCGTTCGTTGAGGTGGATATCCTTGAAAGCGGAAAAGTCCATTCTCTTGAAGCCCGGTCCGGAGATCTGCGTCGGATGACCGCCTATTGACGACAGAGGGCAGGGCAGGGCCGTGCAGGGTGCCGGTTGCGAGAATGCAGCCGGGTTGCCGAAGAAGAACGGTTCACCATTGACCAGCCGAACCCCGAGTTTCGTACTCTGCCCAGAGACGAGGTTGTCAAAGCACTTGTCGCCTACGGTCGAAGAAACTGGGTCCGAGGGGCAAGTCAGCGTCATCGGCTGGCCTCCCTGAACAACTACACTTGTGTTGATACTCCAACCTCCCGCGATCTTGTTGGCCATGTCTCCGCTGGACAGGAAACGCTTGCCCTTACCGAAGGGCAGTTCATAGCCACCGCTGAAGTGGAAGACGTGGCGAATATCAAACGAAGCCAAGCCGTAGTCATTGTGTACGCCCAGCCCGGGAACGTCTGGAGTACGGTAGCCCTTGTTGCTCCCGTTGTTGAGCAGGTCGACAGCGTCGGTTTGTGTCTTCGAGTAAGTGTAAGTGGCCAGGAAATTCAAGCCGCCCGAGAATCGCTTCTCCAACTTGGTCTGGAGACCGTGGTAGAAACTGTTGCCAATCGTGGCTGCGTAGCTGCTGTTACCCCCGAAATCCGCAAATGGAAGTCCTCCCAGGGAAGCCGCAAGGCCACAGGTCCCTCCCGCATTGGGCACACCATTCAAACACCCGGGGGCGCCGTTGGCACCTGAGCCATTCGTCAACTGTGTATTGATGGGCATGATGGCGGTGGGATTGTTGGAACCGGGAAACACTTCCAAGTGACGCGCCAGGGAGGTCACGTAGCCCGCCTGAACGCTTAATGTCGGCGTTATCTCATACTGCGCGGTCAGGTTGCCGCCCATAGAGTAGGGAGTTTGGTAGTTAAACTGAATGCCGCGCAAGCCCAAACCGTTAGCAAGGACTTGATCCGGACTGAGCGGAGAGCAGGAGAACCCTGTTTCAAAAGTCGCAGTCCCGCCGGTAGCTGCGGCACCGGCGCAGCCCGGAAACGAAATCGGGTTGCCGTCATTGGGGCTGGAGTAGCTGAAATTGAACTGGAAGGGATAGTTCTCTCCCAGATTCGGCGAAAAGCCACGATTCTCAAAGCCGTTGTAGAACAGGCCGAACCCGCCTCGAACCACCAGCTTCGAAGCTGCCTGATAGGCAAAACCAAAACGAGGCGCCAAATTCGCCTTCTGTGAGTTCCCGAGTCCTTTCCCGTATTGATTGCCGGTCACAAGCCCTATCCCGTCCGCTGCCAGCAAATTGGTGAAGCTCGTGGAAACCGTGACCGGATTCGGAACCAGGTACAGCGGAGCGCCATTGGGCGCCCCGCCGGGGACGAAGTTGGCCTGGGCTCCGTGGTGCTCATACACGAGCCCGAAGTAGTCCCAGCGCATGCCCAGGTTGACGGTCAGCTTGGAAGAGACCTTCCAGTCATCGTTGAGGTAGCCACCGTAGTAGCTCTTGCCGTTGTCGGTGAGCGAAATGTTGGAGACGAATACTTGGCTTGAGCCCCCGACGAAGTCGATCGTCCCGCCGTTCTGCGCAGCGATTGGCGTCAGCAAGAAATCAGCCCGTCCTGTGTTGCCTCCATTGACGTTGGGTATGTCCGTGTAGTCCCCGTTGTAATCGAATTCGCCGCGGGACCATGGGGGTTGCAGGGTGGAGAAATTCACGCGCTGCCACTCGACGCCTGCCTTGAATGTGTGCTTGCCGTAGATCTTGGTGAGGTTCTCGGTGATTTGGCCAGTGGTACTGATTTCATCCGAAGGCAAGAACGCGTTGCTACCCAGAGTTTGAAGCCCGTTGATTCCGAAAGCGGGAAGTCCACCATTCTCAACTCCCTGCGGAATGTCCTGGATGCCAAACTGGAGCGGAATATTAGTCAGATCGTTGGCTTTTGGGGAAACGCGCGTCGTGTGGAGGTGATTGAAGCCGATACGAGCCTCGTTGATCAAATTCGGGTTGAAGACGTGTGTCCATGAGAGGGCAGCCTGGTCGGCCTTAGCTGTCTGGGTTCCCTGTTGGAAGCCGCCGCCGTCCGCAACGCCGCCAAAAATACCGGGAATGAGCTGCGGATCATCGGCGTAGCTGAAGCGCGCAAACATCTGGTTTTTGTCGCTCAGGTTGTAGTCGACTCGGACGTCAAAGGCGTTGCGGTGCTCATTCAATTTCGGAGAATTGCCATAGTTCGTGAAGAGATTGGAATTTGTTGGGTCGGGATACAGATTCAGCAGAGCGATGGCGTTAGGATCCAGGCGCCCGACGGGGAGTTGATTCAGGCCGCAGGACCCCACGGAGAAGTCCTTCGTGCTAGGCGCGCACGTGCCGAAGGGGTCGCGAGCAAACCCCGTTTTTGTGGCGACCAAGCCCGATACCGGATCCGTAGCACCCATCGTTATCACGCGGGTCGTCGCAGGATCCAGAATTGTTCCTACCGGTATTTGCCTACCCAAGCCATCAAGCCGAACCGCCCCGGAATCTTGTCCGAGGAGGTCCGAGAAATCGGTATAGCCGCTGCTGCGTTCCGCAGCTGTGGGCACGGAACCTTGCAAGATCGTTCCCTGAATCCTGCGCAAGCCTTCAAAGTCACCGAAGAAGAAGAGCTTATTCTTTACGATCGGGCCGCCGATGGAAGCGCCAAACTGGTTCTGGTGAAGTGCACCCTTTTTCGCTCCGTTGTGCTCGAAAAAATCTGCCGCATCGAGCTTGTCGTTGCGGAAGAACTCCCAGGCAGCGCCGTGGAAGCTGTTGGTGCCGGACTTAATTGTGGCGTTGAGAACCGCGGCTCCTGACCTCCCAAATTCAGCGCTGAAGTCGGAGGTTTGCACCTTAAACTCCTGGATGGCGTCAAGAGGAGGGAGGACTACGAAGTTCGTGCCGTTGAGAAAGTCTACGGTGTCGGAGTTGTTGTCGACGCCATCGAGTAGATAGTTGTTTTGAGCCGCGCGAAGGCCGTTGGCCGAGAAGGCGCCGCTGGCTGCGTTGCCGCGTGTGTCCGCTTGCGGCGAGTTCACTCCGGCAGCCAACTGCGCCAGGAAGGTGAAGTTTCTGCCATTTAAAGGAAGGTTGTTTACGTTACGCGAGTTGACCACCTGGCCCAGCGACGCATCCTCGGTCTGAAGTACCGGGGCCTCGGTCGTGACCTCGACCGTTTCCGTGACCTGGCCCGCTTTAAGGGAGAAATCAACTACCACGGACGCGCCGACGTTGACCGTAAGATTCTTATGTTCCGCAGACGAAAAACCCTGCATCGAGACACTGACTAAGTAGCTACCGATCCTGACGGGCGCGAATTTATATCCGCCGTCGTCGCCCGTGGTCGTGGAAAGCTTGGTGGCTGTGCCCTCATTGGTCAGGGTGACCGTTGCGCCCTTCACGGTGGCTCCCGAAGCGTCGGTGACGGTTCCGAGGATGGCGCCGGCGTCAACTTGGGCATAGAGGGAGGGTGCGCTGAACAGCACGAGGCTGACTGCGAACCACATGCTGGTGTTGGCAACAATCAGGATGGTGGGGACCAGGCCGTAGCTGCCGACTATGAGGTTGGCGCAGAAGACCGAGAGCGAGGCGCAATCGTCCTTCCGTAGCTTGCAGGCCAAGTTCCCCAACGAGCTTGGCAGCCGCCAGCCGATTATTCGGCGAGCGGATCTGGGTAGCAAAGGCGTTTTCTACCGCACCATGATTGGCCCGTTCGCATCGGCCCAGGAGGCGAGTCAGTTTTGCGCGAACTACAAGGCCGCTGGCGGCCAATGCGTCGTTCCCAATAACTGAGCTGCGCGGGTCATCCGCGCCCA
>Ga0137418_10000943_pt1 | contig 26690 bp, 25 predicted proteins | sample CZODoug3_1_2_16f_FD_122242 | JGI IMG/M metagenome (GOLD analysis project Ga0137418, IMG submission 122242) | Vadose zone soil fungal communities from Angelo Coast Range Reserve, California, USA - CZODoug3_1_2_16fungal (Hybrid Assembly) | ecosystem: Environmental > Terrestrial > Soil > Vadose...
TTTAAACCGCCTTTCCCCAAATGCGCCACTACCGACCGGGACCCATGGCCTTGACTTCGGGCTAACTCCTGGTAACGCTGCGAGCTCAACCGGTCGATGCAACACTATCTAGTCAGTTGATCCGACAGCACTTCCCCATGGAGAAGCGCCTTGTCCGTCTGTAACCCGTCAGACCCTAGCCAGGATGGTGTTCCGCTTCAATCAACGCCCGTGAACGACCTCTTAGCTATTGAAGCCCTTGTAAGGGGATTTCAGTTTGGTGTTGCGTCGACTCATTGAATCCACCCGACTAACCAGGAGCTTGCCAACCGTGAGGTAGAATCCGTCCGAGGGCGAAGAAATGCGCAAGATTGCATGGGCAACAGTTGTTCTAGCATTTTTCATTGTTGCTTTCCTTGGTTGGGAATTGACGTACCCGTCTGAGAGCGATCCCAAAAACCTCAAATACCTGCTTTGGAAAACTGGTTTGTACCGAATGAACCTCGATTCAGTCACGGGCACGATGATTGGCGATCCGGGCCGTGAGAAGCTGGTTGTAGGTAAAACAAAATCCCAATTGCAAGAGCGGTTTGGCTATCTCTTACCGCCCACAGACGCATCGCCGTACCTGCGGGGTTGTTACCAAGATTCATCGTGGAAGAATCGAGATGTGCTGTTCATCCGAAAAAGCCCATGGATGGTCGTCTTTGACAGCGATAGGGCCACTGAGCTAATCCTCGTCAAGGGGTGTTAGCCGAAACCGGACATGTCCGGTAACCCGACTAATCAGATGGGATGAGAAGGCCGGTCTCCATCGGGATGCGATAAGCTCCCAATAATCGACGTGCTCGAAGCACAAGAGAAAGGAGACCGGCTGTGAAGAAGATTATCACTGTGGCAAAAAATAGGAACGAGATTTTCAAACAACAGCAGCTAACGATTGGTGTGGATCTGGGAGATCGAATCAGCCACTACGGCATCTTGGATGAGACAGGTAACGTGATTCTAGAGCAGAGCGTGCCGACCACGCCGAAGGGAATCCAGCAAGTCTTTAGCAAAATCTCGCGCTGTCGAATCGCACTAGAAACCGGGACGCATTCGCCCTGGCTAAGCCGGCTGTTGACGCAGTTGGGCCATGAAGTGATCGTGGCGCATGCGCGTAACGTGCAACTAATCACGGAGAGTAGTCGAAAGGATGATCGACTGGATGCGCGAACGCTGGCACGGCTAGCGAGAATCGATCCCGAATTGTTAGGCCCGGTGCGCCATCGCAGTGCCAAAGCGCAAATTCATCTGACCGCGATCCGCGCTCGAGCAACGCTGGTCAGCGCACGCACGGCGCTGGTGAATGCCGCACGAGGCCTGACGAAATCTTACGGTGAGCGGCTGCCGAAGTGTGGCACGGAGCAGATGAATCGGGAGATCGCCAAGGGACTGAGCCCGGAATTGCGGGATGTTTTAGAACCGCTGTTAGGGGAAATCGAATCGTTGAATGAGCGCATCGCGGAATACGATCGGCGCATCGAGCAAATCGCCAAGGAAGTGTATCCCGAAGTTGCTCTACTCAAACAGGTGAAGGGAGTAGGAACACTGATTGCTTTGACCTACGTTCTGACCCTGGACGATCCGCATCGATTTCGCCGAAGTCGGGATGCCGGATGTTTTCTCGGGTTGCGTCCTGGGCGCAGAAACTCTGGTATGAGTGAACCCCAGATGCACATCAGCAAGGAAGGTGACTTCTATTTAAGGACGCTGATGGTGCAAGGCGCGCACTACATTCTCGGGCCCTTTGGACAGGACAGTGATCTGCGGCGCTGGGGACTGAAGCTAGCCGAGCGAGGAGGAAAGAATGCCAAGAAACGAGCCGTCGTTGCCGTAGCACGAAAGTTAGCGGTACTGCTGCATCGGTTGTGGGTAAGTGGAGAGGTATATGAACCACTGCGGAACAACCACGAAGTGGTAAGCGCTGTGGCGTAGAGTTGGATTCGAACAACCGAGCTCAACCGCCGAGATCAGGTGACTGCGCCTAACTCCTGGCCCAGCTTCCGTCGAAAGACGGGAGCCAAGGTCGATTATCAGGTAGCAGCACCTACTGAATTGGGAACGCCCACCATGCACCGAGCGAAAATCGCTCAACCAAGAGTGCGGATGGAAGGATGGCGACAGAGGCGGCTCGGCTCGAATACAAGGAATCCACAGCAAGGAAAGAGAAAACAAAAAGAGAAAAACACTCTTGACTCATACCGGCCTTCTCATGGAAGGAATTAGGATACCGAACGATGTCGCGTGTTTGGAGAGAGTCCACAAGGCCAACTTCCGAGTACTACATTTCTGAACCACCATTCACCAACTATAGTGGACCTTGTAGTTCACCAATTTCTCTCCGCCAGGTGGAATCTGCACAAGGAACTCCACAGTGCGGCTATCGAGCTTCTTAAAGGCATCGGAGTTTTTGATGATGTCCCAACTCGTCCAGCGATAGAGATGCTCAACGACGCGCACTTCGACAGGCTCGCTCTTGTGATTTCGGACCTTCATTTCAAACGATTCGTCGAGCCACCGCGCATTGAAATCTGCGCGGTATTCCGTGCGGCTACGCTCCCCGGTCATATCGAAGGCATTGCCGGTATAGAGGCGGATGGTCTCGTCCTTGGGAGTGTGGTCGATGTCGTTCTCGCCCGTGAACTCGAGTTGACCATCATCGTCGCGCCGATAGAAACGCACGCGCCCCTTTGGAAGGGCCATGCCAAGATGGTTCTCGGTGCTATTTTTGAACTCCTGCATAACCCAAACTTTAGGATTGGATAGAACTCCATAGCTTTCCTGCTGGCGGATACTCTCCATTGGCCAATTCTGATAATTTTGTTCGACTTTGAATCCATCGTAGACGTAGACAGTCTTGGACTGGATTCCGGCGGCGCGGACCATTTCTACCTGCTTGGTTTCGCGATCGTGGAGAGTAGTCGTGTGCTCGAGGCTGTAGAGATGGTATTCGTCGAAAGTCTTTTCTCTCACCGGTGGACCGAATTGGCCTCCACCTATTCCAAACGTCGCGGACGCCATTACCATCCCCATTGGCCCTGGCGGCGGAACTTTGTTCACATCGCCTGCCATTAACTTAAGGCGCGCATCGCGAAAGGTTTTCCCGCTCTGATTGTCGAGGGTTACCCAGCCGACTAGCTCGAGAACGTTGGATTTGGGCGGCGCAATTACGTTATAACTCGCCTCCCAGTTCATGCCGCCGGTCACATAGCTGAACTCCGCCGAGATAGCGCCCGGCTTGTCGCTTAGCAGTTCCCAAGAAAGTGTAGGCTTGAGCACAGTATCGTCAGCCAGCGCGGGGAAGAGGGGCTGGCCGGGCAGGGAGAATTGCAGCTTGCCGTTGACTTCAATGACGGGTTGCTCGCTGCCCTGGGCAACTGCACCCTGCTGTGCGGCATATTGTGGGCCGTACGATTGGAACGCGGCATAATGAGGCACGTAGCCGCTGCGAATGATCTTGCCCTGGACGGTCCGCGCAGTGCCATCCTTCTCGGTTTCGAGGAAATCAATAGTCTTGCCCTCATAAAGCGAAAGGAGCAATTGCTGCGACACGGGATCATTGCGGTAGTTCTGTTCAAGAATCTGGAGATGACGGCCGGTGTCGAGGGAGCGCAGGATCACGGAATCGGGCTCAAGGTGCGCGGTGATGTCGGTAACCTGCAGGTGGTTAACACCGGAGCGCAAATCGAGGGGGAGCTTCTGACGCACGACGGCAAACTGCTGATTGTAAATCGTCAGGGCGGGAGAGTCGCCCTTCTGCTCTTGCCCTGTGCCAGATGCGGAAGCCAAATTGAATCGATGGGAAGCTCCCCAGAGAAGGGCTGCCGATAAGCACAAACCACCGATCCGTTTAGTGATGGGCACGTTGATTTCCTCCCTGCGGCAATTGCTGAGGAAGTATACAACTACGACCGAGAGCGTCGACATTTATCTGCGGAGTTCGGGCTAACTCCTGGGTTGGTCGGGCGGTCTCAATGGGTCAATGCAACACTAGGTCGAAATCTACTTGCAGGGGCCTGAATAGCCAAGATGTCGTCCGCGAGCGCTGATTCAAACGGAACACCATCCTGGCTAGGGTCGGATCGGTTACAGCCGGACAAAGTGATTCCCATTTCGAAGTGCTGTCGGATCAAGTGACTAGATGGCGTTGCATCGACCGGTTGAGCTGGCAGTGTTGATCGGGCGCTTGGGAATCGAAATTGTAACTCCCGGCTAGTCGGGTTACGGGACAAGTGCGGGTGGCCTTGGGCGATGGCTCCCAAAACTTACTTGAGCTGACGGACGGCCTCCGCCATGAGGAGCCTGGCGAAATGATCCTGTTTCTGCTGTTCCAACGCCGTGTCGTCTTCCATGGTTGGTTTCACTGCGGGTTTAGCCCTTGGTTTGCGAAGATCCCTTTCGAAACGTGCTGCGATATCCGATTTTAGTTGTTCAAGATAGCCCGATTTCATGGTCTCCCCCTAAGGAAAATGGGCGGCTTCATCTTTGCATATAGACATTTGCAGCATCGATTTTCCAAACGGACGGGTGTGTCTGATGCGGTACCGGGCTTTAGTGCAGGTCTGCTACGAAAAGCACTGTGTGAGAAAAGGCAGACTCACGATTGTAGTTTCCGGTTACGGCGGCGATCAGGAATTGAACGTATCCCGTGGAGTACTGAGTATTCGCGTTCCGTGCATTTGGTCCTCACGTCCAGTCACCAACGCTACGATTGCCTTTGCTATTTTTTCACCCCCAATTGAAGACGGTTCGATGGGGTTCGCATAGTCTGTAGGGGTCGTGCAGATTAAACGCAAGTCAATTACTGAGAGGCCTCGCTCGATAGCGACTCGTAGGATTACATCGTTGAAAATCGCCAGAGCCAGTGAGGCAATTCGCTGATAAGACCTATCGGGGAAGCAGCCATTATAAATCGTGCAGACGCCAAGTGGCAGTCCGGGCCGCAGACACGCATCGACAGCAGAGCGGTACTGAGACTCGAATGCGTCGGAAACGTCTGCCAAGGAATCGAGTGATTTCGAATAGGGCTGGCCTGTCATACCGAAGAACGAGATGCCAAGCCTTGATGCTTCCGTCAGTGCGTTGTTGCCCCCAACACTGAGTACCAGATGAGTGCAGTCCTTTGGCAGGCGCTGAATCTGGTCAGGAATGTTTACAGTTGTAGACCCATCAACAGCGAGTAGCGATGCATCCCATCCTGATGGCAGTAAGTTGCGAACTTGCGACACAACATCCGGGCCGCCGCTCGTGTACTGAGCGTTGTCGAAGATAGAATCTCCCAATAGAACCAGACGCGGCATGTTCGCGATTGTTAATATGCGCGGAAGGGAACCCTACTCTTACTGGCATCCACGGTCGCGAGATCTAGGGAGCGAACCTTCTAGGCGCTAGCTGCCTTTACCTTAGTGGCGGCCTGTTCAATAAGGTCTGCTACAGCTCTTGGCTGCGATACGTAGATGGCGTGACTTCCTTTGACCTCAACGACCGTAGCGCCCGCGCGCTTGGACATAGCACGCTGGGCGTCGGGTGGGATCATCTTGTCTTCGGTGGTGACCAAGTACCAGCTCGGCTTGGTCCTCCACGCGGGTTCGCTGATCGCGCCGCTAATGGCCCCGATGCCCCACGGAACTTGGGAGTCAGCCATAAACGCGGCTCTTTCGGGTTCTACATCGGCCGCGAAAGAGGCGGGGAACTTCGCCTTGTCGAGAAACAAGAAGCCGTCTTGCGGGGGCAGTATCGGAGGCACGGGCGCGCCGGGCGGTGGATCCTTGATAAGCGTTCCCACCGACTCGCCCTTGTCGGGAGCGAAGGCGGCGATGTATACGAGGGCTGAAACCTTTGGGTGGTTTCCGGCCTCGGTGATCACCGCTCCGCCATAGGAATGGCCGACGAGAATCGTAGGGCCGTCCTGCGTGGCAAGGGTTCGCTGGGTAACGGCTACGTCGTCCTCCAACGATAGTGTCGGATTCTGGACGACGCTGACGCTGTAGCCATCTTGCTTCAGGAGTTTGTAGACGCCCTCCCAGCCAGCGCCGTCCACAAAGCCACCGTGGACTAGAACGATGTTCTTCATAGCTCGATACCTCCTTCTTTGCAAGGGATGCGGATAACATCGGCGGGACTCGCTTTGGGACCGTGCAACGGGCCTGAGCGGTTGGCCGGAATGTGTCGGAGTGTAACGAGGGGGGCGTGGACGTGTCAACACAAGGTGAGATTCGGTACTTCGCGGATTGTGGCAACACGGAAATTATCGTCGGACCGTAGCGTTGATCAGGCATGTGGTCGAAGTGCGAATGTTTGATCGGTCCAAGGGAACTGCTGACTTCGTGGTGCAATGGGCGTCTAACGGGATTAGAATTGTCTTTGACGAGGTCGCGTAGCTATATGGTGCGCTTTGTCACTCGCTGTTCGATCCTCACGAAACTTGCCGGGTCCTTCGTGAAGAACCTGACCGGTTCGACCTTCCAGAAAATTTTTGTTGTTGCTGCGGGCGTACTGGCTTGCGGCTGGGCTCCGACTTCTGCGATGGCACAACGTCCCGGCGTTCACACTGGGGTTGGCGCGCGGCCCATTGGTGGCGGCCGGATGGGGGCGCCACCGTCTGCACCGATTGCGCGGCCTCCAATTCTCAGAGGTCCGCGTGGGGCTGGTCCTCGTGCAGCAGGGCCGCGTTTTGGAGGAATCGGGCCTTTTGGGCCAAGAGGCAGTTTGGGCTTTCGGCCGGGGCCGATTCCGTTCTTCCGAAGCCGCTTGTTCTTTGGCGCGCCGTTTTTCCGGCCTGAGGTGAACTTGCGATTTGTAGGGGGATTGAAAGTCAATTCGCTTTGGTGGCCGACCTGCGGTCCTTCGTTGGGCTGGACCTGGGGCGCGGGATTCGAGTGCTATCCCTTTCCCTTTTATGGATACAACTACGGGCCGTATGGGGTTGGAAATAATCTCATTCCGGAAATGTACGAGAGTTCTTCTTACGTGTATGGCGGAGATAGCCGCGATTTGATTTGGCTGTATCGGAAGGACGGCGCCGCATATCCCGTAGTTGACTACTGGTTGGTGAATGGCGAGATGCATTTCAAGATGGCCGAAGACGATCCAACCAAGCCCACGGACCACGCGATTCCGTACGGCGACGTGGATGTGCAGAAGACTATTTATGTAAATTCCCACCGCGGATTCCGGGTCGTGTTTCGCGATGAGCCCTGGCAACAGTATTTGAAGGATCATCCGGATCTTACGCCACCGGATGTGCCGCCTCCGCAAAAGGAGTAACGAAGGGGTTGCTCCATGGAAAGCAGCTCGAAGAGCCGACCGTCACAAACCGAGGGTGGCACCCTGAAGAGACCGAGCTGTGTTACCAGGCGATTTTTTCGGGGAAAAATTCGGCGAAGAGGTCGTCGTAGTAGGGCTTCAGCTGCTTTATGACCGGCTTGGTGTGACCCTTTGAGTAGAGATCGTAGGGATTGAACTTGCGCACCCAGGGAAGCATGGCGGCGTCCTTGTCGTTCATCAAGTGCGTGTAGGCGCCGTGACGGTGCCAGGCGTAGAACGAATGAAAGCGCAGGATGTACAGCGCTTCATCGGGGAGGTACGGCTTCAGGACTTCCGCGATGTAGCCGTCGTGCCCGAAGGACATGTGCACGTTTTCCAGGCCGCAATTCGAATCGTAGATGCCGTACTTGGATTGGTATTCGGGAACGTTTGCATCCGGGTTTGCCTGGAAGTATTCGGGGAAGACGATTTGATCGGACCATGCACAGCCGACCGGGAATGTGTCGCCGACAACGCCCCACTGCGGTTCGCCATAGAGGCAGAGGCACTTTCCTAAATCGTGCGCGAAGCCTGTCGCCACCATCCAGCGAGGATGGCCATCGCGGCGAATGGCTTCGGAGGTTTGCAGTAGGTGTTCGGTCTGGGTGAGGTCGGTATCCGGATCGCTGTCGTCTACGAGAGTGTTGAGGTAGTCCGCGGCTTCCCAGATGCTTTTCTTTCCGCGATTTAAGCCGAAATATTCTTTTTCTTTGCCGAGCGCGTACGCGACGGTCTGCTTTTCATGATTGAGGCGGTAGAACTCCGCCACGCCGGGATCGGCTTTGGCATCGTACTGGCGAAATTCGGACTCCTGTTTGCCTTCTTTGTAGCGGCCTTCGAGAAATTCGTCCCAGTCATCAAGTTTAGGGAGCGGAGATTGCGAGGGTTGCGACGGAGTAGCCATGTTTGTCCTTCCAGGCAGGAAGCGGGGCCAAGTAAATGATATCAGTAATTCGATGACCTGGCGTACTTCGACGAAAAGAGGTTAGCGCTGACCAGCGTCTGAATTTAATGGGCACCGCAGAGCCCGACGGATTAAAGAGGCACGCCGCTACGGTGTGGCGGAAGCCGCGTCGGTTTCCGATTCGGTTTTAATGTCGAGGCCCGCGCTGGCGAGTAGCTCCCGGAGGGCTTCTTCGCCTCCGGCTCCGCGCTGGGTTCCGGCGATGTTTCCATCGCGATCGATCGCGACATAGATCGGGTACACAGTTGCGGCATACATGGCGGCCAAATTCGTGTCGTCCGTGAGCACAACTTTACAGTTGCGGGGATGCAGATCGAGATATTTTTTCACTGTCTTTTTAGATTCGCCGACATTCACGGCCAGAACGATAAGATCTTTGCCGGTGAACTCACGATTGATCTTCTCAACGAATGGCGCTTCAACGGCGCAGTAGGCGCACCACGTGGTCCAGAATTCCAGAAGGACAACTTTGCCCTTGATGGAGATGTTGGAAAATTTCTCGCCGTTGGTGGCAGTAGCGTTGAAACGTGGCGCGGGCTCCTTCTTTGTAGCGCGGGCTCTGCTGGTGGGGACTTGATTGCGCGCAGCGGGAGAAAGCATCAGAAGGAGCATGGTGCAGAAAAGAAGGGCGCGCTGAGGAGGGCGTCGGGCGAGCATATAGAGGTACTGTATGCACCGCGAGTAAGCTAGTGTCAACATAAATTGATCCCCAAGAGCCAGCGAGGAATTGCCTCCCATTCTGCGCTTCCATAAAGACGGAACGAACCGGTACGCGAGAGCTTCGCGACCGGTTCGTCGGATTGCTAAACGCAGAATTACTTGCCGGGGGACGGAGACTGGCTGGTGCGTGGGGTGATGGTCACGGCGAGATTCTTGCCGTCTGGAGTGGGTTGAAACTCGACCGTGGCGTCGGTGCCGACGCTCACTCTGCCTTGCACTTGTGTGTTGGCATCGAGTACGAACTGCATGGTGTGTTTGGCGCTTCCTTCATTCACTTCGATGGTGAACGATTTCTTGTCGCTGGCGATGTCGGTTACTTTGCCTTGCGCTGTCTTGGTTTGTTCGGTGCGCTGCTTTGGCTGAGGTTGTTGCTGTTGAGCGGGACGCGCGTGCAGAGCGATACCTGATAGCAGCAAGCCAGCGAACGAGACGGAACAGAGGAACTTACGAAGCATAGATTTACACCTCCCGGTGTGTGGAACCTGGATTGGGCAGGAGCGTCTGGAATGGGCACGCGGGCTTCCATCCTAAAAACGAAGTGACGGCTCGTGAAAATGATTTTTGGCGGGTAAGCGGTGGAAGGGAAGAGGGTTGCGTGACGTTGGCTTACAACGAACGCAAAATTGCGCCGGATAGCGCTGGGTGCGAAAGCATTTTTTGCGTGCGGCGAGCGGTTTCTCCTTCAGGTGAAGACATTAGTACGCCTTAGGACCGGAACGCGCACGCCAGAGTGAAAGAGTGCGCGCTATGGATGGCACTTGGCGAGGATCAGTGTGATGTCGTCGTGTTGCTCCAGGGGGCTGAAGCGGAGGACTTCGTCGACGATGGAGGCGAGGGCGGTACGCGGCGAGTGTGCGCAGTGGAGGCGTAGTGAGTCGATGAGGCGCGACTCGCCGAATTCTTCACCATCGTGATTGAAGGACTCAGTGATGCCATCGGTGTAGAGAGCGAAAATATCGCCGGGCGCGAGGTGGCATTCGCCGACTTCGCAGTCCCACTTTTTGAAAATGCCGAGGACGGTGGCGGTGGCGTCAAGGCGAGCGACGGAGTCGTCGCTGCGAAGGAGAAGCGCGGGAAGATGGCCGCAATTGGCGAAACGGAGGACACGAGTGGCGTCGTCGTATTCGCCGAAGAAGAGTGTGGCGAAGGCGCCATCGGTGGTGTTTTCGCAGAAGAGCTGATTGACGGAGCGGAGCAGATGATCGGGTTGGTGCCGGGCGATGGCACAGAGGCTGCGCAGGTTGGCTTGCAAGTTGGCCATCAGTAGCGCCGCGGCGATGCCTTTGCCGGAGATGTCCGCTATGACGAAGCCGAGACGATTCTGGCCGAGGTCGAGAAAGTCGTAATAATCGCCGCCGACCTGGCGGGCCTGGATGCAGACGCCGGCGTAGTCGAGAGTGCTGAGAGGTGGCAGAGTTTGCGGGAAGAGGCGAGACTGCACGTTCTTGGCGATTTCGAGTTCGTGAGCGGCGCGGCGCTCGGCGTCTTGTTTCGCGGCGACTGCACGGCGTTGCGCCTCCATGGCGTGCGTCAGTTCGTCGAAGCTGACGAGCGAGAAGGAGTTGCCGTCGACGTCGCGGAAACGCGCGAAGACTCCACCCCAGACCGGAGTTTCTTCGCCGAGAAGCATGCCGGTTTTTGCGGGAGCGGTGGACCCAGCGCTTTGAGTCGCGGCGGCCGCTGCGGCGCTTTGCTCCGGCTGCGAGTGGTAGCGGATGCGCTTTAGGCGCGGCGCAGTCGTAAAGTGGACGCCGCGCCTCGACCATTCCTGGAACTTTGTGGTGACATCCTCGGTAACGAAAACGACCTGTGTAGAGCGCCCAATGAGTTTGTATTGTTCGGAGTCGGGCTTGGGAGCGATGAGGGAAAGGATGGCGGCGCCGTCGGGAGGAGCGACTCCTACCCAGCGCTCGCCGGATTGCACGCGGGTGTCGTAGGCGATGTTGAAACCGAGTAGGTCGACGAAAAAGCGGAGGCTGCGGTCTTGATCGCGGACGAAGACATTGACGCAGTGAAGGCGCAGGTGCGGGGACTTAGGACGCGGCGGGAGGGCACTGCTCATGGGCAGGATTATAAGTCGAAATCAGGATCGCTTGGGGGTGCGAACTCCAGGCGTCCCAGCCAAAAATGGTGGTTATGAAAGGCTTGGTTTGTTTCGGGGGTTGGGTGTGCGAAAATGTAAACGCGAGGAACTATGAGCACATCGCTGGGTAAGCATGTCACGCTGACGAAGCCGGACGACTTCGGCAAGTTGCTGGAAGAGGAAGGGATCATCTTCACGACGCTGGATAAGGCGGTGAATTGGGCGCGGAGAAGCTCGATCTGGCCGCTGGGATTTGGGTTGGCGTGCTGCGCGATTGAGATGATGTCGATGGCGGCGGCGCGTTTTGATGTGGCGCGATTTGGCGCGGAAGTGTTTCGCCCATCCCCGCGTCAGGCGGATTTGATGATCGTGGCCGGGCGGCTCTCGCAGAAGATGGCGCCGGTGGTGCGGCAGCTTTACGATCAAATGCCCGAGCCGAAGTGGGTGATTTCGATGGGCGCTTGCGCGACATCGGGCGGCGTATTCAATAATTACGCGATCGTGCAGGGATGCAATCAGGTGATTCCGGTGGATGTGTATGTGCCGGGATGCCCGCCACGGCCGGAGGCGCTGCTGTATTCGATTTTGCAATTGCAGAAGAAGATTGACAGCGAAAAGGGTTCGTTCAAGCGGGCGCTGAATCTGGCGTAGCGCAGACAAGATAACGCACCCTTCGAGTCTCACGGTAAAGAGACGCAGAGTACGCTGAGGTTCGCGGAGTTCAAAGAGGCCGGGTTGAAACCCGGCCTCTACATTTTTAGATCCTTGCCTTTCGCCCGAGCCAAATTAGGAGAGCGCATGCGGCGAGAAGGACGAGAGTTAGCGCGCCTAAGATGACCGATTGAGAAGATAACTGCGGCTGTCCTGAGTGTGAAGCAACGGGCGGCAGGGAAGACGACAGCGTACGGGGGGCGGATGGCGCTGGATTGGAGAGTGACGGGGACTGTGCGTGCGCCGGCTGTGCCTTCCCTTGTCCTGACACAGAGGGAAGCGGTCCGGTTCCGGAGAGTTCGAATGGTGGCCCTGCGCCCGGTTTTACTGGTGTGATCGCCCAGACTTGGTAATCGATGTTCCCCGTCGGGAGGACCTCGAAAGCCGGCGAGCGCGAAGAGAATTTCATCGTGCGCGGAATCATCACGACGAACTGTTGTAGAGGATACGGGTGCATCGGTTGAAACGCGGAATGGCCGCCATACGGCAGGTCGTAGTTGAAGGCGAACTTGGTGGCTCCCGGCTGCAGCGGAAAATTCACAGTGTAGTGGCCCGGCTCACCTGGCACGGATGCCGCGGAAATGATGATGGCAAGCTTTCCGGGAGCCGCAGCCAGGACGGAATCCAGCTTGGCATTTGGCGGCAGAGAGGCCTCAAAGGTGTGCTCGTTGGCTTGAGTCAGGGGCGGGAATGATTCGTTCTTGATTTCGACCATGTCCGAGACGTGAAGCAGGTGTCCCTTGGTTCCGGCGCGGAGGATTTCGATTGTTCCGGTTACGCGCGAAACATGGGGCGCGACGTCGAACACTCCGATGGTGAGTGCCGCGCCCGCGAGAGCGCGTTGATCGTAGCTGACGCCTTGATGAGTCACGCGCACCAGGTATTGCAGGTCGGGATATCGCGCCTCAAGCCTAAAGGTTCCGCGTGCGTCCGTCTTTGCGTGCGCTTCCTCGCGTATCCCCTTGTCGGGACCTAACCGAAGGAGGAGAACCTCATCGCCGATAGCAGGTTGGCCGAGGGTCTCATTGCGGACGGAGCCGGTGATGTCGTTTCCGCCGAGCGCACCAGTCGAACAGAACGCAAGCGCGGCCAACGCTGCGAGTAGTCTCCACACAGAGAATCCGTTGCTGTGCTGGCGGGGATTCATCATTCGGTCGCCACACGAGTTGTTCTGGGTGTGGTCGCGCGTGGTGGATGTCCGAACATAATGCCGGTTTCGACCTCCACGGGATGTCCGTCGAGAATGTAAGGCTTAAACCTCCATTGCCAGAGAGCATCGGTAACGACGGCAGCCTGCTCGGGAAAGGCGCTAAGAAAGTGGATGTGCTTAACCTTGCCTTCTTTGTCGATCACGATACGGACGGGAACGGGATTGAATCTGCGCTCGGTAAGGATGGGATCAACTCTCTCCGTTACGTTTTCGCCGGTCACGTAATCCTTGATACAAACGGGAAGATCGCTTCCGCCCATCCCCGACGTAGGGTTGGCATCGTTCGGCAAACTCATTCTGTTCATTTCCTGAATGACGGTTTCGATCAAATTCGTTTCCCTGCTGGTGACGACGAACTGGACCGCGTGGCAGCGAATCTGTGTCGCGAGGACGGTCCAATGCAGTTGCGCAACGGGCGAAACGTAGCTGAAGCGGACGAAGGAATGGCCGGCGATTCTGACCTCAGCCGGCGGTTGTTCGACCTGATAGTCGGTGCTTAAGTTGGCGGTGGTGAAGTTGACTAGCTCAAGCGCACTTGTGGCTGGCGTAAGCGTGAAAAACAGATCCTGGGCAGTGATCAAAATGCTGCCTCGACTTGTGCCTTTGGATGTGTTCGCAGGCCTGATTTGCGCCAGCACATAGTAGCCGCTATCCGAAGGAGGCGGGCCGCTGTACTTCTCGGTCCAATCCGGAGAAAAGGAGTAGGTGAGGCCAAAATACGGGTTCGTGTAGACGCTCTGGGCGACTTTGCCAGTCTCTGGCAATGGGGTTGCGGAATCGCTGGCGCTCGACCAAGCGCCTTTGACCAGAATGGTGTTGGTGGGCAGCTTTTTCGCATCAGGATTACTGGAGAAATCGCCACCGCTCTGCGGGGCGCCCTGAGCAGAAGCAAGGAGAGCTAAAGAAAATCCGAGAAGTACGAGGTAACGCGTGAAGTTAATTTGCATATAACGGCGTTTCGGACAGAAAAGAAATGGGCGAGGCACTTTGTGTCTCGCCCGATGACGTTACGGTAAGGATTAGAGCGAGCGCAGGAAGTTCAGCAGATCCTGCTGTTGACTGGGCGAAAGTGCATCAAAGTTCTCCTCCACCTGCGTGGCTTCAGAGCCACTGCTTTGATGCGCTTCAATCGCTGACAGCAGGTTGGATGTGCGGCCGTCGTGCAAGAAAAAGATGCGCTGCCCGAGTCCCCACAAGGGAGCCGTACGGAACTGGTCGCCACCCGCGCCGCCCTGCGACACGTTGTCCGTCAAGCCCGTGCCCATGTGATGGATTTCGATATCGGAGAAGGCGCTTACGGGCGAACGTCCCAGCGAGGAGGTGATATTGGAAGGTTGCGTCGAGTTGATCGTCGGAGTGTGGCAAGTTGCGCAGCCGATCGAGTTGAACAGCGCTCGGCCGTTGGAAATCGACGTGGCGCCGCCCGGCGTAGTGGAGGACGGTATGGGTGGTGCGAGCATGCGCATGAACTCCGCGAATGCCACGACGTCGCTGTTTATCGACGCATTCTGGGCGAAAGAATCGGAACTGCTGACCGTCGGAGAGAAGTTGGTGATGTCCTCCGGGTATCCAGTTCCGCTAAGGTTCAAGCAGCTTGAGGGGAGTCCGCTGCCCAACTGGTCTTCACCGGGAAGGGGCCGGTCTTGTCCGAAGATCTCGTTGGAGATGCCCATTTCGACGTTATAGGCTTCGCCGGAAAACAGGACGAGCGACTTGTTCTGAGCCTTCCAGCCGAAACGTGCGATGGTGCCATCGTTGCCGTTGTGATTGAAGGTGCCGCCGATGCCGAAGTTGTTGCTCGCCTGCGCGGAGTGATTGGCAAGCAGCGTGGAATCATCAATGTTCTCAATCAGGCCCGCACCAAACACCGGTGTCGGGATGCGGAAGATGATGTTGTTGGTCTGCTGAGCCGTACTGAAGCTCGGCTGCGGAAGACTGCAATTGCCGGCGTCCGACCGGCCGGAGACAGTGAACAGGTCTTCGACTCCGCCATTGGGTGCATTGGTATTCGGGCTGCCGTTGGAGTTGAAGAAGAATGGGAAACGGGCTTCGCGTGTAGGCCCGTTGGAGGAGAGGAACGAGGGAATGGAGTTGGTAGAGCCGCTAACCACGCCATTGGCGATCACTTGGAATTCGAGATTGCTGGCTGGGCTCGAGCCCCCGATGCTGGGCTGCGAGTGGCACCCCGAGCACTGATTGAGATTAAACCGCGGTCCCAGCCCGCTGTTGCCCGTGGGGCTATTCGAGACCGACTCCACAGCCTGGAAACGGGTAAGCCCGTTCTGAAAGAACTCGAGCGAACCCGCCGGATTGTTCTGCAAGACCGACGGAAGGGGGAGGGGATTGGTTGCCGTAGCGCCTGACTGTCCATTGATTGCTCCAGGTCGAACCCCTGGATCACTTTGGGCACGTGCAATGGCTGGAACGATAAAAGCCGCCAAAATTGCTAGAATCAAGCCGAGCTTAACGATCTTCATGTCTTCTCCTCCCTGGTCGCTCTCCAAGTGCTGGCCGTCGTTTGCGCCATCGTGGCTCGGCACATCCCAGCTCAGCTGCAAAGCCCAAAAAGGACAGCCCTCGGTGAAATCGAATGTGTTTTACGCGCGTTTATGTATGTAAACAACATCTAAAGATTAGCTGACTAAGCTTTTTATTAGCATTTTATGTAATTGCTCTGTTGGCGATAGCGCGATGGAGGTTGCAAGAAGCGCCGCTCAAAGGCTCGAATGAAGCTTGAAGAGTGCTCATATCCAACCGTGTGGGCGATTTCCTTCACGCTCATGTAGCTGTTGGTTAGGAGCTGTGCCGCTTTCTGGAGCCTTCGTTCGTTTAACCACTCGCCCATGCACAGGCCGGTCTGGTGTTTAAACAAGCGCTGTAGATATGAAGGGCTCAGCCTTAATTCGAGAGCCAGATCTACGATGCGGAAACTCGCGCCGGACTCGACCATTTGGAGGACCTTCCGTACGCGCCCTTCGAGCACTGTGGGAAGCGAAGGTTCAGGCGAGGCAGGTGAGATACCGAGTCCTTCCGCAGAAGCGTTTGTGCTCGCGTTTAGTGCAAGGCTGGCACGAGGATTCAGGGTGCGCACACGGACCTCCGCAAGGACTGCTGCCTATCTACGGGGCGCTTCGTCGATCCATCGATGATACGCAGAGACGTTGCACCTTCTGAGCGCACACGCACACACGATCGAAGCGATTTATTGTCCCCAACCGGGCGGACCGGAGGGCTGGGACCGTAAGCCCGGAGGAAAGCGGGCGAGAAAATATTCTTTGCAGGGTCCTAAGTCAATAGTACGTAGTGACAGCGAGAGTCGATCTTGGAATAGATGCCGGAGGGAATTCGTAACGATTATTTATGGAACTTTCAGGATGACTTTGCCGAATTGTTGGCCGGATTCCAGGTAGGTGTGGGCTGCTGCGGCGTCTTGCAGCGGAAAAACGCGGTCGACCACTGGTTTCAGGTGGCCCGCGGAGACTAGCTTCATTACCGTGTGGAGTTCGCTCTTCACTCCCATGTACGAACCGAGGAGCGAGAGTTGGCGGCTGAAGAGGAAGCGGAGGTCGAGCTTCGCGTCATAACCAGTCGTGTTGCCGCAGGTGACCAGGCGACCGGCGAGCGCGAGGCTGGCGAGGCTGTCGTCCCAAGTGGCGGTGCCGACGTGCTCGAATACGACGTCCACCCCGCGCTTGTTGGTGATGCGGCGGACCTCGTCGCGAATCTTTTGCGTTTTGTGATTGATAACGTGGTCGGCGCCGAGTTGCCGGGCTTTCTCGATCTTGGCGTCGGAACCAGCAGTGGCGATGACCTGCGCGCCGAAGAACTTTGCGATCTGGATGGCGGCGCTGCCGACACCGCTACCCGCCCCGAGAATCAAGACGGTTTCGCCCGGCTGAAGCTGTGCGCGCGCAATGAGCATGTGCCAGGCGGTTTGGAACACGAGAGGGATCGCGGCGGCTTCTTCGAACGAGAGATTCTCTGGGTAGGGCAGGCAATTCACTTCGGGTGCGCGAACGAATTCGGCGCAACCGCCGTCAATCATGTAGCCGAGATTGGTTGCGAGGCGACACTGGTTGTCGAGGCCGGCGAGGCAGGCAGGACACTTGCCGCAACTAACGAGCGGGGCGAGCACTACTTTCTGGCCCACGCGAACGGTGGTGACTTCCGCGCCGACCTTTGCGATTTCTCCAGCGACGTCGCTGCCGGGAATATGGGGCAGCGGAATGGGAACATTCGGCAGGCCGCCACGGACCCATAAATCCAGATGATTCAAGGCGCAGGCGCGCACGCGGACGAGAACCTCGTTGGGACGCGGCTCAGGATCTTGGACATTAACGTATTGCAGAACTTCGGGTCCGCCATGCTGGCGGAAGAGGATAGCCTTCACGACGCCTCCGGATTATTTTAGGTTGGGAGTTTAGCGAGCACAGCGTAGTGTGTCCATTTACGGGGAACAACATGGGATCGTCTGGACAAGGAACACGCAATTTGCGGTTCGGGCTGACGCGTCTAAAGACGCGCCACTACATTTGTTTGCTTGCAGCGGCAGCTTTGCTTTCGCCGGGAGGCGAAGCGCAAAAGCAGAAGGCGCCAGAAGGTTACACATTAGTGTGGAGCGATGAGTTCAACGGGAAAGATGGATCGCTGCCCGATCCTTCCAAATGGACCTATGACATTGGCGGCAGCGGCTGGGGCAATCACGAGCTGGAGTACTACACAAATCGCGCGGACAATGCCCGGATTGATGACGGGAAGCTGGTAATCACCGCGAGACAAGAGCCATACACCGGGCCGGACGGCGGGAAGTTTAACTACACGTCGGCGCGACTAAAGACAGAGGGTTTGTTCTCGCAGGCGTACGGCAGATTTGAGGCGCGCATCAAGTTGCCCGCGGGGCAGGGAATCTGGCCGGCGTTCTGGATGCTCGGAGACAACATCAGCTCGGCCGGCTGGCCGAAGTGCGGCGAAATCGACATCATGGAGAATGTCGGCAAAGAGCCGGGAATCAATCACGGTTCGCTCCACGCTCCGAGTTCGACGAGCCCGACCAGCGATCAGACCGCGACGATCACATTGCCCGCGGGGCAGAAATTGTCGGACGACTTCCACGTTTACACCGTGGAGTGGGATCCCGGCACGGTGCGTTTTTTTCTAGATTCCAATTTATATGCGACGTTCGCCGCGGCGCAGTGGCCTGCCGGCGGAACATGGGTGTTCGATCATCGGTTCTTTTTAATCCTGAACGTGGCCGTTGGCGGAGACTGGCCGGGCTCGCCGGACACCGCGACGGTATTCCCGCAAAAGATGCTGGTGGATTACGTCCGCGTGTACAAGCGCAAGACCTAGCCTGGCCTAGCCTCTGCCCGATCCTGTCCGCAAGTACAGTTTTAGCTTGGACATATTACCCTTTGTCGGCTGCCACCGGGTCGCAGTGGGCCGCTATTCTGAGGGTTGTCTTGAACAAGTAGAAACTTTACCCGGGGGCGAGATGGATTATAGAAACCGAATTGTGAGTGGCGTCGTCGTGCGTGCGGTGAGTTGGGCGGCAATGATTGCGCTTTTGTTTTCTCTCAGCGCAGGCCAGGCAACTCGCGCGCAAAGTCCCAACGCGGCGGCGAGCGGGCCGGCAAAATCCGACCAAGGTTTTTATCCTGGGTGGACTCTCGGGGCGAGATTTGAAGGCAGCACGAGCGGAGACGGATCGGTATACGATCTCGGTTTTGGGGGCGGTTACAACTTCTCGCATCATTTTGGAGTGAGCCTGGGCGTTCCCTTTTACTTTGTCGGCACACCCACCGCGGTGCAATCCAAAGACCCGCAAGCGGTTTCTGGTTCGGGTCTGGGAAACGTGGGGGCGGATTTGAAGTGGTTCTTTCCCGGTCCCACCGTGAATTACGCTTCGACAATTCATTTGGGCGCGCCGACGGGCGACGTGAAAAAGGGCTTTAGCACCGGTCATGCGACCTGGAACTGGGCGAATCACATTGAACATGGCTGGGGAAATTTCACGCCATTTATTGACGGCGGCGTGGGAAACACGGTGCAGGATACGAAATACTTTCACCGGCCGTTCATGACCTTCGGTTACAACGCGCAGTTTGAGGCCGGCACGGAAGTGGATGCAGGCCCATTCAGCGTTTCGGGTTCCGCGTACGACGTGGCGCCCTGGGGCACGCAGACGGTAGTCAGCCGGGTGTTTCGGTGCAGTGGAAACGGAAAGTGCGGCGCCAACGGGAACAGCACGAACCGCAAAGGCTACCTGGACTCGAGCGTTCAGAGCGGCGACGCGAGCCTGGCGCGAGACAACGGGTTCAACGCTAGCGTGGAAGTGAAGCCCGCTAAGGCACTGGATCTCGAGTTCGACTACAGCCGCAGCGTGCCGTTGCGGCTAAACACGTTTTCGTTTGGGATCGGCGTGGATTTGGCGGCGGTGTTGCGCCGGGCCTCCGCCGGACATTGAGAAGCTGATATATCCCCTCACGGACAGAAAAGTAGGTTGACGCGGGCTTGATTTAGGCCAACACTTGTCCGCGCCAGCATACCTTTAGAGGGAGTTCGTCGTGGGGGATGTAGCACTCAGGCGCTATCCGCGCGTGGTGCCGCCGAAGGGCGCCGTCGTGGCGTGGCGATCCGGCACGCGGCGCGGTTTCTCGTCTGGACAGCCTTGCGCTTGGCGGTTTGTTTGTTTTGACGGGGCAGCCGCCGCCAATCCGCAGCACCGTGAAAGTGCTCATGGATTTGCAATTTGGTAAGGTGCGCGCGCGTGCCATCGTGCGACGGGTTGCGCCCTTGCGGGGGATGGGCATCGAGTTTATTGCCATGACGCAGGAAGACCGCGCGCGATTGAATAAGGCGCTACAGCCGATGTTGGCGGCGAGGTAGTCTGGCTGGAAATAGCCGGTTTCACTTGTCCTGCGGAAACTTGGTAACTTCTGCCTTCCCGCCGTGCCATTCCAGTTGTTGTCCTACTTCGTTGTTTTCTTTCCGGACATAGCCCATGCCGATTGCGCACGAGAGTGCAGGCGAGAATGCCGCGCGCGTGACGTATCCGGCTTCTTTGCCGTCCGAACTCAGAATTTCACCTGTGGGCGGAACTGCTTCACCGGTGAAACGCAGGCCGACGCGGCGGCGATTCACTTGGCCGCGCGACCGCACACGCTCGACGATTTCCTGCCCCGTGTAGCAGCCCTTGGTGTAGCTGATGTGGCTGGTTTCGAGAGCGGCTTCGTGAGGGATTTGCTTTTCGCCGAAGTCGTAGCTGAACCAGGGAATGCCCTGCTCGAGCCGAACGGCGCTGAGGGCGGAGTAGCCGATGGGCCCGCCACCCGCGGCTTTCGATTTTGCCTCAAGAGTGTGCCAGAGCGATTCCATCTGTGAGCGCTCTGCAAGAAATTCTCCTCCGACAAATTTTCCCGGCGTGCGGCGAACGATGGTGCATGGAATTGTTCCGGCGCGCGCGTCTCGCCTTTCAAGGTCGCCTAGCGAGTTTAGATCGACCCCGGTCAGTTCCTTCACAATTGCCGCGGCGGAAGGCCCTTCCAACGCCAGCGTGCCAAAGCGCTCGGTCTCATCCGTTAATGTGAGATCGTCCATGATGATGAATTTCTCGATCGTCTCGGCGAGCCGCGCTCGGATCATCGCGTAGGAGACACAGAACAGGCTCTCGGCGAGCGCGTACGTCTCGATCTCCGCGAGGATGCGGCCTTGTGGATTGAGCAGCAGCGAGACATTGCCGTGCGATGCCGGCAGGTCCTTGATGTTGTTGGTGAGGATGGCGTTGAGATAGCGGACGCGGTCTGGCCCGGTGAAGGAAAGATAGCAGCGGTAATTTTTATCGATCAGGGCGACGGATTTGTGCGCGTACCAATATTCGCGCTGCCAATCGCCGAAATCGTCAGGCAGAGCGCAGCCGAACCAAACGCCCATCTTCGCGCCGGCTTGCTGGTGCAGAGGCGCGAGCGGCGTGTCGGTTATCTTTGCGGGTTCGGGGGCTTGCATATTTGTCGCCACGGCCACCTCTACAGTGTAGCAAAGGCCTGCCTGCTGCTCGGTAGGCGTGGGACAGCCATTTCTGGCTGTCCTGCGACGTAAGACGGAACGGCACGCCTCTTCGGCAGGCATCCGATTCAGGTTGTGTGTGACTGCTTTTGCGACCGCGAAGCGCAGGTTATACTGCGGGGCATGGACGATCTGACCCCGGCAGTAGGCGTGGAGAAGCAAGGATTCCTGCACATCTCCATCCCGGTGGGCATGCTGCAGTGCAACTGCTCGATCATTGGCGATCCGGTGACGCGCGAGGCGCTCGTTGTCGACCCCGGCGACGAGGTCAGCCGCATTCTCGATCTGCTCGGCCGGCACAAGCTCACGGTAAAAGCGATCGTCAGCACGCACGCGCACATCGATCATGTCGGCGGCCTCAGCAAGCTGCACAAATACACCGGAGCGCCGGTGATGATGCACCGCGAAGATTTGCCGCTGTATCAAGCTATGGATGTGCAGGCCGCGTTCCTGGGCGTGATGCCGCCGGAAATCACCGACGTCCATCAACTGCTGGCCGATGGCGATGCCCTGCAATGGGGCACGCTTGAGGCCAAGGTGATTCATACGCCGGGGCACACGCCGGGAAGCGTCTCGCTGTATATGCCACTTGAAGCAGGCAAGATCACGCTGGCCGCGCCACAGCTTTTTGCCGGGGATACGCTTTTTAAGGGCAGCATCGGAAGAACGGATTTGTGGGGCGGCTCCATGGAAGAAATCCTGGATTCGCTGCGCGGCAAGTTGATGGCGCTGCCCGATGAGACGGTCGTGCATCCCGGCCACGGACCGACGACGTACATCGGCGAAGAGCGCCAGTCGAATCCTTTTCTCGTGTCGCGCGAGTAGCTCCCGGTTTTCGCCGCTGGCCCACTTTACTTTCACATCTGTGCATCGTTCTTCGTTTTGCGCAGTTCTTCCATGACGGATTGCACCAGTTCTTTGGCGCTGGCTAGTTCGTTCGCGATGATGCGGATGTCCATCGCGGGCACGGTGGGATTTCGCTGGCTCGTGCAGTACACGCCGTGCTGTCCGACCAGGACCAAAGCATTGGTCAGGCGGTCAAGCGAGACCGCCAGCCGGCCGCGCTCGCGGCCAAACATCTGCTCGTAATGCTCTAATTCCTCTTTGTGCTCTTCAAATGCCGACATGGGCGTTGGTCCTCACGCAGACGTTGTAGGGGGGCGCTTTAGTTCATCCTGAGCCTCGAAGGGTGCGTCCGAGATGGGCCGTGAGGCCCGCCAACGGAAACCAGGACGGTTGCACTTCGGGCACACACAGTACGTTGGTAACTTTACCTCACACCACGCGCGGAACATAATCCGGTTTGCCCAGCAGATTGTGAGTACGTATGGGTTTCACCCAAGAAATGGGCGCGGTTTTGGGCACGATTCCTCATCTCGTAGGGAATGGTGCCGGAGCAGCCAACACGATGCGACGTTCCGACCTGGTGCAACATAAAGAGAAGGAAAAGGGTGCCAGCACGCGCACCTCGCAAATTGTGTTCGGCGAGCGGCAGCATCTGCTGCGCGTCCTGGATTCGCTCGAAGGCACGGAGCTGCCGATTGCGCGCATGCAGCAAGAGCGGCGCACGCTGGAAGAGCTGATTCACGCCCGCACTCGCGAGCTGAACCAAATCAATACCGCCTGGGACGAAAAAATCGGCCTGGTCCTGAGCGCGGACGCCAAGCCAGAGATGCTGGAGAAGCTGGTCAAGCAGGCCCCGGAAGAAGATTTTTATTTGCTGCGGCTGATCAGCGAGCACCCCCGTTCAAACGCCAAAACCTTGAACAAGCTGGCCAAGCATCCGTACGGCGCCATTCGCGAAAATGTGGCCCGCCATCCCAACGCGGACGCAAACACGCTCGCCTGGCTAAGCCGCGATCGCAGCCAGCCGCTTTGGTACCTAGTCGCCTTCAACCCGAATACGCCAACGCCACTACAACGCCGCCTCCGCGACCGCCTGAAGCGCCTAGGCGAAAGCCAACCCTCGAAGTAGTGATCCGTCATACCAACTCTGAACAACACGACTCGGCGTCTTCAACCTGGCGCCTTGCTGGGTATTGGAGCGGTTTCCGATTTGGGCATTAATCAGGCACGAGCGCATTGTGTGTCACGGGCTAGCCTGGTCGCGCACGAAGGTGTCGCGCTTAGGTGTTTCCGGGCTATGGGTCCCACGAGTCACGCCCCAATTTTGTAGCCACTCTGTGACCGCAAATGGAGGATCTGAGTATGAAAACCTATGGAAAAGCCATACTGTGCGCCGCTGCGTTGCTCAGCGCAGTTGCAATCGCACAGGCACAAGATACAACCCTCATGACCCCACAGCCCGTTACGCAGGCACCCACCAAAGTTGTAAACAACGAGGAATTGATGAAAATGTTTTTGGATGACCAGCATGATCGCGGCTCGGAGCCGTTTGTAAAGTTAGATAAAGACGGTAAGCAGCTTCCGCCGGACAAAAAATGGGAACCGTTAAGTGAGAGTGCTATGGAAAAGCGCGACGCAGAACGCCGAGCTCGCGTCCGACATCTACTCGATACCGGTAATGTGAGGACCGGTTACGACTACTGGGTGGCGGCGATGATTTTTCACCACGGATCGACACCGGACGACTACTTGCTGGCGCATGTGCTGGCGTGTGTCGGCATAGTTAAAGGGGACATCAACAGCCGATGGCTTGCAGCTGCTGCGCTCGACCGCTACTTACTAGAGACGAAGCGAAAGCAGATTTATGGAACGCAATTTGATGGAACGCCGGGCGCGCCAATTGCCGACGATTACGATAAGTCACCGTTGAACGATAGTTTGAGGGCCGCATTATGCGTGATCCCTCACGAGCAACGGCAGCAGGCATATCTTGCTTACATGTCTCGGAAACCAGCGGACTTGAATACAACATTGCTGAGCTGTTTTGCACAACATGAGTAGCCGGCAGCTTTCGACCATATAGCTCCTGATAACGCGCTAATCGGAAGGCGATGACCTACTACTCATTCCCGAGTTGGCACAGGCGAGAGTGCTTGTGCTACCCTGCGCGTTTCTCAATTTAGGGATTTAGACAACGACAGATGGAGACGGACAAAGACGCGTCAGCTCTTAGGGCCGCGGCGAATTTCTTGCGGCGATTCTGGTTGCAGGTCGCGGCGATTTCGGTGGGCCTGCTCATCCCTTGTTTCTGGCACCGGCGGATTGAAGCCGGCGACCTTGGCAGTCATGTCTACAATGCATGGCTCGCGCAGCTGATCGAACGCGGGCAGGCGCCGGGGCTTTATCTTGCCAGGCAGTGGAACAATGTCCTGTTCGACTTTCTCCTTCTGAAGCTTGGAAATTGGTTTGGGCTAGCGGCCGCGCAGAAGATCTTGGTGTCGCTTTGCGTGCTCATCTTCTTTTGGGGCGCGTTCGCCCTCCTTGCCGCCGTTGCGCGGCGTCCGCCTTGGTTTTTGCTGCCGTGCCTGGCCATGCTTGCTTACGGTTGGACATTCAACGTCGGCTTTTTCAATTACTACCTGTCGCTAGGATTTGGGTTTTTCGCCACGGCCATCGTCTGGAGCGGGCGGGGAAAGGAACTCATCCTCGTCGCGCCGCTGGCCGCTCTCGCTCTCATCGCCCATCCGCAGGGATTTGTCTGGCTCGTGGGTTGTATCGGCTACGTTGTTTTGTGGCGAGTGTTTCCGGGCACGTGGAAATTGGCCGTTCCGGGCGCGGCGATTCTCGTCGTCGTGGTGGCGCGTCGCTATTTGATGAGCCATTACCAGACGTTCGGAGTCTGGGGCATGTACGGTCCGGGAATTTACAACGGCAGCGACCAGATCGCGTTATACAGCATGCGGTATTACGTGTTGTCGGGCATGGCGCTCCTGTTTGGCATCGTGTGCTTTGTGGTGGAGGCGATACGCCGCTATTGGAGCCGCCTGTCATGGGCCGATATGCGCCTGCCCCTAGAGCTTCACCTGTTCGTCGTCTTCGCAATCTACCGCCTGCCCGACGTGTTGCGCGTTCCCTTGTACCAAGGCTGGGTAGGCGCGCTCGCCTTGCGCATGACGGCAATTGCCGCCGTGATGGGCCTCTGCGTATTCGCTCTAATGCGCCCGCGAAAATGGCACACCATCGGATTCGCGGCCATCGCAGCCGCTTTCTTCGTATTCCTCTACCAGGACACCGGGACGCTCAATCGCATGGAAGCCCAGATCGAACGCCTGGTCGCGACGTTGCCGAAAGGCGAGCGCGTGACGGCAACAATCTGGGCGCCGCCCGACTCCAGGCTGCCATTCATCGTGCACATGGTGGATCGCGCCTGCATCGGGAAGTGCTTCAGCTTCCAAAACTACGAGCCCCCCTCCCAGCAGTTCCGCGTGCGCGTCCAGGACGGCGACAGCCCCCTCAACATCGGGGAGTCCGACGCGTCGCAGGAGATGGAAGCAGGGGAATACACCGTTCAGCCGGAAGATCTGCCAATGGCCCAGATTTATCAATGCGACGACCACGACCTGACGGAACTCTGCATACGCCAGTTGTCCGCAGGCGAAGACAACGGGCGCATCGGCTACCACCCGCCGAGGGAGTAGGCCGACGCGGCGCGGCCTCCTGTAGCGCAGGGCGTAGTCCGCGGAGCCCTGCGGCTTTTACCCTGCGTCTTGGCTACTCCTCTCGCAGTTGAAGTCTTTGACCGCAGTCAAAGGCATCAAGTGCCGGGAGACAAATTGGCTCTTGTGGCAGGCCAATGTCGTGTACAATTGGCTCTTAGGGGAGAGCCAATGCTTCCTGTCCATCTCCAACCCGAAAGTCACGTTCCTCTATACGTCCAATTGCGCGACCAATTGCGCGCGCTGGTGCATGCGGGCGATCTGCGCCCCGGCGACCGCATCCCGGCGAGCCGCGAGCTGGCCATCATGCTGGGCGTGCACCGCACGACCGTTGCAAACGCCTACGCCGAACTGGAATCAGAGGGACTGATTCAGGGACACGTGGGCCGCGGCACGTTCATCAAAGGCAATGGAAACGGATTGAAGATTACGCCGCCCGCGCCGCCGGTACTGAACGGCAATGGCAACGGCATCCGATGGGAACTGCTCTTTGCCGACGAGCGCGGCGAAGAAGTGCTATCGCGCTTGACGGCGAGCGCCCCCGAAAACGCGCTCTCGTTCGTGATGGCGCGTCCGGCGCAAGAGTTTTTCCCCATCGAAGAATTGCAGACTTGCGTGAATGCGGTGCTGCGCCGCGAAGCAACCGACGTGCTCAACCTCGGCCCCTCCGACGGATATGCGCCATTGAAAGAGGCGCTGCTCGAGCTGTTGGAGCACGAAGGCATCCCGGCCCGCGATGAAAATCTCTTGATTACGGATGGCTGCCAGCAATCGCTCGATCTCATCAACAAAGCATTTGTGCGGCCCGGCGACTCCGTGATTTTGGAGAATCCGACGTATCCAGGCGCAGTGGCAATCTTTAGCGGAACACGCGCGCGTTGCCTGGGCGTCCCCATTCGTACGCATGCAGAGCCCGGCACATCGCTCGGATTGGACCTAGAGGCGCTGGAAGCGACGCTGGCGGCCAACCGGGTCAAGCTGATCGTGCTCACCCCGGATTTCCAGAATCCCACGGGAACCTCGATGCCCCTGGCTTCACGCCGAAAGGTGCTG
>Ga0137418_10000944_pt1 | contig 26689 bp, 20 predicted proteins | sample CZODoug3_1_2_16f_FD_122242 | JGI IMG/M metagenome (GOLD analysis project Ga0137418, IMG submission 122242) | Vadose zone soil fungal communities from Angelo Coast Range Reserve, California, USA - CZODoug3_1_2_16fungal (Hybrid Assembly) | ecosystem: Environmental > Terrestrial > Soil > Vadose...
TACTCCCCCTGGAACGCAAAGCCCTCGGCCAGCGCCGTCGCCAGTCGCCGCGGCTCGGTGAAGTCCGCGTAGTAGCCGCCGCGCTCGCCGGTCAGCCGTACGTGCACGGCGTGGTGGAAGTCGTCCGACCACACGGCGTCCAGCCCGATGCCGCCCTCGGCGGCCGGCAACATGAGGCGCCGGTCGTTGTCGTGCGACTCGGCCATGATGTGCACGGGCCGGCCCAGTGCCCGCGCCTCCTCACGCACCGCCGTCGAGATCTCGGTGAGGATGTGGGTCGGGCTGGCGTCGAAGATCGCGTGGATGGCGTCGAGCCGGAGCCCGTCAACGTGGCACTCGCGCACCCAGGCGCGCGCGTTCTCGACGAAGTGGCGCCGCACGCCCTCGGCCTCTGCGCCGTCGAAGTTGACCGCGCCGCCCCACGGTGTGCGGTAGCGGTCGGTGAAGTACGGCCCGAACTCGCCGAGGTAGTTTCCCTCGGGGCCGAGATGGTTGTAGACGACGTCGAGGATCACCGACAGCCCGTGGGCGTGGCAGGCGTCGACGAGGCGCCGCAGGCCGCGCGGGCCGCCGTACGTCGACTGGGCGGCGAACAGGTGCACGCCGTCATAGCCCCAGTTGCGCGAGCCTGGAAATTCCGCCACCGGCATCAGCTCCACGGCGGTGACGCCCAGCTCGACGAGGTTCGGCAGGTGCGGGACGATGGCCTCGAACGTGCCGGCGGCGGTGAAGGTGCCCACGTGTAATTCGTAGATGACCAGGTCGGCCAGCGCGTGACGGGTAAACGCCTGGTCCGTCCACGGGAACGAGGCGGGATTCACCACCATCGAGGGGCCGTGCACGCCCTCCGGCTGGAAGCGCGACGCGGGATCGGGCCGGTAGCGCTCGCCATCCAGGCGGTACTGGTAGCGCGTGCCGGCGGGCAGGGCGGCCACCATGCCCTCGAAGAGCCCGTCGTCCTGGCGGGTCATCGCGAGCGGACGGCGCCCCTCGATGACGACGTCGAGCGTCCGACATCGCGGTGCCCACGCCCGGAACACGACACCGTCGTCGCGCACGGTCGCGCCCAGATGAAGGCTTGCGCCCAGCGACTTCATACGGTCCAATTATCCGTGACCGACGCTCGGCCCGGCCTCTGGCTGAAAGGTGCTCGCTGACATGGGTTATCCGTTCGCGCTCGTCCTACACACTCATCTTCCGATGGTGGTCAACCACGGTCGCTGGCCGCACGGCAGCGACTGGCTCAACGAGGCCACCTTCGAGTGCTATCTCCCCTTGCTCGAGGTGGCCCACCGACTCGTCGGCGACGGCATCTCGCCGAAGTGGACGCTGAATCTCTCTCCCGTGCTCACCGAGCAGCTGGCCTCGCCGGAGTTCCAGAAAGAGCTCGCGTTCTACTACGAGAACGTGCGGCGCGCGTGCGCCGAGGGACGCCAGCAGTTCAAGAAGGCCGGCGCGTCGGAGTACCTCGGGCTCTGCGACTTCTGGGAGGAGCACTACGAGCGGATGTGGGAGCTGCACCGCCGCATCGGCGGCGACATCCCGGGCACCTTCGCCGAGCTGCAGCGCGGCGGCCACGTCGAGATCATCACCTGCGCCGCCACCCACGGCTATCTCCCCCTGCTCTCGCGCGACGAGTCCATCCACATCCAGCTGCGCACGGCCGTCGAGACGCACAAGCGCCACTTCGGCGTCGCGCCGCGCGGGATCTGGCTGCCCGAATGCGCGTACCGTCCACGCTACGAGTGGACGCCGCCGACGGGCCGCGAGCGCGGCACCCACCGGCGCATGCGCCCGGGCATCGAGGAATTGCTGGCCGCGCACGGCCTCGAATACTTCGTCGCGGACTCGCACCTGGTGGCCGCCGGCGAGCCCGTCTTCCTCTATCGCGACTACATTCCGATGCGCAGGGAGACGGTCGAGCCCTCGCCCGCGATCCCCGTCAACGAGGCGCGCTCGCCGTACGCGCCCTACCGCGTCGCCTCGCGCGGCGGCAACGGCTCGGCGATCGCCTTCATCCGCGATCCCAAGACGACGCTGCAGGTGTGGAGCCGCGAACGCGGCTACCCCGGCGAGTATGCCTACCTCGAGTTCCACAAGAAGCACTTCCCGGGCGGGCTGCGCTTCTGGCGGATCACCGACAACAAGGGTGACCTCGGCACCAAGATCACCTACGACCCCAAGCTCGCCGGCGAGAAGGCGGGGCTGCAGGCCAGCCACTTCGTCGGCCTCGTGCGCGAGACGGCCGAGGCCGCGACGAAGGCCGACGGGCGGCCCGCCTTGATCTGCTCGCCGTACGACTCCGAGCTCTTCGGCCACTGGTGGTTCGAGGGCCCGACGTGGCTCGAGCACGTCGCGCGCGACATGGCGCGCGCGAGCGTGACCCCGGTGACGCTCGGCGAGGCCCTGAGCGCGGTGCCGCCGCGCGCGACGCTGTCGCTGCCGGAGGGCTCGTGGGGCGAGGGCGGCGACCACCGCGTGTGGCTGAACCGCGACACGGAGTGGACGTGGGACCGCGTGTACAGCGCGGAGGCCGAGTGGGTCGAGCAGCTGAAGGCCAGCACCGACGGCAACCCCGACCTCGCGCGCGTGCTGGCGCAGGCGACGCGCGAGCTGTTGCTCCTGCAGGCCTCGGACTGGCAGTTCCTCATCACCACCGGCGCCGCCCGCGACTACGCCGAGCGGCGCGTGGCCGAGCATTACGCGAACTTCAAGCGCCTGTCCGAGATCGCCGCCTCGCTGCGCGGCGGCGAGTCGCTGTCCGTCGACGCCGCCAACACGCTGCGGCGCCTGGAGCGCGAAGACTTCGTTTTCCCCGATCTGGACCCGGCATGGGCCCAACCGCCGGCCCAGGCCTGATGACCGCGGCCCGCAGCCACCCCGCCGAATGGTCGTGAAACGCCGCGCACGCGTCCTCGCGATGATCATGGCGGGCGGCAAGGGCGAGCGCCTCCACCCGCTGACGCGGGACCGCTCCAAGCCGGCGGTGCCGTTCGCGGGCCGCTACCGGATCGTGGACTTCGTCCTCTCGAACTTCGTGAACTCCGACATGCTCTCGCTCTACGTGCTCGTGCAGTACAAGTCGCAGTCGCTGATCGAGCACGTGCGGCTCGCGTGGCGCACCACCGGCATCGTCCCGGACTACTTCGTCACCGTGGTGCCGCCGCAGATGCGCTTCGGGCCGGCGTGGTACCGCGGCACCGCCGACGCCGTGCTCCAGAACCTCAACCTCATCGACGACTTCAACCCGGACGTCGTGGCGATCTTCGGCGCCGACCACATCTATCGCATGGACGTGAACCAGATGCTCGCCTTCCACGACGAGACGGGCGCCGACGTCACGGTGGCTGCGCGCTCGGTGCCGCGCGCGGAGGCCTCGAGCTTCGGGGTGCTGTCCGTGGATCGCCAGGGGCGCGTGGTGGAGTTCGTCGAGAAGCCGAAGCAGCCGCCGGTGATGCCCGGCGACCCCGAGCGCGCGCTGGTGTCCATGGGCAATTATCTCTTTCGCCGGCAGGCGCTCGTCGACGCCCTGCTCGTGGACGCGCGGCGCTCCACCGACCACGACTTCGGCCGCTCGATCATCCCCGAGCTGGTCCCCGGCGGTCGCGTGTACGGCTACGACTTCCAGGGCAACGAGGTCCCCGGCGTGAAGCCGTACGAGGAGCAGGGCTACTGGCGCGACGTGGGCAGCCTGCCCTCGTACTGGGAGGCGCACATGGACCTGCTCGGCGAGTCGCCGCGCTTCGACCTCGACAACCGCTACTGGCCGGTGCGCACGGGCTCGCATCCGGGACCACCCGCGCGCTTCATCGGCAGCGACGTGGACAACGCCCACGTCGGCGAGGCGTCGCTGGTCAAGCGCGCGACCATCCGCAACTCGATCCTCGGCCGCTCCGTGTGGGTCAACGAGGGCGCCGTCATCGAGGACTCGATCGTCATGGACCACACCACGGTGGGCAAGGGCGCGCGGCTGCGGCGCGTCATCGTCGACCGGTTCAACATCATTCCCGCGGACAGCGAGATCGGCGTGGACCCGGCCATGGACCGCCGACGGCACTTCGTCGATCCCTCCGGGCTCGTCGTCGTTCCCCGCGGGGGCCGGCGGGAGTTCCTGTCGGGCCTCGAGGAGTTCTAGGCCGGAGGGAGACGCCGTGTCGTCGGGCCGCTTCGTCGCCATCCACGGGCACTTCTACCAACCGCCCCGCGAGAATCCCTGGCTCGAGACCGTCGAGGTCCAGGACGCGGCGGCGCCGTTCCACGACTGGAACGAGCGCATCACGGCGGAATGCTACGCGCCCAACACGGCCGCGCGCCGCGTGGACGACACCAACCGCATCCTCGACGTGGTCAACAACTTCGAGAAGATCTCGTTCAACGTCGGGCCCACGCTCTTCGCGTGGCTCGAGCGCCAGGCGCCCGAGGTCTATCGCAAGATCCTCGTGGCCGATCGGGCCAGCGTCGGCGCGCGCGACGGCCACGGCAACGCGATCGCGCAGGTCTACAACCACATGATCCTGCCGCTCGCCAGCCGGCGCGACAAGGTCACCCAGGTGGCGTGGGGCCTCGCCGACTTCCGCGCGCGCTTCGGCCGTGAGCCGGAGGGCCTGTGGCTGCCGGAGACGGCCGTGGACACGGAGACGCTCGAGGTGCTCGCCGAGGCCGGGGTGACGTTCACCATCCTCGCGCCCGACCAGGCGGCGCGCGTGCGGCCCCGCGGCGCCGAGCGCTGGGAGACGCCGCCGCCGGGCGGCGTGGACCCGAGCCGCCCCTACCTCTGGCGCGGGCCCGGCGGCCACGAGCTCACGCTGTTCTTCTACGACGGGCCCGTCTCGCGCGCGGTCGCCTTCGACAACCTCCTCGAGGACGGTCGCCGGTTGGCCACGCGGCTGCGCGGCGTGTTTTCCGATGACCGAGAGGGCGCCCAGCTGGCGCACTGCGCGACCGACGGCGAGTCCTACGGCCACCACCGGCGCTTCGGTGAGATGGCGCTGGCGTCGGCGGTGCAGCAGCTCGAGACCGGCGGGGACGTGACGCTGACCAACTACGGCGCCTTCCTGGCCGCCCATCCCCCCACGCACGAGGCGGAGATCCACGAGCGCACCTCGTGGTCCTGCGTGCACGGTGTGGAGCGCTGGCGCAGCAACTGCGGCTGCCGCGTCCGCGGCGAGACGCACCAGCGCTGGCGTGGCCCGCTGCGTGAGAGCCTGGACTGGCTGCGCGACGAGATCGACGCCTTCTACGAGACGCGCGCGGCCATCTGGCTCAAGGACCCGTGGGAGGCGCGCGACGACTACGTCGGCGTCATCCTCGACCGCAGCCCGGAGCGGCTCGAGGCCTTCTTCGGCCGCCACCAGCGGCTGTCGCTCGATCCGACCGCGCGGCTGGAGGTGCGCCGGCTGCTCGAGCTGGAGCGCAACCGGCTGCTCATGTACACCTCGTGCGGCTGGTTCTTCGACGAGCTGTCGGCCATCGAGCCGGTGCAGATCCTCCGCTACGCGGCCATGGCGCTGCAGTACCTCGCCGACCTCGGCGGCCCGCGTCTGGAGGAGGAGTTCGTGCGCCGGCTGGCCACGGCGCCGACCAACGTGCCCGCCTACCCCGACGGCGGCGTCGTCTGGAAGCGTCTCATCCGTCCCGCCGTGGTGGACCTGCGCCGCGTGATCGCGCACTACGCGATCACCGGGCTCGTCGAGGAGCGGCCCGACGACGCCGCCGTCTACGCCTACCGCGTGCAGCGCGTGGACGAGGCCCGCGAGGGGTACGGTGGCACCGCGCTGCGGATCGGACACGTTCGGGTGTCGTCGACCGTCACCGGCGAGGTGCGGGACGCGACGTTCGCGGTGCTCCACTTCGGGGGCCACGATTTCTCGTGCGGCGTGCGGGCGTGGGAGGCACCGCGCGCGTACGAGGCGATGAAGGCGGACCTGCTGCGCCGCTACGCGCGCTACACGCTGGCCGACATGGTGCGCGGCATGGACGAGTGGTTCCCCGGCGATGGCTTCTCGCTCACCGATCTCTTCCTCGACGAGCGGCGCCGCGTGCTCGCCAGCGTCACGCGCGCGATGCTCGACAAGCACGAGGAGACGTACCGGCGCATCTGGGAGGAAAACCGCAAGCTCGTGCACTACCTCCGGCAGGCCGACGCGCCGATCCCCGAGGCCCTCGCGCTGGTGGCGCGCCACGTGCTGAGCCAGGAGCTGCTCGTCGAGCTGGGGCGCTTCGAGGCGGCCGGCGGGGCCGGGCTCCTGCCCGACCGCCTGTTCGACCTCGCCGGCGAGGCCACGGCGCTGCGCCTCACGCTCGACCTCACGGACGGCAAGGCGGCGGCCACGCGGATGGTCGCGCGCGCGCTCGACGCCGTCGCCGCGTCGCCGACGCCGGCGCGCGTGGCGGAGGCCCTCGCGCTGATCGAGGGGGTCAATCGCCTCGGCCTGCGCTACGGGCACTGGGCGGCGCAGAACCGGTTCTTCGAGATCTGGACGCGGCACGGCGAGGCCCGCGCGCGGCTGGCGCCGCTCGGCGCCGTCCTCGGCTTCCGGACCGACGCGGCAGGGACGGCGTGATTCGCGTCCCGCGCGCGACCTACCGCCTGCAGCTCGGCCCCGGCCTGACCTTCGACGACGCGGCGGTGCTCGTCGACTATCTCGACGCGCTCGGCGTCAGCGACGCCTACACCTCGCCGTTCCTCGAGACGGCCACGAAGGGCTCGCACGGCTACGACGTCGCCGACCACGACCGCCTGCGCGACGAGCTGGGCGGGGAGCCCGCGTTCCAGCGGTTCGCCACCGCGCTGCGCGCGCGCGACATGGGCCTGCTCGTCGACGTCGTCCCCAACCACATGGGCATCGCGCAGAACCGCAACGCGTGGTGGCTGGACGTGCTCGAAAACGGCCCCGCCTCCCCACACGCCTCGACCTTCGACATCGACTGGCGGCCCGTGAAGACCGAGCTCACCGACAAGGTGCTGCTGCCCGTGCTCGGCGACCAGTACGGCGCGGTGCTCGACCGCGGCGAGCTGAAGCTGGGCCTCGAGGATGGGTGCTTCCTCGTCCGTTACTTCGACACCGTGCTGCCGATCTCGCCGCGCGCGTGGTCCCGGATCCTGGGCCACCGCATCGACGTCCTCGCCGCCTCGCTGGGCGCCGAGCACGCCGACGTCGTCGCGTTGAAGTCGCTCATCACGTGGTTCGCGACGCTGCCGTCGCACACGGACAAGGACCCCGAGCGCGTGGCCGCGCGCCGGCGTGAAAAGGAGGTCGGCCGCGAGAAGCTGATCGCCCTGCTGGCGGCGTCGCCCGCGGTGCGCGCCTTCATCGAGGACAACATCCGGTTCTTCAACGGCAAGCCCGGCGACGCCCAGAGCATGGAGCCGCTGGACGCGCTGCTCTCCGACCAGGCCTACCGCGCCGCCTACTGGCGCGTCGCCGGGGAGGAGATCAACTACCGGCGCTTCTTCGACATCAACGAGCTGGCCGCCATCCGGATGGAGGAGCCGGAGGTGTTCGAGGCGACCCACCGCCTCCTCTTCCGCCTCGTGCGCGAGGGCGCGGTGACCGGGCTGCGCATCGATCACCCCGACGGGCTCTACGACCCCGCCGACTATTTCCGCCGGCTCCAGGGGGGCCCGGGCGGCGAGATCTACGTCGTGGCCGAGAAGATCCTGGCGCCGGGCGAGCAGCTGCCGGAGTCGTGGGCCACCGCCGGCACCACCGGCTACGAGTTCCTGAACCTCCTGAACGGCATCTTCGTCGACCGGGCGCAGGCGCGCGCCATGGAGCAGAACTACGCGCGCCTCATCCGCCACCGCCCCGGCTTCACCGAGATCGTGCACGACTGCAAGCGGCTCATCATGGAGACCTCGATGGCCGCCGAGCTCAACACGCTCGCGCATCGCCTGAACACGATCTCCGAGAAGCACCGCGCCTCGCGCGACTTCACGCTGGGCGCCCTCACGCGCGCGCTCCGCGAGGTCATCGCGGCCTTCCCCGTGTATCGCACCTACGTGACCTCCGAGGGCATCACGGACCGGGACCGTGAGTACGTGCGCCGGGCGATCGCCACCGCGCGGCGCCAGGTGGCCTCGGCCGACGCCTCCATCTACGACTGGCTGGAGCGGGTGCTCACGCTCGACGCCCCCGAGCGCACGAGCGAGGCCGAGCGCCGCGAGCGGCTCGACTTCGTGATGCGCTTTCAGCAGATCACGGGGCCGGTGACCGCCAAGGGCTTCGAGGACACGGCCCTCTACCGCTTCAACCGCCTCGTCTCGCTCAACGACGTCGGCGGCGACCCGAGCCGGTTCGGCGTGACGCTGGCCGAGTTCCACGCCGACAACGCCGCGCGCGTGCGCCGCTCACCGCACGCCCTGTCCACCACCGCCACCCACGACACCAAGCGCGGCGAGGACATGCGGGCGCGCATCAACGTGCTGTCCGAGATCCCCGAGGAGTGGCGCCGCCACGTCGCCCTCTGGCAGCGGCTCAACCGCCGCCAGCGCGCGATGGTGGACGGTCGCGCCGTGCCGGGCGCCAACACCGAGTACCTGATCTACCAGACGCTGGTGGGCGCGTGGCCGGTCGACCTCGCCCGGCTGCGGGAGTATCTCTTGAAGACCGTCCACGAGGCCAAGACGCACACCTCGTGGATCAATCCCGACGTCCGCTACGACGGGGCCATCGTCGCCTTCGCGGAGGCGCTGCTCGATCCCACGCGCTCGCAGGCCTTTCTCGACGACTTCACCGCGTTCCAGGCGCGCGTCGCCCACTTCGGGGCCCTCAACGCGCTGGGGCAGACGCTGATCAAGATCACGGCGCCCGGGGTCCCCGACTTCTACCAGGGCACCGAGCTGTGGGACCTGAGCCTGGTCGACCCCGACAACCGCCGGCCGGTGGACTTCACGCTGCGCCGCCGCCTGCTCGGCGAGCTCGACCGCGCGCTCGCCGCCACCGCCGACCGTCCGGGCCTCGCGGCCGGCCTCGTCGAGGCCAAGGCCGACGGGCGGGTGAAGCTCTTCCTCGTCCGCGAGGCGCTGGCGTTCCGGCGCGCCCGCGCCGCCCTCTTCGCCGACGGCCAGTATCGGCCGCTGGAGACGCGCGGCACCTTCGCGGAGCACCTCTGCGCCTTTGCGCGCGTCGGCGAGGGCGGCGCGGCGCTCACGGTGGTGCCGCGGCTGCTCGCGCGCCGCGGCGTCGAGACGTTGCCCCTCGGCCGCGAGTACTGGCAGGACACGGCCCTGGTGGTGCCGGCCGACCTCGGCGCGCGCTTCGTCAACGCGCTCACCGGCGAGCGACTCGAGGCCCACGACGATGCCCTGCCGCTCGGCGACGTGCTCGCCCACTTCCCGGTGGCCCTCCTCGGCTCGGCGACCTAGATGCCCCTCACCGCGTCGCAGCCCTTCATCTTCACCGGCTGCGTGGAGGTCCGCCAGGCGCTCGACCATCGCGCCACCGACGAGCGCGAGCTGCTCGAGCGGCTGGAGGAGGTGCCGGCGGGCTCCGTCTTCTATCACACGCACGGCTACTTCCTGCGCCAGCGCGCGATCACCACCGTGTACGGCAACGACTTCGCGTCGTGGATGGCCACCCAGGTGCGCGATCAGGTGCTGGCCGAGCGGCTCGCCGTCGTCAACCCGTTCGAGTTTGCGAGCCTCGAGCACCTGCGCGAGGAGCTCGCCTCGATCATCCATGACCACCTCCGGCGCCTGTCCGCGGTGCCGCGCGTCGAGTTCGGCGAGCCCTTCTACTTCCAGCAGTCGCACATCGTCGAGGTCTCGCTGGGCGCGGGCGCCAACACGCTCGCGGAGTTCCGGGCGGGCCTGGCCAGCGTGGACGCCAGCGCGATCTACTTCCACATGGTGGAGGCACGCGCGCGCCTCGGCCGCCGCGCCGGCGACTTCGCGGAGTGGATCCGCACCTCGCTCGGCATGCCGGAGCTGGCCGACCGCATCGAGCGGATCGACACCTACATGACGAGCCTCGAGCGCGTCCGCGCGCGCGTGCTGGCGCTGGTCGACGCCGCGCTGGACGGGGGCGCGCGGTGATCCGCATCGAGGACTACCGCCGCGTGGCGCCGCCCGGCGTGGTGGACATCATCCTCACCCTCGCCGAGCGGGTGCGCGGCCGGCGCTTCCTGCATCTCTCCGGCGGGCGGTTCGGCTCCGGCCCCGCCGAGATCCTCCAGACCCTGGTGCCGATGATGTCCGACCTCGGTATCGACGCCGCGTGGGAGATCACCGGCGGCGACCCCGGCTTCTATGCGACGGCGGCCACCCTGCAGGCGGCCCTGCGCGGCAGCGAGCGCGTCCTCACCGACGAGGCGCTCGACCACTTCATCGAGATGAACCGCGTGAACGCCAAGAAGCTCGCGCTCGACGCCGACCTCGTGCTCGTGCACGACGTGCAGCCGGCCACGCTCGTCGAGCACCGCGCGTCACGCGGCCGCTGGGTATGGGCCTGCCACTTCGACGCCTCGCGGCCGCAGCGGCGCGCGTGGACGTTCTTCCGGCCGTTCATCAACCAGTACGACGCCGCCGTCTTCGCGCTGCCGAGCTTCAGCCGGCGCCTCGGCGTGCCGAAGTACGTGATCCATCCCTCCATCGACCCGCTCTCCGAGAAGAACCGCGAGCTGGCGCCCCGCGAGGTGGCCAGCGTCCTGCGTACGCTGTCGATCCCGCAAGACAAGCCGCTGCTCGTGCAGATCGGCGCCTTCACCGCGGCCGAGGATCCGCTGGGCGTCGTGAACGCCTACCGGCTGGTCAAGAAGCATCACGACGTGCGACTCGTCCTCGCCGGGACCTCGGGGGGCGAGCCGGACAGCCTGGAGATCCTCGGCGAGCTGCGCGAGACCGCGCAGGCCGATCCGGACGTCGTCGTGCGCGAGCTGCCACCCGACGCCTCGCTGCAGATCAATGCGCTGCAGCGCGCGGCCACCATCGTGCTGCAGAAGTCCGTGCGCGAGTCGTTCGGCCTGGGTGCCGCCGAGGCGATGTGGAAGGGCAAGCCGGTGATCGGCGGCTTCGTCGGCGGGCTGCCCCAGCAGATCGTGTACGACGTCACGGGGTACGTCGTGAGCTCGGTGGAGGGCGCGGCTTTCCGCCTGCGCCACCTGCTGAACGCGCCGGAGCTGATCGCGCGCATGGGTGCCGCCGGCCGCGAGCACGTGCGCCGCTCGTTCCTCATCACGCGCCACCTCGTCGACTACATGGCGCTGCTCATCCACCTCACCCCGTGAGCACCGACGTCGCCGTCGTTCTCCTCACCTACAACAACGCCGAGACGGTCAAGACGGTGGCCGCCGCCGCCGCGGCCGGTCTGGCGCAGCACTTTCCCGGCGTGAGCGCGACGCTCATCAACGCGGACGCGGGCTCCTCGGACGGCACGCCGGGACTGCTCGAGGCGGCCGGGCTGCCCATCGTGGTCGCGCACTACGAGCCGCCCGCCGGCGAGCGGGCGGCCGTGCCATTCCACGGCGTGCCCGGCCGCGGCGAGGGCCTGCGCGCGGCGTTCGCGGTCGCGCGCGATCTGCAGGCGCGCGCGTGCGTCGTGCTGGAGGCCGACGTCGTTTCCGTGGCCCCCGACTGGATCCGCGACCTCGCGGGGCCCATCCTCGGCGACAAGGCCGACTTCGTGGGCCCCGCCTACGCGCGCCACCGCTGGGAGGGCACCATCACGCGTCTGCTGCTGGCGCCCCTCGTGCGCGCGCTCTACGGCCGCCGCCTGCAGCAACCGTTCGGCGGCCAGCAGGCGCTCTCGGCGCGGCTGATCGATCACCTGCTCGTGCACCCGAAGTGGAACTGGTCGGGACGCGACGTGAGCGACCTCTGGATCACCGGCGCCGCCATCGCCGACGGCTTCGCGGTGTGGGAGGCGTGGCTCGGGCCTCACGCCGTGCGCTCGCGCACGCGCACCGCTGACCTGCCCACCATGCTTGCCGAGACGCTGGGCGCGATCTTCACGCTGATGGACCGCCATCAGGACCTCTGGCTCGAGGTACGGGGCAGCGAGCCGCTGCCGACGATCGGCACGCCGCGGGCGCCGCTCGTCGACCCGCGCCCGCTCGAGGTGGAGGCGATGCGCGACGCGTTCCGCCTGGGCGTGCGCGACCTCGGCGGGATCTGGGAGCTCATCCTGGCGCCCGACACGCTCGGCGAGGTGCTCGTGCTGGAGACGGCGCCGGCGTCCGCCTTTCGGTTCCCCGACGACCTCTGGGCGCGGATCGTCTACGAGTTCGCGCTCGGCCATCACTACGCCGTCGTCTACCGCGAGCACCTGCTGCGCTCGCTGGTGCCGCTCTACCTCGGTCGCACCGCCGCCTACGTCCAGGCGACACGCACGGCGACGGCGGAGCCCACCGAGCGGGCGCTGGAAGAGGCGGCCCTCGCCTTCGAGCGACAGAAGCCCTATCTCGTGGAACACTGGCGCTAACCATGCCGCCCGCGCGCAAGACCCGGCTTCCCGTCCGGAAGGAACCCGGCGCGCCCGCCCCGACGCGCAAGACGGCCGGGCCGCGGGGCGATCTGCCGCCCGCCGCCGATCTGCGCCGCACCGTGGTGATCGAGGCGATCGCGCCGAGCGTCGACGGCGGCCGCTATCCGGTCAAGCGCGAGGTCGGCGCCGTGTTCGAGGTCAGCGCCGACATCTTCAAGGAGGGCCACGACGTACTGGTGGCGTTCCTCCTCTACCGTCGCGCCGACGAGCGCGCGTGGCGCGAGACGCCGATGAGGTTCGTGGACAATGACCGCTGGGCGGGCGCGTTCACGCTGGCGGACAATGCGCGGTGGGTCTACACGATCGAGGCGCTCGCCGATCCGTTCCGCTCCTGGCAGGCCGATCTCGCCAAGCGCGTGGAGGCCGGCCAGGACGTGGCCAGCGAGCTGGCGGAGGGCGTGGCGCTGATCCGCGACGCCGCGCGGCGCGCGCGCGCCGGCGACCATCGTGACGCGCTGGCGGCCTACGCGCGACGGATCGAGCAGGCGCCCTCGCAAGCCGAGGCCGTCGAGATCGTGCGCGACGTGCGGCTCACGCACTTCATGGATGCGTACCTCGATCGGAGCGCGGCGACGCGCGCGGGGCGGGAGTTCGAGGTGATCGCCGACCGCGAGCGCGCGCGCTTCGCCGCCTGGTACGAGTTCTTCCCGCGCTCCAGCGGCGGCGAGGGCCGGCATGGCACGTTCAAGGATGCGGAGGCGCAGCTCGACCGCGCGGCCGCGATGGGCTTCGACGTCGTGTACCTGCCGCCGATCCACCCGGTCGGCCGCGCTCACCGCAAGGGCCGCAACAACGCGCTCACCGCTCAGCCCGGCGAGCCCGGCAGCCCCTGGGCCATCGGCGGCCCCGAGGGCGGTCACACCGCGATCCATCCCGACCTCGGCACCCTCGACGACTTCGATCACTTCGTGAAGGCGGCCGAGCGGCGCGGGCTGGAGGTCGCGCTCGACTTCGCGATCCAGGCCTCGCCCGACCATCCCTGGGTGCGCGAGCATCCGGAGTGGTTCTTCCACCGGCCCGACGGCACGATCAAGTACGCGGAGAACCCGCCCAAGAAGTACCAGGACGTCTACCCCGTCAACTTCGTCGGCGACGATCCGGGCCCGCTCTGGCAGGAGATGAAGCGCGTGATCGAGTTCTGGATCGCTCACGGCGTCAAGACGTTTCGGGTCGACAACCCTCACACGAAGCCCGTGCGCTTCTGGGAGTGGCTGATTCGTGCCGTGCAGGCCACCCACCCCGAGACCATCTTCCTGGCCGAGGCCTTCACGCGGCCGAAGATGATGAAGGTCCTCGCCAAGGCCGGCTTCACGCAGTCGTACACGTACTTCACGTGGCGCAACCACAAGCAGGAGCTGATCGAGTACTTCACCGAGATCACGCGGCCGCCCGTGGCCGATTACTTCCGCGGCAACCTCTGGCCCAACACGCCCGACATCCTGCACGAGACCCTCGTGAAGGGCGGACGGCCCGCGTTCCAGTCGCGCCTCGTGATGGCGGCCACCCTGTCGTCGCTCTATGGCATCTACAGCGGCTACGAGCTGTGCGAGAACGTGCCGGTGCGTGCTGGCTCCGAGGAATACCTCGACTCCGAGAAGTACCAGCTCAAGCCGCGCGACTGGGACGCGCCCGGCAATCTCGTCGACTACGTCACGCGCCTGAACCGGGTGCGGCGCGAGCACCCGGCGCTGCAGCGCTACGACAATCTGACGTTCTACGGCGCCGACGACCCCGCCGTGCTCTGGTACGGCAAGGCGCAGGGTGACGATCGGGTGTTCGTCGCCGTGAACCTCGATCCGTTCCAGACCCGTTCGTGCCTGGTGGACGTGCCGCTGGAGGCGCTCGGGATCGCGCCCGACCAGCCGTACCCGATGCGCGAGCAGTTCTCCGACGCGACGTACGAGTGGCGCGGCCCGCGCGGCTACGTCGAGCTCGACCCGCGGCGCGAGCCCGCCCAGATCTTCGTCCTGGAGAAGTAACCCTTGCCGGACTGGTATAAAGACGCCGTGTTTTACGAGGTTCACGTCAAGGCGTTCATGGACGCCGACGGCAACGGCGTCGGCGACTTCGCCGGGCTGACCAGCAAGCTCGACTACCTGCACGACCTCGGCGTCGACTGCCTCTGGATCCTGCCGATGTACCCGTCGCCCCTGCGCGACGACGGCTACGACATCGCCGACTTCTACGGCATCCACCCCTCGTACGGCAGCGTGGAGGATTTCCAGAAGTTCCTCGACGCCGCCCACGACCGCGGCCTGCGCGTCATCGCCGACCTCGTGATGAACCACACCTCCGACGCGCACCCGTGGTTCCAGGCCGCGCGCTCCGACGCCGCCTCGCCCTATCGCAACTACTACGTGTGGAGCGACACCGATCGTCGGTATCGCGAGGCGCGCATCATCTTCACCGACACGGAGAAGTCCAACTGGACCTTCGACCCGGTGGCGCGACAGTACTACTGGCACCGGTTCTTCAGCCACCAGCCCGACCTGAACTGGGACAACCCCGCCGTGCGCGGGGCCATGCTCGACGTGATGCGCTTCTGGCTCGATCGCGGCCTCGACGGCTTCCGCTGCGACGCCGTGCCGTACCTCATCGAGCGCGAGGGCACGAGCTGCGAGAACCTGCCGGAGACGCACGCCATCCTCAAGGAGTTCCGCCGCGTCATCGACGCCGAGTACGATGGCCGCGTGCTGCTGGCGGAGGCCAACCAGTGGCCGGAAGACGTGCGGCCCTACTTCGCCGACGGCGACGAGTTCCACATGGCGTTCCACTTCCCGCTCATGCCACGTCTGTACATGGGCGTGCGCCGGGAGGACCGCCTGCCGATCACCGACATCTTCACGCACACGCCCGCGATCCCCCCGCACTGCCAGTGGTGCCTGTTCCTCCGCAACCACGACGAGCTGACGCTCGAGATGGTGACGAACGAGGAGCGGGACTACATGTATTACGCGTACGCCTCGGACCCCTCGATGAAGCTGAACCTCGGGATCCGCCGGCGGCTGGCGCCGCTGATGGACAACGATCGCCGGCGCATCGAGCTGCTGAACTGCCTGCTGCTCACGCTGCCCGGCAGCCCGATCATCTACTACGGCGACGAGATCGGCATGGGCGACAACGTCTACCTCGGCGACCGCAACGGCGTGCGGACGCCGATGCAGTGGTCGGACGACCGCAACGCGGGCTTCTCCTCGGCCGACCCCGGCGCGCTCTACCTGCCCGTGGTCACCGATCCCGCGTACCACTACCAGGCGGTGAACGTGGCCGCGCAGGAGAAGAACCCGGCGTCGCTGCTGAACACGATGCGGCGGCTGATCGCCGCCCGGAAGCGCTCGCCGGTCTTCGGCCGCGGCACGATCGAGTTTCTCCGGCCGCGCAACCAGGCGGTGCTCGCGTATCTCCGAGCGTGGCGCGACGAGACGCTGCTGATCGTCGCCAACCTCTCGGCGCGCACGCAGCCGGTCGAGCTCGATCTGGTGGCGCACGAGGGCTCGATCCCCGTCGAGATGCTCGGGGGCAGCCGCTTTCCCGTCATCGGCCGCGCGCCATACTTCCTGAGCCTCGGCCCTCACGGCTACTACTGGTTCCGGCTCGAGCGGCGAGAGGAACGGCCGGTGCGCTACGGCATCGAAGACACAGCCATATGAGTGATGGGAGGGCTTGATGGGGGGCCCCGAGATGGCCCGGCAGACCTGATGGGGGGCCCCGAAATGGCCCCCCAAACCCCCCAACGCTCGGGGCGCCCCGGGGAACCCGGGCCGCCCCTCGATCTCGCGGCCTGGCTCGCGCGGCAGCGGTGGTTTGCGGGGAAAGCGCGGCGCATCGTCGGTACGACGGTGGACGACCGGCTGCCGGTCGGTGGCGCTACGCTCTGCGTGCTCCGGGTCGGCCTCGACGACGGCTCGGTGGACCGCTACGTGGTGGCCCTCGGCCGCGGAGCGGACGTGGTCGACGCGCTCGATGACCCGGAGTTCTGCCGTGCGCTGCTGGATGTCGTCGCGCGCGCCAGCGAGATACGCGGCGAGCGCGGCAGGCTGACCGGCCGCCGCGGCCGCGCGTTCGTCCCCACGCTCGGGACCGCGGCGAGCGTGCGCCGGATCGCCGGCGAGCAGAGCAACACCTCGGTCGTCTTCGGCGAGGCGCTGATCATGAAGGTGTTCCGCCGGCTGGCCGACGGCCTCAATCCCGACCTCGAGATCACGCGCTTCCTCACCGAGCACACCTCGTTCGAGGGCACCCCGCGCCTGGCCGGCGCCCTCGAGTACCTCGCGCGCGACGGCGGCGTGGCGACGCTGGCCGTGCTCCAGGAGTTCGTCGCCGACGGGCGCGACGGCTGGCGCTTCGTGCTCGAGCGGCTCGCCGCCGGCGACCGTGCGCTCGTCGCGCTGACGCGGCTCGGCGAGCGCACCGGCCAGCTGCACGCGGCGCTGGCCACTCCCACCGCCGATGCGGCCTTCGGCGCCGAGCCCATCACGGCAGCCGACGTGGCCGCGTGGGCCGTCGGCGTGCGGCGCCAGGTGGCGGCCGCGCGGGAGGCGGCGCGCGGACACGCGCTGCCCGACGTGCCCGACGTCGGCGGCCCGGCCGGGCTCGGCAGTCTCGTCGGGCGCGTGAAGATCCGCCACCACGGCGACTTTCATCTGGGCCAGACGCTCGCGATCGGCGACGGGCGCGACTTCGCGATCATCGACTTCGAGGGCGAGCCGCTGCGCCCGCTCGAAGAGCGCCGCCGCAAGCACACGCCGCTGCGCGACGTGGCGGGCATGCTGCGCTCGATCGGTTACGCGGCGGCGAGCGCCCGCCTGGCGGCGGTCGAACACCGGCGTTGGGAGACCGACGCGCGCGCGGCGTACCTGAGCGCGTATCGCGCGGCGACGGCCGGGGCGCGCTTCGTGCCCGAGTCCGACGACGCGTTCGCGCGCGTGCTCGCGGTGCTGGAAGTGGAGAAGGCGGCCTACGAGGTCGTCTATGAGGCGAACAACCGGCCCGACTGGGTCGCGATTCCCCTCGCCGGCTTCGTCAGCGCGACAGCTTCGCTCGGTCGGCCGGCTGGGGCGGCGTGAACACCATGCTCACGGCCGACCACGCCTCCTTGTCGAAGATGACGACCAGCCCCTCCTCGTAGAAGAACGAGTCGCCGCCAGGGTCCGTGCTGACGCCCGTGGGCCGCCCCCAGCCGGTGAGGATCGTGTCGCGCGTGAAGACGCCGGGATGGGGCTCGAGCCGGAAGGAGCGGACGAGGTCACGCCTGAACCCGCCGGCCTGGAGCAGCCCGAAGTCCACGACCATGCGGGTCATGCCCATCGGCGCCTCCGCGCCCTCGTAGATCCAGCTCGTCGTGTCGTAGCTCTCGATCTTCTGGTTCTCCGTGCGCGTCGGGCCGCCGTACTGCGCGCGCACGCTCTCCATCGTGCTCGTGGCCGGCGCGATGGTGCCCCACTCGGAGCCGGCGGCCGATCCGGCGACGAGCGCATGCAGCGCGACGATGGCGGCGGCGAGGCGGCGCAGGTCAGAACCCCAGCGCGACGCCGTCGCCGCGCGGATCGGCGCCGCCGAGCATCGTGCCGTCGCGAAAGCTGATCGCGTGCGCTTGGCCGGTGCGCGTGAAGAATTCGGCCGCCGGCTTGATCGGGTGGCCCTTGCGGACGAGGCCGGCCACCACCGTGCGCGGCAGCCGGCTCTCGAGGTGGATCGTCTCCGTCGGCTCGCCGGGCAGGAAGGCGCCGATGAGGAAACGCGGCCGCTCGATCGCTTCTTGAGGATCGAACCCGTAGTCGAGCAGGTTGGTGAGAATCTGCACGTGGAACATCGCCTGCCCGTTGCCGCCCATCGTCGACAGCGCGTGCACCGGACGCTCGTCGCGCGTGACGATCGAGGCGACCAGCGTGTGGAACGGCCGCTTGCGCGGCGCGAGCACGCTGGGATGCCGCGGCTCGAGCTGGAAGTGGCGGCCGCGATTCTGGAGCAGGACGCCGCAGCCGGGAACGACGATGCCCGAGCCGAAGCTGTTGAACAGGCTCTGGATGACGCTGGCCACGTTGCCGTGGCGGTCCGCGACGACGAACCCGGTCGTGTCGCCCTCCGGCTCGCCCGCGGCGTACGCCTGCGCCTTGCGCGCGTCGAACGCCGCGCAGCGCCGTGCCGCGTATTTCTTGTCGAGCAGCTCGGCGACCGGCACGCGGGCCTGCGCCGGGTCTCCGATCCAGCGGTCGCGGTCGGCGTACGCCAGCTTCACGACCTCCAGCAGCAGGTGCAGGTGCTGCACGGAATGCAGCGGGCGCCGCGCGAGGGGAAAACGCTCCAGGATGTTGAGCGCGATGAGGGCGGCGAGGCCCTGCGTCGGCGGCGGCGTCTGGAACACGCGGAAGCCGCGGTAGCTCGTCGCGATCGGCTCATCCCACTCGCCCGTGTGCTCGGCGAGATCCGCGGGCGTGAGGAAGCCGTCGGCGGCCATCCGGTCGGCGATGGCCCGGCCGACCCGGCCCGTGTAGAAGAGGTCGGGGCCCTCGGCGCCGAGCGCGCGAAGCGTCCGCGCCAGGTCGAGCTGCACGAGCGGCTCGCCGAGCGCGGGGGCGCGCCCGGCCGGGCGGAACACGCGATGCCACTCCGCGTCCGGCGTGAGGCCCGCGAACTCGTCGATGGATTGGCTCGTGAGCGACGACGTCGGAAACCCCTCCGCGTAGTGGATGGCCGGTCCGAGCAGCTCGGCGAGCGGGCGCGTCCCGAAACGCTCGAGCAGCATCCCCCAGCCGCGCACGCAGCCGGGCACGCTCACGGTCATGGCGCCCACCACGGGCAGCGCGGCCGCGCCGCGGCGCCGCAGCTCCTGCAGCGAGGCGCGCGAGCCGGAGCGGCCCGCGCCGTTCAGGAAGTGGACACGCCGCGTGGCCGCTTCGTAATAGAGGACGAAGATGTCGCCGCCCACGCCGCACATGTTGGGCTGCGTCACGGCGAGCACGGCGTTGGTGGCGATGGCGGCGTCGGCGGCGGTACCGCCCGCGCGCAGCACGTCCAGGCCCGCGACCGTCGCGTAGGGATGCGCCGAGGCCACCATGCCGTCGCGGCCGAGGGCCACCGGGCGATGCGCGTAGCCGATGCGGGGCACGCTCACGCCTCCCGGAACAGCCGCGTGATCTCGTCCTGCGGGAAGACGGGCATCGGCCACGACTTCGTGCCGTCCACGAGCCTCACGCCCTGCGCGCGATCCACCACCTGGCCGATGAAGTGGCAGTCGATCGACTCGCGCGCGAGCGCGTGGATGACCATGCCCGCCTCGGCGGGATCGAGCGTCATGAGGAGCGCGCCGGAGGCGATGGTGCCGAGCGGGTCGAGGCCGAACGCCTCGCAGAGCAGCTTGCCCTCCGGCAGCACCATGATGCGGTCGCGGTCGACGCGCAGCCCGACGCCCGCCGCGTCGGCCAGCTCGTGCAGCGCCGTCGCGATGCCGCCCTCCGTGGGATCGTGCATCGCGTGGACGCTCGCCAGCTCGCAGGCCAGCTCCGCCTCGGGACGGACGCTGATGCCCGGCGTTCGGAGAAAACCCTTCGCGCGTCGGATGGTCGCCGCCGGCACGCCGCGCGCGCGCAGCTCGGCCTCCTTCTCGCGCGCGATGATGGCCGCGCCCTCGAGCGGCACGCCCTTGGTCAGCACGATCGCGTCGCCGACGCGCGCGCCGCCGGTCGTCACCAGCTTGTCCTTCGCGACCTCCCCGAGCATCGTGCCGGCCACGATGGCCCGGTCCAGGCCGTGGGTGACCTCCGTGTGGCCGCCGACCAGCGCGACCTCCAGGTCCTCGCACGCCGCGGCCAGCTGGGCGAACAGGGCGCGCACGCTCTCCTCGTCCGTCGTGCGCGCGGGCAGCAGGAGCGTGGCGAGAAACCAGCGCGGCGTGGCACCGCGCACGACGATGTCGTTGGCGTTGACGTGCAGCGCGTACCAGCCGAGGTCGTCGGTCGCGAACGTGATGGGGTCGGCCGTGGCCACCAGGTAGCGATCGCCGAGGTCGATCACGGCGGCGTCCTCGCCGACGCGCGGACCCACCACCACCCGTGGATCGCGCGGCACGTGCTTGTCGAGGACCGCCTGCAACAGCTCGCCGGGAAGCTTCCCGAGTGGCAGGAGCGGCATCGCGCCTCGTAGTATACCGCCGTGACGCGGCGCCTCATCGTGGAGTGCGTGCCGAACGTCAGCGAGGGCCGCGACCCGGCGCGCCTGGCGCGTGTCGCGGCCGCCGTGCGCGCCACGCCGGGCGTCACGCTCGCCGACGTCCACGCCGACCCCGATCACCACCGCTCGGTCTTCACGTTCCTCGGCGAGCCCGCCACCGTCGCCGCCGGCGCGGTCGCGCTGGCCGACGCGGTGCTGGCCGAGATCGACATGCGCGAGCATCGCGGCATCCACCCCCGCATCGGCGCGCTCGACGTTCTGCCGTTCGTGCCGCTGTCGGACACCCCGATGAGCGTGGCCGTCACGCTCGCGCACGCGGTGGGGGCGACGCTCGCGACGCGCCACGCGCTGCCCGTCTACTACTACGGCGAGGCGGCGCGGCGTCCCGAACGGCGCGCGCTGCGCGAGCTGCGCCACGGCGAGTACGAGGGGCTGGCCACGCGCCTCAGCGTGGAGGAGGGCCGTCCCGACGACGGACCCGCGCGCTTCGATCCGCGCCGCGGGGCCGTCCTCGTCGGCGCGCGCGGCGTCCTCGTCGCCTACAACGTCTGGCTCGCGAGCGACGACCTCGCCGCCGCCCGCGCGATCGCGCGCGAGGTGCGCGCCAGCGGCGGCGGACTGCCGGCCGTGCAGGCGCTGGGCCTGCCGCTGGCCAGCCGGGGTCGCGTGCAGGTCTCGATGAACCTGCTCGATCATCGCGTCACGCCGATCCCCGCCGCCTACGATCGGGTGGCGCAGGCGGCGGCGCGGCGCGGGATCGCGATCGAGCGCGCTGAGCTGGTGGGGCTGGCGCCGCGGGCCGCGTTCGCCGGACGCGCGCCGGCCTCGGTGGGCCTGTCGGAGTTCACGAGCGCGCAGGAGCTGGACGTCCATCTCGCCCGCGCCGCGGGATAGAAACCTGTCGGGGTATCGAGGGGTTTAGAGGAGCGCCCCGGCAAAGCCGGGTCGCTCCGAACGCTGGGGGGGTTTGGGGGGCCATTTCGGGGCCCCCCCATTTTCAGGGGCGCGCGGCCAGCAGCTTCAGGAGATCGGCGGTGAGATCGTAGAGCTGCGCGCAGCCCGTCGGCCCGCCAAGGTGCAGCTGGATGCGCCGGCGCAGCCCCTCGTCGACCGTCTCGCCGAGCAGCGCGCCGATCTTGCGCTGCGGCTCCGAGCAGATGCCCATGTACGGCAGGCGCGGCGTGACGTGCTCGGCTTTCACGATGCGGCCGCCGGCGTCGATCTCGTAGGTGATCTCGAAGCCGTGACAGTTGTCGTGCATCGAGTGGAAGAGCGCCAGGCCGCCGTCGCGGCGCTCGAGCCGCGCGACCTTGCGGCGCTCGAAAACGCCCCGCTGGCCCGGGCGCGGGCTGTAGAGATCCGGCTGCATCGGCGACGCGATCGTCCGCGTGCCGAACAGCGCGCGGCCCGCGTCGCTGTAGGTGAAGCAGGAGTCGGGCAGGTCCGCCCAGCCGGTGGTGTCGAGCTGCCAGCACTCCCACGGGTCGCCGCCGGCGGCGCGCTCCGCGCGCTCGCGCGGGAACTTCGCCACCTGGCGCGCCAGCCGCGCCACCTCGATGACCGCGTCGACCGCGAGGGCGGCGCCCGCACCGCCGCCCGTGGCCTGCGCCGCGCGCCGGGTGAGACCGCCGACCATCGCCGCCCCGGCCAGCGACGTCACCCCGGCCGTCACCGCGGGCGCGACGTCGCCCCGGAGCGTGCGGCAGCGCGCGGCGCGGATCGCGTAGTCCGGCGACGGCGTCGCGACGATCTCCACCTCGAGCGCGCGCTCCGGGTCCTCCAGGCGCACGGTGTGAGTGAAGGCGTCGTCGTGCGTGTTGTCCACCCGGCCGGTCGTCACGCGCTCGTAGCGGCCGCGGCCGCGCAGCAGCACCGGCTCCATCATCGCCCGGGCTGACCCGTCCCCATCGGGGTCGAGCCGCCGGCGAGATACTTCTCGGGCTCGCGGTCGAACTTCTGCTTGCAGCCCACCGCGCAGAAGTAATAGGTCTGGCCCTTGTACGACGACTGCGCCGCGGCCTTCGCGGGCTCCACGGTCATCTTGCAGACGGGGTCTATCATATTCGCCCTCGGAGCGCCTCAGCGGCTTCGGCGCTCGAGGGTCGCCACCGCTTCAGGCGGAGAGAGTTGGTGACCACGGACACGGACGAGAATGCCATGGCGGCGCCGGCGAGGATCGGCGAGAGCAGCACGCCCCAGAGCGGGTAGAGCAGCCCCGCCGCCACCGGGATCAGCACGACGTTGTAGCCGAACGCCCACCCGAGGTTCTCCTTCACGATGCGGATCGTGCGCCGCGCGAGATCCACGGCGGCCACGACGCCGCGCAGGTCGCCGCGCATCAGCGTCACGTCGGCCGCCTCGATCGCGACGTCGGTGCCCGAGCCCATCGCGATGCCGACATCGGCACGCGCCAGGGCCGGCGCGTCGTTGATGCCATCGCCCACCATCGCCACGCGCCGGCCGGACTCTCGCAGCCGCGCGATCTCGCGCGCCTTGTCCTCGGGCAGGATCTCCGCGAGCACGCGATCGATCCCGGCCGCGCGCGCGATGGCCGCCGCCGTTCGCCGGTCGTCGCCGGTCAGCATCGCGACCTCGATCCCACGCGCACGCAGCGCGGCCGCGACCGCGGCCGCCTCGGGCTTGAGGGTGTCGGCGACGGCGACGAGGCCGAGCGGGCGGAACGCGACGGCGAGGTAGACGACGGTCTTGCCGGCCTGCGCGAGTGCCTCCGCGCGCGGCGCCAGCGCCGTCACGTCCACGCCGCGCGCCTCCATCAGCGCACGGCTGCCGAGCAGCAGGCGGCCTTCCGGCGCCAGCGCGTCGATCCCCTGTCCCGGCACCGTCGAGAACTCCGCGACCGCCGGCATCGGCAACCCGCGCTCCTTCGCGCGCGCGACGATCGCCTCGCCGATGGGATGCTCCGAGCCCTGCTCGGCGGCGGCCGCGAACGCGAGGACGTCATCCTCGGCGACGCCCGGCGCCGGGATCACGTCGGTCACCGTGGGCCGGCCGAGCGTCAGCGTGCCCGTCTTGTCGAACACCATCATGTCCACGCGCGCGAGCGTCTCGAGCGCCTCCGCGCTCTTGACGAGGACGCCGAGCTCGGCGCCGCGGCCGGTGGCGACCATGATCGCGGTGGGCGTCGCCAGGCCCATCGCGCAGGGGCACGCGATGACCAGCACGGCCACCGCGTTCGTGAGCGCGTAGAGGATGGACGGCGACGGGCCGAACGCCCACCAGCCGACGAACGTGGCGGCGGCGATCACGAGCACCACCGGCACGAAGACGGCGGCCACGCGGTCCGCGAGGCGCTGGATCGGCGCGCGCGAGCCCTGCGCCTCCTCGACCAGCCGAACGATACGCGCCAGCGTGGTCTCGGCGCCGACGCGCGTGGCGCGGAACACGAACGATCCGGTGCGATTGACGCTGCCGCCGACAACGGGCGCGCCCGGGGCTTTCTCCACCGGCAGGCTCTCGCCCGTCAGCATCGACTCGTCGACCGCCGACGCGCCTTCGATGACCTCGCCGTCCACGGGCACGCGCTCGCCGGGCCGGATCCGCACGAGGTCGCCGACGACGACCTCGGCCGTCGGCACGTCGACCTCGATGCCGTCGCGCAGCACGCGCGCCGTCCGCGGAGCCAGCGCCACGAGCCGCCGGATGGCCTCCGACGTCCGCCCGCGGGCGCGCGCCTCGAGCCAGCGCCCGAGCACGACGAGCGTGATCACGACGGCCGCCGTCTCGTAATAGGGCATCGCGCCGAGGGCCATGAAGGCGTGGGGCCGGAGCGTGACGGCGAGGCTGAAGAAGTACGCCGCGTTGGTGCCGAGCGAGACCAGCGTCGACATGCTCGCGCTGCGATAGCGCAGGTCGTGCAGGAACCCGCGATGAAAGTCGGCGCCCACCCAGAACTGCACCGGCGTGGCCAGCAGCAGCAGCGTCCAGGGGTTCGCGAGCCATGCCGGCGCCCACGGAAAGATCTCGCGCATGCTGCCGAGAACGATCGGGATCGAGAGCACGACGCCGACCAGCACGCGGGCGCGCAGGCGTCGCTGCTCCGCGGCGCGCGCGGCCTGCTCGCGGTCGTCCGGTGCTCCGCCCGGGGCGGCGGGCGCGGGCGCCTCCGCCAGCTCATACCCCGCCGCGGCCACCGCGGAGGCCAGCGCCGCCGCGTCGGCGCGCGCCGGGTCTCCGTCGACGGTCGCGCGCTCGGTGGCGAGGTTGACCGAGGCCGCGTCGACGCCGGGCACGCCGCGCAGCGCGCGTTCCACCTTGCCCACGCAGGCCGCGCAGTGCATGCCGCGGACGGCGAAGGTGCGCTTGTCCATCAGCGGCCGCCGAAGCGCGCGAACACGTCCAGCAGCTCCTCGATCTTCTGCTGGCGATCGTTGCGGCTGCCCGAGCGCATGGCGTCGGCGACGCACGACTCGATGTGCCGGCCGAGCAGGAGCTTCTGGCACTGCTCGAGCGCGCCCTGCACCGCGGAGATCTGCAGCAGGATGTCCACGCAGTAGGCGTCGTTCTCGAGCATGCGCTGCAGCCCCTGCACCTGGCCCTCGATCCGCCGCAGCCGGCCGCGCGCCTTGCCCTTGGTCTCCTCGTTGAGCATCCTATACCCCCAGGGGGTACTATCCGCCCGGGGCCGACGGCTGTCAAGCGCCGCGCGGCACCCGCAGGCGCAGGGCGCCGGGCTCGACGGTCAGGACGACGGGCGTGGCGCCGACGGGCTCGCCGTCGAGGTGCATCGGCAGCGGCACGGGCCCACTGATGGCCACGCGCCGAGCTCGATGGACGGCCACGCGCGGGTTCCGCAGGTGCCTGCCGGAGTAGATCGTCGGCAGCCAGCGGAGCAGCTCCAGGCGGCCGAGGGCGCCGAGCACCACGACGTCGAACGCGCCGTCGGCGGGATCGGCGTCCGGCGCGATCATCATCCCGCCACCGAACCAGCGCCCGTTGGCGGCGACGACGGCGGTGATCGGGGCCGCCGGCGCCGCCACGCCGTCGAGCTCGAGGACGGCGGGCATCGGCCGATGCAGGTGCACGCTCGCGATCACGGTGAGCAGGTAGGGCAGCGTGCCACGCGCGCGCACGGACGCCGCGCGGCGGGCCACGGCGGCGTCGAATCCCGCGCCGGCGGCGATCGTGAACCAGCGCCGCCGGCCGTCCGCCCACTCCGCGCGGCCGAGGTCGAAGCTGCGGTCGCGGCCGTCCACGAGCGCGCGCACGGCGGCGGCCGGGTCGCGCGGCACGCCGAAGTTGCGGCAGGCGTCGCGGCCGCGCCCGGTGAGCACGGCGCCGACCGGCATCCGTCCACCCGCGGCGCGCACGCCGTTGACGACCTCGTTGAGCGTGCCATCGCCGCCCACGGCCACCACGAGCGGCGCGCCGGCGGCCGCGGCCTCGCGCGCCAGCCGCTCGCCGTCGCCGGGCCCGCGCGTCTCGGCGTGCTCGGCGGGCAGGGTGGCGTCGACGAGGTCGCGCAGCCGCCGCCACGCGCGGGCCGTACGGCCGCCGCCCGCGGCGGGATTGACGACGACGAGGGCGCGCCTCACTCGAAGAGCGAGATCTGGAGCGCGGCCGCCGCCGTCGCGGCGCGGGCTCGCGCGCGGGCCCGGGCGGCCTTCGACATCAGCTTGCGGGGCTTCTCCGGCGGCGGCGCCGCCTTCGGCAGCTTCCAGCCCTTCTGGTGCGCGATGCGCTCGCCCTGCTTGATCAGCAGCATGTCGACGAGCCGCGCGAGGGGATTTCTCAGAAGGGCGAGGTACTTCTCCCAGTACTTCGGCGAGTGCGCCAGCGTGCGCATCTGGTCGAGGGCCAGCGTGAGCGCCGCCCGATCGCCCTTCTTCGCGGCCAGCCGCAGATCGCCCATGATCTTCTGGCCGCTGATCCGCGACGGCGCCGTCTTCGCCATCCGCGCGGGATGCTATCACGAAGCCCGGCCACCGAACGCGTCAGCGACACCTCAGCGCAGCCGGATGTCGTAGTCCTCGCGGTGCTCCTGCCTGTCCACCGGCTGCACGATCACCTTGACGTCCAGC
>Ga0137418_10000945_pt1 | contig 26673 bp, 21 predicted proteins | sample CZODoug3_1_2_16f_FD_122242 | JGI IMG/M metagenome (GOLD analysis project Ga0137418, IMG submission 122242) | Vadose zone soil fungal communities from Angelo Coast Range Reserve, California, USA - CZODoug3_1_2_16fungal (Hybrid Assembly) | ecosystem: Environmental > Terrestrial > Soil > Vadose...
GCCCGCAAACAGGGCCTGGCTGACGTGATTCCAGAGAAGCGCGCCAAACGCAATACGGTGCAAATCACTCTGGCATCGCTGGTGCTGATGGATGCGCGGGGAAAGACCCTGCTGCTTGCTCCGCCAAAGTCCGCCAGAAAATCCGCGGCAGCGGATGACATTCACGCACTGGTTTCACGAATGTGGCATTTTCCAACCCTCGCTGTGCCGCGGGGCCAAGCCGCTGCGGCGCTCGCGAAATTTGTGGAAGAGTCGTTATTCGCCGGTCGAGCATTTCGTGCGGAACTGCTTCCGCTGAAAAAAGTCCGGCATGCCGTAACGTATCGCTCGATTACGATTTTTCCATTCCGGGCAGACGTAGAGAAACTGCCGCGGGTTCCCGGCGCAAAGTCCTTTCCGCTTGCAAACGTTTCCGCGCTGGCCATTTCCAATCTGACTCGCAAAATAGCTCGCGCCGTCCTGGCGTCAAAATAAGAGCTTCTCTTTATCCTTAGGCGTCGGCGCAACCGTCCGCCTCCTCCCGAGTGTTATCCTGAAAACTCAACCGATGGCCTCTTCCGTCACCACCCCGGCGCAGCCACTTCCCGCGGAGCAATTCTTCCGCGCGGCCGTATTTTTTCTGGTTTTGACCTCGACGCTCACGCTCGTCAGCACGGGGAAACTCGACCTCCTGACCACTCTGGTGGCGCCCCTGGCGATTCTCTACAAAGGATTCCGCTGGTGGCGCGGTCATAGCGCCGAGTTGAAACAAACCACCGCAACGCGGCTCGTCCTCGCCTACGTCTTCCTCTTCCCGCTCGATGCGCTTTTCCTCTCGCGCAACCTGGCCAGCGGCACGTCAAACAGCGCTCTCTACGCGGTCTTGCTCGCTGCCGTGCATTTTCTCCTGTTTGTCACCGTGCTGCGGCTGTATAGCGCCGTCACCGATCGCGACGCCATGTTCCTGGCCATGCTTTCGTTTGCGGCAATTCTCGCCTCCGCGATCTTCACCGTGGACCCCAATTTCTTCTTCCTGTTTGCCGTTTACCTGCTGTTCGGGGTTGCCACGTTCTTAAGCCTGGAAATCCGCCGCGGAGCGCGTGGAGCGGTCTTTCCACCGGTTCAAGGGACACCTTCTCGGGAACGGCGATTCCACGGGGCGATGTCGCTCGCGGCGGTGAGCGTCACGGCTGGCGCGATCTTTTTCGGTTCCATGCTCTTTTTCTTCTTCCCGCGGTTCAGCGCCGGTTATTTCGCGCGCACCGGCTTCCAGCCTTCGCTGATGACGGGGTTCACGGACAGCGTGGAACTCGGGCGCATCGGCGAACTCAAGAAAGACTCTTCGGTGGTGATGCGGGTGAAGACCGGAACTCAGGTGAACTATCCGATGTTGCGTTGGCGCGGAATCGCTCTTTCCACCTTTGATGGAAGACGCTGGTACTCGCAGGAAAAACGGCCGGAGTTGCACGACGCGGGACAAGACGGCTGGATTCTGCTGGGTTCGCGGCTTGATGTGAAGGTACCGGTCGTCGCCGAACTCCAGTTTATTGTCTTGCTCCAACCACTCGCGAGCGACTCCCTGTTCGCGCCAGCGCAGGTGATGGGATTGCGGGGGAATTTCTCGAATGACGCGGGCACCTACTATGGATCGGCGCGGCGCAGCACGCTGAGGATGGATTTGGCCGGCTCCATTTACAACCCTGCCCGAAATTATTCGCAGGTTCGATACGAAGGATTTTCTCTTTTGCCGGAAGCGCGGCCGCTGAAAGCGCGAACAGCAGGCACGGAATATCCGGAGGACATCCGAAAACTGTATTTGCAATTGCCGCCGAAACTGGATCCCCGCATCCCGCAGCTGGCGCAGAAAATCACTGCGGCGGCTGGGAATCCGTACGATAAGTCGGTTGTCCTCGAAAGTTACCTGCGCCGGAATTTCGGTTACACGCTAAACCTCGCGGGAAAACCCGGCGCGGATCCTTTGGCGCAGTTTCTTTTTGTGACCAAGGCCGGGCACTGCGAATATTTCGCCTCGGCCATGGCGGTGATGCTCAGGACGCTGGGGATTCCTTCGCGCGAAGTGAACGGCTTCCTGCCCGGCGAGTTTAACGATGTCGCCGGCGACTACATCGTCCGCGCAAGCGACGCTCACAGCTGGGTGGAGGCGTACTTTCCCGGCAGCGGGTGGATTACGTTCGACCCAACGCCGGCGGCTAACGTTTCCGAAGGTGGCCTGTTTTCGCGGCTGAATCTCTATCTGGACTGGATGCAGTTGAACTGGAACGAATGGGTGGTCAACTACGACTTTGCTCACCAGATCCAGATGGCGAAGAACGTCCGGCAGAATTCCACGGACTATTCCGAGTCCTTGCGACGCTGGTTCCGGCGCATGCAAGAGCGCGGAATGACCGGGCTCACCGAGTGGCAGCGGGGGCACCGCTACTTGAGCTTGGTCTTTCCGGTGGCACTGGTGTTTCTGCTGGTCGTGCTTCGTTTCGACTGGATTCGCTCCTTTGCCCGTTGGCTGACCCTTGCGTTGCAGATAAGGCAGTCGAAGGCGCTCAGAAACAACCCGCAACTTGCTTCCCGGCTGTACGCGGAAATGTTGCGTGTACTCGAGAAGCGAGGGTACGCCCGCGCGGAAACCCAAACGCCGGGAGAATTTGCAGCGACACTCTCCCTCCAACCCAGCCTCCGTTCCGCAGTCAGCGAATTCACTTCCCTCTACGCCGAAGCGCGCTTCGGCGGAGCAATTTGCGACGCCTTTCGCCTGCGCGCCCTCCTCGAGCAGATCCGTTCCTCTACATAGCCGCCACCTTCAGTGCCTGCCCTGACGAAGGAAGGGTGGACCCTCTTGCCTTTGTAGCGGCCGCCGTCTGCGGCGGGCGGGCCTTGTGGGGTCTCCAAGGTCCAAATGCACTGGCGTGGGACCGGACATGCTAAAATTGGAAGATTGGCGTAAAGGCGCCATTCTCCCTGTATGCCTAAAGTTGGTTTTATATCGCTCGGATGCCCCAAAAACCTCGTGGACAGCGAGGTCATGATGGGCATTCTTGCACGCGAAGGCTACGAACTGACGCCGCGCGCCGATGACGCCGAAATCCTCGTGGTCAACACGTGCAGCTTCATCGAGCCTGCTCAAAAAGAATCCGTCGACGCTATCCTCGAAATGGCGGAGCACAAGAAATTCGGCTCGGCGAAAAAGCTTATTGTCGCCGGCTGCCTGGTGGAACGCTATCGCGACCAGATCCTCGAACAGATTCCAGAGGTGGATGCCGTTGTCGGCACGGGTGAAGTCGAGCGCATCATCGAAGCCGTCGAAGGCGACCTCAAGGTTCTGCCCGCGCAACCCCCGGCATTTCTCTATCACGATTTGACGCCGCGGATCGTCACCACGCCGAAGCATCAGGCCTACATCAAAATCGCCGAAGGCTGCGATCACCCCTGCACGTTCTGCATTATTCCGCAGCTCCGCGGTAAATTCCGCAGCCGCAGGTTTGAATCGGTGGTGCGCGAAGCGGAGAACCTGGCCGCATCCGGCGCGCGAGAAGTCACGCTGATCGGCCAAGACACCACCTCTTATGGCGAAGACCTCGGCTTGCGCGATGGCCTCGCGCAACTCCTCGAGCGCCTGGCGCAAGTGGAAGACCTGCTGTGGGTCCGTTTTCTCTACGCCTATCCGAACCGCGTAACCCAAAAGATGCTCGAGACCCTTGCGGCGCACGAACGGCTGGCGAAATACATTGATATGCCGCTGCAACATGCCAGCCGCAACGTGCTGGCGCGCATGAAGCGTGGGTCGCACGGCGATGCCTTCCTGAAACTGCTGGAACGGATGCGCGCGACAATTCCCGGCGTTGCATTGCGCACCAGCTTCATCGTCGGCTTCCCCGGCGAAACCGAAGTGGATTTTCAGGAACTCTACGATTTTGTCGCTGCTGCCAAACTCGACTGGATGGGCGTGTTCGAATATTCGGACGTGGACAACGCCGGAAGCTTCTCGCTGGACGGCAAGGTCGACGCCGAAACCATCAACGATCGCCGCAACCGCCTGATGGCGCTGCAAAAGAAAATTTCCCGTGAAAATCTCCGCAAGCTGAAAGGCCGCACGGAAACAGCCCTTGTAGAGGGTCCTTCGAAAGATAATCCTTTGGTCTGGGAAGCCCGCCTGGAATCGATGGCCCCGGACATCGACGGCAAGCTCTACCTGACCGACATCGAATTGCCGGACGGCGAAGTGGCAGCATCGGGCGACGTGGTAAGCGTTGAAATTACCAAGACGGACGCATACGACCTGATCGGCCGCGTCGTCGAAATTCAATCGCGAAAGCCGATCCGTCCGACGGCCACGCGCGAACCGGAAATCGCGCCGGAAAAATTAACCAGAATCGCGACCGGTGCGGCGCTGCGGGTAATCGGGTAGCGCCGGCATCTTGCCGGCAAGCATTCATCGCCTGGCAACAATGCGAGCCGGCTAGCGCTACAAGTCAAGCCCAAGAAGTGGTACAAATATTTCTTCACCATGAAGCACCATTGCCCGATTTGCAAGAAACCTACTGACTCCGCCACGGACGCGGACTTCCCGTTCTGCTCCGAGCGCTGCCGATTGATGGACCTGGGCGCGTGGGCCGCTGAGAAGTACGTCGTGTCCGACCCCATCTTCGACGAAGAGGATATTCCCGAGGCCGATCGCCGCGTTCTGCGGGAGGACGGACACAAAGACGATGACACCATCCACTGAGCCGGCGGCGCCTGCGCCTAAGGCTACCTTTGCCTATGCAATTGCGACGGTCTTCGGAACGGGCTTTCTGAAACCCGGTCCCGGGACATGGGGATCGTTGGTGGGTTTATTGATTGCCGTGGTGTCGCACCCCTTCACGTGGTTCTTGCTCCTGGGAAAAGGGATTGAAGTCGCAATTGGGAAGACCGCACCCTTGATAACGGGTTTTGGAGGGACGCTGCTGCTTCTCGTTCCTTCTATTGCCGTGTGGCTTTTTCTGGCCTTGCTCGGGGTGCGCACAAGCCGGCAGATATCAGAACTGGTCGGAGTGAAAGATCCGCAATACGTTGTGATCGACGAGGTTTCGGGCGTACATCTCACACTAATTCTTGCCCTGGCGCCGGTCGCGCCCATCCTCTTTCTGAGGCCGGAGGATGCGGCCACGTTCGCAATCTTTAGCGGCATGAGCATCCTGAACTGGAAATTCCTGCTGGCAGGTTTTCTACTCTTCCGGCTCTTCGACATCGCCAAGCCCTTCCCCTGCCGGCGCCTGGAAAAGCTGCCCGGCGGTTGGGGCATCATGGCCGACGACTGGATGGCCGGGGTCTACGCTGCCATTTGTTTGCGTCTCGCGTTACACTTTCATTGGCTATGAACCTTGGGCAATGGCAATGAAATTCGGGTTTGGCACCACACCAGAAAAGAACGGCATCCCTCACATTGAGCGAATTGCGCCCGCCGCCGCAATTCCCGGGGGCGAGATCGCAATTTATGGCAGCGGGTTCACGTCGCGGCACGGCGGCCGCCCGCTGGTCCGCTTTGGCGAAGCTGAAGCCGCGCTTTCGCTGGCCAGCAGCAACCGGCTGATCGCGCGAGTACCTGACAACGCCAACGGCAGCACTATCCAGATCGTGAATGCGCAAAGTGAAAGCCAGCCGTTCCCCGTGGCCCTCGGATTTCAGATTGCCGACAACCTGCATCCGGTAAGCAATCCAGCGGTAGACTCCCAGGGAAATATTTATGTTACGTTCAGCGGACCTCGTGGCCAGCGCGTCCCTGCGTCCCTCTACAAGATCAACTCCAGCTACACTGTGAAGCCCTTCGTTACTTCGCTGGTGAATCCCACCGGGCTTGCGCTAGGAGCAAAAGGCGATCTGTTTGTTTCCTGCCGCCATGACGGAACAATTTATCGCGTCACCCCCGACGGCCGCAGCGAACAATGGATCGAGGGCATGGGCATCGCCACCGGAATAGCTTTCGATTCGAAAGGCAATCTGTTTGTCGGCGACCGCAGCGGCACAATTTTCAAGATCAGCCCGGAGCGTGAAATTTTTGTGTTCGCCACGCTGGAGCCCTCTGTCGCCGCGTATCATCTCGCGTTTCACCCCAGCGGCGAACTCTACGTGAGCGGGCCGACCACCTCCAGCTACGACCGCGTGTATCGCATCACGCAAAACGGCGAAGTGCATGTGTTCTATCGCGGGCTGGGTCGTCCGCAGGGCCTGGCGTTTGACCAGGACGGGAATCTCTACGTCGTCGCATCGTTCGGCGGCCGCCGCGGTGTCGTGCGCATCTCTCCGCAAGGCCATGCCGAACATGTCCTCAGTGGCTCGGCGCTGGTGGGATTGGCTCTGCTCCCGAGCGGCCGCGGAATTCTTGCCGCCAACAGTTCCCTTTTTACGATTGACTGGAATGTCCGCGGTCTGCCGCTTCACGGCTAGCCCCCTTTTGGAGTGCGGTGGCTCTGCCACCGCTTTGCCATCTCAACCCCTCCTCCCAGCCGAGTTCATGCCCCACCGTCGACAGAAGAGGCCACTTTCACTGACTGAGCTACAATAATCCCCATGAAAGCCGAAATCATCGCCGTTGGATCAGAACTCCTGACCCCAGACCGAGTGGACACCAACTCGCTCTTCCTCACCGAAGAGCTGAACAAGCTGGGCATCGAAGTTTTGCGGAAGACAATTGTAGGCGACAACCGCGAGTTGCTAGCAGAGGCGTTTCGCGATGCCCTGAATCGTGTGCCGGTGGTGATCACCAGCGGCGGCCTGGGCCCAACGGAAGACGACCTGACTCGCGAGACCGTCGCTGAACTTCTCGGCCGCCGTCTGCAACGAAATGATGAAGTCGTACGCGCGATTGAGGCCAGATTCCGCAGCTTCAAGCGCGACATGCCGGCGGTGAATCTTCGCCAGGCCATGGTGCCGGAAGGCGCGGAAGTCCTCGAAAACCCCCGCGGCACCGCGCCCGGCTTGTGGATTGAAGACAAAGGCCGCATGGTGGCGCTGCTGCCCGGCCCGCCGCGAGAGTTGAAGCCGCTTTTTCTCGAACAGGTGCTTCCGCGCCTGCGCCGCCATGTTTCGGGCGTTCGCATGTTCCACCGAGAGCTTCGGGTGACCGGCCTCGGTGAATCGCACGTTGAAGAGCGCATCCGGCCGATCTACACGCGCTATCCGCACGTGAACACCACGATTCTCGCCGCGCCGGGTGAAGTCCAGATTCACCTGCGCGTCTGGACCGACGACACGACCCAAGCCGAAACCACTTTGGATGAAATTGTGCGCAGCTTTGAGCTGGCACTCGGAGACCGCATTTTCGCCCACAAGGACGTGCCTCTCGAAGATGTCGTAGCGGAACTCCTGACCACCAATCGCGCCACGATTTCGACCGCGGAAAGCTGCACTGGCGGACTCCTTGCCGAACGCCTTACGCGAATCCCGGGAAGCTCTACCTATTTTCTGGGCGGCGTGGTTTCCTACAGCAACGAACGGAAAACCGTGTGGACGGAAGTGCCCGCCGAACTCATCGCTTCAAAGGGCGCGGTGAGCGCGGAAGTGGCCGTCGCGCTGGCCGAAGGCATTCGCCGCAGCGTCGGCAGCACATTTGGAGTCGGCATCACCGGCATCGCCGGCCCGGGTGGCGGCAGCGAGGAAAAACCGGTGGGCACGGTGCACATTGCGCTGGCGACTCCGACGGGAACAAAAGAGCGGCTGGTACATCTCCCCGGCGACCGGGAAATGATTCGCTTCCACGCATCGCAACTTGCGCTGGACATGGTGCGCGTGCACTACCTCTTCGACGGCAAACCGCAGCCGCGCCGCGTGAATCCGTCTGCCTGAAACAAGCGATCCTCGTGCGACTTTTCATCGCCATCGAAATTCCGCAATCCGTCCGGTCCACATTCGCGTCTCTTCTGAAAGATTTCAGCGCCATCGCGCCGCAAGTGAAGTGGGTTCGCGCCGAAAATCTGCACGTCACGCTGAAATTTCTGGGAGAAACGCAATCCGCGAAATTAGGCCCACTGCAAAACGCGCTCTCCGCCGTTCGTTCCGTCGATCCGGTGAATCTCGAATTTCGCGGCCTCGGCTTTTTCCCGCATGAGAAACGCCCTCGCGTCTTCTGGGCCGGCATGGAAGCGTCCGCGAACCTGAAAACGCTTGCCGAGGAAATCGATCAAGCCGCGCACCCCCTCGGCTTCCCCCTCGAAGAACGCCCCTTCACGCCGCACCTGACCCTGGCGAGGTTTCAGCCGCCGGGCATCCCTCCAAAATTGCTTCAAGCGATCCAGGAAAAGAGCGCTCAGGCATTCGGTTCCCTGCGCACGGGAGAGTTTCATCTCATCGAAAGCAAGCTGAAACCCACCGGAGCGGAGTACACTACCGTGCAAACGTTCCATTTCGCAACGGAGGCCTAGCGCTGCATGTCGTTTATCACGCCGACCACTGCCCTTCTCCTGGCCGCTGCGTATTTCCTCGGCTCGATTCCGTTTGGCCTGATTCTGGCAAAACTGTTTGCTGGCAGTGACATCCGGAAATCGGGCAGCGGCAATATCGGCGCCACCAACGTCGCGCGCGTCGCCGGTCCCGCCGCGGGAATCCTGACTCTGGCGCTCGATGTCGCCAAAGGAGCGGCCGCCGTCTGGCTTGCAGGGCGCTTCACCGAACAGAGTTCGACAGCAATGACGCTCGCCGCCGTCGCCGCGTTGATCGGCCACTGCTTTCCCGTGTGGCTGAAATTCAAAGGCGGGAAAGGCGTCGCCCCCGCGCTGGGAGTTTTCTTGATGCTTGCCCCGCTGGCAGCTTTGGGCGCGTTGCTCGTTTTTATCCTGGTGTGTTTGGCCTGGCGCTACGTTTCGCTCGGGTCCGTATCGGCAGCCGCGGCGATGCCCCTGCTGATGTACTTCTTATGGGCACCCGGCCACGCGCCGCCGCTCGTGGTCGACTTCGGCACCCTTTTCGCATCCGCGCTGGTAATTTTCAAACACGACGCCAACCTGCAGCGCCTGGCGGACGGCACCGAACCCAAATTCTCCTTTGGAAAATCCAAGGGTGACACCGCATGAGCCGCATCGCGATTCTTGGCGGGGGTAGCTGGGGCACCGGCCTCGCTGTCGTGTTTTCCAGCAGCCGTCGGCAGCACGATATCCGCCTTTGGGTGCGCGACTCTTCCCTCGCGGAGTCACTCGAACAGGAACGTGAGAACAAGAAATACCTGCCCGGTGTGTCCATTCCGGCCTGTGTGAAAGCATCCACGAAGCTTGAGGAAGTCCTTCACGAAGCGCAGATCGTCGTTGGCGCTGTGCCATCCGCCCACACGCGTAGCATCTTTGCGCTGGCCCTTCCGCATCTCTCGCGAGATGCGGCCTTCCTCAGCGCCACAAAAGGGCTGGAACCGGCAACGCACCTGCGTATGAGCGAAGTCATCTCGCAAGTCATCAACGCGCGTTTCGTGCCCAGCGTCGCCGTGCTTTCCGGCCCTTCGTTTGCCGCGGAGGCCGCTCAGGGCCATCCGACGGCAGTCGTACTCGCCTCGCAAGATGCGGCACTGGGCGCGTTCTTACAGGAAGAGTTTTCCGGCCCGACGTTTCGCCTCTACACCAATGACGACGTCTTGGGTGTGGAGCTTGCCGGCGCCATGAAAAATGTCATGGCTATCGCCGCCGGGGCCTGCCAGGGGCTTGGTTTGGGTGCAAACTCGGTCGCCGCGCTCATCACCCGCGGGCTGGCGGAAATGGCCCGCCTCGTCATGGCCCTGGGTGGAAAACCCGAAACTCTAAGCGGCCTGGCCGGAATGGGCGACCTCATTCTCACATGCTACGGCACCCAAAGCCGCAACCGCCACGTGGGATTCGAATTGGGCCAGGGCCGCTCACTGACAGAAATCCTCGCCGGAATGACCATGGTCGCCGAAGGAGTGGGCACAACAGCGGCCCTGCTGGCACTGGCACGGGAAAACCGGATCGAACTCCCGATCACCCAACAGGTTCACAGCATCCTGCACCTGGGAAATTCCCCCCGCGAAGCCATCCGCGCCATCATGGAAAGGCCGCTCAAACGGGAGTAGGCGCTAGACCATAACCAAGTGCCCCAGAGTCTTCCGAAGGCGCCATGCATGAACGCGATCGAGTCCAATTGACGAGGCCTCTCGCCTCCTGTTCTCTGTTATCTGATCGCTGTTATCCCCATTGCCGAAGCCACCGGCCACGGCATTGCCGGCAACCGCTCTTACCGATTACTGATTGCGAGCTACCGATTACTTCCCCTCTAGTACCTCCGGCCCAGTTGCACTTCCGCGTCGCCTGTCCTTTAGGCCAGCCGCTTTCCCCCGCGTCCCCTTCTAAAATCAATGTGTTGCGATGGCGGATAGTATTCCATCGATTTTGACGCGCCTCCGTTCCGGCCGGGTGCGCATCCTGTGGCTTGTGCTCGGTGCGCTCCTCCTCGTAAGCGCGCTCCCCATCGGCTTGTACCATCGCCAGGTTCTCCAACTCAGCCAGGAAAAGCTGGTGGACACTGAACGCGTGCAGCAAACCGAACTGACCCGCTCGCTCGCCCAGGAAGTTCAATTCTTCGAATCCAACCTGACGCAGCAGCTCATCAGCCAACGCCAGATTCTCACCCTGACAGGACTCATCGACAACGTCACCGATCCGGTCGCCGAGCCCAAAGTCACCCGGCTCCTTGAAAATTTCGTCGATTCCAATCGCAACTCGTTCATCTATCTGACGGCCGTTGGTCGCGACGGCAAGGGTACCACTGCATCGCAGGGAAATTTTCGCGCGGAGCAGGATCCCTTCGTTGCCAAGGCCCTGCAGCGCGCCTTCGTAAGCTGCGTCCAGTCGGTTAAATTCCGCAGCGATCCTTTGGCCCTGGCACCGGATAATCGCCCCGCCTTCGTCATGGCAGTGCCGCTGAAGGACTCCCAGGACAACTTCACCGGCATGCTCGCGGCGGTGGTCTCGCTCGACCCCATTCTGCACCGCTTGCAGGATGCCAGCGTCCGCGGACGCGCGGTGTTCATCGTCGACCACTACGGTCACATCGTTGCCCATCCTGATACCCAGCATTTCGTGCCCGGCGAAGATTTGAGCGACAAGTCCCACATGGTGGCGCAGATCAAGGCGCTCCCCAAGGATTTGCGCAATACCGAAACCGTGCATTTCACGCAGAAAGATAATAACCGCCAGGTGGAGATGGTCGGCACCTACAGCACTTTCCCCGAAGTGAACTGGGCCGTGATCTCCGAGCGCAGCGTGGATGAAGCCCGTGCCGACGCCGGCGTGACGGAACTCAACCAGCAGGCGCTGGCCTTCGTCAGCGTCGTGGTTCTCGTGGCCATTCTGTTCGGTTATTTCTTCGCTGTCGGCATCAGCACGCCAATTCGTTCTCTCGCCGCTTCCACGCGCGCCATCAGCCGCGGCGAGTTTCACCAGCGTACTCCGGTGCGCGGCGCCACCGAAATCAGCGAACTGGCCGAAAACTTCAACCTGATGGCCAGCGACATCGAAGAGTACATCGAAAAGTTGAAGGAAGCCGCCGAGGAAAACCGCGAGCTGTTCATCGGCTCCATCCGCATGCTGGCGGCCGCGATCGACGAAAAGGACCCGTACACGCGAGGCCATTCGGGCCGCGTGGCAAAGTATTCGACGATAATCGCGCAGGAATTGATGCTCTCCCCTGAGGCTCTCGACAAGCTGAAAATCGCCGCGCTGCTGCACGACGTCGGAAAGATCGGCGTGGACGACCGCGTCCTCAAGAAGCCGGGCTCCCTAACGCCGGAAGAGTTCGAAATCATGAAGACGCATACGACCAAGGGCGCGAATATCATGCGTCCGGTCTCGCAACTCAAAGACATGCTGCCAGGCATCGAACTGCATCACGAACACATGGACGGCCGCGGCTATCCCTATGGCCTGACCGGTCCGCAGATTCCGCAGATGGCGCGAATCATAGGCGTGGCCGATACACTGGATGCCATGACCACCAATCGCCCCTATCAAACAGCAATGGATTTGGACTACGCCTTAGGGCGCATCAAGGCGCTAGCCGGCTCCAAGTTCGATGAATCGATTGTCATCGCGCTCGAATCCGTCGTAAAAGCCGGCAAACTCCGCCTCACCGCCGTCGAAGTCCAAGTCTAAACTCTGACTACTTAAGCTTTGAGGTAAACTACCGAGCGACGAAACATGTGGCGGGTGCTCCTAAGCTTTTTTCGCGGCGTTTGCCTGTCCGCGCTCCTATTGGGCGCGGTATCTGTCTACGTTCTTCACGATGTGGATAAGGACCTAATTGGGAAATGGAACATTGCGTTTCGTGATCTCGCGGTGGAGGTATTTCTTTTTGGGTTGTTGGTAACGCTGGGGACAGCGATCCTGACACAGATCGGCAGAATGGTCGCTGGCCTCCGGCCAGCAGTACCCGCTCCAAAACTCGGCTTCAACTTGGGAGCCTCCATCGGCCTGGTGCAATATCCGTTTGAGTTCCTGGTGCGCAAGGTCGCGGACGAGCACTACGCTTTCTGGAGCTATTCATACATTGCGCTCTCAATCCTGGTTCCATCGGCTGTATTCATTGCTGCGTGCCGCAGGCAGCATGACCCAACCTCCTAGCCGCACCTCCCTCGCCATCCTGGGCAATCTGTTACACTTTTCTTTCCCGCCTTTTCCCATCGCGGGCCACTCTTATGATCACCCTCTTCGGAAAACCCGAACCCACGCTCCTGGAGCGCCTGAAAGAATCCGTCGGCAAAACCAAGGAAGCCCTTGCGGACACGCTCGATACCATCACCCAGGGCGGCCGCCAGATTGATCCTTCCGTGCTCAAAGAAGTGGAAACCGCGCTGCTCTCCGCCGACCTCGGCGTGAAAACAACCAAAGAGATTCTCGACTCCGTAAAAGAGCAGCTTTCCCGCAACGCCCTGAACAATGGCGAGCAACTGAAACGCGAAATCAAAGCCCACGTCTTCCGCGCGCTCAATGTCTACGGCAACACGCCAAAACTCGCCGGCGCCGCCAACGGCAACGACCCCCGCGTCATCTTCATCGTCGGCGTGAACGGCGCCGGCAAAACCACCAGCATCGGCAAACTCGCCAATCGCCTCCGCCAGGACGGCCGCAGCGTCGTCCTCTGCGCCGCGGACACCTTCCGCGCCGCCGCAATCGAGCAACTCGAGATCTGGGCCCAGCGCAACGGCGTCGAAGTCATCAAGCAAAAATCCGGCTCCGATCCTGCAGCGGTCGTATTCGACGCGATGGCCGCGGCGAAAGCCCGTGGCGCGGACGCGGTGATTGTGGATACCGCAGGCCGCCTGCACACAAAATCCAACCTGATGCTCGAACTCGAAAAGATGAAGCGCACTGCCGCAAAAGTGATTCCCGGCGCGCCCCATGACGTCCTCCTGGTAATGGACGCGACCACCGGCCAAAACGGCCTGGCGCAAGCGCGCGAGTTTACTTCCGCTGTCGGCGTCACGGGCATTATCCTGACCAAGCTGGATGGCACCGCGAAGGGTGGCATCGTCGTAGCCATCTCGCGCGAACTGGGCTTGCCGATCCGTTTCGTAGGCACCGGCGAGCAGATCAATGACCTCGTGCCTTTCGACGCGCAAACGTACGCCGATTCACTTTTCAACTGATACCGTGAATTCCCACGACACTCATTTCATGGAGCGCGCGCTGGACCTGGCGCGCAAAGGCGTTGGACTGGCCAGCCCGAACCCCACCGTGGGTTGCGTCATCGTGAAAGACGGCGTAATTCTGGGCGAAGGATTCCACCAGTACGACTGGAAAGATCACGCGGAAATTGTGGCGCTTAAACAGGCAGGCGAGCGGGCACGTGGCGCGACCCTTTACGTAACGCTCGAGCCATGCAACCACACCGGACGAACCGGACCGTGTACCGAAGCGATTATCGCCGCGGGGATTTCGCGCGTAGTAGCCGCGATGGAAGATCCGAATCCGAAAACGCACGGGAACGGATTTGGGCGTCTCCGCGCTGCCGGCATTGAAGTGGAAAGCGGCTTGCTCGAAGAGGAAGCCCAGAAACTCAACGAAGGATTCTCGCACTGGATCACCGCACGCAAGCCGTTCGTAACGCTGAAATCGGCTTTGACGCTTGATGGCCAGCTTGCCCTGCCCAAATCCCGCAAAAACAAAAAGCGTGAATGGATCACCAGCGAAGAGTCGCGCGCCGAAGTGCACCGCATGCGCCACGCTTCAGACGCTCTTCTTACCGGCATCGGCACCATCCTCGCCGACGATCCCCTGCTGACCGACCGCAGCGGACTCCCGCGCCGTCGCCGCTTGCTCCGCGTAATCCTGGACACGCATCTCCGTCTGTCGCCCAAAGCGCGCATCGTGCAAACCGCCGGCGATGATCTCCTCGTCTTCACCGCCGCCCTGCTCAAAACTCCGAAAGCCCACAAACTGCAAAACGCCGGCGTCGAATTAATCGAAGTAAAGCGCAGCCGCAACGGTCTCGATCTAAGCGCAGTCTTCAAGGATCTCGGCCGCCGCGATATCCTCAGCGTCCTCCTCGAGGCCGGCCCTCACCTCAACGCCGCCGCCCTCTCCGCCAACCTCGTCAACAAACTAGTCCTCTTCTACGCCCCCAAAATTGCCGGCGATTCGCGCGTGCCCTTCGTAGCCGCTGGCGTCAACTCGATGTCTCCTATACGTATCCGCACCATCCGCCAAATCGGCCCCGACATCGCCATCGAAGCGCTTCCCTTTGGAGTGCGGTAGCTCTGCTACCGCTTTTTCGATCCAAACATCAACTCCCAACCTAAATCTGTCCTCTCTCGATCACGCAAACGTCAACCTCTCCGCAATCCCACCCAAAAAATACCGCCTCAACGCATCGGCCACTCTCGAGCACACCACCACAAGAATTCGCTACTCATTCCACCTGTTGTTTGCGACCATTTTCCTCGAACCACCCCTGCACCAATCCTCTGACGGAGGCCAACCCCGCGTGAGCGAACCACCGCGTTCCTGGCGTCTCGGCTTCTGGAGCCTGATCGCCACGCAATTTCAAGGCGCCTTCAACGACAACGCCCTGAAATACCTGGTGATCTTCCTGATCATCGGCACAAATCTCTCCTCCGACGAAGAAGAAGCCAAAGTCCTCCTGGTCGGCTCCCTCTTCGCCCTTCCCTTCATTCTCTTTTCCATGACCGGCGGCTATTTCGCCGACCGATTCAGCAAGCGCACAGTCACCATCTGGACGAAAGTCTTCGAAATTGCGGTAATGCTCTTCGCCATCGCGGGATTTGCGGCCCACAGCATGGCAATGTCCATGGCGGCGGTTTTCCTTGCAAGCACCCAGGGCGCTCTCTTCGGTCCATCAAAATATGGTTTGCTGCCGGAAATTTTGCCGGAAAAACGCCTTTCCTGGGGCAACGGCGTCATTGAACTCGGCACCTTTCTCGCCGCAATCACCGGCACCGTCGTGGGAGCGAGGCTTTCGGAAGTCTTCGCAGGCCGCGAATACTATTCGGGCATCTTCTTTCTCGCGTGCTCAATAATCGGACTCGCAACCAGCTTTGGCATCTCGAAAATTCCGGCCGCCGACCCCGCGAAAAAGTTCCGCGCCAATTTCTTGGGCGATCTGTGGACGCAAGGCAAACTCATCGGCCAGGACCGCGTGCTGTTGCTGGCAGTCCTCGGAAATACCTACTTCTTCTTCCTCGGCGCGTTGTTGCAGTTCGACATCGTCTTCTACGCGCGCGACGTCCTCCTCGTCACCGCAACTCACGGCAGCCTGCTGCAAGCCGCAATCGCCATCGGCATCGGATTGGGCAGCCTCGCGGCAGGCTACCTCTCCGGCGGAAAAATTGAGTATGGCTTGATTCCCCTGGGCGCCGCGGGCATCACGCTGTTTGGCTTTCTGCTCTCCGCTCCCGGTCTTTCCTTCAACGCGGTGCTCGCTTTCCTGGCGGCACTCGGATTTTCCGGCGGCTTCTTCATCGTGCCGATCAGTGCATTGATCCAGCATCGCCCGGAAGAGCAGCACCGCGGCGGCGTGCTCGCAGCCGCAAATCTTTATTCGTTCATCGGCATCCTCGGCGCATCCGGCGCGTTCTACCTGCTGAAGCACTATCTGCGGCTCGGCCCGGCCGGAATCTTCTTCTGGGCCTCGATTCTGACGCTAGGAGCACTTGCCTATCTTCTGTGGCTACTGCCGGATTCCCTGCTGCGCCTGCTGCTGTGGATTGCGGCCCACACAATTTACCGCCTCGATCTGAAGGGCCAGGAAAACATCCCCGCCCATGGCGGAGCGCTCCTAACCCCGAATCATTCCTCCTGGATTGACGCCGTGCTGCTCGTATGCTCCACCGACAGGCCCATCCGCTTCCTCATGTTCAAGGGCGTCTACGACCATCCCCTCATCAAGCCTTTCGCCAAAATTCTTAAATTCATTCCCATCGCCTCCGACCAAGGCCCCCGCGAAATGATCCACTCACTGCGCGAAGCCTCCGACGCTCTCCGCAACGGCGAAGTTGTCTGCATCTTCCCCGAAGGCGAAATCACGCGCATTGGCCAGATGCTTCCCTTCCGCCGCGGCTTCGAGCGCATCGTGAAAGGCATCGACGTTCCCATCATCCCCGTGAACATCGACGGCCTCTGGGGCTCGATTTTCAGTTTTTCCGGCGGCCGCTTTTTGTGGAAGCGCCCTCGTCAAATCCCCTATCCCGTGCGCGTGTCATTTGGTAAACCGTTGCCCTCCACAGCCAGCACCACGGACGTGCGTACCGCCGTGCAGGAGTTGAGCGTGGATGCGTTTCAACGCCGCCGCCGGTACATGAAGCCCCTCACGCGCTCATTCATCAAGATGGCCCGTCGTCATGCCAGACGCTTCGCAATGGCCGATGGCCGCACGCCAAAAGTCACCTTCGGCGAAGCCCTGACCAAAACAGTTTTCCTCGCGCGGCGCTTGCGACCGTTGTGGGAAGGCCAGCAGATGGTCGGCGTCCTTTTGCCGCCCTCGATTCCTGGCGCGCTCGTAAATTGGGCGGCAATGTTGCAAGGCAAAGTGCCGATCAACCTGAACTACACCACCTCAAACGAATCGCTGGCCTCCTGCTCGAAACAGTGCGATCTGCAAACGGTCGTCACTTCAAAACTCTTCCTCGAAAAAGTTCACATCGAGCCTCCAGGAAAAGTCATCTACGTGGAAGACCTGGCGGAAAAGCCGCGGCTCTCCGAAAAGCTCATAGCACTTCTATCCGCGAAGCTGCTTCCCGCCCGATTGCTCGAACGCTCGCTCGGCTTCACCCGAAAGCCTTCGCTCGACGACACCGCCACGATCATTTTTTCCAGCGGCTCCACAGGGGAACCCAAGGGCGTAGTACTCTCTCATTTCAATCTCGCCGCAAACGTCGAACAACTCGAGCAAGTCTTCCACCTGCACAAGGGCGACAGCATCCTCGGCATTCTCCCCTTCTTCCACTCCTTCGGCTTCACAGGCACCCTCTGCCTGCCAGCAATGGCCGGAATCGGCGCCGTCTTCCATCCCAGCCCCCTCGACGCCCAAGCCATCGCCGCGCTGGTAAGCAAATATTCCGTAAGCATGCTCCTTTCCACTCCAACGTTCCTGAACTCCTACACCCGCCGCTGCCCGCCCGAATCCTTCGGCAGCCTGCGCATCGTGATGGCCGGAGCGGAGAAATTGCCAGAACGCGTCGCACAAGCCTTCGAAGATCATTTCGGCATTCGCCCGCTCGAGGGCTACGGCTGCACGGAATGCTCACCCGTCGTCGCCGTCAACACCTACGATTTTCGCGCCGCCTATTTTCGCCAGGTGGGAGCCAAGCGCGGCACCATCGGCCATCCGCTTCCCGGCATCGGCATACGCATCATCGATCCCGACTCCGGCGAAGCGCTTCCCGTGGATAAGCCAGGCCTTCTGCTGGTGCGCGGCCCGAACATCATGGTCGGCTATCTGAACCGTCCGGAAAAAACCGCCGAAGTTTTGAAAGATGGCTGGTACAACACCGGCGACATCGCCACCCAGGACGAAGACGGATTCCTGCGCATCACCGACCGCCTCAGCCGCTTCAGCAAAATCGGCGGCGAAATGGTGCCGCACATCAAAGTGGAAGAAAAGCTGCACGAACTGCTCGAAGCCGACGGCCAGGTCCTCGCGGTCACCGCGATCCCCGACGAAAAAAAGGGTGAACGGTTGGTAGTGGTGCACACGCTGAAGGAAGACACACTGAAGGATTGCCTGGAAAAACTTTCCAAGAGCGATCTCCCCGCGCTCTGGAAACCGCGCCCCGATCAATTCATCCACGTAGAACAATTGCCGTATCTCGGAACCGGAAAACTGGATTTGCGCCGTCTCCGCGAAATCGCCATGACGCAAGGAACCGTGACCAACTGAACTTGTAGGGGAGGGGCTTGCCCCTCCCTCTTATGTAGCGGCCGCCTTCAGAAAAACCACCGTTTTTTAGGAGGCCGGGGCTTCAGCCCCGGCGTGACGATTCCGAAAATAATGGGCTTTAGCCCCTGAAGAAAGCTTTTTCTGTGCCTTTCCACAACCTGTCGATCAAGTGACCGCAGTTCAGTCTGGGCGCCATTTGAACGTTGCCCACAGCTCAGCGTAGACTTCTCTCAGGAGTGGTCGAAATGTTTACCGGAATCATCGAACACCTCGGCACTGTGGAATCTCTGAAGGCCAATGACGAAGGCGGCCGTCTGAAAATCCACGCCCCGACCGTGACGAATCATTTGGAAGTCTCGAAGAGCATCGCGGTGAACGGCTGCTGCCTGACGGTTGTGGAAGTAGACCACGAGTACTTCTCCGCCGACCTCTCCGGGGAAACCTTGCGCAAGACTTCGCTCGGCGAATGGAAACCCGGAACCCCGGTGAACTTAGAGCAACCGCTGACGGCCGGGAAAGAATTCGGTGGCCACTTTGTGCTGGGCCACGTGGATACGATTGGACGTGTAGCCCGCCTCGATCCGGAAGGCGAAAATTGGTGGTATGGCGTAGAGGTTCCCGAATCCTTCGCCCGCTACATCGTTCCGCAAGGCTCAATCACCATTGACGGCATCAGCTTGACGGTCGCACGTTGGAACGGACGTGTGGCGGAAGTCGCGGTGATTCCCTTCACCTACGAACACACCAACATCCGCGACAAAAAAATCGGCGACGCCGTAAACCTCGAAGGCGACGTCCTCGCCAAATACGTCGAGCGCTATCTGGAAGCGCGCAGCGGGGCGATGCCAACCAGCAAACTAAGACTAAATGTAGCGGATTTGGTAAGCCAGGGTTTCTGACGCCTGTAGCTCATCCCTTCAGGGATGAGGCTTTCCATAACCCAGGCAACCAAGTCACCGCGAAGCAGCCCCTCAGGCCCCAAGCCCCGGGCTACAAAATCATCCCGCCATTCTCTTATTCCGAACCCCGCGCCAGTACAGAATCAAACCCAGAAGAATAGATCCCGCCGTGCCAACCAACAGCTCCACTTCAAACAGAATCTTGTTTGTAGAATCTCCCGGCGGTACCAGGGAAACAAAAATTCCTGCAAGGACAACCAGAAATCCTAAACCGCCCGAAAGCCACAGCCCGGCCTTCCCGCCCGGAATTAGAATTGCGTGAGGGTTTTCCGCGCGATCCTTCCGCGCCGCCAGTTTGATGACGGCGGCGAACATATAAAGGAACGGAATGAAATACAAAATGATGGCTGCATCAATCAGGATCTGGTAGGCGCTGCGCGTGGAATTGTTGATCTGGCTGAGCAGCAAAATGGCCCCAGACACGACCGCCTGCACCAGAATCGAAACGTACGGCGTCTTCCATCGCGGATGTATTTTCCCGAACGCTGCCGGCAGATAGCGATCGATCCCCACCACGAACGGAACCCGCGCAATTCCAGCCACCGTGCTCCCCACGCCGCCCGCATTCCCCACCGTCACCAGAATCGCCGCGAGTATCCCGAGAAAACCCACCTTCAGCACCACCGACCCCGCCGTGATCGCGTGAAACACCCCGCTCTTCGGATCCAGATCACCCGCCGGCGCCAGCGTCAGAATCGCAAACGTCCCCACGACATACATGAACGCAATCATCGCCCCCGCGCCAAACACTGCCCGCGGCAGCGTGCGTCGCGGGTCGCGCACTTCTTCGCTCATCGCCGAAACCAACTCAAGCCCGGTGAACGCGAACGCAATCTGCGACCAAAAATTCACCGTATCCCAATTCCAGGTCGGCATCATGTTCGTAAACGTAAAATGGGTAGCCGCTCCGCCGCGAAAATAAACCAGCAGCGCCACGCCCACCAGCACCAACAGCGGCACGTATGTCCCCACGCCACCCGCATTCTGCAGCCACTTCCCGATGTTCAATCCGATAATGTTCAGCAGCACCGCCACCAGCAGCAGTGCAATCGAAACCAGCAGTAGAAACGTGCGGTCCTGCGAAAGCGGCCCGCCTTTTTCCCCAATCACGTATGCGCTCATCGAAGCGCTGGCCAGCAGCAGCCCCGGAAAATAAAACACGGTGTAAATCCAGTACGTCCACCCGGCAATGAACCCGTGGAAATCTCCAAACGCTTCCTTGGCCCACACATACAAGCCGCCCTCTTCCGGAAAACGCGAAGACAACTCGTTGATGACAAATGCCCCGGGCACAAAAAAGAACAGCGCTGCGATCACCCAAAGGCTGATGGAAGAAGTTCCATTGTGACCAGCGGCGGCGATCCAGCGCGGGCCTAGCACCGTGGCGATGTTGAATAGCAGGACGTCCCAAAAGCCCATCGTCTTGCGTAACTGTGATTTGGGATCGGAAGTGACCGTGGCCGAACTGCTCACAGAGTCACGTCCAGCGCGGGGATCAGTTCATCCTGCAACAGGAAATCCCGCAAAAACGGATCCGTGGAACTTTCGAATTCCGCCCACGAGCCGAACACCTGCGCCCGGCCGTCTTGAAGGAAAACAATATTGTCCGCAAGCCGCTTGGCCAAATGCGTATCGTGCGTAACCACGATCGAGGTCTTGTGAAAGGCTTCCTTCAACCGCAGGATCAGGTCGCCCATGTGCCCGGCCATGATGGGATCCACCATGGTGGTCGGCTCGTCATAAAGAATGGCCTCTGGATTTTGCGCCAATGCCCGTGCGATGGCCACCGCCCGCTTCATTCCAGTCGAAAGTTCGCTGGGGAGCTTGTCGAGGACTTCTTCCACTTCCAGCATGTGCGCTAGTTTTGCGACGTAAGCGTCCACGTCTTCGGCGGTGAGCCCCGGCTGGTCCTCCAGCGGAAACGCGATATTTTCCGCGACACTCAGCGAATCGAACAACGCGCCGGATTGAAACACCATCGTGACCTTACGGCGAGTCTCTTCAAACTGCCGCTCCGTAAAGTGCGTAACGTCCACGCCATCGATCAAAATCTGCCCGGAGTCGGCTTTCAGAAAACCCATGATGTGCTTCAGCGAAACCGATTTTCCCACGCCGCTGCGTCCCATGATCACGCAGGTGTCGCCGCGCTTCACCTTGAAGCTGACGTTCTGCAGCACCACATGTTCATCGAACGCCTTGTTGACGCCGCGAAATTCAAAATAATATTCCGCGACGCTACCGGTGCCTTTATTGGTCAAACCACTATTGTTAAGGTCTTCGCTCATCGATTCGTCGGAGAAATCCCTATTGTAGGGGAGGGGCTTGCCCCTCCCTCTTAACCGCTAGCCCGGCTCGATCCTCCAGAATCCTGCGCGCCTCTTCGTAATCCGCCAACGTGTTCATATTCCAGAACAACCGCCCATCCGTATCAAATCGTTTCCAAGCCGACTCGTCAAGCACTTCCATGGAAACATGTTTCATCGCTTCGGTTACCTTACGGCTGCCGGCATCGAAGGCAGCCTGGATGGCCGCTGTAGAGGCCGAGCACCAGCAGGCGCAGAGGGGCTCAAGTCGCCGCGAGGCTTCTGGCACGATGATCGTAGCTTCACTGGAGAGGGCGCGGTCTGTAAGAAAACGGAGAAATTCTTTCGTCAGGAAGGGCATGTCGCAACTCAGGATCAAGGCAAAAGAACACGGATCGCGCTCCAACTCGGGGGTTTTATCCCGCGAGTCTGTTTCACTGAGACGATGGAGGGCCGTGAGGATTCCACCAAGGGGGCCTTGGCCGGGCCAGCGGTCGGCGATCACGGGCCACGGTGCGTCAGTGTACTTTCCTGCTGCAGCGACGATGGTAACGTCATGGCAGACACTCGCCAGCAATTCGCCGGTCCGTTGGAGCATCGTTTTCCCCTCCAGCCGCACAAGCGCCTTGTCGGTGCCAAAGCGCGTGCTGCCGCCGCCGGCCTGTACGAAACCGTGGAAGATCATTCTTCCTCCTCGGGAATTTCCTGGCCCGGGCGGCGAATACCCAGTTCGCGAAGCCGCTCCTGCAAACTCTGCCGGTGCAGTCCAATCGTCGCCGCCGTACGCGAAATATTCCACCGATGCACGCCAAGCTGTCGCAACAGGTACGCAATTTCAAACTTGCGCTTGGCTTCGCGAAAATCCTTCTCCTTCAGCCCCAGGTCTTCTCCGTCGGCAGCGCCCTTGGGCACAACGGGCGTGCCATGCAACACCTCTTCCGGCAAATCGTTCGCACCAATCTCTTCGCCACGCGAGAGCACCAGGCTACGCTCGATCGCATTCTTCAACTCGCGCACGTTCCCCGGCCAATCGTAGTTCTCCAGCGCCTTCACCGCTTCCTTCCCAAGCCGCGGCGTCCGCCCCAGCCGCGCCCCATGCAGCCGCACAAACGCTTCCGCAAGGATGGCAATGTCTTCTTTGTGCGCCCGCAGCGGCGGCAACTCAATCGTCACCACCCGCAACCGATAAAAAAGGTCCTCGCGAAATTTTCCGTCGCGAATCGCCAGCGGCAGATTCCGATGCGTCGCGCTGATCACCCGCACATCCACCGGAATCGATTGCGTCCCGCCCAGTCGCTCCACCGTGCGATTTTCCAGCGCACGCAAGACTTTCGATTGTGTCACTGGATTCATATCCCCAATTTCGTCCAGAAACAACGTCCCGCCGTGCGCCTGCTCAAAGCGCCCTTTTTTTTGCTGCGCCGCCCCGGTGAACGCTCCGCGCTCGTATCCAAAGAGTTCCGATTCAATCAGTGTCTCAGGTAGCGCCGCGCAATTCACGGCCACCCACGCTTTCCCGTTGCGCTGCGAACGTGCGTGAATTTCCTGCGCCAGCAGGTCCTTCCCCGTCCCGCTTTCCCCAAGAATCAGCACCGTGGAATCCGTCGGCGCCACCCGGTCCGCCAACTCAAACGCCTTTCGCACCGCCGCCGAACGCCCAATCATCTGCCCAAAATGCCCTTCCGTAGCCACCCGCCGGCGCAGCGTTTCGTTTTCCTGCTCCAGCCCGACAAGTTTCAATAAATTCGCCACCCGCTGCCGCAGCTCCTCCAATTCAAAGCCTTTCACCAGATAGTCCGCAGCGCCCAACTGCAACGCCTCGACCGCCGTTTTTGCCGTATCCAGCGCGGAAACCATCAGCACCGGCAGTTCGTATCCTTCCTGCCGCAACCATTTCAGGAAAGAAAGCCCATCTTCACCAGGGAGCACCACATCAAGCAACAGCAAATCCGGTTTCTCGCCAAGCAGCGAGGAACGTCCTGCAGCAGCGGAATCCGCTTCAACAACGCGATATCTGCTCTCGAGCGCCCGGCGCAAAGCGTAACGCGACGCGGGCTCGTCATCCACAATCAGTACAGTTTTCATCCAGCTCGCTCCTTCACCACCAGGGGAAAGTTCAGGCGAATCTCCGTCCCGCGCCCACCCCTCACTGGACTCTTGATCTGCATCGTGCCGCCCGCTTCCTGCAGTCGCCGGTCAACAATCGCCAGCCCCAGTCCTGTTCCCCGCGCTTTGGTTGTAAAAAATGGCTGCAACACTTTAGCCTGATCGGCGGCGGAAATCCCTGGCCCATTATCTTCCACAGAGACAGTGCAGACTTTTTCAGAGCAGCGTAGCGCGACGCATACGTGCCCGCCGTCTGCCACCGCCTCGATCGCATTCAGCACCACGTTCGTAAGAATGTCGTTGGCGGCCTCCTCGCCGACCGCGGCGCAGGCTTCGCCATTGGTATTAGCCACCTGCAGCGAAACACGCCGTTCATCCGCAGCGTGCCGAAGCATGCCGGCCACGGTTTCCGTCACCTGCGCGAGGTTGCAACTTTGCCCGCCGTTCCCCGCGCGAACACCGGGCCGGCTGAACTGCAGCAACTGGTTCAGCCGCGCCGATAGCCGGTTGATCTCCTCCAGCACCATTTGCGTTTCGCCGCGCAACGATCGCGGAAGCTCCGGGCTTTCCATCTGCACCTGCAGAATGGTCTTGATCGAGCCCAGCGGATTCTTCAGATTGTGCGAAATGCTCGCTGCCATCTGCCCAACCAACGCCAGTCGCTCGCGTTCCGCCAGTTCCCTTTCCAGTTGCAGCTTCTCCTCAATCAACCGGCACAAATCAAATGCCGCCGGCAATTGCTCGCACAAAAACTCCAGCGCCGCATACGTTTCACCCGAAATCATTGCGCCAAAGGAACTCACCTCCAAGGTTCCCAAATGCTGTCCGCCCCGTTTGATTTCAATCGTCTCCGTCGCCCCGCCGTGGCCTGCAGCCGCAATCCGGGGCGCGGCGTCTGTGGAATCAAGTTGGAGCTTCACATCCGCCAGTTGCAACTGTTCGGCAATCCACTGTTCCGAAAAATTTCCGAGCTTTCCTTGATCCCCGAGCCGCGCGATTTCGTTGATCGGCCCCATCAGCTTCTGCGCCCGATCGACTTCCGTTTGCGCGGTTTGCCGCAGCAATCGCCTCATCAATCGCTGGAGTGGTTCAAAAAACACCACGGGCAAGAAAAGCAAAAGCGCTGCGGAAGCCTCCGGCGGCAGGTAAGGATCGAGCCACAAGCTCACCCGGCGCACGAAACTCAGGTACAAAAGCGCCAGAAAAACCGTCAGCACCGCATAGATCAGGTTTCGCTGCCTGCCAATCTGCAAAAAATTGAACCGCTGTACCCCCGTGAACAGCTTCCAGAGCGGATAAAGGACAAACACGAAAACCGTCAAGGAGTAGACGGGCGAAATCTTTGCCTCTGGATTGTGAGCCCACAAAAACAAGTTCAGCGTCCAAAGCGCCAGCACAACAAAGTCCCACTTCAACCCTTTATGAAATGCCCTCTGCTCGTCATCGGGCGCAGCTTGTGTGAAACGCTGCTGCCAATAGGCGGCAGTAAGGATTGCGGTCATCAGCCAGACCTGAAAAAGTAATCCAATCTGCGCGGAAGGACTTTCGAATCGAAAATCGTTTTGCAATTTCAAAACAGCCAGTAATCTCGTCGCCAGCAGCACAGCCGGAAGCCACGCGAACAACAACCACGCAATTTTCACTTTTCTTGAGCGAATGATTTCGCGGATTGAACCGTACTCCGCGTGCAAGTGAATTAGGAGGGGCGGAACAAACCAGAGGCCGAGACACAGAAACGTCCAGGCAAACCTCAACAGCATTTCCGGAGGCAAGGTGTAAAAGAGTGCCGCGTTAAGCGCAAGCAGGCTGCTGCCAAAAAAACACGTCAGCGCCAGACACAGAAAGAAAAACAGCCGCTCAAAATTCCGTTGCCGGCGATGGCCAAGAATCACCACCATCCAGAAAAACGGCAGAAGCGTTCCTGCAGTCAGTACGATCAATCGGAGATACAATGTCCACGGCATCGTGTTCCTCGCCGAAGTCTATAGCCGACCCAGTTGCAGGGCAATGGCCAAGTGCAAGGAAAATCTGGCAGCAGCAACTCATTGTAAATAGGCATGTTACATCGGATTCTGGAACGGAACATTCCGGATTGCGAACGCCCTCCCTGCCGGGATTTCGCTTGACTTGATGGGATTTATTGCTATATTAGCAGTCGGTGCCGAGGAGTGCTAATCGCCTTTCCTGCTCTCCTCAACCATCGTTTCTCAGACTTACCCTTAGTTCACCTATGGAGGTTTTTCAAAGATGGCAGTCAATCTGACACCGCTGCACGACCGTGTGATCGTGAAGCGCATTGAAGAGAAGGAAACCGTCAAGGGCGGCATCATCATCCCCGACTCCGCGAAGGAAAAGCCGCAAGAGGGCGAAGTGATCGCCGTCGGTGCCGGCAAGCGCGAGAAGGGCGAGCGTGTGCCCCTCGACGTTAACGTTGGCGACCGTGTGCTGTTCGGCAAGTACAGCGGCAGCGAAATCAAAATCGACGGCGAAGAACTGCTGATCCTGCGCGAGGAAGAAATTCTCGCCAAGCTCGGCGGCGCAGCCAAAGCAGCAAAGAGGTAAAGCGGATAACAGCTGGCAGATAACGGATAGCAGGAACCAACGCTTCCTGATCGCTGTTATCTGATCGCTGATCGCGAATTACCTTTCACAAGTTCCACGCAGCAAAACAGATTCTCGAATCGAACTACGCGAAGTACCAATTTCAGGAGGAACCAAGAAATGGCGAAGCAGATTGTTACCGGAGAGAATTCCCGCCAGGCAATCCTACGCGGCGTGAATGCCCTCGCGGACGCAGTAAAGATCACCCTCGGCCCCAAGGGCCGCAATGCGGTGATCGAAAAGAAGTTCGGCGCGCCCATCATCACCAAAGACGGCGTGACCGTTGCCAAGGAAATCGAACTCCGCGACCCCCTCGAGAACATGGGCGCGCAGATGGTTCGCGAAGT
>Ga0137418_10000946_pt1 | contig 26668 bp, 26 predicted proteins | sample CZODoug3_1_2_16f_FD_122242 | JGI IMG/M metagenome (GOLD analysis project Ga0137418, IMG submission 122242) | Vadose zone soil fungal communities from Angelo Coast Range Reserve, California, USA - CZODoug3_1_2_16fungal (Hybrid Assembly) | ecosystem: Environmental > Terrestrial > Soil > Vadose...
TGCATTTCGGATTCTGACAACGCCACCGCTGACCCTTTCGGATATCCACAGTGATCCGTCCTCCTTTGCGAATATTGTCTGGCATCGTTGTGTGATGGCTGCTCTGCTCCTGAACCATGAACTAGGGGCCAAATCGTGGGGCTGACGTTGGATGCGTGAAGCGTTTACGTCCGTGGCTATTTGCATCCATGATTCAGTATTCGTTCGGGATAAGCACCAGGCTCTCAGAAATTGCCGCGCGCTTGGGATCACAACCACTGAGGCGCTAGCGGCGCAAATCAACCGGAAATTGCGGGTTTACCGAAGAGGTGCTGCAACGTTCCCGGAAACGGTTCCAAATGTTTAAACATTTACTAAAGGTTTAATCCGCCAAAGGTCCCCGCGGGGAGTACAAGGCGGCAATTTCGCGATATCCCGGCTAAAACGGCCCAATCGTAAATCCTCGCGGGCGTCACCAGGAACGCGCTATGGAGCGCGCGGGCTTTCGATGTTGCAGTTTCATGTACGTTGCAGTTTGAATTCTGTGTCTGCCGTTGCAGTTCTTCGCGATTCTTCTTCGATCGCCGGTATTTGATGCGCTGGCCAGACCTTGCCGCTCAAGTTCTGGTTGGGATGCCAACCAGGTATCTGCTGACAGCACGCCTTTTTGGTTTCCCCCGTAGGCTAGCCAAGGGCCGCGAGGGGGCGTCACGATCCAAGCTTTCCTCGTCCCTACTCTCTTCAAGGAGACACAAATGACGAAACTGCGAATCCAGGTCGCACTTTTTATGTTCGTTCTGTCCGCTGCCGTGGCGGTTTTCTCGAATGCGCTCAGCAACGGAACCGTCACACGGGGCCAGGCCGACACGCGGTCATCGTTCACCGATAAGGCGGTGGTCTTGACTGCAGATGGGGGTGATCCAGTTCCGAAGCCGCCAACTGCACTTTCCCGGGTCGGGCTGACTGCATAGGAAGGAGTTTCAATGGGCGGGTGGAAGATGCTCTTTGCACTTCCCCCGCTCATGCTAGGATAATCTCCGCGAGACCTGCGCGGGTCTCTGTCGGAGGAAAATGCTCGACCAAGCCATCTGGTGGGGCTGCATTGCGCTCGAAACCCTGCTTCTGGCTCGAGGTTTTCGAGGCAGACTCTTGGGTCGTTATCCCGTTTTTTACGCTTACATTTTCTTTGTCTGCTCACAGTCCCTCATTCGGTTTTCTTTCTATCACTCGCGGCCGCAACTTTATCCACCCATCTACTGGGTCACGGAATATCTCGGTGTTTTCATCGGCTGCGGGGTGGTCTTCGAGATCTATCGTGTGGGGCTCTCCGCGTACCCCGGAACAGCGAGAATGGCTCGGAATCTGCTGGCCTTCGTGTTTGTTTTGGCGTTTACGAGAGTTCTCGTCGAGACGTGGAATGATCCCCATTGGTGGTCGATGGCTACAAATCTGGAGCTTGAAGGTGTTCTGCGGACGGTGCAGGCGGTGGGCTTAGGCGCGTTAGTTTTGTTGTTTTTGTCCTATTCGATACCTTTTGGAAGGAACCTGAGAGGTGTCTTGCTGGGTTATGGCTTGTTCATTGGCGAGAGCGTGATTTGGCTCACGTTCGCCTCGTCAGGGGGGAACCGATTTCGCGACATCTGGTTCTACCTCCACCCCGCTTCCTATTTTGTTGTCCTCGGAGTCTGGGCCATGCATCTGTGGTCTCATGCTCCGAATCCTGAGCCAAAAAGAGCAGTGCACCTGGAAGAGCAATACCAAGGAATTGCAGTGGCGACGAGCCGGCGGTTGCGAGAAGGACGAGCCTACCTGGCGAAGGTCGTGCGCTCGTGATAGGGGCCTCCAGTGCGCTGATCGGCGCCGTCGTGCTTCTCGTACTGATACTCGCGTGGATCAGAGCGGACTCGACGTCGCGGCATCTGCCTTCCGTTCTGGACGCGTGGCTGCCTGACGAGGGCGGCGCCGCGGAGGTATGTCCGCCGGAATTTGTCTCGCAAATCTTTTCAGGCCGAGACCTCGCATTTATTTCGCGGTTGGAATCGCCCGATCTGAAAAGGCACTTCCTCCGAGAGCGCAATGCGGTTGCGTTCCTTTGGGTCCAGCAGACTACGGCGGCCATCCGCCGCATCATGCGTCGCCATTTGGAGGCGAGCCGCCTCAGTGAAGATATCGAGTTCGCGATGGAGGCTAGGATATTCCTCCAATACGCGCAGCTCAGGTTGATTTGCGCTGTCCTGTTTCTTTTGATCGGACTGGCAGGCCCACAGAGGCTGCACGGAATGGCTTTAAGTGCAGACAAACTCACTCAGCGCATTGGCAATGTCCTGAGGGAGTTCGAATCCGGAGCTCGAACAGGCGAAATGGATGGTGCGCGATCTTCCTAAGCCACATCGCGTCGGCCTTGAGTGGAGCCGGGTCAGTATGAGCGCCACGGTCAGACTTGTGCCGGTGCAAGAGGTCTACGACGACCTCTTGCACCGCACACTTTCCAGAATTTCCTGCGATCTTGGCCGCCTGATCTATCTGGCCTCGACTCGCGATTACAACACGGGAAACTATTATCACGAGGGACTTGCCAGCCGCTTCAGCCCGGAGGTTGCACGCAAAGCGCTGGAAATGGCCCACCGGCAAGCCTTTTATAAGGTTTCCGGCTTTTCGCTAGAGGACTTAGCCAGCGACCTTGAGGCTTATCTGCGATCTACCCGGGAGAATCCTCAGGAGTTTCTGCGCACGTGGCAGAAGCTGGAGCCGTACCGCATTGCGATTCCTACCGAAGTGAATCTCACGGTCGCGCGGCTCTTTACGTCCAACCTCAGACTCGCCTTGGCAATCTTGCGTTCCCGTCAGGAGCCGAGTCAGTCGCATCGCTGAGTTTCATCGCCACAGCCGTCACCTGCCCGACGATCTCGGCGTCGGTTCCATACTTGAATTTTCGCACGCTGCAGGGTGACAGAGGATGAGGAAGCAGCAAGAGCTGGTCATCCAGAAGGTCACACCAGGAGCAAGCATAGCCGTCGCGCAGCTCCACGAAATAAATGGGGCGGTCAAATTCGGTCCGCCGGCGAAAAGGTTGCACTCTCCGCACGCGCGAATCGATCTGCACGAAGGAACCAGGGCGCAGCAGCGGGTAGAGCGTGTAATCCTCCAGGCCCACATAGCCGTATTGACTGTGCCGGATATCCAGGTGCTGGATCAACGCTATCGGTACTTCTCCCCAAAGTTCCACCATGCGCGAGAGAAGATTGGTGTTGTCCAGCTCGAAGGACCTGTCAAATCGAATGGGGAAAGAAACCGTGCGGTCCGTGTCGTAGACCTCCAGCGTAGTCAGGTGAGTGTGTGGCAGCGGGGTGGCAAGTTGGTGGAGTCCCAACCTCTGCAGGTCAAGCCCATAGAGGCGCAGCAAGTCGGTGAACTTCATCCGGTAGATTGCACTCAGACTGTATAGCTTGAAAATGCTCGGGACGGAGTCTGAATTCTCTATTTGCGTAAGCCACGCGTTGGAGATTTGGAACTCCGTGTTGCCCTCCGCTTCCGCAATGCGCTGGCTGAATTCTGCCACATCGCGCGTAGTTATGCCCAGCCGCGAGCGCAGATCCTTTAGCTGTTCGTTGGGCGGTAGGGTAGTCACAGCTTGTTATCTTACCGCAACGGGGCCGGGAAAATAGCTGTACGGCCCGGACTTTTAGAAAATAGCCCTTAATAATTACTTGGATATTGTCGGCGTCTGTGACGATCAAAGCATTTGGACCAGAAACCCAGAAATGCAGAAGGGCAGTGGATGTTCTTTCGAGTCTTTGGGCCCGTGGTCTTTCTTTCTGAGACCCTAGTCGATGAGTGTAGTTGGCGCTTACAGCCCGATCGACTTCGAATCAAAATTTGGGTCAACTCATGGTCAAGAACTGCCCCTACTTTCCGATCAGACTTAGCTGACTGGCTACGCAAAGCCACTGGCCGTCCTTCTTGATCCAGGTGTCCGTGAAACGGCCTTGATGGGCATAGGGTTTCCCTTTCGCGGTCCCCTTTTCGCGGGTCGCACCGGTGACGACCACGGTATCGCCGTGGCGGTGCAGCTTCATGTCATCGGAAACTTCGACTGTGAGCTGGGTGGACTTGTCCCGGATGGACGCCAGGAATTGGGTCTTGGACATCACGCTGCCATCGTAGTCGGTGAGCACAAAATCGCTGTCCAGCATTGTCCCCATCGCATCCGCATCGTGGTTGATCTGCATCTGGTTCCAGAGATTCTCCAGCGCGATAATCTTCGTTTCATCGCCTTGCGCCCTGGAAATGTTTTGCGCAAGGGGCATGGACGAGAGCGCGAGCAAGAGAATGAGAGGGCGTAACATCGCAGAAGCTCCTTTGGGCGTCGCCTCCGAGAATGCCACGAATCAAACTGTTTGTAGCTGCGGAAATTCCGAATCTGCCTGTTCCAGATAATAGGGTTCAGAGGAGCAGACCCAGCCAAATTGTCGGTTGCGTGGGTGTGGGGATTGCGCGAAAATTGAAGTTCCCGCCGTGGCAGGAAAAGTCCCCGAAAGCGCATTCGCGGGCGGTTCGAGATTCGAACGCGAGAAGCAAGCGCCAGAAAAAGAAGGGCAAAACGTCATGACGCAACACGTTGGCGAACTCAATCCCCCTGTCCGGTTGATGCTTACCCCCGGACCGTCTTCCATCGATCCGCGCGTTTATCGCGCGATGGCCACGCCGCTGGTGGGGCACATGGACCCGTGGTTCAAAGGCTGCATGGAGGAAACGCAAATCCTGCTGCGGCAGATTTTTCAGACGGAAAACCGGATCACCATGCCGCTTTCGGCGTCAGGTTCGGGCGGGATTGAAGCGTCGGTGCTGAATTCGCTGGAAGAAGGCGATGAAGGCATCGTGGCGGTCAACGGGGTTTTTTCCGAACGCATGTACGAGATTGCGACGCGGGCGTCGTCGAAAGTCGTAAAGGTGGAGGCGCCGTACGGGAAGCCCGTGGATGCGGAAGATGTGCGCCGCGTGGGCAAGGGAAAAAAGATCAAGATTGTCGGCTTGGCGCATGGGGAGACCTCGACCGGCGTGATCACCGGCATAGATGCCTACCGAAGGGTCGCGGACGAATTGGGGGCGCTGCTGATTGTGGATACCGTGGCGTCGCTTGCGGCGGTGCCGGTCGATGTGGACAAGCAGCGGATTGATATTTGCTTCAGCGGATCGCAGAAGGCCATCAGTGCGCCGCCGGGAATGTCGCCAATTACAGTGAGCCCGGCCGCCGAGGAAGTGTTTCGAAAGCGGAAGACGAAAGTGCAGAGCTGGTATTTCGATTTGACGACGGCGATGAATTATTGGGGCAAAGACCGGCTGTATCATCACACCCCTCCGATTTCGCTGATTTTCGCGCTGCGAGAAGCAATGCGGCTGGTGGTGGAAGAGGGCTTGGAGGCGCGCTGGGAGCGGCACCGCGTGAATCAACTCGCGCTGATCGCCGGCCTTGAGGCCATGGGGCTGGATCTGCTGGTGAAGAATCCGGCGGACCGCTTGCCGACGGTCACGGCGGTGATGATCCCGAACGGCATTGACGACGCGAAGGTGCGGAATCAGTTGCTCGACGAGTTCAACATCGAGATCGCCGGGGGATTCGGGTCGGTGAAGGGCAAGATCTGGCGCGTGGGTTTGATGGGCTACTGCAGCCAGAAACCGTTCGTGCTGCTGTTCCTGGCGGCGCTGGAAAAATGCTTGCTCGATCAGAGATTCCGCGTGCCGAGCGGCGCGGGCGTGGGAGCGGCGATTCGGAGTTACTCGCAGGTGGAGACCGCGGCGGCAGTCAGCAGATAAGTAGGAACGAAACGCGAAAGCAAGGAAGTAAGGAAGTAGGGAAGCGAAGAAACAGGAGATAACGGAAGCAAGGAACAAAATATCCCTTCAAGTTTTTTTTCTTACTGAAGACTACTTGATAACTCAGAACGGTTCCAAAGGAGCGCGCGTGACAACACGCCCTGTACTTGCAAATGCCGGCGCGATGAGCCAATTCATCGGTGCCTTTGAAGTGACTTCCAAATTGACTGGGCAAACCTATCTATGCCGCTTCTCCCACATGTGGAACGGCATTGCGACGCGGCACGCGGACACGATCGACACGAAGTTTTTTGTCGATGGCGCGGCGCATGTTGTCGGATTGGCGCACACCGCGTTTGTGAAGTTCCGCGAGAAGGCTGGGCGCGACCTGACCGACCGCGAGGCGAGCTTTGTCGCCGCGGAGTATTTGCGCGAGCGGCTCGAGGAAGAGGATGTGCGGCCGCTCTACGACGTGGCGCACGACGATGTCCTGCGCCTGATCGCGCAGGTCGGCATCAAGTAACCCCGCACCATGCGGAACGCCGTTTCGATTCCGATTCAACGGTTTACATAAAACACTTTCCCTGAATTCAGCGCTTCGCTCATCCGGCTTGATATCTCAAAAAGCCGCTCCCGGGGGATCATCTGATTCTCGTTTGGTGAATCCCAGTGGACCTTGAAGTGTCCCGTTTCGATGGTAACCACTTTCCGTTTTGTGACGCCGCCATCAGGGTGAGGCACACCAACGACCTGAATGCTGATCTGAGCGCTCCGCAGTGTTACTGCGTGCGCCCCTTCCGAGTATTGCAGTGCCTTTTCTACTCGTCGAACCAGGTATCCCTTTTCGCTCCGAATTTCATCCCCGACCTTTTGCAGCTTGGTGTACGCCGGGTCCAAACCCGCACTCACTTCTTTTTGCCTACCCAGATAAAGCCCCACCCCCGCAAGCCCGAAACCCGTGAACATCATCGCCCAGTTCAGCTGCCAAAGCAGTCCCGCGCTCGCTATTACCATCCCAACGAATCGAAGAAAATTTGCCGGAGTGAACTTCCCCGTGCTGTACCGCAGCCTCTCGATTTTTCCGTTCCCACCGATTGTCGCTTCTTCCCTCAGAACGACAGGACCTTCTTTCCCAAATCGCGTGTACCTTTCGAGAATGTACGCTAGAAAGAGTACCCCCGATCCCGAGATAATCAACGGCCAGCTCGTCGGCCACTCGATTCCCGCAAAGTTCAGGCCGCAGGAGCCAGACGAGGTAGGTTGGCCTGACCCCACGGAAAACCATCCTGTGTATGGGAGACTCAGGACGATCTGAAGAATTCGATGTGCTTTGGTCAGTCATTGGCTTCGGCGTGGAAAGCGTCGAGGGTCGGATGACGAAGGCCGTCGCGGCGAATGAAGTGGATGACCAGAAGCATGAGCAGCGCGCCGCAAACCATGACCGCGACGGCGATTTGCAGACCGAGCTGCAGGTCGTGAAGATCAGAGATCTTGCCGACCACTTGAGGGCCTAGGCCGCCCACCAATTGCGTGGCAAACATGTAGACGCCGACGGAAGTGGCGTGCGCTCGGCGGGGCATCATGTCATGAAGAACCGCGGTGACGGGGCCGTGATACCAAGACATGAAAAAGCCGGCAATAAAGAGGCCCATGAGCACGAATTGTTTCTCTTCGGACTGGATGGCAAGCAATAAAAACGGGGCCGCCAGCAGAAATGCGACGGCAACGGCGATGATGCGGCCGTAGGCCAGGTGTTTCTGAAGCTGGTCGGCGATCCAGCCGCCCATAAGGACGCCAGACACCAGTGAGAGGAGAGCAATGAGCGCGAGCGAGACGGAGGCTTCGCGCAGACTGAAATCCTTATAGTTAACGGCGAAGTCGGTTCCCCAGGTGAGTAGAGAGACGCTTGCAAAAGTGATGCAAATGCCCGCGGCAATCATGGAAACGAAAGCGGGGACACGGAGAAGCCGGGCAATCGGTACGACGTCAGAACGAGGGCCGCGGGGCGGTTCGTCAATCCAGAAAAGCGCGATGCCGGGAACAATTCCGGCGAACGCGACGATGAACAAGGCGGCCTCCCAGCCGTAACGTGGCCCGATGATGCCACCGAGCGCCTGGCCGGACGCTCCGCCGAGTAACATCCCCGAAGCGAAGATGGATTGGGCGAAGGCGCGGCGTTCCTGTGGAAAACCGCCGGAAATCATGGATTGGGCGGCAGGAGCGTAAGCGGCTTCCCCGAGGCCGACCATGGCCCGCGCGACCAGGAAAAAAAGAAAAGTGGAGACCAGGCCGCCAGCGAACGTTGCGATGCTCCACAACAGGATGCCAATGGCGATGATGGCCTTGCGGCTGAAACGATCGGCTAAGAAACCGAAAGGTATGCTGCCGGCGGCCAGGACGACGAGGAGAAAAGTTTGCAGCGAGCCGAGCTGGGCGTCTGTAGCATGAAGATGACCGCGCAAGAGCGGAATCAACGGGACGAAGACCTGGCGAGCGGCGAAGTTGACAAAATTGATCAAAGCAAGTACAGCAAGTAGACCAATCTGGTAAGAAGTGAGCGGAATGGACTTCGTAGACATGCTGAATTGGCTCGGTGACCCGCGCGTGACCTGGTGGAGCGTAGACCGGAAGTTATCAGCCTTTGCTCGGCCTATCAAGATTATATGATGACTAAGAATCCGGTCCCCTCCACGAACGCGACGACCAGTGACCGTTTAACCACCGTTCTTTCCTATGGCGTGCTGCTGCTGCTGATATACCTCGTTTTCCGGATCTACGAACCGTTCCTCGCTTCGCTGGGTTGGGCGGCCATTCTGGTGGTTTTTTTCTATCCGATGCACCAGCGGCTCCTGCGGCGTTTCTCCGCGACCCCAGCGGCGGTTTTGAGTACCCTGATAGTGACCTTCCTTCTGATCGTGCCGACAATTCTCGTGACTACCTTGTTCATTCGCGAGGCGTTTTCCGTTTCACGGGGCATGCAGCATACTTTGCTGGTGCAGCAGGCGCCCATGTTGGCGAAAAGCTGGGCTTGGATCGCGCACCATGTGCCGGGCCTGGATCCCAACGCCGATGTGCTGGAAATGCTGGCCCAAGGCGTTCAGAAGCAGGCGGGTTTTCTCGCGGAGCGCCTCGGCACGGTCCTGCGCAATATCGCCGCGTTCATTTTCGATCTGTTCGTGATGATCTTCGCGATGTTTTATTTTTTCCGCGACGCGGACCAGATTGTCCGGGGAGTCCGAAGTATTTTACCTTTTGATGCCGAACATCGAGAGGCGTTGATGACGCAAACGCGGAACCTTATCTCCGCGAGTGTCACCACCAGCCTTATCCTCGCAGCCATTCAAGGCGCAATCGGCGGACTTGGCTTTGCGCTGGTGAAGTTGCCCGCGCCACTTTTCTGGGGTGTGGCCATGGCCTTCTTTTCACTGGTGCCGGTGGTGGGCTCCGGACTGATCTTCGTGCCTGCGGCATTGTGGCTGGGTTTCACGGGACATTGGGGTGGGGCCATTCTTCTGCTGGTGATTTGCGCGGGAGTGTCCGCTATCGTGGACAACCTCTTGCGGCCGCTGTTGCTCGGCGGGCGAACCGAATTGAGCGGGTTGGTGATCTTCATCAGCGTGGTTGGTGGCGTCGGCCTGTTCGGAATGTTGGGCTTGGTGCTGGGGCCGGTCCTGGTGGCCACGGCGGCGGGAGTTCTGGCGGTGTACATGGAGAGACCGGAAAATCCGCCCATAACGGCTCGATAACACCTGGTTTCTCTTGCCGTGGGGGCGTGACTTGAGTGTGCTAGAGTAACGCGCTCGAAGGAAATTCATGACGACCAGACCAGCCCCGAAACCCACGGAGCTTCCCGCGGCGAAACTGAGGTGGAAGTGCGAGCTCTCGCGCATCCCCTTCGAAACAACCGCTCAAGCGGAGCTGCGCGAGGGGTTCATCGGACAAGAGCGTGCGCTGCGCGCACTGAAGATGGGTGCGGAGCTTTCGGCGCCCGGTTACAACGTTTTTGTGTGCGGTTTAGCGGGCACCAGCCGCGGTGGAACGATCGCTCGGATGGTCGAAGAGCTGCACCCCCCGACGAAGGAGTCGCTCGACCGCTGCTACGTCAACAATTTCAAATTGACGGACCGGCCGCGGTTGCTGGCGTTGCCTCGCGGCCAGGCCAACGGCTTCAAAAAAGACATGCAGGCGGGAATCGATTTTCTGCGGCGGCGCATTCCCCAGGTGTTCGAAGGCGAGCCTTTCCAGCGGCAAAAAGGGCGGATCGTCGAACGCTTCACGGTGCGCGAAAAAGAATTGATGGACGATTTCACGCGCAGGATCGCGCGTGAACAATTTGCGCTCGGCCACATGCAAGTGGGCGCGGTGGCGCTGCCGGAAATTTTCCCGGTGCTCGAGGGCCAGATGGTCCCGATCGAGGACATCTCCAAGATGGTCCACGAGGGGAAACTCGAAAGCCCCATGGCGGAAGATATCGAGCGCAAGTACGAGCAGTTCCGGCAGGAATTCACCGTGGTGTACCGGAAGACGCTGACGCTCTCGCGGGAACTCGCCAGCGAGCTGAGTTACTTGGAGCAGGAAGCGGCGTCCGTGCTGGTCGATGGCGTCATCGAAGAACTCAAGGAAAAATACGCCGGCCCAAACATCGCCGAATATCTCGAAGAAGTGCGGCACCATCTTCTCGACAATCTCGACCCCTTCAAGGAGCGCGAGGGCGAAGGCGAACACGATGAAGAGACGCCGGACGGTTTGCCGAAGGCGCAGGGAGGTCCGGAGCGCGATCCCTTTCGGGTGTACGGCGTAAACGTCATTCTCGCGCATAGCGACGAAGACAAGTCTCCGGTCATTTTCGAGACCACGCCCACGTACGCCAACCTGTTCGGGACCATCCAGCGCGCCTATGACACGCGAGGTGGATGGTCCAGCGACTTCATGGATCTGCGCGGCGGTTCGCTGCTCCGCGCCGATGGCGGCTTCCTGATCATGTATTCGCTGGAAGCGCTGTCCGAAGTCGGCGTGTGGCGCGCGCTGAAGCGCACGCTGAACCACAACCGGCTGGAAATTCAACCTCTCGAAATGTTTTATCCGTTCGGCGGGAGCGCGCAGAAACCGGAGGCTATCGACATCAACGTAAAAGTAATCCTCATCGGCGACCGCTCCTTGTACGAGTTGCTCTACGAGTATGAGGAAGACTTCCGCAAAATTTTTAAGGTGCGCGTGGAATTCGACGAAGAGATGGCCATGAGCGACGGCGTCATCGCGGAATATGCGGGGCGACTGCGCGCGTTGTCCGAGAAAGAAAATTTGTATCCGTTCGACCGCGGCGCATTCGCGGCCATGCTGGAGTACGGCGTGCGTCAGGCGGGACGAAGAAACAAGGTGACGGCGCGCTTCATCGAAATTGCCGACCTGGCGCGCGAGGCGCATTACAACGCCGCGGGGGCCGGGGAATCCGTGGTCCGTGCGGCGCACGTGCGCGGCGCTTTGTCTTCGAAAATGGAGCGCCACAACCTGATCGAAACGCGCATCCGCGAAATGATCCAGGAAGGTACGCTGTTGGTGGATGTCGAAGGGACTCGCGTCGGCCAGGTGAATGGACTGAGCGTTCTCGAAATCGGCGGATACTCCTTCGGCAAACCCGTGCGCATCACCGCGACCGCGGCTCTTGGAAAAACGGGTTTGATCAACATCGAGCGCGAGGCCAATCTGAGCGGGCGCTTCCATGACAAAGGAATACACATCATCGCCGGTTTCTTGCGAAGCCTGTTTGCCCAGGACAAGCCGCTCTCGCTTGCGGCGAGCATCTGCTTCGAGCAATCGTACTCCGGAGTCGATGGCGACAGCGCCAGCTCCACGGAGATCTATGCGCTCGCCTCGGCGCTTTCCGGATTGCCGCTGCGGCAGGACATCGCTGTAACCGGCTCGATCAACCAGCAGGGCGATATTCAGGCGATTGGCGGAGTGAACGAAAAGATCGAAGGTTTCTTTGATGTGTGCCGGATCAAGGGGCTCACCGGCACGCAAGGCGTGATGATGCCGGAATCCAACGTGGAAGATTTGATGCTGCGCGAAGATGTTCTGGAGGCTGTTACTGCGGGGAAATTTCACGTCTGGCCGGTGGGCAAGGTCGAACAAGGCATCGAGCTCCTGACCGGAATGGCCGCCGGAAAGAAAAATGGCGACGGAAAATTTGAACCGGGGACCGTCCTCGCGCTGATCGATGAGCGCCTCCACGCCATGGCGCGCACGTTGAAAGAATTCGAATAGCCTCGAAATAAGCGGGCTCTACCTGCCTTCGGCCGACGCCACTCCTCGCTGGACCGGAAGACCCGCTCATGAAAGGGGCTCGCGATCAAAACAGGATCTTCAACGCGAGCTGCATGTTGAAGGGTTCACCGGGACCGATGCCGGGCGAGCCGTAGAAGTCTCCCGCCGTATCGCTACTCTGCCCGAACCCGCCGCCGATGGTACCGCTGGGCGGCGCCAAGTTGACGCGGTTGAACAGATTGAAAAACTCGACGCGGAATTGGGCGCGGAATCTTTCCGTGATCGGTATGTTCTTGAGAACGGAAAAATCAACGTCGCCGAATCCCGGCGCATAGACGGAATTGCGAGGTACGGTTCCGAAAGAACCCTGTGCCGGGTTGGCGTATGCGTTTGGATTGATCCACTGAACGGGATTGTGATTGCTGAGCGCATGAGAAACACCTTGGAGAGGATCGCCGACTTGGACTCCACGTGTGGTGTTCTCGCCGGTGCCGTCTGTATTGGATGACGCGTGGATGGTGAACGGAAAGCCGGTGCGAAAGGTGAGGTTGGTATTCAGTTGCCATCCGTGGGACACCCAAGCGGGGCCATGCGAAGAACCGGGGACGTCGTAAAGAAAGAACACATTGAAGTGGTGCCGGACGTCATAGTCCGAGTTGCCGTAGTCGCCCTTGAAGTTGGTGGAGTCTTGAGGGAGCGCGCCCACGTATTGCGTGACTTCGTCGAGGCTGTGGCTCCAGGCGTAAGAAAGCTGCGAAGTGATTCCATGCCAACTGGTAGTCTTGAGCAGGGCTTGCAGGGAATTGAAGTTGGAAGTGCCAATGCTTTGGATTTCGTCGATCACCCCGAAGTTGGGATAGGGACGAGAGCCAACGCCCCCAAGGGGCAACTGGTTTATGTCGATCAAGGAGAGCAGTCGCCGGCCTTCCGTCCCCACATATCCGACTTGCAGCATCACTTTGCCGCCAAGTGTCTTCTCCACGTTCAGGTTGTAGCTCATGTCGTAGGCGGGACGGAAACGCTGGCTAACCGAGAAGAGATTGTTGTTTCCCGTGGTGAAGATCGGCTGGTCCTTGACGATAGTGTACCCATCCGTCTCCAGGAGGGAGACCGGCTTGGTGCCCGCGGGATTACCTTCCACTCCGATCGGGCCGTTATTCGCAACAGATGCAGCCGCAAGGCTGGAGGAATTGTCGAGGAAGGGCACGATCGCAGGCGTATCGAAGAACAGCCCGAATCCGCCGCGGATCACGAGACTGCTGCTTCCTCTAGGCTGGTAGGCAAATCCCACGCGCGGGCTGAAGGCTTTCCAATAGCGTGGGTACAGATCGCTAATCTGCTGGCCCACCACGACGAGACCTCCCTTGCTAGGATCAAACGTTGACAGGTCTTTCTGGCCGTCATGTATCGGCCCCTCATATTCATATCGCAAACCGAAGTTCAGGTTCAGATTCCGCGTAATCTGCCAGGCATCCTGCGCAAAGAGGTCGAAGCTGTTCATCAATACTTTCCGCTCCTGGTTGCCGCGCATGATCGTGGACTGGTGGACGAAACCGGCCATGAAGTCAGCAAGAGCTACGATATTGGAATCGACGGTGGGGTCATTGAGCAGGCCGCTCCAAGGCCCTTGCGTGCCGGTGAAATAGAACGCGCCGCGGCCGCCGGTAGTGTAGAAGGAATCGATGCGTGCCTGGCGTATCTCTCCCCCAAAACGCATTTGGTGCTTCCCGCTGGTGTAGGAAAGCGCATCGGAGAAATGCCCGGTGATATCGTTGCGGCCGGAATTTGGCGTGAGCCCGGTGCTCTCAAATCCGGAAATGGCAATGAGCGGAGCACCTTTAAGATTCGGCGAAGTCACTCCCGTGTTGAGGCCGAGCGCGACGGGGTCGAAATTAGTGTTCAAGTCCGAGAAAACCTGGTTGAAATAGCTCACTCCTACCAAAGCCTGGTTGGTGAGGCGGGAAGAGAAGGTCCTGTTGTAAGTGAGAGAGTAGTTCTGCACGTGCATCGGGCCGACTTGGTAGTAATACGGAATTCGTGAGCCAACCGGCGCAATTTGGGTGCCTTGGCCGACGAAATATCGAAACGATAATCTGTTGTTGTTGTTAAAGCTGTGGTCGAACTTGACGAGGCCGTTGTGGCTGAAGCCCGTCTCCGGTACGGGATCGAAGTAATTGCTCGGTGCCGCGGGCCCTGCAAGGGAAGCCCCGGGCCAGATGGAGTTCAACAAATTGTCCGACACCGAATTCTCCGGGACACCATATTGCTTGAGCAAGCTGCGAGCGGCCGCCTGATAGTTGAGCGACGGCTCTGTCGATAGCGATTGATTCCCGATCACGAATTTCTGCTCTTCGAAGCTCAGAAACAGAAAGGTGCGGTCCTTGATGACCGGAAAACCTGCTGAGAAACCATAGTGCTGGTTGCGAAGCTTGTTTTTGGGGGAACCTGCGGGCGCAAAGGGCGACTGCGCGGTGAAGAACTCGTTGCGGTTGTAGTAGTAGGCGCTCCCGTGGAGTTTGTTGGTTCCGGATTTGATGATGAGATTGATCGTGCCTCCGGGATTGCGTCCGGTCTCCGGACCAGCCTGCGTTTGGAGAGAGAATTCCTCGACGGAGTCCAGCGGCATTAGAACGCCCGGAATGCTTTGAATGCCTCCCTGATTCACGGCCATGATATTCCACCACTGGTCGTTGTTGTCCGTGCCGTCGATTTGCCAATTGACTTGATTCGCGCGGGCTCCGTTGACCGAACCGATAGCTCCCGCGGCGTATCCGGCAAATCCGGGAGACACGGCGATCATCTGAACGAAGTCGCGGCCATTCAGTGGACGATTTTCCACGGTGGCGGAGGGGACGACGGTTGTCAACGTGGTGGCCGTGGTGTCCAGTGACAATGCGGCGGCGGATACTTCGATGGTGGAAGCGACCTCCGCGACGTCCAGCTTGACTAGAAGAGTGTAGATCGCGCCCGCCGATACCCGTACGGCACCAATTTTGACAGTCTGAAATCCAGGGGAAGAAACTACGATCGTGTAGTTGCCCAGCGGCAAATCCTGAAAAGAGAATTCGCCCGCATTGGAAGACGCCGTCACATATGACAGACCGGTCGCTTCGTTCGTTGCTCTGATCTCGGCTCCGAGGACAGCGCCTCCAGTTGGGTCGGTCACCATGCCATTAACTCCGCCGCGAAAAGTCTGCGTCACTGCTGGGGCCGCCAAAAGTAGGAACAGAAATAAACCGGAGATAGTGCGTGCCATAACCCACCCTCCCTTGAAAAAAGAAATGCGCGCCGTTTCAGGAAGTACCCCGGGCCGGAAGCGGCTCTTGGCTGGGCATGCTGTTCCTCAAAGGACTGGAGTGTCCAACGCAATATTTCGATGGGGCGGATTCGCGCAGCGATGCGGGAATGCGCGCCGCTCCGCCCTGTGCTGGGGCCAACTCGGAAGCTGACCCGCTACCTGGGCGGCGGCGCGAGGTAGGCCTGGCGATGATCCACTCGGCACCAGAAGCGATTCACTTTGACTTGAATCGCGTGAAGCTGGCCATCGTTTGAAGGTGGGGTGAACGCGATACTGTACTCGTGGCGGATGAGTTGGGCGATTTCAGAATACGCGCGATCGAATTCCTTCGCATTTTTTGGGAGATAGACGCGCCCGCCAGTCGCCTGCGAGAGCTCGTGCAGCGATTGGTCGGCCTGAGCAAAGCCTTGCTTGACGAACGCTCGATCTTGGCGCTCTTGAGGAGAGAGCTTCCTGCCCTTCAGGGGTTTGCGGAAGTCGCCGGAAAGTGAGACTGCCAGGATGCGAACATCGGAAGTCTTGAGTCTTTGTTGAATCATTTCCCACTTTTCCGGTGGCGAAGTATCGACCCCGGTGGAGAGAACAACAACAGTTTTCTTTCCGGGAAGGGGTGCGAGCCAGTCGGTGGCTGACGCGAGACTGGAGGCTAGCTTCAATTCGGCAAACCCAAGAGTGAAATTCAAACTTTGCAGCGCGAGCTTCGCCGTGAGTTTATCGGGTGTGAAGTCGAGGAGCAGTTCAGGGGCTCTCGAATAGCTGGCAATGGCAACGCGGTCGTTGGGAGAAAGGTTGTTTAACAGGGTGTCCGACGCAAGGACGTGGTTCTTCTCCAGAAAAAGAACGGCGGGGCCGGATTCGATGAGAAGTAGCACTTGCGCCGGCTCCTCGATGGCGGCGAAACCAGTGAGTGGCTGCTCGATCCCATTATCGAACACACGAAAGTCTTCGCGGCGCAGGCCTTCGACGAAATGACCGCGCGAATTCGTGACAATCACTCCGACGTTGACGCGGTCAACGCTGACGTGAATCGTTTGCTTTGGCTGTTGCGGATTTTCTTGGGCCTCGGCGAAAGGGCACAGGCAGAGCACGGCAGGAAAGAGCGCTGCCGCCTGCAGAAGACGAAAAGAGTTCATCGCTCCGCTATTCAACCCACTGGTCCCAATGGATGCCCTTCGAATCCTTCCACGAGACGCTCGAAGAGTAATGAAGATGCCGCGCGAAGACTTGCGGATCGATCTGGGCAAGCCAGTCGGGAGCCGTGGACGGCACAATATTTTTTGAAGAACTTACGGTTTTTGCGACAGGGCCCTTCTTCGACTCTTCGATCCAACGATCCTTCAGCGCCTGCCAATCGACTTTCTGAAAGTCGAAATAACTTAGACCATTGAGATTTTCCGGAAATTTGGCGCGGCCAGCCTGAAACTGCGGCACGGTGGCGAGGCCGGCGGAGGTGGAAGCGTGCGCGCGATTCGAAAGCACTTCGCGAAGGGTTTCGATACGGTTGGCGCCGAGAATCATGTCCTGCGTGACCGCGAGATTAAAGAAGTTCCACTGCGCCACGCCGGCGATGCCCTGCTTCCCCCCAAGGGAGATCTTCAGGAAAGTAGCATCGCCTTCATTGTGCTCCGATGTGAGCTGGTCGCCGAATACCGTTCGAATGAGTTTGAGCGTCTCCGGTTTCTTTCGAATGCCAAAAAAATAGACCTGTTTCGTGGAGTCCATCGACGCGCTGGTTTGCATCGAAGCGAATTCTCCGGTGAGCAGTCCAAGCGCGTCCGGGACGGGCATTCCCAGTTTCTGCTGCGCGATGGTGTCAAGTAAATCGGCGTTACCCTGCTGAACCTGAGGAAAAGCGGCGCGGGCCACGCGCTTCACTGTGTCGTAGATGCCCGGGAAATTGAGTTGTCCGGAAGTGTAAGAGACGGCATCCACAGGGACGAAAGAGAGAGAAGCCGGCGACGGCTGTCCGGCGGCCCAGATGTCAAAGGGCGTTCCAGGAGCGGCATCGCCCAGGATCGCGGCCTGCACGTGTGTTTTCGCGCCTTCGAACGTGATGTGGCCGCTGAGGGAGTGCACGGCGTCGAGTCTGGCAGCGTCGAGGAGCGGGCGGACCTGGAAGTTTCCTGCTTTCGAATCCGTCGCCAGATTTTCCAGGTCGGGAATACGCACAAAGAATTCGAGCAAGCCGCTGCCGAGGTTCGCTTGCGCTTCCTGATACGCGGCGGATTGCGCCAGAGATGCCGTTGCGGAAACTCTGCCACCGAGGCGGCCGAGTATTTCTTCCATCACGGATTGTTCACCGGTGCTGACGGCGTACTTGCCATGCTCGGCCCAATAACTGACGCCGCTTTTGCCCTCCGTCCTGAGGACTTGAACGCTTCCGATAGTGACTTGCGAAAGGAGAAGCACTTCTTTTCCCACGGCGCGCAAGCGAAGAATTGCCTTCGAAAGCAATTCTTCCTTGCCGGTGCGGTCATACACGAAAAACATGCCATTCCACGCGGGCGATTTCGAATTCGCCGCTGCGCTTCCATTCGAAGCGGTTCGCTTTGCAGCCTCGCTCAGATAACCAAGCGTAAATGAATTTTCCAGTAGCGCCGCATATTCTTGCATCTCTTGCGCAGTCAGTTTTTCTTTTGGTGATTTTTCCGCCGGGGAGCTAATCAGATTCGAAGCGATCGCTGAACGCACGGGAGCAAAATCCGCATCGTCCCAGAGTGCCAGCAGGGAGTTTGCCTTTCTCGCGTCGGGGCCGGGGGTGCCGCGCCAGATCAAGTAGAACGCGGTGCGCGGGGACATTTGCGCAGGCTCGAGCGGAGCTTGCGCATGCGCCGGATTCAAACCGGAGAAACAGAGGAGAGCTGCAATCGGCAAGAGGATGCGAAGGCTCAGTGCTTTCATCGGAGTGCTCCACGACAAATGGGTAAAGGAAAGGACTAACTGTTTAATGCTAACGCGGCGGGCGGAAGGACAGAAGCTCCGTCCCGCGCTGAGTTTCCAGAACGCGGAACAGGGTTTTTTCGGAAAGAAAATCGAATCGCTGTGAAACCAGGGTTGCGTTAGGACGAAGGTCGAAAACACTAGGTAACCGAGTTTCTTCGGAACGAAAAGCGAAATGCCATGAAACTAGGATTTCGGCGAAACAAAAAGTAATATTTTTTACATAACTAGTTAACTATATAGTTATGTAACTCTGTCACTCTGGTTTTGGGGGAGGGGCGGTGGCCGCCGGCGCCACCGCGGCGGCCGGGGGAGCGGAGGCGCCGCCTTCCTTCGGGGTCGCGAGATAGCCGGTGATTTGATTTTTGCCGACGTCGAAAACCACGATTTCGTACGGCGCCATGCGAGAGCTGCCTTTCACATAGAACTGAACGGGCTCGCCGGAAGTTTTATCCTTTTTTTCGATGGTCCTGTCGTCGGCCACGACGGTGACCGTGTACTTTGATTTTTTCGGGTCGGTCTTGTTAAGAGACATCTGCACCGGGCCGACGCGCTGCGCGGTCTTGGATTTTTGCAGGGAGAACTCGTAATAGTTGCGGTCGCCCCTGCGCCTGAGGTCTTCCAGGTCGTCCCGGTTGTGCGCGATGAGGCCGCTCATGACGTTCATGTCGCCCAAGCTGCGCTCGAGCTTGCCTTTGGTGGTTTCCAAATCGGTTTTTGTGGCTTCGATGTCTTTTTTAGCGCCGCCAACCTCGGTGGCTACCGCGCCGATTTTTTCCTCGTTTTCCTTTTGAGCTTGAGTGAGTTGCGTGGTGAGTTTCAGGTCGGACGCTTGCTGCTCCTTGCGGATGGATTCGGCGCGGCTCTTGGCCTGCGCGAGTTCGGACTGCGTCAAACCGACTTTTTGTGTGGTGAACTCCATCTTGCTCTTCAAATCGGCGATGCGCGAGTTCGCCTGGTCGAGCTGGGCCATGAGAATCTTGTTCTGATCCTGCTGCTTGGCGAGATCCTGGCTCAGGCGGGACTGCGTGGAATAGCCGGCAATGCCCAACACGGCCAGCGCGGCGATCACGACGCCGAACAGCACGGCGATCCACCGCGGCGTACCCGAGGATTCGTATTGATACGATTCCTGCGGGCTCGGTACGTTTGGAGAAATACTCATTCCCCCTCCTCAGTGATAGGCGCCATCCTGGGCGATGACGCCGAAAGGGAATTATCGCTTGCAAAGGGCTGGATGTCCACCGGGCGGGGGGAGCAGTTGACAGTTGTAAGTTTACAGTTGTTAGTGAAGGAGGAAGTAAGCAGGTAACGAAGCCAGGAGGTAAGGAAAAAGCAGAAACGTGACGCGTGACGGGTGACTCGTGACTGGTGGAAGAGGTCGACAGTCGACAGTTGAAAAATGATCTGGGAGCAGTGGAGAGCTGTTGATGGCGACTTGCGGACCGTGGTCCGCTTTCTGCGAGCGGCTGGGGTGGATTCAGAAGGCCAAGACCTTCGTGGCCCCTGAGGGGATGTGAGAATCTCGAAGTTTAAGGAATCCTGGTTAACCATAATCGGAACCCCCCTGTTTTTTGTAAGTATTGCATCTAAAGAGCTTAGCCACACCGTAAGTCTTTTGTTTGCAATACTTGGGGGGAGACCCATAAGTGTTGCAGCTAAAGGATTTATGGGGGGGAGCGCTGGCGACGAAGTAACCACTTGGGACGGGTCGGTCGACTCGCGATGTTCGCTCAGGACGCGGATCCTTGAAGGATGCGCGGCGTGCGTGCCGAACGAATTGGCTGGCGTCCAGCTCATGTAAGAGCATAGCACGGCCAGCGCTAACTGCCAATAAATATTATGATATAGATATCATTCGAATAGGGCGGTAAAACGTTGAAACGTCCCGGCTTAAGCGGCCGGGATCCAAAAGGCGCATTTGCAGGTTAGGAGGCTTGAACGTTCGGCGACTGGAGTTCGGAACTGGGGATCCGGGGCGGGAAACCGTAAAATCTTGAGAAGGAGAGTAGGGCAAAGGGATGGAGGGAAAGTCAAATGCGCCACACGCAAAACCGGCATATGGGCCACCCGATACGAGCTTCATTTCCGCTTGTCCTGATTCCTATGCCACATCCTCAATCCCCTTGCTGACCCGAAAGACATGCCCGTCCGGATGCCGCACGTGCATCTCGCGAACATTCCATGGCATATCGGCCGGTGGGAACGCGACGTCCAGCCCGGCGGCCACGCACTGCCTGTGGACCTCGTCCACGTCGTTAACCCACACCGACATCCAGACGCCCTTGTCAGCCGTTTCGTCTCCGTCTGGTCCAAACGTGGAGGCGTTCGCGCCCCGGCCGCGGCCCCCTTGGCCGCCCTGGCAAAGAAAGATCTCGCATTCTCCTGACCCGACGGCCCCGAAAGTGGGAGGCGTTCCCCAGTCCCAGCACTTCCTCCAGCCCCACTTCTTGAACCATTCGAAGCTCGCGGAGATGTCAGACACGTTCAGTATGGGGGTAACGTGTTTCGCATTCATGCCGCCGAAGGATAGCACGGCCATCAAAGCAGCGCCTGAATAGGTAAAACCACGCGGGTCCCCATGTGCCGGTGGAGGAGAGTGCCTCACCCTTGGTTTTCGAGGGTGATATTCTCTTCTGTATTTCCTATTTCACGCTTCTGGTTTTTTTATTCGCCCGATCCTCGCCACGAATCTCAAATCAGACCGGCGCCGCCTGTCGCAGCCGCTCCCGGAAGTATTCCTTCCAGCTCTCCGGCAATTCTTCCACTCGCAACGCTCGCCGCACCGCGCGGACCTCCGCCTCTCCAAACCTCTTCGCCACATATAAACGTGTGATCTCCGAAACCGCAACGGCGTTGGCCTCCCCCGAAATCACTTCGATCTCATCGCCCGCGCCGACTTCTCCCTCCCGCAGGACCGCCACGTAGAATCCCGTCCTCCCGCTCGCCAGAAATCGCTTCACCATGTCGTCGGACCCGAATCTCACGCCCAGTTTGTAGCAAGGCAGCCGCGGCTGGGTCACCACCACTTCTGCCGTGCCGATGGAAAACCGGTCGCCCAGATGAACGGACTCTTCCAGCAATCCGTCCCTGCCATCATCAATAGTAAAATTTTCTCCAAACATGCCCATCGGCAGTTCCCGCCCGGGCAACTCTTTCTTCCAGTAGTCGTAGTGCACCAGCGAGTAGCAGTAAACGGCTTTGTGCTCGCCACCGTGCACGGTCAGGTCCGCCTGCCGGTCTCCGTCCAGATTCAACTTGCGCAGTGCCACCCGTCCCCCCGCCGGCTCCTTGAAGATTGCCGTCGTCACCATTCTCCCGTGCCAGCTCACTTCCCGCGGCAATCCCGTGTTCACTGAAACGAGTTTCATCGTCCGTCTGTCCTGTGTGGAGACTTTCTCTTCTCTGATTTTCTGTCATCGGCCTTTGTACAGCTCCATTAGTGCTGGATCCATCCTTTTCATCGCGTCAGAGTCCGACCAGGAATCCCATGGCGTTAGACGCCCTCGAAAACCAGCCCGATGAACTGTTTTGGGCCCATGAAGCCACCGCCCCACTTTGCATCGGTGGTGGCCGTGGGTTTGGCAGCGACAATTTCGTCGAGAGACCTGCCTTGCTTTTTGAGGGTCGCGACCTTGTCCCGCACACTAACCAGCAGATCGCGGTAGAAGGTGAGTTGGGACTTATCGCCAACGGGACCATGCCCTGGGATGACAATCATCTTGTCCGTGACTTTGGCAAGGTTAGCCTCGGTAGCGCGGATTGTGCCGTCTATGCTCCCGCCGGTTGAGTAATCGATGAACGGATAGTAGCCATTCCAGAACGTGTCGGCGACGTGGAGAATATCCGCGTTCGTAAAATGAACGGAGATGTCACTGTCGGTGTGAGCGGGCGCGTAGTGTTTGAGAACGATCGTCGCGCCATTAAGTTGCACGGTCTGCTCCGTTTGGAAGACTTTCGCTGGAATCGCTCCCGCTGGTGACGCTTTGAAAGTAAAATTCCAACCCTCGACTCGCGTGTCTGTGGAGAGATGCTTCCTTGTGTTCTCCTGAGCAAGGATCGCTGCACCAGCGGAGTGCAGCCATTCGTTGCCGTCGGTGTGGTCGAAGTGCCAGTGCGTGTTGATGAGGTGCTTGATGGGATCGGAGGTAATCGATGCAAGCGCGTCGATGATCTTTGGACGCGCACCGGCAAAGCCGGCGTCGATGAGGAGCTTACCGTCGCGACCGGGATGAACGGCAATATTTCCGCCAGCGCCCATCAGGACGCTTACATTGCCGCGGAGTTTCTGGACAGTGACCGTGCTGGCTGCTGCTGTTTTCCGCGCTGTCTGCACGAGCCCGTCATGTTGAGCGAGCAGATGGCGTGGAGCGAGCAAACCAACAGTGGCAGCCAGACTGGTGGACCTGAGCAAGCGGCGGCGCGAAATAGTGGGCTCTAGTTGGGTGTTCATAGGTGTCCTGTACCTCCTCAGTCTCAATGGCTCCTCAATGAGTTAATGCTCTGCGGCTTGACGGCAACCGAGTCACCCGGCCTTTACAGCAAATCCTAAAGGCCGGGTAAGCGAACCGTTACGCCGCCGCTCTCGCTGTGCCTTTGAAGAACGCGTGCAGGTCCGCGTTGATCTGCTCCGCGTTGGTTGTGGGCATGCCATGCGGAAAGCCCGGATAGACCTTCAGCGTTGCGTTCTTCAGTATCTTCGCGGACATGAGACCCGCGGCGCCAATCGGCACAATCTGATCGTCGTCACCATGCATCACCAGCACCGGGATATCGATCTTCTTCAGATCTTCGGTGAAGTCGGTCTCCGAGAACGCCTTAATGCAGTCGTAATGGGCCTTGACACCTCCCAACATGCCCTGCAACCACCAGTGCTCACGGATCCCGTCCGAAATCTTTGCGCCGGGGCGGTTGTATCCATAAAACGGAAGCGTGATGTCCTTGTAGAACTGCGCCCGGTTGGCCGCGAGTGCGGCGCGGAGGTCGTCGAACACGGAAATGGGCAGACCGCCAGGATTCTTTTCCGTTTTCAGCATAAGCGGTGGCACAGCGCTGATCAGCACGGCCTTAGCGACACGCTTGCTACCATAGCGGCCCAGATAGCGGGCGACCTCGCCACCGCCGGTGGAATGCCCAACCATAATGGCATTGTTGAGATCGAGCGCTTCGAATAGCGCCGCTAGATCGTCCGCATACGTATCCATCTCATTACCGTCCCAGGTCTGGCTGGAACGCCCATGCCCCCGCCGGTCATGGGCGATGACGCGATGGCCCTGCTGGCCAAAGAAGAGCATCTGCCCGTCCCAGTCATCGGCGGTGAGCGGCCAGCCATGCGAGAAAACGATGGGCTGACCGGATCCCCAATCCTTGTAGTAGATCGTCGTGCCATCTTTCACTGTAATCGTGCTCATGTAATTTTCTCCTTACGTGCAATTCTTCGTTTGCGGCTATCGGCTAAACACCTCTCAGGGGTCCAGACCCTTTGCCGAATGTAGCATTTTTCTATTGAAGGTACATCAACACGCGTCAATTCGTTGGCAGGCGGACAAGCGGGTGGGACAGGCTTTTGAATCGGGTGGTGCAGAACAGAGAAAAGAGAAACTAGAAAGCAGATAATCAGAAATTAGAAATTAGAAATCAGAAATTGGAAATCAGAAATGCGGAGCGGAAATAGGTCCGCGGGAAAGTGTGAGGATTCCTCACGTTCGTTCGGAATGACCGGAGGCGGGTCAGCGCGCGCGGCGCTGGGTGCCGCCTACTTCGGTTTTTGAAGCGTGGGGGTTTTGACTCTCCCTCGCTAATCCTGCGACTGCACCAAGCTCCGATTCGCACCTCCGTCGCGCAGCTATAAGCGTTCCTTGAGCATTTATTTTGTAATCCCTCCACCTCGTTGCCGCTCGGAACGCACCAGGCGGAGATGTGCCGTATCAGTTAACGACGAACAAACTATAACTCTTGCTTCGGTTGGGTTGACCTCGCTAAAACTTGTATTAAGCGGTGATATCATGCAAGCGATCGCGAGTTCACGAAATATTAAATCCAAAAGAAAATCCGCGCATAAACACGCTTTCGATGCCCAAGCTTTTCTCGATTCGGCCGGTGTAGCCAGAAGAGTTGTGGAATATCGAAGATCGCAGAAGATCTACTCTCAAGGCGATCGTGCTACGAGTGTGATTTACATTCAAAAAGGCGGTGTAAAGCTCTCCGTTGTTAACGAGACGGGCAAAGAAGCCGTTGTGGCGATCCTTGGACAGGGCGATTTTTTGGGGGAAGGGTGCCTTACGGGCCGGCCCATTTGCATGGCGACGGCGACCACGATTGCACCTACCACCGTGCTCTTCATCGAGAAAAACGAGATGATTCGCGTGCTGCACGAGGAACACGAGTTCTCCGACCGCTTCATCGCTTATATGCTGGCACGAAACGCTCGAGTCGAGGAGGACCTGATGGACCAGCTCTTCAACTCCAGCGAGAAGCGGCTGGCGCGCACTCTGCTGCTGCTCGCACACTACGGCGCGCGCGGCCATCCTCAAAAGGTGCTTCCCAAAGTATCGCAGGAGATGCTGGCGGAGATGATTGGCACCACGCGGCCCCGGGTCAATTTTTTCATGAACAAATTCAGGAAACTGGGCTTTATCGAGTACAACGGCGAGATCCACGTCAACAATTCCCTCCTACGTGTTGTCCTTCACGAGTAAGCAGCTTTCGCAGGTGGGACACGCTTTTGAATTGGGTGGCGCAGGACAGGGAAAAGCGAAACTAGAAAGCAGAAAGTAGAAATGGGAAAGGCGAAGAGAGGCGAAGAGAGATTTCTCACATTCGTTCGAAATGACGGGCGAGGGCCTTGCGCCAGTAGCATCGCGTAGTAGCAAAGCGCCTAACTGAGCTTCATTTATGCAGTGAGAAAGACGTGACCGTCGGTTGTCACGGTTCTGGAGGGCTCCGGGCTCTCATCTTTCAAGAATGTCTCTCCCTTGATAAGCCACGCGGTTCCAAACGCAAGAAGTGCGGTCGTCTCGAAGAAGAAGACTGTCCCGACGTTTCCAACCAGATGATCTATCTTGAGAAGGAGTTTTAGGATGGCAATCAGTGATATCGAAGCGATGATCACATACCCGCAAATCGTGTACGCGCGGTTTCTTTGAACCTTTTTTCGAGTCATGGTCTTGTTCGCGGCGCTCATCTTGAAAAGCACAAGACAGAAATAGGCGAGCGTCGAAAACAGAAGTAGGGCAAAGATGTAATGTGCAATCCCAATGTGGCTTTGGCGGGGCGTTGCGCCGCTATCCGGGGGCGTCGGAAAAAAAGCAACGCCCAGCGTACAAAAGGCAGAGAAAACTCCGGCGATCTCATCTTTTAGATCATAGCCACGGCAGCACAGCATGAACATGCCGATGGCACAGAGACTGCCGACAAAAAGGTTCCGCATCCCCGTGTAGTAGTAGCCACTGATGGAGCTTTGAATGATGTGGTGCCGCAGAATCCACAACGGGATCGAGAGCGCAAAGGGAAGTCCTAGCGCGACTGCTCCGACAGCTTTCCTGAGAGCCAGATAAGAAAGAACGATGGGATCTTGCGCTCTGGGTGCCAGAAGCATGATACGCCTCCAGTCGATAGTGAGGGAATTGCCCGACCAATACCGGAGAGCTTAAAGCAAAATGCGAAAAAGGCAAGAAATGAGGACTTCCCGATTCGCACGATAAGCGTTGCCTGGCGGTGGGACAGGCTCTTGAATCGGGTGGCGCGGAAAACCTTGAGAAAAGAGGGTGGGACAAAAGGATGGAGGGAAAGTCAAATGCCCCACACGAAAACCGGCGTATGGGCCGGCCGCGGTCCGGCATTTGGACTGGAGGGCAGTTTGAAATTACAGGCGGCCGGGTTTGCAGGATGGGGGATGCACTACCTGCCGAGAGAGAAGCTCAACCGCCGACACAGCGTTGCGCAATTGGATTGTAAATGAGCGAGCAGCATTGCGTACCGATGGTGCATGACATTCCGTTATGTAAGCAGGTCGCTGCCTGGGCAGGAGTCGGGGCCACAATGGAATATCTGAATGGCAACTTTGCGGTAAAAGAAGCGATGCGATTGCTCAAATCGCCGGATGCCGGAGAAGCCGCAGAGGATCGAACGAGATCTTGCCGCGATGCAAGCAGGACCCAGGCAACGAACGTTTGCGAGAAAGCGGTCATCCCGCTGCCTGTCGTTTACCAGCGCAGAGACGGGCGTGCCAGGACTGTTTTTACGAACGAGTGAAGAACCTCTGCCGGAAGCACGGCAGCAACTGCGTGCAGAATCGTTGGCGCTTTGCTCAGTTCCCAATCAACCAAGCTTGCGTCTGGGGCAGCAACCCACAGTATTATTTCTTGCGCTGGA
>Ga0137418_10000947_pt1 | contig 26664 bp, 24 predicted proteins | sample CZODoug3_1_2_16f_FD_122242 | JGI IMG/M metagenome (GOLD analysis project Ga0137418, IMG submission 122242) | Vadose zone soil fungal communities from Angelo Coast Range Reserve, California, USA - CZODoug3_1_2_16fungal (Hybrid Assembly) | ecosystem: Environmental > Terrestrial > Soil > Vadose...
CCCAACACTGCTGCGTCCACCGCACCCCTCCCCGCGTCCGTGACGATCATGATACGCCCCTCTGGTGGGGTGGGATGGCGACAGTTCTAGATCTGATTTGGTCAGGCGGCAACAAATATTTTTCGGAAAATCCGAAAGAAAAGACTCGACAACCCTGTCAAGAAACAGCCCGACGGGCAAATCACCAGACCGAGCCGTTCAACCCGCGACGCGAAAGCGCAAGACTTCAGCGTTTGACGGAACATTACCTCACATCGTTTCAACGCCACGTGAGGTCGCCGTACGATCACGAATTCCAGCCGTCCGAGGTGTCCATCCATGAATTCTCTGACTTATCATCTGAAACCGAAAATTGGTTTCATTCGTATCTGCGGCGATCGATGTCAAAACAACGGGTCGCCATGCTCCCCTCAAAAGCCCAGCAACAAGCCATCGAAGCGAAGCTCAACTTTGCGTTGGGAGCAGAAACTTATGATCGATTGTTTCTCGGTTTTATTTGCGGCGACGTGGACAATGATACTGTCGACATCTTTGTGCAAAATGAAGACACAGCGGCGATTGTCTGCATCGGGTATAGCTGGCATGTCGCGGTTGTCGTCGAGAGCGTCATGAAAAAACCCGTCAAATGCGTCAACGTTCTGCCGAAAAATCTCTCACAAACGCGATAATCCGGAGCAAGCCGAGAAGGCGACTTCCGCTCTTGTGCAGTTTTGCGAAGTGCCAACCGGCCTGCGGAGAATCCGCCTATTGGGTAGAGCGGAAGTGGTCTGCGCACGGCCACGACTGTAGCGGGCTCCATGGAGAAGAGTGCGTTAAAAAAGCCCCGCGCCAATGCGGGGGTTTTCCTTTTTACCTGCGAACCCCGGACGCTCCAATCGTGGGGGCTGCGCCCGGCACACCGATCGGAGCGAAGGTGCTCCCAAAACCGTTACCGACAGCAGGGACGCTTGGCAGAGGCGCTGCGGGGCCAGTGTTCCTCCATGTCGGGACTACATTTGTCGAACCCACCGTAGCCGGATACGAACCCACTGAAGGGGCCACAACCGATCCGTATCCAGCCGTTCCGTCGGCTTGCGCCAGCGCAAACGTGCTTGTGAGCGTGAAGGCTGTTGCCAGCGCGATTGTCGTAACTTTCATGAGGTGTCCTTTGTTATCGTCAGATAGGAGACAACCGCATCGTCTGCTCGACCGTTCCGCTAAAATTTTTGTTAGGCGCGACAGAAGCCGCCAAACGGCTCACATCTCGCAGAGCCGCGGTGCTCCCGCAATCGTCGTCGCGCGTCATTCGCCTCAGGCGTTGTTCGATCGCGCCAAGTTACTGGAGCAGTTCGCCATTGTTCCCAACAATGGTTCAAGAGTTTCCTTGAGTTGCTTCCATTCCTCGGCTTCTACAAGCCAGTACTCCATCAGCGAGTATTCCATTTCCTTTCTGGCAAGTGCTGCCCGCTCACGGCACATGGCCTCCAACGCTGCGAATTGTTTTTCTGAATACATGGGCTTTCCAGTCGTGCTCAGTCTAATCCGTTCGCTATCAAGGCCAACTGACAATTGCGTCATGCGACGTGACCGGTCCGCGAGTATGTTTCCGAATGTGGTAATCCACACGACAAACCCAGGCGCTTTGGTTCAATTAGTCGGCACAAGAATAAAAGATAATTTATAGAAAAGAAGATTTCGGTTACGTGCGAGTGCGAAAGGAAGAGGTTTTGCCTCATCGGTCATCGACCGGATGCACCCGCGAACAGGGCGCGATCTCCCGGTCTTTGTCCACTTGATCATGCGGGCGGGCGGCGGGTATCGCGGCGGTGTCCGACATCTCAGCCGCCTCCAGGGTGGCGATCCGGTCTGCGAGGTCCGATCATTGGACTAAGGCGCACATCAGTACGACGTGCCGTTACTTCTGAAAATGGACCCCATCTCGGACATCACCGTGCCAGGCCAGTCTCCCTATTTCGAGCTAGGGCGGGATGGTTTTTGATTGAATCGGTCTGTCCGCGGATTCAGTTCACCTCTCCCGCTTGCGGGGGAGGTCGACGCGCTCGATAGAGCGCGGCGGGTGGGGGAAAACTGCCTGCCAAACGACATCCACTTCCGATGCGGTACCCCCACCCCAACCCTCTCCCGCTTGCGGGCAGGGCTATCGCATATGACCAACGTCAGCCGATGGTCGTGGCTTCGCACAATCTCTCAGCGGGTCGTCCCTGCGAACGCAGGGACCCATCACCCCTGGCCTCAAAAGTGAAAAAAGGCCTCTGCTCCAGTGCAGAAACGAGAGTCCGCGCCGTATGGGTCCCTGCGTTCGCAGGGACGACTCATTGAAAATTCCATATGCGATAGCCCTGCCCGCAAGCGGGAGAGGGAGCCTTCAGCGGCCGCGGCCAGGCTGCCGGCGACAAAAGAAATTTGAACTTTCCCGCGCCACCTCTTCGCTTCCTGGAACCTCTTCGGGAATGCTAATTACTCTCTCTCCCGCTTGCGGGGGAGGGTCGGGGTGGGGGCTCTTCGAAATCTGATACTGACACGAAAAAAAGACCGGCCCCAAAGGACCGGTCTTTCGCCATTCAAATCGATCAGCGTCGATCAGAGGTTCTTGTTCGCAGCGGCAGCCGCCTTGTTGACGGCGTCCTTTGCCGCTTCCTTGGCGTCGCCCAGGGCCTGCTGGCCCTTGCCTTTGATTTCCTGAATCGCGCCCTCGCCCTGCAACCTGTCGGAGCCGACGGCTTCGCCGACGCCCTGCTTGGCCTTGCCGATGGCCTCGTTGGTGGCGCCCTTAACCTTGTCTGCGGTGCTACCCATCATTGTCTCCTTGCGTCGGTTGAGCTTCAACGAGACAAGCTCAAAATGCAGCGAGAGTTCCTAATCCTGGCTGGTTTGCGATCACACTATTATGTACCGTTCGCGAGCAAAACTCAGCGGAAAGCAGCACGATGACAGGCCCTCACGACCACACCCATTCCGATCATTCCCACGATCACGATGACGCGCAGCGCTGGAAGCATGATGGCGTCCGGGTCATTCCCGGCGATCAGCTCGATCCCAACGTGCCGTCGACCGCGGGCATGGACCGCAAGGCCGCGATCAATTTCGCGCGGGTCGGCGCGCAGAAATTATGGGCGGGGACCGTGACCATCAAACCGGACGCCAAGACCGGCGCGCATCACCACGGCCATCTCGAAAGTATCATCTATGTGGTGCGCGGCAAGGCGCGGATGCGCTGGGGCGAGCATCTGCAATTCATGGCCGAGGCCAACCCCGGCGACTTCATTTTCATTCCGCCCTATGTGCCGCATCAGGAGATCAACGCCAGCCCCGACCAAGCGCTGGAATGCGTGCTGGTGCGCAGCGACGGCCAGGCGGTCGCGATCAATCTCGATATCGAGCCGGTGGAAAAACCGGAAACGGTGCTGTGGGTCGATCCCGTGCACCGCGACCCGGCGGAGACGGAGTAGGTCTCATCGCGTCATTCCGGGGCGCGAGCCTTGCGGCAAAATTGATGCGAGCATCAATTTTGCGCTGGGCGAGCGAGCCCGGAATCCATAACCACGACCGGGAGTATGGATTCCGGGCCTGCGCCAAGAGGCGCATCCACGATGTGCAATTGCACATCGGGGAATGACGGTTAAGCAAACACGCTGTGATCCATGGTCCCATTCGGCACCACATAGCCGTAGCGTGTGTTCGAAGGCTCGGGTCCTGCCTTCTCGTATTCCGCTTTCATCATGGCGAAGCGGTCGCCCTTGAGTTCAAGCATCGCGCGCTTCGGCTGGATATCGTAGAGCCGCGCATTGTTGCCGCCGAAGATTGCGGATTTGATCGGGCCATCGGCGGTGCCGAGCGGGGCGTAGCCGAATTTCTTCTGCATGGCTTCCGGGATCTCGAGACGGCGCAGGCCTTCGATCTGCCATTGCGGCGCGCCGGTCCACAGCGCGTCGGTGCCCCAGCAGACGTGATCGGCGCCGAGCCCCTTGATCAGGGCGCCCATCAAGGCGGCGCAAACGTTCGGCTCTGCTACCAGCGTGGTCGCGAACAACTGGCCAACGTCGCCATAGACATTGTTGACGCCGTACTGGGCGGGAATGTCGGCAAGGTCGCTGGTCCATGAAATCCGCCCCGTGCGTTCGAACTCGGCCAGCGCCTGCTTCGGATCGCCGCCGACATGGCGATAGGCCGAGTGATAGATGATAAAATTGAGTTGCGGCCAGTCCTTGGCGGCCTGGCCGACATCGGCGACGTCGGCGAAGCCGCGCAGGTTCGGGTACTGCTTTTCGACTCCCGGTGCGAACAGGCCCTTGTGAATGCAGACATTCTTGATGCCGGCCTTCACCATTTTCTCGTAGCCCTTGTAGGCAACTTTCTCGTCGTCCATCCGCCATGGATAGCGGCTGATCTCCTTGTGGGTGTTGTCGCCGACGGTGTAGCCCTTGCAGGACTCTGGCTTGAGCGCGAGGCCGGCGTCGAGCTTGTCGAGCCAGCCGGGCTGCCCGGGCGTGAAGATCATGTGGCAGAACACCCGCCGCGAGCCGGCCTCGTCGTTGATCTTCTTGCGCGCGTCGGCCATCTGCTCGTTGGTCAGGAACCAGTCCTGCTCGATGTCTGACGGAGCCGAGGAGATCAGCGAGATCTTGGTGTCGCTGTCGAGGAACATCTCTTTTTTGTAGTTGTTGAATTTCAGGTCCTCGATGGTCTGCTCGTGGTCGCTGAGTTGCTTGTTCCAGCCCGCCTTGCCCACGGCCTTGCGCATGTCGACGAACGTCATGACACGGGTGTCGTCGCGCAGGAAATGGGTGTGCATGTCCATGATGAACTGGTCCTTGAGCGCGCTGGCGCGCTCCTCAGCCATCGCGGGCGTGGCGGCTTCGGCGCGTGTCACATCGAACAGCGGTCCGTAAACTTCGTTCATCGCCACAAAGGACGCGGCCATGCCGGCGGCGGTCTGAAAAAACCGGCGGCGGTTCAAGCCTTGCTTGCCGCCGAGATCGTCGGCCATCGCCAGCAGCCGAGCCTCGACTTCGCGTTGCCGCTCGTTCTGCGGGTCGGGATAAAATTCGTCGCTTGCCACGATCTGGGTCGGGATCGGCGTCTGGTACTGACACAGTTCGGACGGCATCAATGCGGCAAGTTCTGCATCGGTCAGTTGGTTGCTCACGATTTTTTCCTCCCTGGTGGGGCTGCCGGATTTTTCCGGTCGGACACGGGCGAAAGACTAGACCTCTAATTGGCGGGAGCAAGGCTGTTGCGGGCTCGGCAGTGTCCATTTGTTGCACACCGCAGCGCAGCGTGGCTTCCGCGAAACGGCGGGATTTGCTAGAACACGCAACGAAGCTCTTGAGAGTTCGAGCGCAGGATGCGCACGTTGCAGCGCCGCGTAAAAGTCGCAAAAAACACAGGCCTCGTCTGAACAGGCCGCGTCTGGTTGGAGGACACCATGGAAAAATTCGATCACCTGCTGGCGCGGCGCACGGTCATCAAGGGGGCCGGGCTTGGCCTCGTGGCCGGAGGTTTCGCCAGCGCCCTGCCTACGCCAGGCGCGAGCGCGGCGGGTTCGGAGGGCGGCGAGATCTGGAGCAGCGAATACTGGGCCAAGAAAGGCGACATTCCCTTGTGGATGTATCGCAAGCGGGTGGGGGCGCCGAAAGCCGGCGAGCCTTCGCGGCCTGTCCTGTTTTTTGTTCATGGCTCGTCGGTGACATCAAGGGTGTTCGACCTCCACGTGCCCGGGCATGGCGAGTATTCGGCGATGGACGAATTCGCCCGCTATGGGTTCGACTGCTGGACCATGGATCATGAGAATTACGGCAAGTCGGGGCGCACCTCTGGCAATGCCGACATCGCCAGCGGTGTCGAGGATCTGAAGGCGGCGGTTGAGGTCGTTACCCGCGAAACCGGCCGGCAGAAATTCCATTTCCTCGGCGAATCCTCCGGCGCGTTGCGCGCCGGCGCCTATGCGATGGTGGCGCCCGAGCGCGCCGACCGGCTGGTGTTCGCCGCGTTCACCTACAAGGGCGAGGGATCGCCGACATTGACCAAGCGCGCCGAGCAGCTGGCCTATTTCCGCTCGCACAACATGCGCAAGCGCGATCGCGACATGATCCGCTCGATCGCCACCCGCGACAAGCCCGGCACCAGCGATCCCGCCGCGGTCGAGGTGCTGGCGGACGTGGAGATGCAGTTCGGCGATCAGGTTCCGACCGGCACCTATCTCGACATGACGGCCAATCTGCCGGTGGTGCATCCGCAGAAGGTGCTTTCGCCGGTGCTGCTGGTGCGCGGGGAATATGACGGCATCGCCACCGTCGCCGACCTCGAGGAGTTTTTTAATCTGCTGCCGAACGGTGACCGCCAGTTCGTTATCCTTCCGGGAACGGCTCACTCGGTTGCACTTGCCACCAACCGCCAGTTGTTCTGGCACGTGACCCGGGCATTTCTCACCATGCCGACGCCGATTGCGACGTGACATTGCGGGTGATGTTAATTTGAGTCGTCATGCCCGGCCTTGTGCCGGGCATCCACGTCGTTTCGTTCCATCGGAAGATAAGACGTGGATGGCCGGGACAAGCCCGGCCATGACGGATTCGACGGGAAATCGCGTCATCAAAATAATTTAAACAGGCTGTCGGATTGGTCTCTGCCCGTTCGTCCTCGGGGGGAACATGCCGAAAGGAGCCTGCCATGGCCAAACTGATTTTCGTCAATCTGCCCGTCAGCGATCTCGCCCGCGCCACCGCCTTCTATCAGGCCGTCGGCGCCGAAAAGAACGAGCAATTCTGCGACGGGACCGCGTCCTGCATGGTGTTTTCCGAAACCATTCACGCCATGTTGCTGACCCACGACAAATTCAGCCAGTTCACGCCCAGGAAGATCGCCGATGCGAAGACCTCAACCGAGGTGCTGATCTGCATCTCCGCCGACAGCCGCGACGCCGTCGATGACATGGTCGGCAAGGCGCAAGCCGCGGGCGGCGGCGTCGATCCGTGTCCCAGGCAGGACTACGGCTTTATGTATGGCCGCAGTTTCGAGGATCCCGACGGCCACATCTGGGAAGTGATGTGGATGGACGTCGAGGCGGCGACCGCAGCTCAATCCGCCATGGTCGACGCCTGATTTAAAATTCATCCCGCAAGGAGCTTATGCATGTCCAAGATTTCACCATGCCTGTGGTTCGACGGCGAGGCCGAGGAGGCCGCGAAATTCTACGTTTCGCTGCTGCCCGATTCCAGAATCGAAAAAGTCCAGAAGAACACCGTCGATGGCCCCGCCGGCAAGGCCGGCACCGTGCTGGTGGTGGACTTCACGCTGGCCGGCCAGCGCTTCATGGCGCTCAATGGCGGCACGCGATTCGAATACACCCATGCGATCTCGTTCAAGATCGACTGCGCCGATCAGGCCGAGGTCGATCGCCTGTGGGACGCGCTGTCCGCCAATGGCGGGTCGGTCGAACGTTGCGGCTGGCTCAAGGATCGTTTCGGCGTATCGTGGCAGATTGTGCCGACCGCGCTCGTGCAATATCTGGGCGGCCCCGATTCCGCCGGCGCCCGGCGGGCCATGCAGGCGATGATGCAGATGGTCAAGCTCGACATCGCCGGGCTGAAAAGCGCCTATGAGGGCAAGTCAGCCGCCTGACCCCGGAGGGCTGAATGACAACGGCGGATGCACCGATACGGCCATCCGCGCCTAGAGCGCGATGACTTTTCTTCGAATCGTCATCCCGCTCTAGCGCTTCTTGTTTGAGCATGATCTCCGGGCAAACGCTTCGCGTTTGTCCCGAGGGAAAACCGGTGCCCACCCATCGGGTCGTGGCCCGAGGGCATGCTTTTCCGGATCATGCTTTAGTCAGTAATTGACGCGCAATCCGACGCCGCCGTGGATGGTGTTGCCGACCGGCTGCGGGCCCGCGGTTCCGTTGACGAACAGGTCGGCGACCCAGCCCTTGGCGACCCGCAAGCCGAGCCGGCCACCATATTCGAACCAGCTTTGGTTTCCGATCGTCGGCGCCACGGTGCCGTCACTACTGGTCACGGTGGCGACGAGGCCGGAATGGTTCGCGAAGGACTGCACGAATCCGCCATTGATGTTGCCCTCGACGTTGTCGGCGAACAGATGCGTCCACTGTCCGCCGACCTTGACGAGATTGGTCTTGTCGGTGCCGGTCGCGATCGTGGCGTCGAACGGATTGAACGCGACGGTCGGGTCCGAATAACCCTTCACCCGTTGCCACAGCTGCCAGACCTCGACGGATGCGGCGACCTCGTCGCGCGGCGAGATTCGATTGATCCAGCCGGCCCGGCCGTAGGCTCCATAGTTCTGGCTGCTGGTTTGGCCATCGACTGTAACCGGGCCGAAGTTCGTCACGTAGCTGCGGCGATAGCGCACCTTCTCGGACGGCGACAGGATAGTGCCGATATCGAAGAACGGCCGTGACGATCCCCAGTCGGTGAAATCGTAGCGAAGCGCGAACGCTCCGATCGGCGCGCTGGTGACGCTGTATCCGCCCTCGCTGAATTGGGTGTAGGCGATGCCGGCCAGCAGCGACAGATTGGGTGTGAGTTCCTTGCGGCCGTGGATGCCGGTTGAGAACGATCCTGCCGACCCGAACGCGCTGACGCAGTCGCTGCAGTTGATTTGCTCATTGACGCCGAGAAGCACCGTGCCCAGCACGCGGTGGGTAATCATCTGGTTGAAGCGCTGCTTGCCCAAATCGTTGATCGATCCAGCGCTGGAATCTGCGCCGGTCACCGCTGGCGGCGCGCGCGATCCCTCTCCCTCTCCGCCTCCCTCACAGCCCTCACAACATCCCTCGGAACACCCCTGCTGCGCCGACGCGGGTGATGGTTGCAACTGAACCACGAGCCAGACCGCCGCGGTCAGCGCGGCCGATACGATAAAGCGATGTGTAAAGTTTGCCATGGTCAGCGCCCGCACAGCATGCCGGTGGGATCATCGGCAGGGGGGGTGGCATCCGCAAAATTCGTGGCGGTACAAAGCCCCGCCGCCGCGCCACAGGTCGCAGCGAAGGTCCAGGGTGAGTTGTTGGTCTTCTGAAGCGTGGCCTTGCCGCCCGTCGAGGTGATGATGGCGGTTTCGCCGGGCTGGGTCAGCTCGAGGCACTGGCCGCCGGTGGCGCAGACGCGCGATGCGCCCTCCTGCAGTACCACGGTGGTCTTGCCTCGCTGCGACAAGATATCGAGGATGGTGCCGCGCACGCCGATGGTCGCGACCGACGTGGTGATCTTGTACGCGGTCTTCTCCGAGTGTCCGGTGACGAAGCGAAACGCACCGGTCGTCAATCTGATCGCGATATCGCGATAGGTGTGCTCGTCGTTGAAAACGGTGCGGTCGAGTTTGATCGTCGCGCTGGGACCGAGCGACAGATTAGTGCTGTCGGCCATCACCAGCCGCGCCGCGCTGTCGAGACCGGTGCGCACGATTTCGTCGCGGAGCACGCCGTCACCGACATTGATCTGGCTGCTCGCCGATCCCATGACGCGGACGACTTCATTTTTGACGACGGCCGCTTCGCCGACGCGGGCCTGGGCGTGCGCGGGGCTTGCGGCAAAGCTGGCTGCGACGCACAGCGCGGAAATATGAAGAACGCAAAAACGCAAACTCATTTCAAATACCGCACGATCAATTTATCCCCCATCGTACCGGACCGTGCGTGCGCGCGATATTGTAAATTTGCAACACGCAGCGCATAACCAACCACTTGATGGGTGAAGGCGAAAGCCGAATACGTTCAATGCAATGGACTAAAAAAATCTGTCCCGCTACATCCGATCGTAGGACGCCATGATCTGCATTCCGTGAATAGCTTGCGCGAATCGCCTTCCGTTCCTGATCATTCGACTTCACGGAACGCTGTTACCGCTGTCATCATCTTCCTCGCCGCGCACTTCGCGCTTCTGGTCGGCGTGACGACACCGGAAAAATTCCATTTCGATGAAGTGCATTATGTGCCGGCCGCACGGCAAATGCTTGATCCGGTCATGCCGGCGCCGAGGCTCAATCCGATGCATCCGCCGCTTGCAAAGCAGTTGATGGCGCTGTCGATCCGGACATTCGGGGATGTGCCGCTGGGCTGGCGCTACCGAAGCGTACTGTTCGGATCGCTCGCGATCACGGCGACGTATCCCCGCGCTGGCTACTATGGATCTTCGCGGCGATCGCCTTCGCAGACTTTGCGGCGATGCTGCCGATTTCGGTTGGGTTCGTGGGCACATCGACGGAGAACTTCAACCGGCCGATGATTTTCCAGAACTGGATTTGAGAAGGATTGCAAGGCGCGCGTGGGGATCTCGCTGAATCTGCTCTGTATGCGCCGAGTGCGCGCCGACGTAAGTTCATTTCATTTGTTCCCGCATCGGAATCACTTGACGGGCCTCGCCCCGCTCGTAAATTTGGTTTTCAACGCGCGTCAGCATCAGTTTGGATTTGGGAACAAGCGGCATGTGGGCCTTTTTTGAGCGGCTACTCGACTCATCGATGTTTTCTCCGCATGGAATTTGCCTGCTGTGGGAACCGGAACTGATCTGGCTCCATGTCACGACCGACGCAGTGATTGCCGTGTCCTATTTCTCGATTCCGGTCGCGCTTTCGATTTTCGTATCGAAGCGGCGCGACGTCGATTTCGGTTGGATTTTCTGGGCCTTTGCCATCTTCATCATGGCGTGCGGCTTCACCCACGTGCTGGCGATCGTGACGCTGTGGGTGCCGGTCTACGGCATCGAGGGGATTATCAAGGCGCTGACGGCTGCGGCGTCGATCGTCACCGCGGCGATGCTGTGGCCGTTGTTGCCGAAACTTCTGGCACTGCCGTCGCCTTCGCAGCTTCGCCGGGCTGAAGCCGCACTGGCGCAGGAGGGCATGCACCGGCGCGAAGCCGAGGACATGCTCCGGCAGTCGCAAAAGATGGAAGCAATCGGACAATTGACCGGCGGCGTCGCACATGATTTCAACAATCTGCTCACGATCATCAGCGGCAACCTCGAAATCGCGGAGCGCGGTCTGCATTCCTGGGGCGATGCAACGCGGGAGCGCTTGACGCGCGTGATCGCGAACGCCGCGAACGGCGCGCAGCGTGCGGCGATGCTGACGCACCGGCTGCTCGCTTTCGCGCGACGACAAACGCTCGATCCCAGACTGACCAACGTCAATCAGCTGCTCGCCGGAATGTCCGATTTTTTCAGGCGGACGCTGGGTGAAAATATTGATCTGGAAATCGTCGGTGGCGCCGGCCTCTGGCAGGTCGAGGTCGACCCCAGCCAGATGGAGGCCACGATCCTCAACCTTGTGGTGAACGCCAAGGACGCGATGGCCGGCAAGGGCAAACTGACGATCGAGACCAGCAACGCTTTTGTCGACGAGCGCTACTCGCAGCAGAACGCCGATATTCCGGTTGGGCAATATGTTCAGATCGCCGTGAGCGATACCGGTTCCGGGATGTCGCGGGATGTTCAGGAAAAGGCCTTCGACCCTTTTTTCACGACCAAGCAGCCGGGGCATGGCACTGGCCTTGGCTTGAGCCAGGTCTATGGCTTCGTCAAACAATCCGGAGGTCACGTCAAAATCTACAGCGAGGTCGGCGAAGGGACGACGATAAAGGTCTATCTGCCGCGTACCCATGTCAGCGCCAACGTCACCAGGGAGATCGACGTGCCGGTGGTCGGCAGCCTTGGAAGTGAAACCGTTCTCGTGGTCGAGGATGAAGCCGACGTGAGATCCTATCTGGTGGAAACGCTGCAGGATCTGAACTATCGGGTCCGCGAGGCTCCTGATGGCGCGGTCGCGCTTGCACTGTTCGATTCCGATCCGTTCCGGATCGATCTGCTTTTGACCGACATCGTGATGCCCGGAATGAATGGCCGGCAATTGGCCGACGAACTGCTCCACCGGCAGCCGAGTCTCAAAGTGCTTTTCATGACCGGGTATTCGCGAAATGCCATCGTGCATCAGGGCCGGCTGGATCCTGGCGTGTCGCTGCTGCAGAAGCCTCTGACCCAGGTGATACTGGCAGCGAAAATCAGGGACATGCTCGACCGGCCGTAGACGGCAATATGATGGTCCAAGTCGGCAATAGCCGACTTGGACCATCGTTGCATCCATTCTCAAATCCGCCTGCCGCACGCCGGCGGGCGGCAGGCGCAACTGTCAATTCGACGCGGTCTTGCCGTCCATGTTGACGACCTGAACGCGGCGGTTGATCGCGTCGGTCGGCGCGCTCGGATCCTTCGGCTTGCTCTTGCCGTAGCCGACCGTAACCAGATCGGCACTGGCGATGCCGTATTTGTCGGTGAGGTAGCGCTTGATCGAATCGGCGCGGCGCTCGGAGAGGCCCTGGTTATATTCTTCAGTGCCGATCGCATCGGTGTGACCGGCCACCACGAATGTCGAACCTTTGAGATCCGGATTCGAGAGCGCCTTGCCCAGTTCCTGCACCGCAGGCAGCGAGGTCTTGCTGATCTCGGCCGAATTGTAATCGAACCGAATCTCGAGATCGATTTTCGGCTTGGCCGATGCGATCTCCGCGATTTGCTCGCGCTCGTTTAACGAGAGCGATCGGGTCTTCCTGTCGCGCACCTGTCCGACGAAGCTGATCTCCTTGGCTCTCGCCGCGGGATCGGCCTGCGGTGCGGCCGACAGGCCGCGCGTCGGCGACTTGGCGCGCAGTGCATTGACGATTTGATCCGCCGAGACATTACTGTCGGCGGCAAAGGCAAAACCCGCCGTCATCGACAGCGCGGCACCGATCGCAATCGCCTTGAGGGCGGAAAGTCTATGAAAGCTGGTCATTGTCTTATCCTCGTTGTGACGTCTGAATCGTTTTGACGGTCAGACCATAGGGCGAGGAGGGCATAGTGAATGTGACGTGCGTCACGCTGCGGAATCCCTTTGTATTTGCAGCGATTTCAACACCAATGTAAGCGCGACGCCCAGATTGAAACCACGGAAGCCCCGCATGGTGTCCTCCCTTTCAACTGCAACGTTAGGTAGCTTCAGCATGATCCGGAGCGAGCCGAAGGCCCAGTATCCTGGTTCCGCTTTTTTCCTGTTCGCCGGCCGTCGCCGCGCTCCGCGAGTCGGTTCGAAGGCGCTAATCTCGCTGCAACCGGCGCGCTGATTCGCGGCGGCGATTCCGATCTCGCGAGCTGTCGCCGGAACGCCGATGTGCGAACAACAAATCGGCTAGATGGGCGAGTAACAAAACCCTTCGCCAAGAAAAATCGAAAAAGCGAAGAAAGCGAAGCAGGCTTGGCCTTGTTTCAGTCACCGAAAAGACCAATCGAATATCAGGGATATCGGGCTGTCACGCCGGATCGCGCGCCGTTGGGAAACTCGATGCCCATATTGATCGGCGCCGCCATGATCGCTGCCGCAATCTTGCTGTCTACGCTGATTACGGCGATGGGAACCCGATTCGTGGGTATGGAGAGTCCAACCGAGGAAATCGTGTGGCTGGTCGATCGGCTGACCGGCAGCGTTTACAAATGCCAGGCCCCGGAACGCGGCAAGGCGTCGTGCGAAGCTGAGATCGCGACGGGGGCGATCGGCGAGCGATCAAAACACTGATCGGGAATCCGTTCGAAACCCGGCTGACGGCCATCGGTCAGGCCGTTGCGGTATCAGCAGATTCAAAAAAAGCCCCGGCTGATGCCGGGGCACTGTCAGGAACGCCTTGCCGCCAGGCACATGGCCAGCGCTGTAACCGTATCGATTACTCCTTCTTTTCTTCGTCATTTTCCTCTCTCCCTTCGCCATGCCGTCCTTGGCAGTCATGCTCGCGGGTGCGGTCGCATCCGAGCCCGACTTGGCCGCGGCGCCACCGCTGGTGCCGCTGGCGCCTCCGGTTTGGGCAAACGCTGCGCTGGAGAAAGCCACAGCCGCGGCGGCGACGGGAATCAAGATCTTTCGCATTCAAGCCTCCTTTGTTTTCGGCGATGGCTAGCTGATTGGGCGACACCAGGTTCCGTTGCATCGCAGCACACAAAAATTTGTTCCGTTGGAAACGCTTTGGCCGACGAAAGCGTATTCGTTAGCCAGTGATAGGCTGGTTTCATTCTCAGGGAGGGTACGGATGAGGATTTTGATCACCACCGCGATGTTTTCGGCTCTGGCGTTCACGCCCGCTTCCGCGGCAATGATGGCCTGCACGGGAGAGAACATGGCCAAGACGACCACCATGATGACGGGCATGGCGGACGGCCCCGGTAAAATGGACATGGGCAAGGAAATGGGCATGGCCAATACGGAAATGAGCAAGGGCAACATGCGCGCCGCCTGCACGCATTACATGAAGGCCCAGAAGGTGAGCGCGATGAAGTGAAGCCGGAAGTGTAATTATTCAGCCGCGCTGCCCTCGGCGGCGCGGCTTCTTTGTGTCTTGCGAACCAGTGACTGGCGCATTTCCCGGAATCTGCGCCTCCTCACATCGGCGAATCCGGCTACATTGCGGCGCCATGCCCCGCGCCAATAAACCCCATCCCCTGACCAAAACGGAAGCCAGGCAGATCTGGCTGCGCGCCCAGCGGCTCGATAGCTCCACGCCGTTCGGCGACGGTCCGCAGGCGACGGCCGCGGCGGTGGAGCATCTCGGCTATGTGCAGATCGACACCATCAATGTCATCGAGCGGTCCCACCACCATATTCTCTGGACCCGCATCCCCAACTATCAACGCGCGGATCTGCGACAGGCCCAAAGCGTCGACAAGACGATCTTCGAATACTGGACGCATGCCTTGTCCTATGTGCCGGCAAAGGATCTGCGCTTCTTTCTTCCCGCCATGAGGCGGCACCGGCGCGAGGGTCATAAATGGCTGAGCTCGGTCAAGCCGGCGGATTTACGCAAGGTGTTGAGGCTGATCCGGCGGGATGGCGCGCTGACCATCCGCGATATCGACGACGACGTGCTGGTGGACAAGGAGCATCTGTGGGCGAGTCGCAAGCCGTCGAAGCGGGCGCTGCAGCTGGCGTTCTACACCGGCGTGCTCACGATCTCCGAGCGTAACGGCATGCTGAAGACCTACGACTTGATGGCGCGGCATTTCGGCTGGGACCGGCCGCCGAAGCCCGCCTCCGCGAAGGAAGCCTCCGTTTATTTGCTCGACCGCGCGCTGCGCTCGCAGGGGCTCGTAAGCCTGGATTCGATCTGCCATCTCGATGCGCCGAGCAAGCCTTCGATCCGCCGATTGATCGAGGCAAGAGTCCGCCGCGGGGAACTGGTGCCGGTCGCGCTCGAAGGTGCCGGCAAGCAGGAGCATTGGGCGCGCCCGGAGGCGCTGGAGACATCGGACGGCGGCGCCTTCGAACTGGTGCATATTCTCTCGCCGTTCGATCCGCTCATCATCCAACGCAAGCGGACCGAACTGTTCTTCGGGTACGGACACCGCTTCGAGGCCTATGTGCCGAAGGAGAAGCGTGTGTTCGGCTATTTCGCGCTTCCGGTTCTGGTCGGCGACAACATCGTCGCCGCCCTCGACCTCAAGACCGATCGCAAGAGCCGCAAACTGCTGATGCAGAAATGGAGCTGGGTCGGCGCCGCGCCGCGGGGCGCGCGCAAGGACTTAAAACGCCGCATCGAGGAGGAACTGCACCGTTTCGAGCGGTTTCAACTGGCGGAGTGAGGGGTGTGCTGTGCTGAAAGCCTTGTTCTTGTGAAGGCCGACCTTCCCAGGCGATCGAGCAGCACGCCCAAAGCGATTCCTAAGCCATAAGCGAGCATATTCCATGGCGAGTACACGCGGCCGAGCAATAGCGCGCCCGCTGTCGTCAGCCGGAAATCGTCGAGCCACGGGGTATGCACAAGGCGAAACAGCTCGACACAGACCGCAAGCAAAGCCGAGATCAGCGCCATGCGCCAACGCGACTGCCCGGGAGCGGCCATCGCCACCAGAAACAACACCATCGTTCCCCACAGCATCGATCCGCCATACTTCACGAGCACGAACGGCAGCCCGAGACCGAGCCCAAACTTGCGCAAGGCGAGGCCGCAGACGATGATCAATAGGCACAGGCAGGCGCGCGTGATCGTCGCGGCGCCGAGAGTGCTTGTTCGCATCGGCTGATCCGACGTTGCGTTCAGCACGGCAGCGGCCCGTCGGCAACCGGAATCGTCAGCTCGAAGGCCGTTCCCTGTTCAGATTCGACCAGCCGGACCGCGCCACCATGGGCGTCGAGCATGGCGCGAACGATTGCAAGACCCATCCCGGTTCCGCCGCTGTCGCGGCGGGTCGTGAAGAAGCTGTCGAATATTTGCGTCCTGTTGTTGGGCGAGACGCCCTCGCCATTGTCGATGACTTTCACCAGCAGCGAGTTTCCTTGCTGCGCCGCGGAGATATCGAGCGTGGAGCTTCCATGGCGCATGGCGTTGTCGGCGAGATTGGAAAAAATGATGGTGGCATTTTCTTCGGAAACGCGCATGGGCGTATCGAGGTCGCCGCTCGCGCGGATATCGAGGGAAGGGAAAGCCGAACGCAAACCGGTTATCGAAGCCGACAGCTTGGCGGCGCCAACCGCGACGGGATTCTCGGCGCGGGCTAGATCGCGCAAACGGCCCGAGATTTGTGTCAGCCGGTCGGCGTCGGCGATGATATTGTCGAGAAACTTGCGCTTGTCCTTGTCGGTCATGGTTGGCGTCGTCGCGTCGATATCGTCGCGCAACAGCTCGGCGGCCCCCTGAATCGACGTCAGCGGCGATTTCAGTTCGTGCGACACATGGGTGGCGAAGGTCGAGATAAAGCTGGAGCGCGTATTCAGCCGTCGCGCCATTTCGAGAAAGCTTTGCGACAGCCGGGCGAATTCGCTGGTGCCGTGACGCTTGAGTGGCCGCAGGGCGTTGCGGTCGCCCTTGCCGACCAGATTGGTGCGTTCAACCAGTTCCCGCATCGGTTCGGTGATCGTCCGATGAAACAGGAATCCGATCAGCAGCGTCGGCACGATCATGGAAAACACCGCCAGGACAAGTTTCTTGCGCCGCTCATACAGGTACTTGAAGACGTTACTGGGCGTGCGCGAGGCATAAACAACCCCCGCGACCTGATCGCGCACGATAACCGGCATCGCGGTAAAAACGCGCATGCCGGTACCGCGGCTCATCGAATAAAGCGACGGCTGCTGATGCTTGGAGATGCGCACGCGCAGGGCGCCGCTGAAGCGTCCCTGCAGTGCTTCGCTTACTTCCTCGAGATGGCCGAGTGACAGGCCGACTTCCTCGCGGCCAGCAATGACGATGCCGTTCGGATCGAGCAGCCGAAACCCCGCCAGAGTCACATTCTGCGTCGCGATCAGATCGGGTATCATGCGCGCGCCGAGAGCGGTGAAGGCCGGATCGGCTGGCGCGGAAGGTGTGCGGGCTTCCGGCCTTGGCGGCAGCACGCTCTCGTTCGCAAGTTCCAGCGCCGGCCAGATCGGCTGATAGGGTTCGTCGGATAGCTTTGGAACGGCAGGCGGAACCCTGGTACCGAGCGCGACGCTTTGCGGAATTGTGGTTTCGACTTCGCGATGGAAAACCGCCGACAGCGCTGCGCTCTGGGCGATCAGCTCGGCCTCGGTCTGCTGGATCAATTGGGTTTGGTAGACCTTGAGGAAATAGAGACTGAACAGCGGCAGCGTAAGCACGCTGGTCAGAACGATAAAAACGACGAGGCTGAGACTTGGCCGCCATTTCGGGCGGGTGTTGGCCGAGGCGTCGGTCAACGCGAGGCCTCGCAGCGTCCCAATTTGAAGCCAACGCCGTGGACGGTCTCGATCACGGACTCGCAACCGGCGACGGCCATCTTGGCGCGGATGTTTCTGACGTGGCTGTCGATGGTGCGGTCCGCGACATGGATATTTCCGGTATAGGCGGCGTCGAGGATCAATTCGCGTGTGAACACGAATCCCGGCCGCGCCAGCAGCGTTCGCAGGATGTCGAATTCCAGTGCCGTGAACGAAACCGGCGTGTCCTGGAACACCGCGGTGCGCGCGTCCGGATCAATCATGAGCCTGCCATGGGTCATGGCCTTTGCGGCCGGTAGCGGCACCGGTGCGTTCCGCGCGCGCCGCAGGATCGCGTTCACCCGCGCCACCAGTTCGCGCGGACTGAAGGGTTTTGTCACGTAGTCGTCGCCGCCGATTTCCAGGCCCAGGACACGATCGATCTCCTCGTCGCGGGCCGACAGAAACAGGATCGGGGTATCCGAGGTTTTCCGGATCTGCCGGCAGACTTCCAGCCCATCCATCTCCGGCATGCCGATATCGAGAACCACAAGTTCGTGGACGTTGTGGTCGAACTGGCGCAGCGCCTCCTTGCCGTCCTGCGCCGTGGAAATCTGCATGCCCGTCTTCTCGAACGCGAAGCGCACGACGTCACGGATATGGGGGTCGTCGTCAACGACGAGAATGGAGTGAGCCACGTTCGCTAGCCTTTGCCGCTATCGGAAGAATTCGACGGTGTATCGGGATTGTTACTCAAATACCGTTCCAGACGCCATGCCCGAAAGCCCCAGGCCCGCCAGTTTCCCAAGCGCCGGAAACGATCGCGATCCAGGCAAATTCGAAAGTCCAGGGCGATCGGCCAAAGCGCCGGGATCTCCTTCATGTGAGCCTCCAGGACCGGCAGGGCCTGCGATCCAAGCGATGCGAGATATCGCAAATCCAGATTCGGTCCCGGGCCGCCGGCCTCCCGCGAATGCTCCACATTGTAGGACGCAATGAGTCGCGGCGCATTGATGAAGCAGCATCCGTACAGCACCAGCGCCAGCGTCGCGGCGTTGGCGGCGACCAGCCGTGAATTGGGTTTCTTCAATATCATCTGGATCAGCATCAGCAGCAGTCCCGCAGCTACCAGCATCATCCAGATGAAGGCCGCGAGCCGCAGATAGGTCAGCGAGTAGGCGGCCACATACAGATCGAGCCGGAGGATCGACGAGATGACGAGAAGGATGTTCTGGCCGGTCCACACCAGGACCAATGGACGGATCAGCCTCGACTGCTCGGCGGGTCCGCCCGGGCGCATCGCGATGAGGACAAAACCGGCGGCGAGCAGCGCCGTCGCGACCAGCGGATAGGCGCCGCGATGCGCGTATTCGGCGTAGGTCAGGCCGTCGGGCAGGGCCGCGCCGCCCCAGAGATAGACAAGATCAAGCCCGGTCTGGAGCGCGAACAGCGCGTTGAACAGGATCAGCGAGCGCAACATCGCCTGCACGCCGAACAGATAATCGAACTCGGACGGCTCGGCGGCGACAGCGGTGGAAGGTTCCGATTTCCGAACCGGCGCGCGGCGGATGCCGCGGTGGATGATGGGCCAGATCGCGCACGCGATGAAGAGCCAGAATAGCGTTCGCTGCAGGTCGGAATGGTTGAACAAAAACCGGAGGTCGATCTGCATCAGCCCATGTTCGATCAGCGGATTGGCCGACGAGAACAGGCCGAGGAAGACCGCGAAGACGCTCAACGGAACGACCCAGGCGATGAGAGAACCCATTCTCAGCCATTCCGGCGCTTGCTGCTTCATCTGCTGCAAGGCGACGAACAGATCGCCGACCAGTTGAAAGGGGCCGCGAAGCGGCGCGATCGCGGCTTCGAACAGGTTCCACTGCCACGACGAGTTTTCCCGGGCCGTCATGACGATGACGAATAGCGCGGTCGCCAGCGTGCTGAGGATGACGGACAGGACGTTGACGTCCTCGATCAAGGCGAGCAGGCCGGCTGCGAAGATTGCGGCCATGACGATTTGAACCGTGCGCGTCGCGTATACCCGGTTGCCCGCGACGGCGACCGCGCCGAGCACACCCAGAAACAGCGCCAGCGAAATGCCGATCTGCCAGTCGTAGAACAGCCAGTCCGCCAGCGCGACACACGCCGTGGCGGATAGCAGCGGCATCAGCAGTGGGCGCGCGGGCGCCATTTCAAGATCGGACGCGGTCGCGATCGACATGTTGTTATTTTCCTGATGTGACGAGGGTGAGGTGCCTGGCCCTGGGTCCGGGCTTCGACGGCTTGGGTTTCGGGAAGGCGATAACGGAGGGACGAACGGGCGGCTGTTCCAGCCACCAGCCATCGTTCAAGAGCCGCCGTGGCAGCCGCGAGCGCCGAAATTGAAGGGTGATGATTTTGCCCATGGCCCGACGATGTCCGGTCCGTTGGCAGCGGATTTGTCCGGTATGTTCAGAATTTGCGTATTTTTGTGCAGATTTCGCGCAGACGCGAACAGCTATCTATCCCCGGGAGATACCAGCCTTGGCCAGCAAGCGCGTTACCGCATCCCCTTGATCAGCATGCTGCAGATATCAGCGACGAACGCCCTGGCCTTTGCTGGCGCCACATGCAGCCGCCTGTGCAATATTTGCGTGATGACGCCCTGCAACGCCGCGACGAACACCGCGGTGCGCTCGACCACGATGCTTGGCGCCATGCCGGTGCCGGCGAAACCCACCGCGAAGATTTGCAGGGCATCGACAACGGCGGCGTCGAGATCCGGAAATTTGTCTTCGGTGTTGATCCGCGCGCCAGCCATCAGATGAAATAGATTCGGGCAGTCCCGCGCAAACAGGAAAAATCCGATACCGCCCGCAATAAGCGCGGGTTCGCCCGGCGCCTTGCCGGCGGTGGATTTGTTCAGCCGCTGCCCAAGGCGCTTCCAGCCTGTTTCCGCGACCAGCGCCAGTAACGACAATTTGTCCGGGAAATGCCGATACACCGCGCGGTGGTTGACGCCGGCATCGCGGGCGAGTTCGCGCAGGCTGATCGACTCAACACCCTCCGCTTCCAGCCGCTCAAGCGCCGCGTTTACAAGCGCTTCCGGCAAATTTCCATGGCGAAAGGTGTCGCGCTTCGGCGGCGATTTTGTTGCCACGGCTCAGTCCCCCCACTGATTTCCCAGCAATTTATCAGCCCTTGACGGCAAAGCGAAGCTTTCCCTATATGTCTCCATTGGAGACAATTGAATGATCCTTATCGCCGGCGCGTAATTTCCGGCGGCGGCAAACAAAGTGCCCTCTTTCAAAACGACAGGAATTATCATGACTGACAGCTCTCTCGATCGCGCGAATTTCATCATCTTCCCACCTGTGATTCCGTATTCCACGCTCGCGATCGCCTGCGTATTGCAATGGCTGGTGCCGCTTGGAGTGGTGGCAAATATCGACCAGGGCTTGCGGACCGGGCTTGGCGCGCTGATCGTCATCGTGGGCATGGCGACCATGTTTGCCGGCCACCGCGCGCTGCTGCGGCACGGCACCAACGTCAATCCGTTGCGGCCGACGACCGCGCTGGTCACCGACGGCGTATTCCGGCGCACCCGCAATCCGCTCTATGTCGGCGTGTCGGTTGCGTTGTGCGGGATCGCGCTGATCTTTGCGCTGGACTGGATGCTGGTCTTGATCGTTCCGGCTTGCGTCATCCTGCACTTCGCCGTCGTCCGGCGCGAGGAGTCCTATCTCGAACGGAAATTCGGCGAGGCATACCGGCGCTACAAGGAGCGCGTCCCGCGCTATCTGCTGGATTGATGGGCGACGCCCTCAAGATACCCTCCCACACATTTGCTGAAAAATTTAAGAGGATCGAATGATGATAAAATCACTTTTCCGCATCAGCGTTTCACTGGGCCTGATCGGCATTGTCCTCGGCATTGTCATGGGCATACGGCAGGATTTCGTGCTGATGCCGGCGCATGCGCATCTCAATCTGCTTGGCTTCGTCACCATGTTCCTGTCGGCGCTGTACTATCGCGTCGTGCCAGAGGCGGCGGCGAGCGCGCTCGCCCGGTATCAGGCCATCGTCAGCGTGGCCGGCGCTGTCGTGTTCCCGATCGGGATCGGCTGTGTGCTGCTTGGCGGCCACGATCGCTTCGAGCCCGTCGTGGTCGCCGGCGCACTCACGGTTTTGCTCGGCATGGCGCTGTTCGCGGTGATCGTGTTCCGCACCTGCGGCCTGAAACGCGCAATGCCCGTCGCTGCCGAAGGGCGGGCTCGGACTCTTCATTTCGAAAATAACGCTTGAGGCAGGCCGCGGTGCCGTATCTGTTCGGCACCGTCGCGATGACCATATTTCCACAGGTCGTCCCGGCGCACGCCGGGACCCATACGCCGTGTCCTCTCGTTCGGGCACTGGGGCGAAGGCCTTCCTTAATGACTGAGGTCAGGGGTTATGGGTCCCGGCGTTCGCCGGGACGACCCGCAGCAACATTGATTAACGCTCACGAAATGATGATCAGTGACGAATATTGACAATCGTCACTAAACAATCGACACTCCCCCCACGCTTAATCGAGGGAAGCCGTCATGTTCGTCCGTTCAATTTTGTCTAGCTATTACAGGCTTTTAGCTGGTTTATCGCTGGCCTTGCTGGCGATCGTCCTGACTGGTTGCAACGAGGTGGTTGCGGAGAAAGCGGCGCCGTCGCGCCCGGTTCTTGTCTCCACCGTGCACTACGAGCCGGAATCTCCGGAACGCAGTTTTGTTGGCACCATCAAGCCCCGAATCGAGACCGACATGGGGTTCCGGGTCCCGGGCAAAGTGGCAAAGCGCCTGGTCGAAGTCGGCCAAACCGTCGATGTCGGCCAGCCCCTGGCAACCCTCGATGAAGTCGATCTGAAATTGCAGGCCGAGCAGGCCGAGGCCGAATACCGCGCCGCCACCGGCGTGCTGGCGCAGGCCGCTGCCGCGGAACAGCGCGCCAAGGATTTGCGCGCCAAGGGCTGGACCACCGATGCGCAACTGGATCAGAGCAAAGCCGCCGCCGATGAAGCGCGCGCGCGGCTCAATCGCGCCGAGCGCTCGGTCGAGCTCACCAAGAACAGCCTCTCTTATGCGACGCTGGTCGCCGATACCCGCGGCGTCGTGACGGCGACCCTGATCGACGCCGGCCAAGTCGTGGCGTCCGGGCAAACTGCGGTTCGCGTCGCGCGCTTTGCCGAAAAGGAGGCCGTGGTCGCGATACCGGAAACCCTGGTTGGGCGGGCGAAAGATGGCGTCGCCAGCGTCACCTTGTGGTCCGAACCCGACAAGAAGTATGCCGCGAAGCTGCGCGAGGTCGCGCCGTCGGCCGATCCCGCAACACGAACCTATCTTGCGAAATTTTCACTGCCCGACGCCGGAGAAACCGTCTCGCTCGGCATGACCGCGACGCTGACCCTTGCCGATCCCGCCACGACGCGCGTGGCGCGGCTGCCGTTGTCGGCGCTGTTCAGCCAGGGCGGCGAGCCCTCGCTGTATATCGTCGATGCCAAGGGCGACGTGGCGCTGAAGCCGGTCACCGTGAAATCCTATGAGACCAACAGCGTCGTCATTTCAGACGGCGTCGATGAAGGCGCCAAGGTAGTCGCGCTGGGTGTGCAAAAACTCGATCCGGCCCAGAAGGTCAGGGTCGTCTCGTCATTGTCGTTTTAAGCGGGGAGGGCGTCATGAAACACTTCAATCTTTCAGGCTGGGCGGTCAGCCACCCCGCGCTTATTCTGTTCCTGGTGGTTGCGCTGGGCGCTGCCGGGTTCTTCTCCTACGAGCGGCTCGGCCGCGCCGAAGATCCCTTCTTCACCGTCAAGGTGGTGAACGTATCGGCGATCTGGCCCGGCGCCACCGCGGCGGAAATGCAGACCCAGGTCGCCGACCCCATCGAGAAGAAGCTGCAGGAACTGCCGTATTTCGAAAAGGTGCAGACCTATTCGAAGCCGTCGTTCACGGCGATGCAGGTGACGTTCAAGGATTCGACGCCACCCGCCCAGGTGCCGTATCTGTTCTATCTGCTGCGCAAGAAGCTCGCTGACGTGCAGGGCCAGCTTCCGGCCAATCTGCTCGGCCCCGTCGTCAATGACGAGTTCAGCGACGTCGATTCGATCCTCTATATGATGACCAGCGATGGCGCCGACTACGCGCAATTGAAGAAGGCCGCCGAAGGCATGCGCCAGCGGCTGCTGAAGGTGCCCGGCGTCACCAAGGTCGATCTCTACGGCACCCAGGAGGAGCGAATCTTCGTCGAGTTCTCGCATGCCAAGCTGGCGACGCTGGGAATTACGCCGCAGGCGCTGTTTGATTCGCTGGCCAAGCAGAACAATGTCGTGCCGGCCGGCACGGTCGAAACCTCCTCGCAGCGTGTGCCGCTGCGCGTCACCGGCGCGCTCGATGGCGTCAAGGCCGTCGCGGAGACGCCGGTCGAAAGCAATGGCCGGGTGTTCAGGCTTGGCGATATCGCGACCGTCACGCACGGTTTCGTCGACCCGCCGACTTTCGTGGCGCGCCAGGAAGGTAAACCCGCGCTCGGCATCGGCGTGGTCACGGCCAAGGGCGCCAACATTCTGGAGCTCGGCAAGGAGGTCGCCAATGCGACCGCGGAATTCATGAAGGCGGTACCGCAGGGCATCAATGTCGAACTGATCGCCGATCAGCCGAAGGTGGTCGAGCACGCTGTCAGTGAATTCGTGCACTCCTTCATCGAGGCGCTGGCGATCGTGCTGTTCGTCAGTTTCGTCGCGCTGGGCTGGCGCACCGGGATCGTGGTGGCGGCGTCGGTGCCGCTGGTGCTGGCGATCGTCTTTGTCGTCATGAATGCGATGTCGCTCGACCTGCACCGGATTACGCTGGGCGCGCTGATCATCGCGCTCGGACTATTGGTCGACGACGCCATCATCGCGGTGGAGATGATGGTGGTGAAGATGGAGCAGGGCTGGGACCGCGTCCGCGCGGCGTCCTTTGCCTGGGAATCCACCGCATTTCCGATGCTGACGGGAACGCTGGTCACGGCCGCTGGCTTCCTCCCGATTGGCTTCGCCAATTCGGCGGTCGGCGAATATGCCGGCGGCATTTTCTGGATCGTCGCGATCGCGCTGGTCGCGTCCTGGTTCGTGGCGGTGATCTTCACGCCCTATATCGGCGTCAAGCTGCTGCCGAACATCACGGTCAGCCACAACCACGATCCGCATGCGGTCTATGAAACGCGCTTCTACCGCATCCTGCGCAGCATGATCCAGTGGTGCGTCGACCACCGGGTCAAGGTGGTGCTGGCGACGGTCGGCATCTTCGCGCTGTCCATCGTTGGCTTTGGCCACGTGCAGCAGCAGTTCTTCCCGCTGTCCGAACGGCCGGAGCTGTTCCTGCAGCTGCGGTTGCCTGAAGGCACGGCGTTTGGCGTCACCGAGAAGGCCGTGAAAAAAGCTGAAGCCTTGTTGAAGGACGACAAGGACATCGCGACCTACACCGCCTATGTCGGTCAGGGCTCGCCGCGCTTCTGGCTCGGGCTCAACCCGCAACTGCCGAACGAGGCATTCGCCGAGATCGTGATCGTGTCCAAGGACGTCGAGGCGCGTGAACGGATCAAGGCGCGGCTGGAGAAAGCGGTGAATGACGGTGCGTTGACCGAAGCGCGCGTGCGCGTCGATCGGTTCAATTTCGGCCCGCCGGTCGGCTTTCCCGTTCAATTCCGTGTGATTGGCCCCGACGCCAATACCGTGCGTGACATCGCCTACAAGGTGCGCGATGTGGTCAGGCAGAACGACAAGGTCAAGGATCCGCAGCTCGACTGGAACGAGCAGTCGCCCTACCTGAAGCTGGTGGTCGATCAGGACCGCGCCCGCGCGCTCGGCCTCACCCCGCAGGATGTATCGCAGGCGCTGAGCATGCTGATCTCGGGCGCGCCGGTGACGACGATACGCGATGGCATCGAGAAGGTTGGCGTGGTCGCGCGTGCGGTGCCGTCCGAACGGCTCGATCTCGGCCATGTCGGCGATCTCACCATCACCTCGCGCAACGGGGTCGCGGTGCCGCTCACGCAGATCGCGAAGATCGAATACGCCCACGAGGAGCCGATCATGTGGCGGCGCAACCGCGACATGGCGATCACGGTGCGCGGCGACGTCGTCGACGGCGTGCAGGCGCCTGACGTCACCAACCAGATCTGGCCCAAGCTGCAGGAAATCCGCGACAGCCTGCCGCCGGCCTACCGGATCGAGTCGGGCGGCGCGTTCGAGGAGTCCGCCAAGGGCAACGCGTCGATCTTCGTGCTGTTTCCGCTGATGGTCCTCGTCATGCTGACCCTGCTGATGATCCAGCTGCAGAGTTTCTCGCGGCTGATGCTGGTGTTCCTGACCGCGCCGCTCGGCATTATCGGGGCGATAGGGATCGATCTCGGCCAACTTCACCTTCACGGTCTCTTCCGTCATCTGCAGAAGCGATCCGAAGCCCCCATGTGTTTTCCAATAACGAACGAGTTCAAGAACATCGCCGGGTCGTTCGGCCAAAGCATCCAGACCATGCTGCTCGACCGCTTTGAGAAAGGCGTCGACGTCGGGAAGTTCCGGCTGCGCCAGCAGGCGCCTCTGGTCCTCGTTCAGGGGGACAAGTCGCACGACGGTCAAATCAGGTACCGTCTCGGTTTTATCCTTCTTTGGGCTCGCGTCCTGTTGCTTTTCGTGCGCGAAGAACGGGTCGAGCAAGGCGGCGTCTGGATTGTCGCCTTGAGCGGCGGGAGGCGCCTCCTTGGGCGGGGGCAACACACTGAGGATCGTGGTTCGATCCGGTTCGCCCTGCCAGTCGCTGACGCGACACGAAACAAGGATATGTGCGCGGCCGAGTGCTGGGCCGATAGATGCAGCGAGACGAAGCAACGCATCTTTCAAGCGTTTGCGGTTCAAGCGGGCTTCATCGACGGAATCGAGGAAGAACCACGCCGCCTCATCACCGGCTTTCCAGCGGTCTAACGCGGCCT
>Ga0137418_10000948_pt1 | contig 26660 bp, 35 predicted proteins | sample CZODoug3_1_2_16f_FD_122242 | JGI IMG/M metagenome (GOLD analysis project Ga0137418, IMG submission 122242) | Vadose zone soil fungal communities from Angelo Coast Range Reserve, California, USA - CZODoug3_1_2_16fungal (Hybrid Assembly) | ecosystem: Environmental > Terrestrial > Soil > Vadose...
CCTCGGTCGACGACGGCCGCCCGATTTCAAGCTGGGACACCTCCGACATGCAGGAGGTCCTCGTCCACCACACGGACCCGACCAAAGCGGACACCGACGGGGACGGGATGCCCGACGGCTGGGAGGTCTTCTACCACCTCCTCCCACTCAACGCTTCGGACAAGTTCGAGGACCCGGACGGCGACCTGCTGCCGAACATCAACGAGTACCTCAACCCCCTCTGCAGCCTCAACCCCCGCAACAATGACACGGACTCCGACGGACTTCCGGACGGGTGGGAAGTGAAGTACCAGCTCGACGGCTGCCGCAACGACGCCAACGAGGATGTCGACCTCACCCACGGCGTGGTCACTCCGGACGGCCTTACGAACTACCAAGAATTCATCGCAGGCACCAATCCCCGCAAGGTGGACACCGACGACGACAACCTGGCCGACTTCGACGAGGTCACAAAGACGTGGCAAGTGACCGTGGAGGGCGTCCTCCAGCACTTCAAGACCGACCCGACCCGCAACGATACGGACATGGACGGCCTCACGGACTATCAAGAGGTCGTGGTCTTCCACACCAACGCCTCGAACGCAGACACGGACCTCGACGGCCTCTCCGACCCCTTCGAACTCTTCACCGACCGCAACGCCACCGCGCCAGGGCTCCAGATTACAAGTCCCAACCTCAGGGACACCGACGGGGACCACTTGACAGACTACGAAGAAACGCCCCACGTCGTGAACGGGAGCGAAATCTGTGTCGAAATCTACCTCCCGCTCTACACCGACAAGGTAAGCCGCTGTACAGACCCGCTCAATCCGGACACGGATGGCGACGGATATCCGGACGGTCTCGAAGTCGCCCTCGGATCGAACCCCCTCGATCCAAACAGCGTGCCGGACATCCGGCCTCCGGCGATCTTTGTTGGGCCAATTCTTGAGATAACGAATTCTGTGACTGCAATTCAACCTGTTGGCGGTTCAAGCCAGCATGAAAAAGGAGAATACAATGTGGTTCAAGTTAGCCCGGCGCGTAAGCGCGATGTTCGGATGCTTGCTCGTTTCCATTTTCTGTTCCGCTAACGTCGGTTTCGCCCAAACCCAGACGTTTAACAGTGGATCGAATGGGAGCGATGGCGCACTCAACCTGACTACACCCGGAACGATCATCTTCGATCCGAAGACCTTCAATCCTCCACTCAACCCCGCGGGCGATAACATCTATAACTTCACCACGATTAATATCGCTGCGGGCGTAACGGTCAAGCTTTCGAGCAAGGTCCTAAGCGGGCCCGCGTATTGGCTCGCTCAGGGTGCCGTGACGATTGATGGCACGATTGATCTCAACGGCGAGGATGGCGCTCCGAATACAAAGCTGGCAAGCACGCGCATTCCAGCCGCTGGCGGAGCTGGAGGGTATAGCGGCGGAATCGGCGGCTCACTGATACCAGGAGAACCTCCGCCTCAGCCAGGGAACGGTCCAGGCGGCGGGTTAGCGCCAACCGGGACCAGCAACGCCACAGGAGGAAACGGCACATACACCGGGAGCCAGTTCCTGATCCCGCTGATTGGTGGTTCCGGTGGCGCGGGCGGAAGCTGGTAGGTTGGATTGAGGGGACGTCATGGCTCCTGAAAACCTAGTTCCGGAAAAGCGGATCGGCGAATTCGTGGCACGCCTGCAGCAGGCGGCTGGGCCGAATCTCGAGAGTGTGATCCTTTACGGATCAGCGGTTTCGGGTGAGTACGATCCGGAGTACTCCAACGTAAACTTGCTTTGCGTTTTGAAAGACACGGCGCTTTCTAATTTGCTGGCACTGGCGCCTTCGATTGAGTGGTGGACCGAGCAGAGCCACTCAGCGCCTTTGCTGATCACGCGTGCTGAACTGGAGCACTCGGCGGATGTGTTTGCTATCGAATTCATGGATATCCAACGCCACCATCGGGTGCTGTTCGGGTCCGATCCGGTTGCTTCCTTGAAGATTCCCATGCAACTGCACCGGGCACAACTCGAATACGAGTTGCGCGAGAAGCTTATTTTGCTTCGCCAGCGGCTGACGCTTACGGGGGGTGAGGAGAAGCGAGCCTGGGAGTTGATCTTGCACTCGCTGCCGGCCTTCACGACCTTGTTTCGGCATGTGCTGATCGCCCAGGGAGCCCCGGTGCCGGCCACGAAGCGCGAGGCGGTGAAGACACTGGCCGCGAACCTCTCGATTGACGGAAGTCCATTTGAACAGCTGCTGGATATTCGCGAACACCGCGCCAACCCCAAGCAATTTCGGGTGCTGGAGGTGGCCGCACGTTATCTCGCGGCGGTAGAGCGGGTGACGGCCGCGGTCGACAGAATGCTGGATTCACCCGGGCTGCGCGGGTCGTAGGTAATCCGCAGACTTGTTTTCAAGGAGAGCGATATGGGCAAAGGTTTAATCGTAGTGATCATCCTGGCGCTCATTGCGCTGGTCGTCTTCGGGCAGTACGTGAGCGTACGCAACACACTGGTCACCAAGAACGAAGCGGTCAAAGCCGCGTGGTCGCAGGTGGACATTGTGCTGCAGCGGCGCGCGGACCTGATTCCGAACCTGGTGGAGACGGTGAAGGGCTACGCCAAGCAGGAGCAGACCGTGTTCGGCGACATTGCCAAAGCACGCTCGGCGCTGCTTTCGGCGGGCACGCCACAAGCGAAAATCGCGGCCAATAACCAGCTGGATGGTGCGATCGGGAGATTGCTCTTGATCGTGGAAAACTATCCGCAGTTGAAGTCGAACGAGAACTTCCTGCGCCTGCAGGACGAGTTGGCGGGAACGGAAAACCGTATCGCCGTCGAGCGCAAGCGTTACAACGATGCTCTGCAGGACTACAACACCTACATCCAGAAGTTTCCCAACAGCATTTTCGCCGGATGGGCGGGCTTCAAGCCGAACGACGCGTACTTCAAGGCGGCAGAAGGATCGCGTGAGGCACCCAAAGTTAACTTCGGCACACCGGCTCCGGAGGCCACGCCTCAGCCCGCGCCGGCGAGGTAGAAAATCTGCGAAGTAGGAGAACCATGGTGTGGAGGACCGGTGGATCACTCACAAGGTGGGTCGCACCGGTCCAGCGCTCTGGGACGTCGCCTTGCAAGCTGATTTCGCGGTTGAACTCGGTGGGGATGATGAAACGCTTGAACTTCCCTGGGCGGCTCCGGAGGGCGGTCCGCGGTACTACGACCTGAAACGGCAACCCGAAATGCTCGCGCACATCGAAGAGGCGGTGTGCTTCGGGGAACTCAGAGATTTCCTCATAGCCGTCAATTCTCCCGCGAGCGTTCTGCAGACCGCGAAGTGCGATGCCTGGGGCAGCCGCGAGATGAGTCCCGAAGAGGAGATCTTCGGCGCCGAATGGAAATTGGGCTCGTACGTTGATTTGCTCTTTAGCAGTAAGGATGCACGGCATTCATTCGCGGCTCATGAAGATTTCATCAAGCAACTGACCGCCCTTCTACGGCAGGCCCCAGACATTCCGGCGTCGGCAGAGTTCCTGCTGCGACGCTGTTTCTATCACGAGAACGAGAGCGACGGCTTCTACGTGACCTTCTACACGTTCGGCTATGGCAGCGATGAAGTGAAAGCTCGCCAGCAATGGGGCATCGCGCTCAGGCTCGCGGGTAATGCCATTGCCCAGTGTTCTTCCCGACTCATGTAATCGTTTTGTATTTACTCTTCTTCCTCACATACGTCGGCTTGAGCTTTCCGTACGCTGAAGGCAGGAGAGTCCATGGAAGCCCGCCCCCGGCTGGAGTCGTTGCGCTCGCGCTACAGCAAGCTGCAAGATACGGACACGCGGCAGCTCACGGGCGTGAACATGGCAGCCGCCTGCAGGGGTCGACCATTATCGGGCTGGAACATCACACGCCGGAGAATATCGTCCGGGAAATCGAAAATGCGATCGCCCACCGGACCGAATTCCATCAGTTCATGCTTTACACGCCGGTGCCGGGCACTCCACTTTTTAAGGAGATGTCGGAGCCGGGAAGAATGCTCGAGGGTGTCGACCTGGCCGACATCCAGGGGCAGTACAAATTCAACTTCCAGCACCCCGCCATATCGCGCGACGATTCCAAACGGTTTCTCGATTGCGCCTTCCGGCGCGACTTTGAGGAGAATGGAACCGAGTTTGTACCGAATGTGCCGCACTTTGCTGCAGGAATGGCAGCGCTACAAGGACTATCCTGACGCGGGCGTGCGCGAGCGCTTTCGCGCGGGAGACCGTGAAATTGCGAACGGCTTACACAGCAGCGCTGCGGGCAATGGAAAAACAATTTCGCGGTTTGAGCGAGACCGTGAGTCGGGACATTCGTGCCCTGCGCAGCGAAGTTGTAAAGGAATTTGGCAACGCTCGTGTTGCCGCGGTGGGGGGAGGGCCGTTGCTGCCGTGGACGAGCCGGCGCGAGGAAAAACGCCTGCAGGGCGGGCAGACATGCGAGCCTCCGATGTTTATCGAGCGGCGGAATTGGGGAGAGGCTTCGGCATAAACCTTGGCGAGGGTCAGAGTATGCCGTGGGCCTAGCATGTCGTTTCTTCGAGACTCGGCTTTTGTGGCAAGTTCACTGCATGACGCTTTTCTCCTTCGGATGGCTTAGCCATTCCCAAAGATCGGCGCCGCGTCCCTTCAGTTTGGTTCGCACCAAGGACAATGCGAGCATCATCAGAAAAATAACGGCGAGGCCCAGCGACGCGCCGCGAATCGTTTGCGAATGCCGGGGCAGGATCGAGAATCGCCCGTACACGAATTCGATGTGCACCCAATACACCAGTAATGACGTTTGGCCCAGCTGAATCAAGGGGCTGAATCCCCATGCGCCCGCTCCCCATCGACACCACGGGTAGCTTGCGGAGAGAATGATTAGCAGAAGCCCGACTCGAATCAGAAAGAAGTTCGGGCTGGTATGCCAGAAATCATAGACCCCATATAGCTGGCGCGGCTGCGCGTCGAGCCAGCGGGCTGCTTCGATCAAAGCCACGCCACCGACACCCGCAGAGAAGAAAGCCCGGCCCTCATGCCGGCACGCCCAATCCTCCTGCAACAGGAATCCGACTGCCAGCCCGGCGAAGGCAAACGCGGTCCAGGGAAAGATGGGAAATAGCCAAGTTTGCGGTTCGCCTAGGTTGTGAACTCCGTTGATATACGACTGGGTCGGCCAAGGGAGCCAGTTCGGCCGCCACGTGGTCCACAGAAGTGGCGTCAGGAGAGAAATGGTCAGCCCGATCGCGGTGGCTGCAGCTCCGAGTCGAAACCGGCTGACGTCGTTGCGGGCCGTAGCTAGAACCATCCAGCAGACGAGGCCCATCATCATCATCGAAACGCCGATGGTGTTGAGGATGTCCACGCGGAATAGGTCGCTCCAGGGGGCCCATCCCCAGGCGATAAGAAATTCCTGCACGCGAAAGAGAATGCCCAAAGCGAAGACCTCCGCTCCCCGGCGGATGGTTATGCGCGCAATCTGCCCCGCGGGCAGACCCTTCCTCCGGAGTTTACCGGTGACCAGCGCGACAGAGACTCCTGCCAGGAACAAGAATAGCGGAGCGGGCAGTGTGCCGCCCAGCTGCGAGTACATGAAGAAGGTCGTCTTACGACATTCCGGCGAAAGCCACGCGTCGTAGCAATGCGTTTGGAACATGAGGATGCAGGCGAGCCCGCGCATCCAGTCGATATAGGCGAGCCGGGATGTCTTGGCAGGAGGCAGAAGGCGTGGGCCTTTCGCAAGATTGCAGGGAATCTCTCCACCACGAGGCGCCGTTACGTGATCCCGCGGATGCGCACTGGTGCGACGGGAGAGGGCTGACTACGCAGGGGAACACGTAGAGCTAGGATGTCCGGAGCCGCCGACACAGAACGGCTCCGAACCGTTCGCTCAAGGTTTGGTGGTCATCGAGTCGGCTACTTGACGGCGTCCTCGGTTTTCTCCGCACCCTTCTTGGTTGCATGGACCGTTTTCTTTACGCCCGTTTTCACGGTATGCCCGGTTTTCTTTGCGGCGTCATCTGTCGCGTCGACCGTCTTGTCCGCCCCTTCCTTGGTGGCGTGGCCCGTCTTTTTGGCCACGTCGGCAGTCGTGTCTGCCGTTTTTTCAGCGGCCTTCTTGGTAGCATGTGCAGATTTCTTGGCGACTTTCTTGGTGCCATGGGCCGTGTCCTTGGCGGCCTTGTCCACGTCGGATTTCACGTCCTGGGCGAAGGCCAACGTGCCGAAAGAAAAAGCGATCAGGAGCAGCGGAGAGAGCAGGTTCAATCTCATGTAGATACCCTCGAAGCAGGATTGAATTTGAGGGATGGATTATCTACCAGCCCGGGTCCGAAGGCAACGCCGCGCCGGCGCGGATGCAATTCTGAAGAGATGACGAAAATGGTGACGAAGCTCGCGAGACCGGAGCCCGAATGAAATGAGCAAGCTATTTATCGCAATGGACGCTGCTTGAGGGAGCCGTTCAGTGGAGAAGGTTCAGGCTTCTGGGAACGTTGCAGCATCCGATTCAGTTCGGCGACGATCTCCATCTGTTTCGCCGGGTCGGGCTCCTGCACGGCCTTGAGGCATAGCTCTCGCCATGCTTGCTGTTGTTTGCTGGTCATGATCCTTCCCGTCTCGTGGTTGGGGACGGGAGCCAGAAATCTAAATTTTGTCTGGATGGAAGAACTTATCGCATCGTCGCCCCGGCTGGAAGAGGACGATGTTCCTATTCTGGGCGGGAATCAAGATGGTAAAGGGGGCTGGCTGGGCTCAGGATGTCCAGGCGGGACCGAGACATCTCAGACGAAGTTTGGGCTATTCCTCGACGCTTAAGGGCGTGCAAGGGGGAAGGCTCGCCGGTTGCGGCGCTCGCATTGTAAACTGAAGTGATAAAAGAGCTTGAAGGAAGTGGGCGCGTAGCTCAGAGGGATAGAGCATCGGGTTTCTAAAGCGCCGCTCCTCACATCCTACCTAGCGGGTTCAATCACTTAAATCAGAAGCCTAACCTAAATCGGGCAAAGTCCTCCTCACTCGAGGCGAGTTGTGCAACCAGATGTGCAACCAATTTTGCACCGATCCGAGGGTGCGGACTTGGCTGGGCAGCCGTGAGTTTTTCTAAATCATCACCGGTTTCGTACGACAGAAAATATCGGATTTTCCGTCAATTCCGGGGCTAATTTTGGAGTACTCCACTGCGATTTAATTCATTAATTTGTTATCTAATAGCTTTCTCTAAACTAACCACCCGTGCGCAATTTTGAACAGACACGGTCGGGAAGCCGGTCGTACTCTGCAGGCAATTCGCTTGCAACACTTCAGTGAGGGGCCATAGAGGAGTTGACGGTCCTCCCAACATCCCTTGCGGGCTTCTCTTGATCTGCCACACGCTGGCAGCAAGCAGCCACGGCGGCGGGCCGATGAGGGCCAACTTCTTATGCTGGTCCTCGTAGCACTCGCACAACCTGGATGAAGGAGTCGAATTTGAGTTCGGCTTGGATTCCAAACAGTCAGCAATTCAAGCAGTAGCGGTGGAATGTCCTTGAATCGTTGCCTGGCTGCTTCGCCACTATCTGCGTCAATTTCAGAACTGAACCTTCGGCTGGATTGCATCTCGGGCATGTGAATCTGCCAGTTAAGTTGCAAGGCATGGCTGGGCGCGCTTCCCTTACTTGGTTTTGTTGAGCGCGAGCAATTGAAGACGTAGAAAGGAGATGCGGGCGTCGCGTTTCTGACTCGCGGCCTGGGCTTCGCGTGTCCAGCCGAGGTAAATGGCCTTGATGTTGGCTTCCGAGTGCTGTTTCTGCAATTCAGTCATTTCAGCAGTTATTTTTGCGCGTTTCTTGCTGGATGCCATTTTGGGCCTCCTGCGAATCGACGATTCACAAGATGCCCGTCGCTTTGGGAGCACGGCAGAAAGGTTGTGAACTACACTTCAAGCCTACTCCCCAATCCGTGAGGTGTCCATCAGCAGGCATCGCACAGATCATTTGGGACAGACCAAGAGCGCTGGATCGCTGTGCGAACAAGCTGCTGTTGAGCAGGATCCTGAAAAACTCATAGCATTAGTGACTGAAATCAGCGCTCTGCTAGACGCTAAACAAACAAGATTGGATGCGCGAAAACACCCGCCCCAAGCGCGGCAAGTAGCACCCTACGCGCTCCGCTGAGTGATTTCGTCGAGGGTATCCAATCTAAGAACTAGGAGTGCAAGCCTGTCGGCGCGCTTCTGATACTCAGCCTCTTGTTCGCGTGTCCAACATCCGAACATGGCGTTGGCGGCAGCCTCCGATTGCTGCCTCCGCAATTCAATGATTTTAGCGACCAATTCGGCACGAGTGTGTGGAGCCATTCGGGCCTCTTGCTCCAAGCGTATTCCACAATCTGAGGATGTGCCATCCTGCAGATACTGTAAGGTCTCTATCGGGCTCAGCGTATAAAGCAAGTAGCCCTTAGCGCATCACAGAAGGCTCCTACCTTTCGTAGTAGACTTCGCCCGCCAACAAGGAAACTCACCACACCAGTCGTTTGGGAGTATGATCCGTTCGTGTTACTACGGTCGAGGGGGAGACCATTCCCCGCCGTTAGCAGTAGCAGACAAGAACGCTCAACCGCTGACGGCGGGCCTAAGTCCCGTTTTTGTCCATAATTAATGAGCGCCGACTGAGACGCACCGGTTACAATTGCTACTATGACCATCTCGCCTCGGTACTCAATCAACTCCAGCAGGAACGCACCCGTCTCAACTCGAACGCCTCAATAACGCTCTCTCCGCGCTGAACGGAACCGGCAACAAGAGAACTGCGGTAGCGCGCGCAAAAATGGGCCGCTGCCACAACGCGCTCGCTGGGCGAAGGCCAAGGGACGGAAGGTACAAAAGGGCTAAGGCACCGGTCAGAGATAATTTCGAATCAAGGAATTCCCCTCAGGGGGATTCCCGATGGACGTTGATAAGCTGCGCGGACTCAAGTCCGAGCTGGACATGGCGGCGTTTGATGCAAAGTTCAGACCCGATAGCTCTTCAGCGGCGGACAAAGTGAGTCAGACGACAGAATGGCGAGCACAATAGGATCGTTTCAAGAGATGGGCGGCGACGCTTGACGAGGCCCTTCGAGATTGGGGCGGCATCAAGCTAGGTCCTTCACTGGGCCAATCCACTGATCCCTTCATTCCTGGATAGGCGACAGTCACCCATGTGGAATCAGGTTCATGCGTAGACTCGGTCCGACACTTGGCGTAGCGGGAAGACATAACCTTAGGCGTGCAATGTTCGGGAACCTCTATCAGTTCGCCGTTGCAGCCTTGCTCGGGAAAAATGTCGCTGTGGAGCATAACGGCGTGTGTGCTGTCGGCCTTTTCCGGACGATAATACTCAGCTCCTCTTAGAGGACGCCTCGTATTTATGCCACCCAATCGCTGCCAAGCCCGTCCCAAGTAACATCAGGGTAATTGGCTCAGGCGTGGTTGCAAATCCATGGGTAAAATACACCCCGAATCTTTGTCGAAGTGAAAGGTCGCTTGCACGTTAGCCCCACCGCCACATCAAAGGGAGTGTTATTTTCATCAAGGAGCACAGCGGGCGCCTCAAAGCCGAGGAACGTTCGGATCGTAAAGTCTTTGCCATTGGTCGAAGTGTGAAAGGACTTAAGAACACCGAGCCCGTGTTGGTAAGCCCGAGGTTATAGGTGTTGCCACCAAACTGGGCGAAACCGCTCGCGAAGAAGAGCCCAGTGCTTCCTCCCAGTGTCGCACCCGGTGCATATCCTCCTACATCAAAGAAGTCATACGGTACTCCACCGAAAACACCCACCGTGAGTCCAACCCCTTGTTGCAAGAAAAAGAAGTTGTCGCATCGTTCGCACCAAGACCCATTCGAATGTTATCGCCCAGGGATGGCAGAACCGCCAACAGCAGAATGGATGGAATTGCAAGAGTTTTCGATGCGCGGACGGTCAAGAAGTGCTGGCGAGCATCTTATACACCCGATTGTGAACGACTGAAATGCCGCTCTCTTCTGCGACCTTTAGGCTTCGACCAGCAGCGCCCCGTAGATCGTTGCCGAGAGAATTTCCGTTTGATAGTTCTCCGGTAGGAATTAGGTTACGCGCCCACCCACGCGGGCACGTTGGTAACGGCCGCAGTCGCCGAGCAAATAAATGCCACCGATACTTACGAAGATGGGGACATGCGCCGTCGCTGGCGTCCCTGGCCCTTGATAAACAGGTGTGATGATTGTCGCAGTTGGTCCCGAATTCCAAGCCGTCGAGCTATGTTCTGCCACTTCGGCCACAACGAATCCGTTGACGAGTGTTCCTGCAACCACCTCTGCCGGTCCGGGGCATCCACCGCACCAATTGACAGCCGGGGAATCCCTCGACATCGAAATCGTTGCATTGTTTCCATAGGCGATTGTGAGCGAGTTGGCGGACAAAAGCGCCACTCCAACGGCAGTGCTGGCGAAGGCGGCGGCGTTGTCACTGGCAGTCGCTTTGATAGCGCAGATTCCGCTGGCAATTCCCGTAACGAGGCCTGATCCGTTCACCGAGGCATCCCGGCGTTGTCGGTTGTCCAGGTGCAGCCCGGAGAAATTGGAAGATCGTCTTGGTCGTATGCGTTGGCAAACAACTGGATCGTTGAACCTGCCGTTGGCATGTGCAAGCAGTTTGGCGAAAAAGGGTGATTCGGACGAACAGTAACTCTCTTACTTGTTCCTGCCATTTTTAAAACTCTCCTTTGGAGACGAAAATACCGAACTATCCGAGCCGTGGTGGCCGCAGTGGGCCGAACGGATCATACGAATCGGCTAACATGCGCTTCTGTGTATTAACTGAACTGGGTCGCTTCCATTGACGGGTTGTTGAGGGCGGGATATCAGTCGGAGCAAGCAAGACGGGGCTGGGGGGTACCCTCCTTTCTCAGAGGGAGAATTCTGGGTATCCCACCCGGCCCTGAATCGTGGCAATGAAGGCCGGACGGTCGTCCAGCCCTCGCTTAGAGAACTAGTTCTTGACCGTCATAGTGTCGGAGTTGACTGCTTTCTTACCGGTGACCCCTTCGAGAGCCAGGACTCCTCGGTACTCGTTCTTGTCGCACTGAATCGCGAGACCGCCAGACGGGCGCGACAATTGGGGCCTATGCGTAGGAGATCGCACTCGCACGGCCACGAGAAGTTTTCCGTACGAACTCAGGAGCTGAGCCCAGGCGATTTCCCCATTGGCAGCGTCGAGTCCCGTGTTGCGGCGCGAGGATTGCTGCAACAAACTCAAATAGCTTATACGTTGATTCTCGACGTTCCTGACTTGCCGCTTCATCTGGAATCGTCCAGTTGTGAGCGTTTTCGATGGCCCAAAGGAGAGATTCGCGAACTGCTGTACCTCGACGGTCGAGCTTCCGACATCAGCCAAGAACAACTTTACGCTTTCATAGAATGCTACCCGATCTTGCGGGGCTGAGCGCAACATTGTCGAACAGCCCCGAGAGGTAAGGCACAGACACGCAAGGAAAACCGAGGTTTTGACCGCAACAATCACCGCGTCAGTTGCGCCGGGACGGATCAGATCATTGTTTACAGACTCTTGCAAAAAGCGCTCAGGCGCTCATTGAAGCCTGCTGCATCGTCCAGAACGCTGCGTACCCCAAGCGCCTTACCATTACCGCAGTAACTTTTGATCTCCGCTATTTACTGCTCAACTGTAGACAACCGGGTGCCTATTTGCTTGTATGCCAGATGCAGATTCGTAGTTGCGGAAGGGCTTGTGCGCGGAGACTCCGTCGGTGAGCCAGAATGGCAGACATTGGCTCGACGTTTATAGAGCCACGGTGATGGAATTCGACCGGGAGAAGTTGCCCGCGAGCATCGACGTGGCTGAGAAGGCTATCCACCAACGCTTACGGGAATTGCCGATCGCAAACTCTAAGGAGCGTCGCGAACTGAGAGATGCACTCAACAGTCTTGCAGTTCTCAAGAGAATGCTCTAGCCCATTGGGCGTGTTGAAACAGTTTTCTGTTGGTCTGAAATCGAAAACCGGCGCACCGATCCTGCATGTCGTGCCAGCCCTACTGCGCAATACACCACCCAATCGAAAAATCCCCATACTCATTGACCTTGGATCGGGCCAATTCTTAACTAGTGAAATCGCCGGGTCACAACAACAAAGCTGCGAGCACCCATTAGGCCAGTCACTCGCGTGTTTTGTGTCACTCGCGTGTTTTGACTTCCACGACCACAGATCACCATCATGAATATGAGGTGAGTGAAATGGCCCATGTTCGCATCTTATTGCTGCTAGTCTTGGTTGTCGCAGGCTCGCTGTTCAGCCAAACAACACCTGCGGTCAGTGCGGCACAACTTTATGAGAAAGGCATGAATGCTTTGACCGGGGCCGGAGTCAGCCGGAACGATCTCAACGCCAGCGACTATATTCGACGATCCGCTGAACTGGGATATGCTCCCGGCCAAGTCGCCCTGGGCTACTTTTACGAGACCGGCACCATTCTGAGCCGGGAACCGGAGCAGGGTACCCATTGGTATAAGAAAGCCGCTCAGCAAGACGATGTTTTGGGCGAATGGCTCCTCGGGCGAGCCATTTTCAATGGCGAGACCTCCATGCGCGACCTGAATGAGGCTTCTGATTGGCTGAAAAAGGCGGCTGCACATAACGATCCTTTCAGCGCATATCTGCTGGGCATGATCCGGCTGGAACGTAACGACTACACGCAGGCCGCAGAATGGTTCCGTAAAGCTGCTAATCAAGGTTTGCCTCAGGCGCAACAACAATTAGGACAGCTGTTGGAACAGGGCAAGGGCGTCGATGTGAATAAGTTCGAGGCCTACGTCTGGCTATTGGTGAGCTTCAACGCGGGGATCAGGAGTACTGCCGCCGATTTGCAGAGGCTGGAACCGGAGCTAGGTAGTAATCAGGTGGAACAAGCGAAGACCAAAGCTCGCGAACTGGAGTCATCTGTGGTTCGTGCGGTAGTCGCCCGGGGTTGCACCGGGTGGGCAGGAGAGTTCGATCGGGTTCCGAGTCCGCCGCCACCAGACGTGCAGCGCTTCTGTCGATAAGCGTCTCCCGCATCACCATCAATTCGCTGCTGGACGACCATTCAGGGCCAGACGCTGTCTGCCACCCGGCAAAGCCTCGCTACGGCAACGCTCCATTCTGCCGCTCGTGCGAGTGCGCGATGCATGCTGCCACGAAAAGGTTCGAACCTACCGCGCACGACCGGAGCCTATACGTTGGAGGAGATCAGAATCATCATCGACGCGCTACCGAAACGGTCAGCTGCGCGATGCGCCGCGGCACTCGCTGCCTACGCGGGACTTCGCCGCGCAAAAATCGCGAGACTCCATTGGGAAGACATCGAAGACGATGCTATCTCGATATCGCGCACTCGTTGGCGCTCCCACATTAGCCATCCTAAAAGCGCAGCGAGTCGGAACTGGGTGCCGATCATTCCCACGCTCCGTTAGCGAGTTGGCCGAGTACCGGAGTCGATGGAAACCGGGAAAGGCGACGTTTACCGAGGAAGGTGACCAGATACCAGACACAGCGCTTTTTCGTATTGATCTCGTCTTCCTTGGACGGAGGACGATCCGGGATGCGTGCGAAAGGGCGAAGGTCGAGTGGCGCGGCTGGCACGCTTTCAGACGTGGAGTCGCCAGTTCGTTATACGCGATGGGCGGACGATCTCAACGTGCAGCGCGTGTTGCGGCATAGTAAAGTAATCGTAACGAGAGAGCACTACATCAAGCTGCGCGATCCGAAAGTGGATGCCGCGATGGGTGCTCTAGCGCGGGCGATTTCGAAAGAAAAAGAGCGGGCAAGGAGCGCAGCGGTAAGCGAAATCGCAGAAACCCGCGTAAACAAAGAGCGGGCGCGTAGCTCAAACGGATAGAGCATCGGATTTCTAATCCGAGGGTTGCAGGTTCGATTCCTGCCGCGCCTACCAAAACCCCACACAGTTGACACTTTCTCATGCCGCTGGCTCCGATTGGGTAACATTGGGTAACCAACCGTTGACCACGGCCTCCAACGGCTTCTCGAAATCCCCAAATCAGTTCTGTCGTAAACGTCCATCGCCAAGTTCACTTTTTTGTGTCCCAGAATATCTGACATGACTTTTGGATGGACCCCAGACCGCCGCAAAGTCGTCAAGAGGGCGTGCCGAAAATCGTGCCATCCTCCGAAGACGATGCCAAGCGACTTTGCAGCGGGTCGAACATACCTCTTCAACGCATGCCGGGGTTTATTGGGAGTGAAAGCTTCAGACCGGAACACCCATTCCTTTCCTTCCCCGATTGACCGGATACGTTCTACCAGCTTCGCGTCCAAGGGCAGCTTGCGTACCGACGGCAAGGATTTCACCGTGTCCTCGTCGCCGATGTAGATTCGACGAGAAACCGCGAGAACGTTGCTCTCGACATCCGACCACTTGATGCCAATCGCTTCGCCGATACTTAGGTTTGGCTAAAGAGAGCACATGACCTATTTGAACCTATTGGGTAACTCCTTGAGTAACAATCGTATTGATATCTGAACCCTTCTCTGAACACCGGAGACCGGTCGCGTCAAGACTTCGACGTTCAAATCTTGGAACGATGGATGAACTAGATACTAGCGGTCCAGCGTACTGCCAGCTTGACTTTCGGCTTGCGGCAACTTACGTTCTCGTGTATCCGCTCTAGCCACTGACCCTCTACAGCCAACTCTGGCGCGTTCAACATCCCGCTCGCAGTTGCCCGAACGTAAATTGAGGAGATTTTGAAATGCGAACAGTAGCCCTCCCCCTGCTGTTTCTCGTACTGGTGTGTTCTGCCAGTGCCCAATCTACAACCGACACCACAACTCAAGACGCCTGCGGAGGCAAGGCGAACCAAGCTTGCTACAACATTCCCGCAGTCAATCAGAACACCGTCGCTGGGTTCATCTCGATCGATAACCGGGCGTCTTCAACATTTCCGTTGCAGTACAACTTCTATCTTGGTCAGTACGGAACCAACGGATATCACGGAACGTATTCAGGATTCGTTGCCAATCCGAATGGAACCAAGAACGATTTCAACGGTGTAGCAACATTCGAGTCGGATGACGGCTCACTCGCAGGAACATTTCAGTTCCATGCTTACTATGTTTCGGTTTGTTCGGGACGGGGTTGTGGCGGAACACTAGGCTGGCACTATCGCATCTTGGCGGGAAGCACCGCGACGGTCAAATAGTCACCAAACCGGGAACCCTTAGGATCGTCGCCGTGCTTGCTCGGAAGAGTAGACGTGACCATGAGCCGAGGGTTCCCCATTAAGCAACTGTGGGTATCGCTGTTGTAATCAATTACACTCGGGACTGGGATGAGGCATCGAACCATGGGACTCCTGATGGGCCCCGACCATTTTCGATGCTTGCTGAGAGTTTGGAATTTAGATTTGAAAAGTTGTGCGGTAAACAGAAAATATCGAGCAGCTAGGTGACTATGACTTAGATCCAGACTGCGGGGGGGCCCGGTACCCCTATCAGCCCAAATCCAAAGCATGGTTATACCTAACTCCCTTTGGTCATCCCCCTGCCCCTATCTAACGTCTATCCCCTGACTAACCCTGATGAACGGTTCGAGGTCAACGGGCATAACTAGAACAACAGCGAGAATGCCGAGGTCTGGCGAATCCTTGCCTTGCCAGCCCAAAAACGTATCCAAATTCTTGACTGCTAACCCGCTGATGTCGTTCTCCCTCGATAACGCCTCTACAGGTCTACAGCAGCCCACAAACGAACGTTTGATGTCCCGAGGTCAGCGAACGCGCTACGAGTCTCTAGGACGCGAGGAAACGGCATCTACCGAGATCGTCCCTTCTTGGCGATGCTGTGAAGATTTCCGAGGTACCAAAACTTTCGTGCTATTGCACTGCGGCAGCTACTGGAACCAGACATCTTCGCAAGAGCACTGAAATGGACTGCTGGTTATCGGTCGCGAGCGCGATGATCTCATCCAGAAGCATGAATCGGTAATCGTACTACGGTCGCGGAATTGGAAACACGTTGTCAATCTTCAGCATGATCCTCTCAGCCCACTGGACAGCAGCGCCGATCATCGCGTCTGTTCTCGGGCTGCCTTGTGGTCCGCCGAACAGGTCGTCTGTCGTTTTCAGGTGCCGTGCTACCAGAATCCCAGCAATGATGCCGAGCACCCGTTTGCGACCCTCGTCCATGCTGAAGCATAGCATATTCGTCTTTTCTTCGCCTCAAGCTTTAGCCGGACCGAGGTCGTTGTATACTGTGCTGCGGTCCCCCCGAATACCAGAGAAAGTATCGGCAGTCACCTCACTCACAGTGTCAACGACGCCGACAGTACTAGAGATAACCCTTACTGCAACGCTCGGGATTCCGTTTCTCGTTCTGGTGGTCGACTACGTTTTCAGGATACCGGCGTTCTTCAAACAATGCGGAATTCGGGGCCTGACCTTTGCCTCTTGGGCTTAGGTTCGGTTGGATCGGTGTTCCTCGATCAGAGAGTTGCTTCGGCGTTTTTCGTCCCACCAGTGCTAGGAGGGCCAATTGCGGTGCTGCTGATCTTCTTCCTTCGGGGTGTTTGTTTTCGTCTTCAAAAATTACCCGAATCCACGATGGTTGCAGTTGCGACGATGGTCGCGGGATTGGCATCTACATTCAAAAGACAGTGTGTGCTTTCGCTGCGATCGGTTCGGCGCGAAGTCCTCGTCAGGGTGACTCGGGAGCTGAAGAAACTCCTGCCAAACCTCACAAATGATCAGCAGAGCAAAGCATGGATTTGGAGCGGAAGTGAGTGGAAAAAGACCCTTGGTATTGGGTTAAGGTGAACGCGTCAGAGATTAGACATTCTCTGGATTTTTCACCGGAGCCGAGAACTGGGGGAAATGTTCGAAGCCGACTGGTGGAGGCGCTCAGTGGAATTGAAACTGACTTCATCGGGAATTTGACTGCTGTTTATTCATGGGTTGTGCCGACAACTGATTTAGGGAAAAAGTTTCCGGATCTGCTTAACTTTTCGAGTTTGGCGGTCCTCGGCAAAGTGGAGCAGATCGAACGGTTCAGCACGATCTTGTTCAACCCTGAGACAAAACAACGAGTACTATTTGAAGGAGGAGCCGATGCCGAAGAAGGTGAGTTCAGATTCGGTCTGAGCGTTCAACAAATTCGATAGCAAAAGTGTCCTTGGCAAGCGTATTCGATGAGCAGTTCGAATCGACTGACATGGTTTACCAAAAGACTAACTCGTTGATTGAGTCATTGTTTCCGTAGGCGCTGATGCCAAGGTGTGCTCAAACCAAAAAGCAAAGACTGGTGCCGGGAACAGGACTTGAACCTGCACGGCCTTTCGGCCACTAGTTCCTAAGGCTAGCGTGTCTGCCAATTCCGCCGTCCCGGCTAAGCGGCCCTCAGCCTCAGACGGTTTTCGATTTTTTTGGTAACAAACGGGGTAACAACCGCGCCTATTCCTGCTCTTTTGTGACCACGAAAACGACTGGGAAGTCGTTGAAACCATTTGTTTTCAGTTGTGGTCATTGCAACCGAGGGTTGCAGGTTCGATTCCTGCCACGCCTACCCCGATGCAAGACGCAATGTGGACAGATCATGCGTCTCAGTGTCTGAGTCGCCCGCGGTTCACGACTCGAAAGGTTCGGCTTGCGCTGGCGCGCCAATCGTCTCTTCGACCAGTGACAATAGAGACTGCCAGCCTTCGTCAGAATCCAGTTTGGATTTTTCGAAATAGGCGTTGGCGCCATCCTGCAGGAGCTTGACCTCATTTCTCTGCGACAGAGCGCTCAAAACAATAATGGGAACTTCAGCTGTACGCGGGTTAGCTCGCAACGCACTGAGAACATCCGGGCCGCTAAGCTTCGGTAACAGCATGTCCAGCAGGATGAGGTCGTGAGATTCCTGGCGCGCCATACGCAACGCTTCTTCCCCGTCGCAGGCCACAAAGACGGTGTAGCCCGCTCTCGTCAGAGCGCGTTGGTTCGCATGACGGAGAAGCTTGCTGTCTTCCACCAGCAGAATCGATTTCACGGGGTTCTCCTCGACCTATAGCTTGCATTTTAATCTCCAAAGGTGCGCCGCCACGGACCTTCGTCCGCAGCCAAGTCTGCGCTGGAGACTCTCCACCTGCAAGAACCAATCACCGTCAGGAGTTACAAGGAAGTCGCTCACCGCCACTTACGAGGACGAGTCCTTTACCTAGACAGCAATAGCGCCGAATCTGTCTAGTGGATGGACACCTGTCCAGACGTTGAACTTCATTCTGCCTTCAAGGCCCGCAGATTGTTACAAACTAAAGGCGATGGATTGGAAATTCAGATGCACGGGAGAAGGAGAGGAGAGTCTCCTGCTGTTGGGTCCCGTGGCGCGAGGATGGCACTTCCGTGTTCGAGGGATGAGAAGCTAGTGCTCCGATCGTGCCCGCTTAAAGGTACAGAGGGACCCCGCGATCGCAGGTTGAAGGATTTCCGCTTGCGAGTTTTTCCTGGCACAAGAGAACGCACATGACACCCCAGATGGCTTTTGAATGCTTGCTGGTTTCCCGCAATCCCGTGGTGATCGGGACTCTGAATCGGACGTTGCGGGACCTTTCGATTAGCACCAGAATCTGCCTGCATTCGGCCAAGGCCTTAAACGCCTTGGCGGACGGAGGCGCCGATCTTGTCGTAATCGATTGGGAGGATGAGGTTTCTTCCCAGCTTCTGCAGGGGATCTGGAAAAAAGGCTTGCGGCAAAAGCCCACGGTCGTGGCGATTGCGGAGCAAGAGTCCTGGATCCCGGGGGCGCATATCGTGCTTCGCAAACCGGTCACCGCTGAATCCACCGCGAAGACACTGCGAGATGCATACTCCCGCATGCTGCTGGACTACCGCCGGCATGCAAGATGCGCCATCATGATTCCGGTTGTGGCCACCGGGGCAACCAATCGAAAGGTGCCTGTCACGATCACGGATATCGGTTGTGGGGGCGTGGGTCTTCGCAGCAGGGAGACAGTCGCGGTGGGAGACGTGTTGTCGATGCACGTGCGGTTACCGGATGCGAGGAGAGAAGTCTACTTCCAAGCCCGCGTGTTGTGGACGAGGCCATTCGATCGCATCGGTTGCGAGTTTCTCCGCATTCCGCCCGTCGATATGAACATCCTGCACGACTGGCTCGGGCGAAGGATGCAGGTCAAGAAGCCGTTGGTTGCGATTTAGTCGGCGGCGTTGTCTTTCCTAGCTCGGCTGCAGCACCCACTCCGACGTTCTTTCCTGAAAGTGAAAACCGTATTTCTGCCAGGGCGTGTCGGGCGCTTCCTGGCGTACCACGATGGCCCGTCCGGCGTACTTCTCGATCTTGCCAGCCAGGAAGACTTCCACGATCATGCCCTTGGTCAATGAGGCCGTGCATTGGCAGAGAAAACCGCTTACGCTCACGTTCTCGGTGCTGGTCATCTCTTCGAAGGTCTGTCCGCGTGCGTCGGCTCCCCGCAGTTTGAGTACGACCTTCATGCGCACGCGCACAGCGGCGCGCCGCTCCGGGCGCTGCTTGTTCAGTTCTTCCGACAGGCGTCCCTGAAGTCTTTTGAAGTCTACCGGCTTCGGGAAGAAATCGAGGGCTCCCAGATGCTGGCAGTGCTCCTTGAATTTCTCGACCGACTCGCCGCTTACCACGAAGATGGGGATGCGCGCGGTGTAGCTCAGAGTGTGGATGCTCTGGCACAGCTCGAACCCGGAAAACTGGGGCATCATCAAATCCATCAGGATGGCGTCAGGTTTATGGACCAGGGCGAGTTCCATGGCCTGTTCTGGTTGGCCTGTTTCGATGATCTCGTAATTCGCCGACAGGCGTAGCTTGAGCAGACGGCGCATGGCTTCGTCATCATCGACAATCAAAAGCTTGTGCATAAATCCTCCTTCTAAGATGGCCTCGAGCTGCAAGCCGCGTCAGGCTGAAGCGGCTGCCGCCCTGTCCAACGCTTTGCGGACCTTCCGCGCCAGCTGTTCGCGGCTGAACGGTTTGGACAGGAACTGGCCGGGAGCGTGCAACTCACCGCTGTTCCCCACACCCTGTCCGGTATAGCCCGACATGTAGATCACCTTCAGGTCTCGATAGCGGCCGAGCAACTCCTGCGCCAGGACCTTTCCGCTGATGCCTGGCATCACGACGTCGGTGAGTAACAAGTGAATGACGGTGGCTCCGTCGGCCAAGACGAGCGCTTCGGCGCCGTTGGTTGCTTCCAGGACGTGGTAGCCAAACGACTCGAGCACATTGCGCGCCAGCGACCGGAGAGCAGTTTCGTCCTCAACCAGCAGGATGGTTTCGGTTCCCTGGAGCGCGCCTTCCGATTCGGTACTCACGGAGTTTCGTTCGACTGCGTCATCCACAGTGGGAAGATAGATCTTGAACGTCGTGCCATTCCCCAGTTCGCTGAAGACGTCGATGTAGCCGCCACTTTGCTTGACGACTCCGTAGACCGTCGCCAAGCCCAGTCCGGTACCAGCATCTTTTGGCTTGGTCGTAAAGAAAGGCTCGAAGATGTGGGTTTGTGTTTCAGAATCCATACCAATGCCGGTGTCTGTGACGGTGACGAGCACGTATGCACCCGTCTTTACCGGATAGGAGTAGCGGCGCACGAAGGCGGCATCCATTTCAGTGTTGGAAGTTTCGATGGTCAGTTTGCCGCCTTCAGGCATGGCATCGCGGGCATTGACCACCAGATTCATCAGGATCTGCTCGATCTGCCCGGGGTCGGCTTTCACCGCTCCGAGGGACGGATCAAGCCGCGTGATGAACTCGATATCCTCCCCCACCATGCGTTGCAGCATTTTCTGCGTGTCGACGACGACGTCATTGAGATCGAGCACCTTGGGCTCGAGCACTTGCTGACGACTGAAGGCCAGCAGTTGCCGGGTTAGTGAAGCGGCCCGGCGTCCGGCTTTCAGGATCTCGTCGACACCCTCCCGCAACGGGTGGGACTGTTCGGTTTGCTCTTGCAGAATCTCGCTGTAGCCGATGATGACTCCCAGCAGATTGTTGAAGTCGTGAGCAATGCCACCGGAAAGGCGGCCGACCGCTTCCATTTTTTGAGCTTGGCGAAATTGTTCTTCCAGCCGGCGGCGGGAGGTGATGTCGCGGTTCACGATCACCAGCTTTTCGACCTCGTCGTCCTCGCTTCGGATGGCGTTGGCGGTCGATTCGAGGTAGCGCCAGGTGCCGTCTTTGTGGCGCATCCGGTATTCGATTCTGCGTCCGGTTCCTGTGCGGCGCGCTTCCGCGGCCGCTTCAAGGACTAGGGGACGATCCTCGGGATGGATCTGTTCCAGGGGGGCAGTTGCTTTGAGTTCTTCAGGGCTGTAGCCAAGAACTTTCTGGTACGAAGGGCTGTTGTAGAGGCGATTGCCCTCAACATCGACCACGGCGATCATGTCGCCGGCATTCTCGGTGATGAGGCGGAAAAGTTTCTCCTGCTCGATGACCTGGCGTCGAATGCGAACAATCTGAAACTGCTGGTAGACGGTGTAGATATCAAACAGTAAGACGAGACCGACCAGGCCTCGGATGGCTGGGTGCACGGCCATCAGGTCAAAATCATCGAAGTACTGGTGGGTGATAGGAGCCAGGAACGAAGTGAGGGCCAACGTCAACAACAAGGTCACCGCCACCGCGAATGCCCAGAGCCACCACTCCCGGTGCTCAATTTGCCGGAGACGAGCTTGCACCACCTGGTGCGTGCTCAGTCTCGCTTTCGTCTTGGATTTAAGCCAAAGTCGCTTCACAAGGGTTCCTGAATGTCCTTCCAAAGGTGGCAGGCAGCCGCGTCATCCGTCTGCCTGCCCCTTAGCTTAGCTAGGGCTGGATTGCGTGCGGATCCCGAGGAACCGGCAGCTCTGCGAACGTGACTGGAAACTGAGGCACGCTGCGGCCCGCTGCGCGGCGCAAACGAGCGTAGACGCGCCATGGACGGCGCTGCCATCTGAGTTGACGCGGCGGACGCGCAGATACAGAGAACGGAGACGATCGGCAAACTGAGAAGCTTCATCGTTTTAATGCCCGTTATGACTCCGGCTACTCGTGCGCGTAGACGAGGCAGATTATGGGGAGGGCCTCGCAGTACACTTTGCAAAGGCAGGGCCACTCCTAAGCCATGCGAAAATCAGCTATTCAGCGCGTCACCTGTCTGGCGGCGAGACGCTTCGTCTAAATACCGGACGACGGAACTTCAGTAACAGGCTGTCTTGAAAAGAGGCGTCACTTCGAACGGGCGGAGTCAGGAAAAAGCTTGTGAATGGAAGCAATCAATTCTTCGTGGAGTTCGCCCTTATCCACGAAGATGTCCACGCCTTTGCGGTCTGCGCTCTGCATGAGTTGGGAAGTTTTCTCCACGGAAAGCAGGACGATGCGCAACGCGGGGTGTTTTCGGCGCAGGCGTTCGGCGAGTTCGATGCCGTTTACGAGAGGCATACGAAGGTCTGTGATGACCAAATCAAGGGCGGACGTCGACGCACAAGCCAGGGCCTCCGCCGCACTGCCCGCGGAGGCGACCAGTTCAACGGAGGGAATGTTCTCGAGATAGGTAGCGATAAGCTCGGTGGTGAGAGGCGAATCATCCACGATAAGAGTTCTGATCGTCATAGCAGACAGCGGAACCGGCTTCCTAGGGAGAATGCGGGACCCTCGACTTAGAAGGTGAGGCACACCCGGAAGAAGCTCCACTCATTTGGAAGTGGATCTAGCATATATGGAAAGTTCTGAGTACTTGAAGGTCTTTCCGAACAGGTACCTAGTGGCAGGCCGCATAGACGCGACGAAGTCGACCTGCGACAACAATAACTGTGTCACTAGAACAAAAAACGGAGTAATGTTACCAAAATGGTCCTAAGTTGGTAATGTTGTACTTCGTCATTGAGGGTTGGGTGTGGCACAATGCGAAAAACCCGCCATGGTTGCTTTGTCGGGTCATCGCGTAAGTTTCCTTCCTGAGCTGCTTTCGGGCAATCGCAAAGATCAAATGCGAGAAGCAGCGGCCCTTGCCATTTTGAGAGAATACGGTGATCCAGATCAAGAAAAAAAGCAGAGTTCCATCACGCAAGCGGCGGGTAGAGGAATTGCGCAACATTCGCCTGGCCCAGCTGCGAGCCTTGTTGGCGCGACAGGATGCGTCGTGGGAAGCCGAACGTGCCGCCGTCGCTCGCGAGATTCACGACGAACTCGGCCAGGTGCTGGTGGCCATAAAAGTAGAGTGCGCCGGCATTTCGAAAGCAGCGAGCGATCTTAAAGAAGAGGGACGCGGGCGCCTCGCGCACGCCATCTTGCTAGTGGATCGAGGCATGCGCTGCGTGCGACGGTTATGTGCGGAGCTGCGTCCCGCGGTGCTGGACAACCTGGGTTTGTGCGCGGCCATCGAATGGCAGGCGGAAGAGTTCGCGTTCCGGACGGGAATCCCTTGCAAGCTTGGCCGATTACAGCACACCTCGCTATCCCTTGAGCGCTCCGCCGCGATGTTCCGGATTTTCCAGAACATGTTGAGGAATGTGGCCGACTACGCGGCTGCGCATCGCATCGAGGTGTCGCTATGGCAGAGGTTCGGATTCGTTGTCTTATCGGTTCGAGATGACGGCACTGGCGCTTGGACATCCGAAGTTGCGTCTCTCGGGCTGCTGGGCATCCGAGAACGGGCAGAGGCGTTGGAGGGGTACTTGCTTGTGGAAGGTGGGCGCGGCGAAGGAACCAGACTTACGGTCGTGATTCCACGAAAAGCGCGGTTGATGAAGGTAGGCCAGAATCATGAGAATCCTATTAGTGGACGATCACCCGGTCGTGCGGCGCGGGCTTAGGCAAATTATCTCGGAAGCCTTCGTGGATGTGGTGTTCGGAGAGGCAGAGAACGGAGCGCAAACCCTGGCTCAGATCTCGCAGCAGCCTTGGGATGTGATTGTGCTGGACGTCTCCATGCCGGGGAGAAGTGGCTTAGAGGTCCTAGGTGAGATCAAAAAGCAGCGACCGGCCACGCCAGTGATCATCCTCAGCGTGCATCCCGAGGATCAATTTGCAATTCGCGGGCTGAAGGCAGGTGCCTCCGGATATCTCACCAAGGACAGCGCGCCGGAAGAACTGGTCCAGGCGATCCAAAAAGTTCTCCTTTCGAAAGGCCGGTACGTGAGCACCCGGCTTGCGGAACGACTGGCTCAAGCCATTGGATCTCCAGCCGAGGAGCCCTCCCACGAATTCCTATCCAATCGAGAATACGAAGTTCTGCTGCTGATTGCGGCTGGCAAGAAGTTGACGGAGATTGCCCAACGGTTACATCTCAGCATCAAGACAGTTAGTACCTACCGCACTCGCATCCTGGAAAAGATGGGCGCCAGTAATAATGCTGACCTCACGCGCTATGCCCTGACGAATCAACTGATTGACTGACGGCTTCGCGGCACGGCGAAGAACGTTGGGAAGAGACTGAGTAGGATAATTCCTACAATTATGTAGTGCAGGATCCTACATCTGAATCAGCCCATTCCTATATCCCCCCGTTTGCAGTTCGTCTATGTTCTGGAATTGAAATAGCACTAAAACTGTGGCAGGTCATGGGCGCGACCAACGGTTGCAGAATGTGCTGACCCCATCCTATTCAAAGGCAACCTCTTGCGCAAACAGTGACTAGGACGCATTGGAACCGCGCGAAAAGGAATTTCGGAATGCCGAACGACACAGGCACCGAAAACGCGGCCAGGCGTCACGAGCCCGATCCGGTGTCGAACAATCCCAAGGCGGTGGACGAGGCGCAGCGTCTTTCTGAAGCCGCATACCGCTCTCTACTGGAGAACGCGCCGTTCGGGGTGTGTCGCGTGCACACTGGCACCAATCGATTCTTGAGGGCGAATCGGGCGGTAGTCGAACTTCTGGGTTACGACTCGGAAGAGGAGCTACTGCAAGTTGCCTTGTCGAAAATATTCCTTAGTGCTGAAGAGGCCGCACGTCTGCCGCGACTAGCCAACGGGACCGATAGATTTCGTTCGGAAGTGCAATGGACGAAGAAGGACGACGAGCGAATTCGGGTTCGGCTCGCAGGCCGAAGAGTCGTCGGCTGTGAGGGCGGGGCCAGCGTTGTCGAGATGACCGTGGAAGATGTGACGGAGCGGAGCCATTTGCAGGCCGTCCTTCTGCAAGCCCAGAGGATGGAGGCAGTTGGTCAGCTGGCGGGCGGCATTGCCCACGATTTCAATAATGCCCTGATGATCGTGAGCAGTTGCGCGGAAGTGATGGCCGAAGAGTTTCCGGAAGAACATCCACAGCATAAGAACGCGATGCAAATCCTGACGGCCACGCGAGGTGCGACCAGACTCGCACGCCAGCTACTGACCTTTAGTCGAAAGCACGTGGTTTCGCCCAGCGTTTTTGATTTGAGCAAAGTCGTTTCGGGAGTGACTGAGATGCTGCGCCGTCCGTTGGGAGAGGAAATTGAACTGGTTGTGATTCCCAACCCGCAAAAGGGCGCGGTGCGGGCCGACCCCGCGCAGATCGAACAGATTCTGATCAATCTTGCCGTGAATGCGGGTGACGCGATGCCAGAGGGCGGAACCCTTACGCTGCGAACCGAGAACGTCGAGTTAGATGCTGAGTTCGTGAAGCAGCATCCGGGTTCAAGGCAAGGAAGTTTTGTGGCGGTAGCTGTGGCCGACACGGGATGCGGTATGGACGAGCGTACGCAGGCGCGGATCTTCGAGCCATTTTTCACCACCAAGGAAAAGGGAACTGGTCTCGGCTTGGCCACGGTGTACGGAATCATGAAGCAGAGCGGCGGGTACATCTCGGTGGAGAGCGACGTGGGGATAGGAACCACGTTTAAGTGCTTTCTGCCTCGCTTCAAGGAAGAGCGCAAGAGCAAGCCGGTTTCCGTACCGAGGCCAATTCCGCAGAAGGGCACGGAAAGCGTACTGCTCGTGGAAGACGATCGTCCGCTGCGAGAGTTGGTGCGGGACTTCATGTTGGATCTTGGCTACCAAGTGTCGACCGCCAGCGATGGCGCACAGGCCCTGGAATTGATGGAGAAAACTTCAGGTCCCATTCACTTGATGATCACTGACTTAGTGATCCCGCAAATTTCCGGGGACCAGGTGGCGGCGCGCATGGGGCAATGGCATCCCGAGACCCGGGTTATTTATTTGTCTGGATACGCGCACGAGAGGATCAAGAGCAAATTGATCGCTGGGGCAAGGTTGCTGCAGAAGCCATTCGAACTATCTCTGCTCGCACAGGCAATGCGCGAAGTGCTGGATTCACCTGCCCACGAAGGCGCAGGGAACGGAAGTTGGGCAGAGAGTAGGAACCCTTAAGTTATCGAGGGAGTTATGACCAAAGACCGAGTGCTGATTGTAGAAGACGAAGAGGCCATCGGTGCAGCGATCCAGAATTTTCTGGAGGGAAAAGGCTACGAGACGATGGCAGGCGGCAATTGCGAAGAAGGCGAAAAGCTGTTGCGGACCTTTCGCCCGGATGTGGTGGTTCTTGACTACAGCCTGCCCGACGGGAATGCCATCGACCTTATGTCACGTCTGAAGTCGATTGATCCGGGGCTGCCGGTGATCATTCTGACAGGGCACGGCTCCATCGATCTGGCCGTGCAAGCAGTGAAGCAAGGAGCGGATCAGTTTCTTACCAAGCCCACAGAACTGGCGACGCTCTATGTTCTCATTCAGAGACTGC
>Ga0137418_10000949_pt1 | contig 26627 bp, 21 predicted proteins | sample CZODoug3_1_2_16f_FD_122242 | JGI IMG/M metagenome (GOLD analysis project Ga0137418, IMG submission 122242) | Vadose zone soil fungal communities from Angelo Coast Range Reserve, California, USA - CZODoug3_1_2_16fungal (Hybrid Assembly) | ecosystem: Environmental > Terrestrial > Soil > Vadose...
AAAGTGGTGCGAGTTTTCGCCCAAGACCGCCGCGCCAGCGTAGTGTGCGGTGAACTGGCGTCAATTCCGAACGAACGACGCCGCCAGCAAGGACACTACGTCACCTCTTGGGGTACTCCGTGAAAACGTAGTCCCGATTCTTCACTACCGTGTGGCACGCGAACCCGCACTTGGCGTCGTTCCCCTGCGGCGGTTGATCCGCCAGTGTGCCGAGCCTGAACGTATCGGTCGCGGCTTCATACTCAAACTCGGCATATCCCCATCCACCGCTGTCCGCGAACCTCTTGCCATCCTTCACCATGAAATCAATGTCATGGAGGGTACTGGGCACCAGCGGCTGACCGGGGGCTGTCTCGTTCTTTTTCGGGTTCCAATGGATCTTCGCCATTTTGGCGCCGTCGGGGAAAGGCTTGCCGTTACCGGGAACACCGGCCTTATAGGCGTCGATCATCGCGGGGTTCCCGAGGATCACAGCAAGCAGCCCTCCGTTTTCACTGATAGAAATGGTCTGCCAGCCTTCGTATCCCCTGAACTCGGAGAACGCGAGCCCATTCGGCACTTTGAGCGTGTACTTGTCCTGGGCGGAAATCGCAACCCCGGTAGCCAGGAGAGCGAGCGCCACCGTAACACCCACACTGACCAGCATGCTTTTGCCCTTCATCGCCGCGGCTCCTTTACCCAATACTCAAGGTGGCGGGAATGCTTGGAATGGTGCAACCTCTGCCGACTGGTTCTGCCGGTCAACGCAGCAACTGTACAGGAGCGCATTCATGTCTGAACAGACCTCCCAAGCCAGTCGAGAATTGGTCGTCATGCTCACTCGCGGCACCGATCACGAGCTTTCGTCGGTGGCATTCACAATCGCGTGCGGTGGAATCACTTCAGGAATGAAGGTCTATGCGTTCCTGGTCAGCTCAGCTGTCGACTTGGTGCGCCGCAAGGCTGTCGACATCACTCACGTCCCGCCGCTGGACCCGCTGAAGAAACTGATGGAAGACTTTGTCGCGCGGGGAGGAACCATCTGGGCATGCCCGCCGTGCGTCAAGGCGCGTGGCTACACGCAAGAGGACTTCATCGATGGCGTGACCATTCAGGGCGCCAGCGCGATGCACGAGCGCCTCAAGGCAGGTGCAGCGAGTCTTAGCTTCTGAGCGACGGCTCAGGGTCCGGAGCGCCAGTTCGCGACTTTCGGATGCAGCCGTTTACCCGAGATCTTGGGGCGAGCGTAACGAGCCTTGATGCGTCACCAGCGACATCCCGATCTGTCGCTGGCGACGCCTCTTGGGGTTCGGCGATAGTCAACTTCGATTGTTAGCTCAACGGTATCGATGCTTTCAAAGTCCGGCGACGTCCCTTTCCCTATGGCCCTTTGCAAGCTCATTCATTCGTCGTCGGGAAGCGTAAACGCAATGAACGCATCCCCAACCGGGTTGGGCGGGAAGTTGTTTCTATCGGGCACGTTACCGCCGAATGCGTTCACAATGTACTCGCGCCCCTTCACCATGTAAGCCACGGGATTGGACTCGGCTCCGCCTACGAAGTGAAGGCTGGGATCGGCGGGTCCGTCGAAGGTCCACAACATCTGGCCCGTGCGCGCATCCACGGCGTGGAACTTGCCATTGCCTTCGCCAAAAAAGACCAAGTCACCGGCAACCAGCACCCCCGATTTTGCCGGCTGGTCAATCCGGATCTTCCACTTTACCTTCCCGGTGTTGGTATCAGTGGCTCCATACAAACCGAAGTTGATCACGCCCTCTTGCGGAGTGACTTCGTCGAACGTGGAACCGAGGAAGAGCCCGTTGGCGTTCGGCCCGGTGTTGGAGGGGTTCGTCTGGAACGTCGTGGGTTCATAACGTGTGCCGTAATACACGAACCCGGTGCGCGGACTGTACCCGGCCGGGTTCCATTCGCATCCGCCATCATCGCCGGGAACGATGAGGTAAAGCTGTTCCTGAGGGACGGTCCATTCCGGCGCCAGCTTGATACCGGGGAAGGCTGCAGTCAGCTTCGTGATGTCAATCGTCCCTGGCACGAAGTCCAACGGCGTCAACGGCTCTACCGTCGATACCGGCTGCGTCGAAGAGGCATTTTGCCAACTCGGATCGGTAGGTACGGCAACCTCATTTACTGGAAATATGGGCTCGCCGTTCCTGCGATCGAGAATGTAATAGTTTCCGTTCTTGCTGCAGTGGCCGAGCGCGGGAACGGTGGTTCGCTCGCCGCCTTCTCCCTTCTTCGTGACTGGAAACAGCACGATGGTTTGCGCACTGTCGTAATCCCAGAGGTCATGATGGGTCTCCTGGAAATGCCAGCGAGGCTGTCCAGTGGCGATATCAAGGGCAACGATGGAGGTTGCATAGAAGTTGTCGCCCATTCGGTCGATACCGTTGATGTCGGGACCCGCGTTGCCGGTATTGATGTAGAGCAACTGCAGCGAGGGATCGATCGCGGGCGAATTCCAAACCGCTGCCCCACCCGTGAGAAAGGAGTCCCCGGCCCAACCGCCTCCTGACGTGGTGCGGAACCTCCATACCTCTTCGCCCGTGTGGGCGTCGAAGGCGGCCACCTGGCCGCGGACTTCATACTCACCCCCGGATGAGCCTACGATGACCAAGCCATGGACAACCACAGGGGCCATGGTCAAAGCGAAGCGGTCGTGATAATCGACCACCTTTGTTTTCCAGGCTACGTGGCCGGTCTCGGCATTCAGGGCTACGAGATAGCCGTCCAACCTGCCCAGATAAACTCTCCCCGGAGCGAATCCAACCCCGCGGCTAACGCGGCCGCAGCAGATTTTGATATCGCCGAGCGGCGGCATTTCCCCCGCAATCTCGGTGGGCTTGTATGCCCAGATTTGCTTCCCCGTCGCCGCGTCAAGGGCAAACACATTGCTGTGTCCATCCACGATATACATCGTGCCGTTGTGGACGATCGGAGATGCTTGAAGTTCTGCCAAAGGATCCAAGACACCCGTGTGGAACACCCACGCTACTTTGAGGTTGTGCACGTTCTTGGGGTTGATCTGGTCGAGGTTCTGGAAACGCGTGTTGGCAAGGTCGTTGCCGTACGACAGCCAATTCACATTCTGGCCCGAAGCCGTCATTGCAACGGCCGCGAAAATCGCCAACAGAATGAGCCGGCGCAGGACGCGGTTGCTGCTAGCCCTTCCTTTCATGTTGCACCCCCTGTGGTTGGTTGAGGTTTACAACAGTTCAGCGCTCCTCCGGTTTGTGGCGGGCGGACAATCAACTCACGCGAGGCGGAGAGGGACTCGCCTATGCACCCGAAGAACGCGGCTGGGGCGGTTAGTGGGGCGCAGTGCGAGAAAGGTTCAACACGAAAGCGAAAGGCGATCGGCCCGGGGTGGACCGGGGTCGGTCTGCGACTGCGTCTTAGTCCTTGAACGGCGGCGCCGCGCGCAGCACTTCGTCGATCGTGGTCAAGCCGAGCACGACCTTTTCGGCGCCCGATACGCGCAGCGAGCGCAGGCCGTCGCGCGCCGCCTGCTCGCGCAGCTCCTGCAGCTCCGCCCCGCGCGCGACCAGCAGCCGGATCGGATCGGTCACCACCAGCAACTCGACCAGCCCGGTGCGTCCCAGATAGCCGGTGCGGCGGCATTCCAGGCAACCGACCGGGCCGTAAATGGTCCGCGGCGGCGCCGAGCGCCAGGGGGCCACCAGCTCGCGCCACAGGGCCTGGTCGGGGCCATCCTGCGGCGCCTTGCAGCTCGGACACAGGGTACGCACCAGGCGCTGCGCCAGCACGCCGATCAGCGTCGCATTGACCAGGTAGCGAGGAACGCCCAGTTCGACCATGCGCGCCACCGAGGAGGCCGCATCGTTGGTATGCAGCGTCGAGAAAACGAGGTGGCCGGTCAACGCGGACTGCACCGCCATGTCGGCCGTCTCGCGGTCCCGAATCTCGCCCACCATGATCACGTCGGGATCCTGCCGCATCAGCGCGCGCAGACCGTCGGCAAACGTCAGGTCGATGCCGGGCTGCACCTGCATCTGGTTCAGGCTTGCGTCGACCATCTCGATCGGATCCTCGACCGTGCTGACGTTCACCTCGTCGGTGGCCAGTTGCTTCAGAGTCGAGTACAGCGTGGTCGTCTTGCCCGAGCCGGTCGGGCCCGTCACCAGCACGATGCCGGACGGGCGACGGATCAGTTCCGACCAGATCTTCGCCTCCGCATCGGAAAAGCCGAGCTCGGCGTAGCTGCGCACCACGACCTCGGGATCGAAGATCCGCATCACCAGCTTTTCGCCGAACGCGGTGGGCAGCGTCGACAGGCGGATTTCCACCTCGCGGCCTCCAGCCCCGCCGGCCCGCGTCTTGATGCGCCCGTCCAGCGGCCGCCGCCGCTCGACCACATCCATCCGGCCCAGCAGCTTGATGCGGCTGACCATCGCATGCATCACGCCCGGCGGCACCTGGTAGACCTGATGCAGCACGCCGTCGATCCGGAAGCGCACGACGCCCTGGTCGCGCTTGGGCTCCATGTGGATGTCGCTGGCGCGCTGATCGAACGCGTACTGCAGGATCCAGTCGACGATGTGGATCACGTGCGCGTCGTTGGCCTCGACCTTGGAGCCGAGCTCGACGAGCTGCTCGAAATTGCTCAACAGATTGGTGGTACCGGCCTTGGTCGCCCCCTTCACCTGCTGCGCCAGCTTGTAGAACTCGGTCGTGTAGCGGGCGATGTCGACCGGATTGGCGACCACGCGCTGCACGGTCTTCTTGGAGATCTGTTCGATCTCGCGCACCCAGTCGTCCAGGAACGGCTCGCAGGTGGCCACCACGATTTCGGTGGTCTTGACCGCGATCGGCAGAATCGAATACCCGGTGGCATAGGCGCTGGACATCACGTCCACCACCCGCGTGAAGTCGACCCGCAGCGGATCGATGTGCTGGTACGGCAGCTTGACCTTTTCGGCCAGCCATTGCGTCAGCGACTCCAGATCGAGCAGCCGGCGCTGCGCATCCGGAGTGCGGAAATTCATTTCGGCCAGCACCGCGATCGGGTGCCCAAGCCGCTCGCGGTCGCCGATCGCGAACACCCGTTCAGAATCCGATTGCGACAGCCACCGGTCGGCCACCAGTTGCCGGACCACGTACGCGAGCGGCAGCCGGCCGCTGATCGGAGCCTGGACCGGTTGGCGCGATTGCGCCGCGCGCTCCGCTGGTGCGCTGGCCGCACCCTCGGGCGGCGTCGCGCGCCGCGACCGCTGTTGCGCCGGCACCCGGGCCGCGTCGCTCATTCGGCCTGCTCGAAGCGTGCGGCGAGCTCGGCCACCCGCTTCGGCGACTTCTCGAACTCCGACACGACGGCATCAACCGCCCGGCGCATCAGCGGCTCGGACTCCAGCGGCCGGATGTAGCTTCGACGCAGGTATGTCTTGATCAACTCGGGCGACATCACGTGTGCCTTGTTCTCGACGCCGCTGCTGAACATGAACAGGGTGCGCAACGGACTGATCCAGCGCAGCCGCGCCTTGATGAATTGAGTGCCGTCCCAGATCTCGAACCAGGTACCGCGCGTCCATGAGGCGATGTCCCGGTCGATCTTCGCTTCGGCGCCCCGGTCCAGCTCGCCGATGTCCGTCAACGGCTCGGGCACGCTCAAATCGACCTCGTGCTCCGCCGCGGCCCGCATCAGCGCGTCGGTCGGAACCTTGATTCCCCCCGGCACCGTCGTCATGGGGAAGGCTCCCGTAAGCTGGATTCCCTCCAGCTTGACGCGAAGCTCCGAGGACTGCAACGAATGCTTGATGTAGGTCGCCTGGTCGGTCGGTTTGACGGCCATCGCGTGAGACGCCATCAGCTGCTGGAAGAACTCGTCCTGATCGCGCTGGGCCATCCGTATCAACGCCAGGCCGTCGCGCACTATCCGGGTTATCGAAGGAATCAACGCCACCAGGCGCTTGCGCTCATCGGCAGTGGCCTTCGGCTGCACGCTCCAGACGATCTCGTGAATCACCTCGCGGAAGCGCTTCGAATAGCCCTTGGTTTCGTCGTCCCTTACGGTGGCCGCCACCAGCACCTGGACCCAGGGCCCGAGTAGAAATTCGCGCAGATACCCTTCCAGATCGACCCGGTCGAAAGCGCGCCGCACCTGGATCGTCGTGTTGATCGTCAGGATCTCGCGTTTTTCGGCCTCCTCGAGCGCCCGCTTCGCGCGCGACACCGGATCGGCATCGCGCGGACGGATTTCGCCCAGGTAGGCATCGAACTCGGACAGCAGCCGCTCGAACACGCTGACGTCGCGGTCGAACTGGATCAGGACCTCGCGCACGACCCGGTCGACTTCATCCCGGTAGCGCTCGTTTTCGTCCCCGTACGGCTCCCAACCGGCCGAGGCGTTGGCGATCCGATCGATCAGCCGCCGCGCCGGATGCGAGCTCGAGGCGAAAAAGGCCGCATCCATCAGCGCCGCCTTCAGCACCGGGAACTGCAGGCGCGACAGCAGCGCCTTGATTTCGGCCGGCACTTGCTGGTCGCGCAACATGTGGTCGAACATCATGCCGACGATCTCGATGGTCAGCTTGTCGACCGTACGCGAGGACTGCGACAACAGGTGCTCGCGCCAGGCACTGATCGAGCCGGCGGGCGTGCCGGAGAACACGGCCCCCTGTACACCCTGCAATCCGAGTCCCTGCAGCTCGCTGATGGCCGCCATCAGCGGTGCCCCGACCGGTCCGGGCACCGACATCGGTGGCATCGCATAGCCTCCCACGTTGGCCTGAAGTCGCGCCAGCAGGTCGGATAGCACTTTCTGCGCGTCCGCACCCGAGATCGCGGGCCCGCCGGCCACCGCACCCGAGCCGATGCCGTGACCCGCCCCGGCGCCTGCGCCCGCGGGGCCACTCGTGCCGCCGTCCGCCAGTCCGCCAGGAGACCCCGGCCCCCAACCGCCGGTGCCGCCCGCGGCGCCTGCCGCCGCCGGCGACGCTGAAGGATCGCCGGCCGCAGCGCGACCGGTGGCCGGTGCCGCCTGCCGGCTGGCCAGATCGCGCCAGATCTGCTTGGCGTCGACACCGTGCGTGCGGAAGTGGTCCAGCAGCGCCAACTCCACGCGAGCCAGCTCTTCCGCGAACGGCCGCTCGAACTGGGCCAGGCAAAAGGCCCACGCATCGCGATGCAGGTTCACGTCCTCGATCGCCGCCACCAGCGCCGGCATGAACGCGTCGGGCCCGTACGGGTTGTCGCAGTCGCGCAGCGAAGGGCGCCCAGCGAGGAAACCGACCACCATGTTCAGGTCGCGCAGCGGCTCGTCCACGATCCGTCGCATCCGGCGCGCGCTGCGCGTGGCGATCGATTCGACGGCGTCATCGGCCTGCTGAACCAGCGACATCGAGTCGATGTCGACCGGGGCCACCTGCGTGCTGGTCTTCACGACCAGCAGTTCGGCGATCATCCGGTCCTGCTGCTCGGGTACGCGCGCCAGGAACGCCTGGCGCAGTTCGCTGGCCCGGACCGACAACATCCGCTGCACCAGCGGGGTCCCGATGTCGAAATCCCAACGCGCCGCCAGCGATTCGCGCACGCTGTTGGCGATCCCATCGAACGACCCGGACAGCAGCTCGCAGGAAATCGCCGCCGCAGACTTCAACAGCGCCTGCGTCTGGCTGGCGGAAAGGTAGGGCAGAGCGCTCTGCGAGCGCGCACCGTCGAACGGTACCGTAGAGTTCATTCGGGCGTGAAGCCAGGAGGGCCAACCTGCCCGGCCACCGACTGTAGCCGCACAGTGTCGCAAGTCAAGCTGGGCAAAGAGGCTGAAATACGCCTCAACTTTTTCGAACGTCCGGCCGATATCGCGGCCCCGCATCAGAGGAACAAGCCCTGCTGCGGCCGCAGGCGATCGCCGCCGGGGCCGGCGTGGCGGCGCAAGCCCCTGAGCCAGCGGCGCGCCGGAAGGCCCGAGCCCGCCTCGATGGCCAGCGCGCGCTCGCGCAACTGCGGCGGCTCGATCCGGATCGTCGGGCCGACGGCAGCCACCGCGATCCGATTTCCAGCGCGCGCCTCATCCAAAACGATGACCCGCCCGTCAAAAGCGGCCGCGATCCGGTCCAGGCTCGGTCCGCAGCCGCGCCCAAACAGGTTGAACGACGCGATTCCCGGCTCTCGCAGGGCCTGGCGGCATGCAAGGTAGAAAAACCGATCGTCGTATACCGGTCCGCGCGCGCGGGCGTCGTACAGGTCCACTTGCAACCAGTCGGAAAATCCGCTCCTGCGAGGCCGCTGCAGAAACGCCAGCGCGTCATCGCACACGACCGTCAGGCGGCGGCCCTGCTCGGGCAGAGCGAACCACCGGTGCGCGGCCCCGATCACGGTCGGGTCGAACTCGACGACCACCGTTTCGGCAAACGGCAAATGGCGATGGCAGAACTTCGTCAGCGCCGCCGCGCCCAGTCCCAGCTGCAGTACCCGGCGCGGACGGGGCAACAGCAGCAGCGGCACCATCATCTGCTGTTGATACTCGAGCTCGAGCCGGTACGGATGTGCGATTCGCATCGCGCCCTGGATCCACTCGGTCCCGAAGTGCAGGTACCGGACCCCGCGCGACTCGGACAGCGTGATGCTGCTAGCTGGAGGCGTCGGTCCCTGGCTGTGCACCATGCTTCAAGTCGAACATCACCGCGTCGACCGCCCGCTCGAACAGCGGCGCCGATTCGACTGCAACCAGCCAGCCCGCCTGCAGGTAGGCAACCAGAGTATCCGGGGACAGTGAATGAGCGCGGTCGCCGCCCGCGTTTGTGAACAGGTAGAGCGCTTTCTTCGGGCTGATCCAGCGCAACACGACCCGCTCCATTTGCCCGGTATTCGCGCGCAGGTCGAACCACAGACCGCGGCTGAAGCCTGCAATCGCATTCAGGGCCTGCTGCGGGTCCATCGTCGCGGGCAAGGGGTCCTGCTCCGTGGGCGCCGACAGGTGCGTCACGCCGGGCGCACCGACCGCAAGCGCGTGCCGGACCACGTCGTCCGATACCTTGATCTGGTCCAGCGCGACGTCGCTGGTGTCGGTCGGGATACGGAAGCCGTCCAGCTTGATCCGGACGGTGCTTGGCGTGATTTGGGGCGGCGAGCCATGCGCGAGCTCCAGCGCTTTGACCGCGCTGGCGTGCGAATTCATCAGCCGACCGAAGAACTGCTGGATCCGCTCGGACGGCCACTGCATCCGGGTCAGGCCCTCGCGCAGCACGGCCAGCACGTTCGGGATGGTTTCGATCATCCGCTTGCGGTCGCCCGGATTGATCTTCGGTTGAACGCTCCACACCAGCTCGGGGATCGTATCCAGATAGCGACGCACCAGAGCCGGCTCGGTCTTGTCGCGCGTCGATGCCTCGACCAGGACACGGACCCAGACGTCGAGCAGGAAATCGCGCAGGTACGACTCCAGTTGCACGCCGTCGAAAGCGCTGCGCACCTGCATCGTGGCCTTGATCGCGAGAATCTCGCGGTTCTCGGCCTCGGCCAGCGCCCGGCGCGCCCGTGTGACCGGATCGTCGTCGCGGGTGCGCTCCTCGTCCAGGAACCGGTCGAACTGTTCAAAAGACTGCTCGAAGGCCTTGGAGGCATCGGCCGGGGAATCGGTCACGGAATCGACCGCGCCGCGGACCTGTTCGAAGTAGCGCCGGTTGTCCTCGCCGTCAACCGACCAGCCGATCGAAGTGCTGGCAATCCGGTCCAGCAGGCGCCGCGCCGGTTGGCGAGGATCGGCGAACAGCTCCGGATCGCCCAGCGCAACCTTCAGAAGCGGAAATTGCAGCCGCGCCAGTTGTTCCTTGATCGCATCCGGAATGTGCCGGTCGCGCTGGATCCGGTCGAACAGCAATCCGACCAGCTCGATCGTCAGCTTGTCGATCTTGCGCGAGGCGGTGTCGATCAGACCCTTGCGCAGCTCGGCCGTATGGGCGGCATCCACCCCGGCAGCCGGCCGCCCGGCGGCCGCGGCGGCGGCGGAGGCGGCGGAGGCGGTCATCCGCAGCGCGTCGTTGATGGCCGATATCAACGCCGGATCGAAACTCCAGCCGGATCCGGGTGCGCGCGACTCGAGAAACGCAACCCGATCGGCCCGCGTCAGCGCCGCCCCGCCCGGTGTCGCCGACGCTGCGCCGGCCATGGGACCCGTGCCGGCGGTGCCGGCCGCAGCAGCGGTGCCGGCCGTGGCAAACGCGCCCGGCTGCAAGCGTTCCAACAGACTCAGCAACATTGAGCTCGACTGCGCGTCGCCCAGCGAGACGATCTCGTTGCCCGTGCGCTCCGCGCCGGATGTTCCCGTCGCTGCCCGGCCGCGAGCCGCGCCGTGCGTGCCCACCACCGTGCTATGCCAGACCGGGACGGCGTCGCTCGCGCCACTGTCGGCCAGTCGCTTCTCGATCTGCTTGTAGGCTTGGCCGACGACGCGACTCAGTCCGGATGAAACCAAGCGCATCAGGGGAACCACGTCCGGCTCGGCGATCGCGATGTGACGCAACGCACCCGCGATGGCCCGCACGAACAGCGCGATCCGGAACGGCAGGTCGGAGTCGCGCAAATCGACATCGTGAAGCAGGTTGATCAGCCGTAGCTTGACCGCCGCGAATTCGGTATCGACCGAGTTGCGCAGGCGCGCCGCGCATTGATCGATGGCCGCGTCGAACTCCGAATCCTCATGCCCGATCAGCGACAGAGCGCGCGCGCCTCCGCCTTCGGACCCGCCGGCCTCGACGAACGAGCCGATCGATGCGATCAGCTCCGGGTGCAGCGCCTCCAGATACGCTTGCACGAACGCCCGATCGCGTGCCAGCACCGCCTTGACCCGCTTCGAGTCGGCCTCGTCCAGCGACTTGGCCAGCGGTCCCAGCGTCTCGATCAGCGCGGTCAGCAGCTGGGCTTCGACAACGGTTCGAACCGGCGCCCAGCAGTCTTCGAACAGGCGGCGATATCGAGCCCGGCGGCGCGACGAGTCGGACCGCTCCGTCGCCTGGAGCGCACGGTCTGGCGTTTCCTCGTTCATCGGTGCCGAATCTGTCGATACACCATCAGCGATTCGAGCTTAAACCCTGTTACGCCTCACACCAAGTCTGCAAAAAGGCCCGCCAGAGGGCCAGTTTCTGATCGAAGCGACGGGCCGCGTGCGCCGGGCTGGTTGACGGCAGTACCGCACACGCGTAGCCCAGCACGGCGATCTGCGCCTGGAAACGGCCGGCCGCCTGGCCGTTGAACGCCACTGCCCGCAGCCCGGGCGCGCGGCGCGGCAGCTGCGCCAAGTCGTTCGATCGGGGCGCATGAATCTGAGAGTCCAGGCTGCCGCTGCGCCGGCAGCTCCCGTACACGTCCCAGATACCGACCCGATGTGCGAGCACCCGTTCGAGCCGGTCCGCGTAGGGCAGGCTCGCCAGCGGCTCGCCGAGAATATCGCCCAGAATCCGCCAGAACTGATTGCGCGGATGACCGTAATACTGCCGCGCGGCCAGCGACGCCGAACTGGGGAAACTGCCCAGGACCAGCACGCGTACGCCGCTGTCGAGAACCGGTGCAAAGCCCTTGAAGCGCGGGTCGACGCCCGGCGCCGGTTTCGACATTTTTTGAGTCAGCACGGCTGCGGTTGGAATCGCCCGGCGAACCTCCGACTCAGGACCCTAGCAGCAGACCGTTGACCCGCTTCACGTAGGCGGCCGGATCGTCCAGCTGGCCGCCGTCGGCCAGCACGGCCTGCTCGAGCAGCAGATGAGCCCAGTCGGACAGGTGCTCGTTGTGCGTGCGCAGCCTTTGAACCAGCGGGTGGGCTCCGTTCAGCTCCAGGATCGGGGGCGCAGCCGGCACGCTTTGCCCCGCCGCCTTCAGCAGCCTCTGCAGATGCGCGCTGAGCTGATCCTTGTCGACCACCACGCAGGCGGCAGAGTCGGTCAGCCGGGTGCTGAGGCGCACTTCCGAAACCCGATCGCCCAGCGCCTGCTTCACGCGGTCAAGCAGGTCCTTGAATTCCTCGGCGACCTTCTGCTGCTCCTGTTTTTCTTCCGCGTCGGCCAGGGCGCCCAGATCCAGGTTGCCCTTGGCCACCGACTCGAGCGGCTTGCCGTCGAACTCGGTCAGAAAGCCAACCATCCATTCGTCGACACGATCCGTCAGCAGCAGCACCTCGACGGCCTTCTTGCGGAAGATCTCCAGGTGCGGACTGCCTCGCGCCGCTTCGACCGACTCGGCCGTCAGATAAAAAATGCTCTTCTGCCCGGCCGCCATCCGGCCGACATAATCGGCCAGCGATGCGGCAGGCGCGGCGTCCGACGTGCTGGTACGGAAGCGCAACAGCCGGGCGATCCGCTCGCGATTGACGGGATCGTCTCCGACGCCCTCTTTCAGCACCTGACCGAACTCGGTCCAGAACTTTGCATAGTCTTCCTTGCGATTCTCGGCCAGGTCTTCCAACAGCCCCAGCACGCGCTTGGTGCAGCCCTCGCGAATCGCCTTCACGTCACGGCTTTCCTGCAGCAGCTCACGCGAGATGTTCAGCGGAAGGTCGTTGGAGTCGACCACCCCGCGCACGAAGCGCAGGTACGCCGGCAGCAGCTGCTCGGCGTCGTCCATGATGAACACACGCCGAACGTACAGCTTCAGCCCGTGCTGATGCCTGCGGTCCCAAAGGTCGAACGGTGCCTTGGCGGGCACGTACAGCAGCTGGATGTACTCGTTGCGGCCCTCGACCCGATTGTGGGTCCAGGCGAGCGCCTCCCCGAAATCGTGCGACAGGTGTTGGTAGAAGTCCCGGTACTGCTGATCGGTGATGTCGGCCTTGGGCCTTGCCCACAAGGCGGAGGCCTGGTTGATCGTCTCCAGCTCCCCGGTGCGACGGTATTCGTTCTTGTCCTGGTCCCACTGCTCCTTGGGCATACGGATCGGCGTGGCGATGTGGTCCGAGTACTTGACCAGGATCGAGCGCAATTTCCAGGACGACAGCAGTTCCTCGTCGTCGGGCTTCAGGTGCAGGATGACATCGGTGCCGCGCCTGGAACGCTCGCTCAGCTCGACGGTGAATTCGCCGGCGCCGTCCGATTCCCAGCGCACCGCCTCGGCGGCGGGCAGCCCCGCCCGCCTCGATATGACGGTCACCCGGTCGGCGACGATGAAGGCCGAATAGAAGCCGACTCCGAACTGTCCGATCAGTTGGGCGTCCTTCTGCTGGTCACCGGTCAGCTTCTCGAAGAACTCGCGCGTGCCGCTGCGGGCGATCGTACCCAGATGCAGGACGACCTCGTCGCGGGTCATCCCGATTCCGTTGTCCGACACGGTGATCGTCTTCGCGTTCTTGTCATAGTCGACACCGATCGACAGTTCCTCCCCGGCCTCCAGCAGAGTCGGCGACTTGATCGCCTCGAAGCGCAGCCGATCGCAGGCATCGGACGCGTTGCTGATCAGCTCGCGCAAGAAGATCTCGCGATTGCTGTACAGCGAATGAATCATCAGCCGAAGCAGTTGCTTGACCTCGGCTTGAAATCCAAGCGTTTCTTTCATCTGATTGGGTAGAAAAATAATGGACGGTTGCGATAGTGAGTATTCTGTCAGGTCCAGGAGCCCCCCAACCATGCCGGCACCGCTGAGCTTTTCCTTTTGCACTTGCGACGTGTTCACCGAACGGCGTTTCGGCGGCAATCCCCTGGCCGTCGTGCTGGATGGCGATGCGCTGTCGGATGCTCAGATGCAGGCAGTGGCGCGCGAATTCAACTTCTCCGAGACCGTTTTCGTGCTGCCGCCGTCGGATCCGGGTCACGGCGCCCGCCTACGGATCTTCACCCCGATGCGGGAACTGCCGTTCGCCGGGCATCCGACCGTGGGTACGGCGTTCGTGCTGGCCAGCCTCGCCCCCGAGCGGCACCGGGCAGACCGGATCGTGCTGGAGGAAGGCATCGGCCCGGTCAGTGTGGAACTCGAGCGGCATGACGGCCAGCTCAAGCGCTGCGCCTTTTCCGCGCCGCGCCTGCCCCAGCGCGGGCCGCCAGCTCCCCGGCGGGACGAGCTTGCCGCGATGCTCGGACTGACCGCCTCGCAGGTGCTCGACTCGGCCGAATTCTGGTCGGCCGGCGTCTCCTACCTGGTGGTGCCGCTGGCTTCGGTCGAGGCCCTACAGCGCTGCCGGCTGGACCTGACCGTGTGGGCGGGCCTGCTGGCCGGCCACGAATACAAGCACGTCTACCCGGTTGCGCAGGCGGGAGCGGCCTGGCGGGTGCGGATGTTCGCTCCGGACGCCGGCGTGGCCGAGGACCCGGCAACCGGTTCGGCAGCGGCGGCGTTTGCCGGCTGGCTGGCCGAATACGCGCCTCAGGCGGGGCGCAGGTCCGAGTACACGCTGCTGCAGGGCGAGGAAATCGGCCGGCCCAGCCGGATCGACCTGCAGATCGACAGCGACGGCGAGCGCATCGCTGCGGTCCGAGTCGCGGGCGCCTCGGTCATGGTCACTCAGGGGACTTTGCTCGTGTGATCGACGCCACCCGCATCCGGGGCACCAGCAGCAGGCCCTTGCGGGCCCGGTGGCCGCGGTACTTGTGCAACTCGGCTTCGCCGAGGGCCACTTCGAGTGGTTTGCCGGATTTGGCCGCGCTGCCGCGCACGATGATGCCGGCCGCGCCGCAGGTCATGCTCGCGACCATCGGCTCACCCTCGTCCAGTCCCATCAGGATCACGCCGCGCCCGCCGGCCGGCTGCGCCTTGATCTCGGCGGCCTCGAAAACCAGCAGGCGTCCCTTGTCGGAAGCGCACGCGATCAGGTGATCGTTCGTTGCATCGACGACGGCCGGGCGAATCGGCTCCTGACCCTCGTCGACGCCGATGAACTGCTTGCCGGCGCGCTGTCGAGACAGCAGGTCGCTCAGCCGGCACGCGAAACCGCGGCCGCCACTGGTTGCCACCAGCAGCGGCGCATCCGCCGCCGCCGCCACATAGGCCACCAGCCGTGTTTCACTCTGCAGATCGATCAGCGAAGTCACCGGCGCACCGTCGCCTCGCGCCGACGGCAGTTGGGCAACCGGGATCGAGTACACGCGCCCGTTGGAACCGAAGGCAACCAGGTGATCGACGGTACGACACTCGTAGGCATCGTACAGTGCGTCGCCCGGCTTGAATCCGAACTGAGCCCGGTCGTGGCCGTGCCCCGAGCGGGCCCGCGCGAATCCCATCTCCGACACGATCACCGTCACCGGCTCGTCGAGCACTTTGACCTCGACCACGGCGCGTTCGGCCGCCTCGATCCGGGTGCGCCTCGCGTCGCCATACTTGCGAACGTCTTCTTCGAATTCCTTGCCGACCTGCTTGCGCAGCGCCGTCTCCGAATTCAGCAGTTTGGAGAGCGCCGCACCTTCCTTGCGAAGTTCGGCCAGCTCCTTCTCCATCTTCAGGGCCTCGAGCCGGGCCAGCTGGCGCAAACGCAGCTCCAGGATGTCGTCTGTCTGCCGCTCGCTCAGCGAGAATGCGCGCATCAACGCGGGCTTCGGTTCGTCCGAGGCGCGGATCACTTCGATCACCCGATCGATGTTCAGCAGTACGATCTGCCGGCCTTCCAGCACATGGATGCGATCGGTGACACGCTCGAGCCGGTACCGGCTGCGCCGGCGCACCGTGTCGATCCGATAGTCGATCCATTCGTGCAGGATCCGAGCCAGGGGTTTCTGCTGCGGTCGGCCGTCCCGGCCGATCATCACCAGGTTGACCGGGACGCTGGTCTCCAGGCTCGTATGGGCCAGCAGGGTTCGAGCAAACTCGTCCCGATCGATCTTCGAGGTGCGCGGCTCGAACACCAGACGAACCGCAGCATCCCTGCCAGATTCGTCGCGCATCGAGTCCAGAACCGAGAGCACGACCTGTCTGAGCTGCTGCTGCTCGGCGCCGACGGACTTCTTGCCCGGCTTCGGTTTCGGATTGACCAGCTCCTCGATTTCCTCCTGGACGCGGCGCGACGAAACCCCCGGCGGTAGCTCGTGCACCACCAGCTGCCACTGGCCGCGCGCGAGCTCCTCGAAGCGATAAGTAGCCCTGGCCTTGATGCTTCCGCGCCCGTTCTCGTACACCGCCCGCAGTTCGTCGGCCGCGGAGATGATCTGGCCGCCGCCGGGGAAATCCGGCCCTGGGATCTCGCGCATCATCGCGTCCAGGCCAGCCTTCGGATCGTTCAGCGCGATCTGCAGCGCGCGCACAACTTCAGCCAGGTTGTGCGACGGAATCTCGGTGGCCATGCCCACCGCGATTCCCGAAGCGCCGTTCAGCAGCACGAACGGCAGGCGCGCCGGCAACAAGCGCGGCTCCTGGTGGCTGCCGTCGTAGTTGGATGCAAAATCGACGGTGCCCTCCTCGAGCTCGTCCAGCAGCAGCCGCGCGATCGGGGTCAGGCGCGCTTCCGTGTACCGCATTGCGGCGGCCGGGTCATCGTCGCGGCTGCCGAAGTTGCCCTGCCCGTCGATCAACGGATAGCGCAGCGAAAAATCCTGCGCCATCCGCACCATCGCGTCGTATGCGGCCTGGTCGCCGTGCGGGTGGAACTTGCCGATCACGTCGCCGACGACGCGTGCCGACTTCACGTGTTTGGAGCCGGCGATCAGCCCCATCGCATTCATCGCGTACAGGATCCTGCGCTGCACGGGCTTGCAGCCGTCGCACACGTCCGGCAGCGCACGCGCCTTGACCACCGAAACCGCGTAGTCCAGGTAAGCCCGTTGCGCGAAGTGCGCCAGCGTCAGACTGTCGCGACCGTCACCGTCACCGCCGTTGGGTCCCAACAGCGTCAGCTGTTCCGACATCGGTTCGCCATCCGTTTGAAAGGTGTGCGCTCGACCCGCTGGCCAAGCGGCGCGCGCATGTTACCGAAAACGGATGCAGGAGCAATGCGCGTTTCCGTCCCCGCTCCGCGTGTGGCAGAGCCGGCACGCTGGGGGTGGCCGGCAACGAGAGATTCGAGCTCAGCGCATCAGGGACTTGTCGCGGCCGACTTCACGGCGGTCGGCGAACTCGTTCACGAAATCCTCGGCGCTCAACGGCCGCGCGAACAGGAAGCCCTGCGCCGATTCGCAGCCCAGATGCTGCATCCAGGTCTGCTGGGCCTGCGTCTCGATGCCCTCGGCCGTCACGCTAAGGCGCAGGCTGTGCGCCATATCGATCACCGCCTTCACGATCGTCAGCGTCGTGGCGTCCCGCATGCAATCCACCGTGAAGCTGCGATCGAGCTTCAAGCGGCTGATCGGATGGTCGCGCAGATGCGACAGGCTCGAGTAGCCCACCCCGAAATCGTCCAGCGCGATTTTAATGCCGGCATCGCGCAGGCCAAGCAGGTTCTCGCGCGCCGTGGCGGTTGCGTCCAGCAGGCCGGTTTCGGTGACCTCGATCTCGATCTGGCCCGGCATCATCCCGAACTGTTGAAGCACCGTCAGCAAATTATCGACGCATCCGATCTGTTGCAGCTGCTTGCCGGACATGTTGATCGCGATCGGAGGCACCTTCAGTCCGATCTGGCGCCAGATCTGTATCTGGCGGCACGCTTCCCGCAGGACCCAGTCCCCGATCTCGACGATCAGTCCGCTTTCTTCGGCAATCGGAATGAACTCGGCCGGCGGGATATCGCCCAGCTCGATGTCCTTCCATCGCAGCAAGGCCTCGGCGCCGATGCGCCGACCGTCGGCCAGCGACACCAGCGGCTGGTAGAAAAGGCGGAAGTCGCGCGCCTCGAACGCCCTTCGTAGCCGCTGCTCCAGCCTCAGTCGCAGGTCCACCCGCCGCTGCACCGCGGGAGTGAAGAACGCATGTGTGCGTCGGCCTTCCTTCTTGGCCTGGTACATCGCCGCATCGGCCGCATTCAGCAGGGAATCGAGATCGACTCCATCCTGCGGGAAGTAGGCGATCCCGATCGAGGCCGTCACCGTGATCTCCATGCCCAGCACCACCGCCGGCTGCGAAATGGCCTCGATCAGCAGGCGCGCCGTTTCCACCGCCGCTTCGCGGCGCGGCACATCGACCAGCAGCGCCACCAGCTCGTCGCCGCCGCGACGCCCGAGCAGATTGGGCTCGCGCACGACCGCGCGCATCCGCTCCGACACGAGCGCCAGCACCTGGTCGCCGATCCGATGTCCGTAGCCGTTGTTCAGCAGCCGGAAATCGTCCAGATCGATGTACAGCAGCGCGCACACCTGACTTCCGGTGTAAGCGTTCGACAGCAGGCGCTGCGCGCGCTCGTCGAACGCCTGCCGGTTCGGCAGGCGCGTGAGCGCATCGAACGTCGCCAGCCGTTCCACCGATTCCTGCGTCCGAATGTGCTCGGTGATGTCCTTGCCGACACCCCGATAGCCGCGAAAGTGCCCGCCGGCATCGAACACCGGATCTCCGCTGGCCGTGTGGTACACCGCCTCGCCGCTCGAGTGCCACCGGCGGATCACCAGATCACGAAACGGCTGGCGCGCTTCCAGAGCGGCCTGGTGCTCGTCCCAGCTTGCGGGCCGGATCAGCTCGCCGCCCAGCTCCCAGCGCCGTCTGCCCAGGATTTCCTCGTCCTTGAGCATCAACCGGTCCGGATTCATGCGCTTCACGCAAGTAAAGCGCAGCGACTCGTCCATTTCCCAGACCCAGTCGCACGACAGTTCCAGCAGCGACCACAGGCGCTGTTCCTCGTCGGTCGCCCCGGCACCGACCAAGGCCGGCCAGGCGCCGCTGGCACCGTGCCCGGAGGCGGCGCTTACCGTGGATTGATCGACCGTCGACATGTCTGGCTGGCCCCCATCAGCCGCCCTACAGTACGCTTCGCCAGCGGCCCCACCCAACAGATCGATCCTCCGAAAAGCGGGCGATTCACACGTCGGCTTCGACTTCGTGCCCGTGCTCTTCGAGCCAGGCGCGCCTTTGGGGCGCCTCGTTGCGCCCCATCAACATCGTGAACGCCTTTGCGGTATCCGGCGCCGCCAGCGCACCCAGGCCGACCGGCATCAGGCGCCGGGTGTCCGGATTCATCGTGGTTTCCCACAACTGCTCGGCCGACATCTCGCCCAAGCCCTTGAAGCGCCCGATCTCCCACGACGCCTCGCGCACACCCTCGTCGCGCAGCTTGGCCAGCGTCGCATCGCGCTCGGCGTCGTCAAGACAGTACAGGCGGCGCGCCGGACGCCGCCCTTGCGCCGCAACGTCGACCCGGAACAACGGCGGCCGCGCCACGTACACGTGTCCGCTCTCGACCAGGCGCCGGAAGTGCCGGAAGAACAGCGTCAACAGCAGAACCTGGATGTGGGCGCCGTCCACATCGGCGTCGGCCAGGATGCAGATCTTGCCGTAGCGCAGACCGCTCAGATCGACCGGCTCCTCGGCGGCGTGCGGATCGACGCCGATCGCGATTGCGATGTCGTGCACCTCCGCGTTGGCGAACAGCCGGTCGCGCTCCACTTCCCAGGTGTTCAACACCTTGCCGCGCAGCGGAAGGATTGCCTGAAATTCCTTGTCCCGCCCCATCTTGGCCGACCCGCCCGCCGAATCCCCTTCGACCAGGAACAACTCGTTGCGAGACAGATCGGTGGATTCGCAGTCGGTCAGCTTGCCCGGCAGCACGGCCACAGCGGAGCCCTTGCGCTTTTGCACCTTCTGAGCTTCGCGCGCCCGCGCCTGCGCCTGTCGAATCGCCAGGTCGACGATGCTGCGCCCGTGCTGCGGATTGTGGTTCAGCCAGAATTCAAGCGGCGGACGAACGAACGACGCGATCAGGCGGACCGCGTCGCGACTGTTCAGCCGTTCCTTGATTTGCCCCTGGAACTGGGGATCCAGAACCTTGGCCGACAGCAGAAAACTCGCACGTCCGAACACATCGTCCGGCAGCAGCTTGACTCCTTTTGGCATCAACCCATGCGCCTCGGCGAAGGCGCGCACCGCGTTGAAGACGCCCTCGCGCAGCCCGGCCTCGTGCGTGCCGCCGGCCGGGGTCGGAATCAGATTCACGAAGGACTCCCGCGTGGCCGCGCCCTCCTCGGTCCAGGCCAGCACCCAGCGCGCGCCTTCCCCGGGCGCCCAGGTCGGGTCGTCCTCGGAGGCGTAACCCTCCGATTCGAAGACGGGTGCTACTGCATCCGAGCCCAGCGATTGCTCCAAATACTGGCTCAGACCCCCCTCGTAGCGCCATTCGAGTCGCCGTCCGTCGCGTTCGAAGGTCAGGCTGACGCCGGCCCCCGGAAGCAGCATCGCCTTGCTGCGCAGCAGCCGTTCGAGCTCGTCCGACGGAACCTGGACCGTGTCGAAATACTTCCGATTCGGCCATACGGTCACGCGCGTGCCGCTCGCCGGGTCGCCGGCTCGCGCGGCGCGGGAGGCGAGCGGCGTTCGAACGTCCCCATCGGCGAACCCGATCGTGTGGACTCGTCCATCGCGCCACACCGTCACGTCGAGCCGGCTCGACAGCGCATTGGTGACTGAAACGCCGACGCCATGCAGCCCGCCCGAGAACAAATAGGCGCTGGCGCTGCCCTTTTCGAATTTGCCGCCGGCATGCAATCGCGTGAACACGAGCTCGATGACCGGCTGTCCCTCCTCCGGATGCAGCCCCACGGGAATGCCCCGGCCGTCGTCTTCGACCGTGACCGCTCCGTCCTTGTGCATCGTCACGTCGATCCGCGTAGCGGAGCCGGCCAGAACTTCGTCGGAAGAGTTGTCGATCACCTCCTGCACGATGTGCAGTGGGCTGTCGGTACGCGTGTACATGCCGGGGCGCTGGCGCACCGGCTCCAGGCCTTTCAGGACCCGGATCGACGCTTCGCTGTAGTCGCGGCCTTCGGGGGATGGTCGCGTTCGGGACATATTGGCCGGGCACTAACGATTGGGAAGGAAGGGATTTTATCCACAGAGTGTGTGGATAACAGCCATCGGACCGGCTCGAAATGGCGCCAGCGCTGTGCGCGGCTGCCTTGCCCGCTTGTTAAGCAATCGGCGCGTCCTTGAGGTTCGTCGGTCGCTCGTTGTCGCCGAAGACGCTGACCTCATGGTATGTCGCCATACTGGAAAGCCTGTAGTCGCCCATGACGGTGGGGCGCAGTCTACGCTAGGCGGTATTCGGATCTTGGCGCCGCCCACTTCGAATCATTGAATCAGCCTCTTCACTTTGATTGCTCTCGCCTTCTAGGCAGATCGGCGCGAACCTCGGCGAGAACCTCCACAGCGCGCGCAGCCGCGTCGATGCTCGACTGGCCGCCATACCGCAGACGGGCTGCGTCCCCGTCCTCAAGCGCTAGCGCATGGCCTTCGCTCCCAGCAATGTGCAGCGCCCGGGCCTCAGCACCGCTCAAAACGAGCACGACGTCGCCCTTAGGCGTGATGATGTGGCGGCTCATTCGGCGCCTCTGGTCGGCTCGGCCGAGGCTGGCCGCAACCGGTTCGCGCCGGATCTTCCAGCACGAATCGGACTTCGAAGTTGCGGCCTTCGATCTGGCGGCACTCCGGCGTGCCGATGAGTAGCGCGACGGCTAGGATGACCCGCCAACAGCACGAGTTTGAAGACCCAGTCTAGGTCAGACACGCGCCGCGCGGACTGCTACTCGCGGTAGCTGATACCGGTGCCGCGCGGGGCGCCGATCAGACGCAAACCGTGCGGTCCGCTCGGTCCCTGCCTCGGCCAGGTCGCCTCGACCTGGGTGGCCCATTCGACGGCCTCGCACCGGGTGTCGAAGGATCGTGAAGTAGACTGGCCGTGGCGGCGCACCTGCGCGCGCCAGCGGCCCTTGACCTGAAGGATCGACGGCATCGGTAGCAATCCGGTGGCAGCCCTGTAGCAAATGACGACTGAGACCGAATGATGCAGGTTGCTACCGACAGAGCTGCAGGCTGATGGGACAACGGGCTAACAAGCGCCACCCTCCCGGTAGCACAATGGACAGTGCACGCGCCTCCTAAGCGTGAGATCCAGGTTCGACTCCTGGCCGGGGGACCACGCGATTTCCGGCAATTTCCGCTGATAGCCTGTTTTCCCTCTGTAGACGGGCCTCGGGCGCTCGACTTTCGACGGTGGTTTCCTGCACAATCCCACATACTTCGCCCGCATGGCGCCCGCACGAGATCCCGCATGGCGTACATCCGGAAGCTTGGCAAAGACCGCTGGCGCGCACAGGTAGAGCGTGCCGGCGTGCGCCGTTCGGCCGTATGCGAGACGAGACGCGCGGCCGAGGATTGGGCCGCGCGTGAAGAGGCCGCGCTGCTGGACGCAAAGCGTGGGGTCTATCCGGCCCACACGTTGCGCGACGCGATGGAGAAATACGCGCGTGAGGTCAGTCCGACCAAACGCCGGGAGCGCAACGAATCGAACCGCCTGACTGCATTCTGTCGGGATTTCCCACAGATCGCAGACAAGGTGATCAGTGATATCAGGACCCGGATTGACGTGCAGATAGCTGGCTGAAATGTCAACCAAAAACTCGAAGGCGAGAAACACGATCCAAGCGAGAGGAATTCCGACAAGCGTCGAGACGATGTTTGCCAAGGAACCTACTATGGTTGCCTCTCCCCATGTGGATGGCAGCCGGTACTTGAGAACAATGCTTTCGACCGCAATGATTGGAACGAGCGCGGCGGCCATCGCCGGCCAGGTGAGAAAGATCATCGGAACCCCGACGTCTGCGAAGACGACCCGCGGAGTTAGTATTAGCACCGCCAAGGCGGCAATAGCTAGGGCGCGATGTCTCGTTACTCGGAACCGGCTCCGGGCATTTGCGCTAGTCGATGACGGCTTGCAACCCTTCAGCTGACCAGCTGCCGCAGTTCCGTCAGCGACAACATTTCTGCGCACGCGACCCATACCCGAATTGCCGGCTCGCGCATCGCTGTCATCAGAATCAGCAGAACCGGTCTTTGCCGATTCCGCTCCAGCGGACTTTCAAAGGTCCCTTGTATTTAGGTGCATCGGAGGATTCGGGCAATGCACCGGCACGACTGTGACGGCGGTCCCCACTCTTTCCCGAATCAGCGCTTCAAACTCGTCCATGCGCCGTGCAAATTTGCCGCTTTCCAGCGGGATTCCCACGGCGGCGTAACAGACCGTAATGGCTTTCCCCTCTTCCACAGCCCAAATCCGAATTGGTTGCCTCCAGCATTCAATCGGAAGTCGCCCCGCGTCTTTGCAGGGGATTGCTTTCTCGTCTCGCGTACTCCCTCACGGCTTCGAGCACCGATGTGCCATCGTCTCTATTCGGTGCCACCGCAGCCTGCGATTCAGTGAGGTCGATTCGTCGCCAAAACCACGCGTCACAACCCGACGTGGCCAGGAACATCAGGACGAGCAATGGAGGCCGGGCATTCAAGCGCAACAGCAACAAGGCGCGGGCGGAGTTCATCGCAAATTTCATGAGCCCAACCTGGCGTTCACAGGTCTTCAGGCGAAAGTCCCGTGTGCTTGGCGATACGGGCCAACATCCGGGGGCCGATTTCGTCGCGATCGTGAAATGCAAAGACGAAGTCACGCCATCCCTCCCGCGAGAGCGTGCGGTGCGAACCTGACTGTCGCTTTAGCCGCCAGCCGATCGCCAGCAACGCGGAGAGTACGTGCCTGGCCTTCGACGAAGGCCACTCGCTCATGCAGCCGCAGGCAGCGATATATTGATTTCGACGGGACGCGCCTCGCCATGCTCAAGACGCTCGGCGAGCACGCGCAGAGCGAGAATCTGCGCCTTGGACATGGCGTCCTCTGGCGAGGATCCATACGAGAGCACGCCGGGTAACTGCGGAACTTCCGCCAGCCAGCGTCCGTCCTCTTCCTGCTCGCACTCGAGGTTCAGATTCATAAGCCTCGTACCACAAGTCGACAAGCGGTTACACCACTCCAACGGCATAGCATTCTACGCCGCACTAATTACCGCAGCCTGCCGATGGCAGTCCTTCGGAGGACCGCTGCCTGGCAGGCTGCGCCGCCGAACCAAACAGCCGCTCCTGGCCGACTGTGACGTTTCCCAATCTCCGGTCCTTAGAAATCGGCATGACCAGTATGGGAAGGTTATCGCCAACCGTCGCTGTTGGCTAACGTGCTGATCGGCGGCAGAGCGAAGACTTTGGTGACCCCGACGGATTGGAAACGAATCGCCGCCGTCCCACGCCATGCGAGGCGCGCTGGAGCTGCAGGGCCTTTCCGGGAGAGAGAATAGATGTGACGGCAGATCAGTCGTGCAGGACCTCGGCTGCGAGGCTAGGCTCTCTCGCACTTTGCCAGTCCGAGGGCGGATTGTTCGATCGCCCTCGCTACCGCCCGAGATGGCTCCCACCGGCCGCCACGGTCAACAAATCGGTTCGCCGCCTCGATGACCTTCATCGAGCGAGCCGTCTCGTTCCGCAGCGCGCCAAGCGCCAAATCGATTCTCGCCCGTAGAGGCTGCTCGTACGCAGCCACGTCAAAGCCCCCTCTCTTATCGAAGGGCAAAATGGAAAAGCTGGTCAAGACGACTCGAATCGGTTTGCGGTCTTCGAGCCCGACAATCACGCTTGCCATCCGGACACGAGCCCCAGCAAATCGTGGAAGCCGGTGTTCTGCCGGACGTCGGAGCATCTGGTCGAACTTCGCGTTCGACAGGCGATACAGGACATCATTTCCGTCGAGCAAGAACAAGCGGCACGAAAGCCCCATCACGTCCGATCCGTGCCAATTACGATCTCATAGTCGCCGTCCGGGGCGGATCCGCCCGTGATGCAAGTGAAGCAGCCGTGACCCGCCTGCGCCGAGCCGACGATCCAGAGCGGAGCGCCGCATGCACACCGCACGCCAGCGTGGTGCGCGGCCACCGTGGATCGCAGCCTCTTGACGAGCTCGGCACGATTGTCGCCAGGATTGGCTCGCAGATGCAGCACGACGTAATCATCGAGCGCGATGGGCGTGAATCCGAAGTCCATGGTCAGCAGAGGTCCAGAGTACGGTCTTCCTGAACCGGGCCGAAGGTCGGCGGCCGGCACGGCCTGCATCCGCGGACGATTTCCCACGATGTCCGAGCCGGCGCCGATCCTACTTCGCTACGAGCTAGTGGCGCAATCGCACCGGCGGTCGTCGAAGATTCCTCGGCCGACCGCCACACCTGCTTACCTCACACCTCCGTCTGCTCGGCCATTTCGAGCGCGTCGTCGACTTCGATGCCGAGGTACCGGACCGTCGACTCAATTTTGGAATGGCCAAGCAACAATTGAACCGCCCTGAGATTCTTCGTTCGCTTGTAGATCAGCGACGCCTTGGTGCGGCGCATGGAGTGCGTCCCGTACCCTGCAGGATCCAGTCCGAGGTCCTTCACCCACGTTCGGACGACCCGGGCGTACTGGCGCGTTCCGATGTGATCATGGGGATTCCGGCGGCTCGGAAAGAGGAAGTCGCCCGATTGAAGCCGGGCCTTCCGGATCCAGGCCTGCACCGCCTCCCGCGCTGGCGCAGTGATCTCGAACTGGACCGGCCGCTGTGTTTTGCGCTGCAACACGATTGCACGGGACGAAACCTGGTCGCCGTGGCAGATGTCACGTACCCGAAGCGCCGTCAGGTCACAGGCCCTGAGCTTGCTGTCGATCCCCAGATTGAAAAGCGCCAGCTCCCGGGCCCGCTCTGACATCTGCAGGCGCACCCGAATCGCCCAGATTTCCTTGGACTTAAAGGGAGCCTTCTGGCCGACCAGCTTTCCCTTGTTCCACGGCTCACGCCGCTTGGAGGCAGTTTCACCTTCCACGACGATCTCCCTTTGAAGGGTGGCGGAAGTCGCGCCGCCACGTTCGCGGGAGAAAAGCTTTGCTGAAGCCAGCCGCTCCTCAGACTGGTTCCGCCTGCAGGCGTGCGGCACCAATCGGTCGCTTTGAGACCCACAGCAGTCGCGCGTTGCCGAGGAAACCGGACAGAGGGAGAATTCACTGTCGGCCACAAGCAGAAGTAGACCAAGAGCCGCTTTGGGGAGTCTCCGAATAGTTATGAAGAAGCGATGCGCACCGTTTGCTCTTACGATATTTGCACTCGTTGGAGCTGAAGCGGTACCACCCGCGCCATCTTGCGACCCCAACGCAGCAACGGCGCTTGAAGAGAAGGCTGGCCAAGGCGATTCCCGGGCCCAATATTGGCTCGGGGTTCAACTGGAGCAAGGCCTTTGCGGTACCAGAGACCACCAACGTGCGAGTTCTCTATTGCAGCAGTCCGCAGCCCATGATTTTCCCCCCTGCAGTTCACATACTCGGCGTCATCCTTCGACGCGACGGTAAGGACGGCGAAGCGATTACGTATTTCGAGAGGTCGGCCAAGCTTGGATTCCAGGCCGGTTTTGCCGACATGGGCTTTACGTACGGCCAACAAGACTCCCAAGTAAGAAATGCGGTGTTGTCGTATGCGTGGCTCACGCTGGCGATTAGCCGTGAGCCGAAAGCGAATCTCAAGGACTACTTGGAGGCTTCTCGAGCAAAGGTCGGAAAGTCTATGTCTGATGCGGACATAGCTATAGCCAAAGGTATCGCCGAAGATTTGAAAGGCAAATATTCGCAGGTTCCTGTTTGGTCGGATCAGCAATGACCTCAAGCTCGCACGTAAGAGCCTTTACGACCGCTTTGCGCGGAGAGGATCGATACCGTCGAACGCCGCTGTGGGTCGCGAACGCGGAAATGTTGTCGCTGACGGCGCGGCGACGCCTGGTCCGCAGTAGGACCGGAAGGAG